>LULV01000016.1_pt1 | contig 35702 bp, 36 predicted proteins | sample 728081 | NCBI WGS metagenome assembly LULV01 (sample SAMN03860280, study PRJNA289734) | marine metagenome | biome: seawater column; feature: ocean; material: water; isolation source: Red Sea water column Station 108 - depth 25m | place: Saudi Arabia: Red Sea | collected 2011-10-15 | depth 25 m | reverse complement strand
AGATAATGCTACGTTTGATGAGATGAATTCTCTAATAAATTATGTAAAGAAAAAAGTTAAAGATAAAACAGGTATTAAAATTAATTTAGAAATAAAAATAATAGAATAATGGAAAAGATACTAATTATAGCAGGTGGTTATTCAAATGAGAGAGAAATAAGTTTAATGACAGCTAAAAGTGTTTACTCAGAATTAAAAAAAAATAAAAAACTAAAAATAAAAATTCAAGAGCCAAATGGTGAATTTGTAAAAAATCTAAGAAAGTTTAATCCTAAAGTTGTTTTAAATTTATTACACGGAAAATACGGTGAGGATGGCTACATACAGGCGATCTTAGAAAGTGAGAAGGTTAAATATACTCATTCAGGAGTTTTATCTTCATCTTTAGCTATAGACAAAGAGATTTCAAAGAAAAAGCTATTACTTCTGCTGAAGCTGCTGCGAAAGTAATTTTGGATGGCGTCAAAGCCAAAGAGTGGCGAATTCTTATCGGCCCCGATGCAAAAGCATTAGATAGAAGGGTCAGAGAGAATCCAGAAAAAGCATACGATCATGATTTTCTTCCTATGAGAGATGACAGTCACTTCAATTTAATGAAGCAATTGAAAAATCTCTCTGAAGAAGAAAACTAAAAAACTAGTTTTTGGTCTTATCGACCAATTTATTGGCTTCAATCCAAGGCATCATGCCTCGAAGATCTGCGCCAACTTTTTCAATAGGGTGTTCTCTGGACTGGCGACGATACTTTTCCATTTCTGGTCCACCTTCAGGACCATTACTCTTTCTGGCATCGGTGACAAACTCATCGGCAAACTCACCGTTTTGAATTCGGTCTAGAATTTTTTTCATCGCTTGCTTGGCTTCATCGGTCACCACTTTAGGACCAGAGGTATAGTCACCGTACTCTGCTGTATTTGAGATGCTGTAACGCATGTTTGCTAAGCCGCCTTCGTATATCAAGTCAACGATAAGTTTCACTTCATGAACACACTCAAAATATGCCATCTCAGGTGGATAACCAGCTTCAACCAACGTTTCATAACCGGCTTGAATGAGGGAAGTTAAGCCGCCACAAAGAACTGCTTGCTCACCGAATAAATCGGTTTCAGTTTCGTCTTTAAAAGTTGTTTTGATGATCCCAGCTCTTCCTCCACCAATTGCGGAAGCATAAGCCACGGAGTTATCTAGTGCATTGCCAGATGCATCTTGATGAATAGCTACTAAACAAGGCACCCCTGCTCCTATTTGATATTGACCTCGAACAGTATGTCCGGGGCCTTTTGGCGCAATCATCACCACATCCAAGTCAGCTCTGGGTTTGATTTGACCATAATGAATATTAAAACCATGGGCAAAAGCTAAAGTTGCACCTTCTTTTAGATTTGGCTCAATTTCTTCAGCATATGTTTTACCCTGTTTTTCATCAGGAATAAGCATCATCACAAAATCAGCTGCCGCTGCTGCAGCTTTGTTGTCCATTACTTCAAAACCAGCGCCTTTCGCTTTGTCAGCTGAACTTGAACCTTCACGCAAACCAATAATAACTTGCATGCCGGAATCTTTGAGATTGTTTGCATGCGCATGTCCTTGGGAACCAAAGCCAATAACTGCTATGGTTTTATCTTTTATAAGATCCAACTTTGCGTCTTTATCGTAATAAACTTCCATTTGTTTCTCCTCTAATTAATCGTAAGAAATTTTAGTCTGATCATTAGTTGCCAAAGACTCATTGCCTTTGGTCATACCTAAGGTACCAGACCTTGTCACTTCTAAAAATTCTTCTTTCTTCAATTCAGACAATAAATTTTCAATTTCTTGAGTATCGCCAAGTACTTTGAAAACTGTGTAGTTGTCTTTTTCATCTAAAATTTCTCTTTCAAATTCATAATTTTTCAAAAGCTCCTCAACATCTGTCTTAGCCTTATTTAATTTAATTATCGCAAGTTCTAAAGTTAAGGCGTCGGCTTCACTTAAATTTTGTACCATTACCACATCAACCAATTTATATAACTGTTTTAGTATTTGATTGATATCAGCACCTTCTTCACCAATGGTCATGGTCAATCTGGAAAGTGTTTCATCTTGTGTTGGTGCTACCGATAAAGAATCGATGTTGTACCCTCTTTGAGAAAATAAACCTATTACCCTAGATAGAGCTCCGGGTTGGTTTTCCATTAGCAAGGCAATATGATTCATTCGAAAGTTTTTTCCGTTTTGCTTAAGAACATTTCTGACATGTCTCCGCCAGCTTTCAACATAGGATAGACATGCTCATCAGGATCGACATAGACATCAAGAAAAACCAATTTATCTTTTAAAGCAAAGCACTCTTCCATTGCAGACTCTAGTTCTGAAAGCTTTTCTACTTTCATGCCAACATGTCCATAGGATTCTGCAAGCTTGATAAAGTCCGGTAAGGAGTCTTCATAAGAGATACTGGAATATCGACCACCGTATTGCATATCCTGCCATTGTTTAACCATCCCAAGCGCTCTGTTGTTGAGATTGATAATCTTGATAGGCAAACCATATTGTCCGCAAGTAGATAGTTCTTGGATACACATTTGAATACTGCCTTCTCCCGTGATGCAAGCAACCGTTTCATCAGGAAAAGCAAATTTAACTCCCATTGCAGCAGGCAAACCAAAACCCATGGTTCCCAGTCCACCTGAATTAATCCATTTCCTAGGTTCATTGAAATGATAATACTGTGCCGCAAACATTTGATGCTGACCGACATCCGAAGTCACAAAAGCCTTACCATCGGTTGCTTTGTAAGCGGACTGAATAACTTGTTGGGGCAAAATAATATCTCCCGGATTTTTTTGATCCAACATATTGTGATTCAGTCCGTGTTCTGCACGCCACTGCATGGCTTTTTTCATCCAACCATCAAATTTTTTGTTGTCAAAATTCATAGCTTTTAATTCTTTATTGATTTGGGAAATAACTTTTTTTGCATTTCCAGTCATCGCAACATCTACGTCTATGATCTTGTCTATTGAAGATGGATCGGAATCAATATGTATTTTTTTTGCTTGCAGACCGAATTTGTTTGGATTGTTGGTAATCCTATCGTCAAATCTTGCGCCAATTGCCATGATCAAATCTGCTTCATGCATCACCATGTTTGCTTCATAGGTACCATGCATGCCTAACATACCAACAAACTGCTCATCAGAAGCAGGGTAAACACCAAGACCCATTAAAGTATTGGTAACAGGACAACCCATCAACTTTCCAAATTCATATATTTCTTCTGCAGCATTGGAGTTGATAGCTCCACCACCAGCATAAATAACAGGTCTTTCTGCCTCGGTAAGCAATTTCACAGCTTTTTTTACTTCACTATTTTCTGCTTCATCGTATAAGGCGAATGATCTTAAATATAAATCTGAAGGGAATTTATACTCAAACTTCTCATTTGGATCGGTTAAGTTTTTTGGAACATCAATTACGACTGGTCCAGGTCTGCCACTGGTTGCAATGTGAAATGCTTTTTTGACAATAACTGGAATTTCTTCTGGCTTTTGCACAAGAAAACTATGTTTAACAATGGGTCTAGAAATACCCATCATATCGGTTTCTTGAAAAGCATCCGTACCTATTAAATGATTTGGTACTTGGCCAGAAATGACAACCAAAGGAATGGAATCCATATAAGCAGTTGCAATACCGGTAATCGCATTGGTTGCTCCAGGTCCAGAAGTAACCAAACAAACTCCAGGTTTACCGGTAGCTCGAGCAAAGCCATCAGCTGCATGAGTAGCGGCTTGTTCGTGTCTGACTAAGATATGTTGTACTCGATCTTGTTGATAGATGGCATCATAAATATGCAACGCAGCACCTCCAGGATAACCGAAGATGATGTCTACATTTTCGTCAGCTAAAGCTTTAATTAAAGCCTCGCCGCCAGATGTCATAACTTTTGCCATTTTTCTAAAAAAATTTGAAGAAATCTCTTAAGGGAGCGAATTTTGACAGTACCAGTAAGCAAGTCAAGGAAATTATGCCTGATTTAAAAGGTTTTCCCTCAATTCGACTAAATCAGATGGTAATTTTGATTGGAAGCTTACTTTTTTAGATGTAGTTGGATCTATAAAACTCAACTGGGCTGCATGAAGTGCCTGTCTAGGAAAACTTTCTATTATTTCTCTAAGTTTCTGATGGGTATTTTTTGCAAATCTTCTACGCCTACCATAAAGAGGATCGCCAATTAAAGGAAAACCCAAATGATTCATATGAACTCTAATTTGATGAGTTCTTCCTGTTTCCAAGGAAACTTCAAGATGAGAGTAAGAGCCAAAATTTTCTATGACTTTGAAGTGTGAGATAGCTTCTCGACCAGATTCAATAATTGCTTGTTTTTGTCTATTCTTAGGATGTCTCCCAATTGGCGCTTCAATTTTTCCAGACCTTTCAATTCTTCCTACTGTGAAAGCTTGATAAATCCTTTTGATGGAACGATTGGAAATTTGTTCTGATAAGCTTTGCATGGCAGGTTCATTTCTGGCGACTACCATAAGTCCAGAGGTATCTTTATCAAGGCGATGAATAATTCCTGCTCTTGGTAATTTTTTTAATTCAGGATATTCATGCAATAAGGCATTCAACAATGTTCCAGATTTATTGCCAGCACCAGGGTGTACTACCATTCCATGACTTTTGTTGATTACGACATATCCTTCAGTAGACTCAACTATATTTAAGTCTAATTGTTCTGGTAAATCTTCTGTGAGATTTTCGTTTGGTACACTGAGTTCCAGTTTTGCTGGAAAAATGATTTTATGACTGGGTTTATTAATTACTCTTTGATTTACAGATACTAGGTTGTTTTCTAGCCATTTTTTTAATCTACTTCTGGAGTATTCCGGAAAAGTTTCAGCCAAAACTACGTCAAGACGTTTGTTGGAAAGTGCTTCACTTATCTCTCTAGTAATTAAATTCTCCTTCTTAATCGTCATGACAGAATGATAAACTTATTTCATGAAATTTTATTCAAATCTTTTTTTTACTGTTTTCTTAATCTTTTTTGTAAGTTGCGCCACTCAAAAAAAAGAAGAGCCAATGACGCCTGCAATGCAAGAAAAAGAAATTTATGACCAAGCTCAAGAGAGAATAAAATCAAAAAACTATTCCATGGCGATCGATGCTCTGGAATCTTTAGAAAGAAGGTTTCCATTCGGTAAATATGCAGAACAAGCTCAAGCAGAACTGATTTACGCTTACTATGAAAATGGGCTTTACGATGCTTCCGTGGTTGCAGCAGAGAGATTTATCAGCCTGCACCCAAGACACCCCAATACGGATTACGCATACTACATGAAAGGTCTGGCAAAATTTTCTAAGGAAAAGGAATTGCTGAGTACTGTTCCGGTGTTGGGAGAACTCACCTATAAAAGAGATTTGACTCAGGCTAAAGAGTCCTTCGATGAATTGACTGAGTTTATTTCTAGATTTCCAGAAAGCTCATATGTTGAAGATGCCAAGAGAAGAATGCTCTTCCTTAGAAGTTTAATAGCAAAACAAGAAATAGAAGTTGCAGAGTTTTATATCGAAAGAAAAGCATACATCGCCGCTGTTTCTCGAGCAGATTACATAATTTCAAATCTCCCAAATTCCGAAGTGGTACAGAAAGCTTTGGAAATTAAAGTTCAAGCCTATGACCTCATGGGTAAAGAAGAATTGAAAAATCAAGCAGCTGAAGTATTAAAAAGATTTATCGAAGCTTCTGAAAAAAAAGCAGCTGCTAATTCCTAGAAATGCTTTTAAAAGTATTAATTGTCCTTGCGTTTGTGGGTATTCTTTCCGGTTTAGCAAGACTATTCAAACAAGAAGAGATTGATCTGGATAATGAAAATAAAGAGTTGGTGAAATGCTCAGCTTGTGGAGATTATTTACCAAAAAACTTATCTGTCATGTCTTCAGGAAATTTGTTTTGCAAAAACTGTAAGGCTTAAAATTTGTATCTTATTTTGACTATAAATTTGTCTAAAGTTTGTTCGTTCCAAGCATTGGAATAAAGACCATCAAAAGAATCTCTTAAAAGTCCGGAAGACTTTCCGCCTCGCGTATAAACAACATACAAATTTGATAATGGTGAAAATTCATACTTATATCTAATTTGGAAAGCAGTTTCAGAAAGTTGAAAAGGATTGATGTCATCCAAAGATGGTGTCATGTAGCCACTAGAATTGACCCTATAGGCTCTAGCATTATTTGCTTTGATACCATAGATGAATGCTTTCAATCTAAATTCTTGATTGTTGCCTGGAAACCAATCTATGTTTATCCCAGAGGAAACCATTTCCTTATCGTAGTAACCAAATAAGTTTTCCTTTTGCCAAACTTCCCAATTATTTTCTTTTTGAAATTCAAAGAAATCTAGAGAAGTTCTAAACTGGCTTGAAGTGGTCAAAATCAAACCCAAGCCAAAATTAATTGTTTCATGTTGCAGGTCTGAATCTTGATCATTAACTCGGTATCCACCAGTAGCAAGTCCAAATTTAACAAATGGTCTTATGTCGTCTGTTCTAGGAGTGTAGTAGGCAAGCTGAAGATCGTAGTTTGCTAGACTCTCTATATATGGAGCAGCCGCAAATCCTCTAGTTTCAGTAGAGTTTTTACCTCTTCTGACAGTACAGTTACACTTCAAGCTTATGTAAGAGTTGTCACGCATGAACAATTCTAGTTCTGTGTTGAAGCCAATACCATTTCCATAGCCTTCGGTGGATCTATTGTGTCCGCCGTTTACTTTGAAAATAGTTTGAGAAACTTTTGAAGTTTTATTTTTTATGGGACGAATGTATTGAAGAAAACCACCTACGCTGATTTTGTTGTATTCTTCAATATAACCCATATCGTTGATATTGAAATCTTCATCCAGATAGTTGATCGCGCCAAGAACAAATAATTGATCTGAAAACCCTTTTGTGACTACTATACGAGCTCCAGTCCCCACTGTGTCATTATCGTTATCTTTAATACTTGCTTGGCTTAACCAACCGTAAACTCTAGTTGGAGCAGAAGGTTTGAAGTCAAAATCAATAGTATGAACGTATGCTTCTCTATTGATAGATGGTCTGTCTACTGCAGTAACCATATAACCAACTTTACCGTTGGCTTCTGAAATATTTCTTCGGTAACGACCAGCAAAATAGTCCCTCCCGGATGAATAAACGCTGTTAGCTTCAAAAGCTGAAAAGAAACCAAATTCATTTTCCTGTGACTTTTGAGAGTATCTTAAAGCGAGATCAATGTCAGAAGAATCGATGAGGCTGTTTTTACATTGTCCTTTAAGAGTTTCGTTTGTTGGAGAACATTTGTCAGGTATCCCGCCAATTCTTCTTGTATTTATAAAATAGAGATTCCAACCGGTAATTTCAAACAGAGTTTGATTTTCAGTGAAAAAAGGTCTCTTATCTTCATAAAAAGTTTCAATTGCAGAGAAGTTTACAATCAAATCATCGCTTTCAACTTGACCAAAATCTGGGTTTAGTGAAACATCCAATTTTGATTCGGAATTTATATCCCAAAAAATCTCCCCACCAAAGTTTATGTTTCGATTATTCTCAACAAAGTTATTGGTAAGACTCACATAAGGAAAATAATCAACTCTGGAAGTTTTAATGGTGGAAGGGTTATCAACCTTTATGCTCTTAAATCTAGATAAAAATGGAGATTGTTCGGCCCACAATCCAGGAACATTATAAAACCTATTTTCTTTATGATGCCTTCTGACAAAGGTTGCTTTAACTTCTCTTTTTTTTCCTTCAACCACATTCATAGGAGCTACCTCCCAAGGAATAAAGAATTCAGAAAACCAAGCGGACTTTGTTTGATATGTTTTTGCATACCAAATAGCATCCCAACTATCTGACATTTCATTCTCATTGGTTACAATCGCGTCTCTCAATGTATCGCCAAGAGTTACAGAAAATTCATACCCCACAGTTGCATTGCCATCAAAATCTATCATGATGAAATTTCTATCAGCATCAACAAACCACTTATCTCTAGGATGTTTTAGGGGTGTGTGTGTTTCAATAGGTTGTTCATTTGTAAAGCCAAAATATATTCCTTTATCATCAGAGAAAACCTTTACTTCGGTTTTAAACTCTGGCTTTGATTTGTCATTTGGATAAACGGTTACAAAATCACTTATTGACTGAGCATTTTGCCATTCCGGTTCATCTAACTTTCCATCAACGGTAATGGAAGCAAACAAAAAGCTTGGAAATAGCGAGAAAACTAAAACTAAAGTTTTTTTATGATTCATATTTACCGTCTTGATAGATCAGTGGATCTGTTTTTCCTGAATGAAATATATCGTCTACTTCGCCTATTACCAAGGAGTGAGAATATAAAGGGACTATTTTTTTACAGGTGCAAAATAAATTTGATTGTGCGCTTTGTAAATATGGAATCTTTTCTAAATTCCAGTCAGGATGATTAAATCTAATTTGCCCCTCTTCAGCACCACTGCATATTTCAGCTATATCTGCCTGATCAGCAGTTAATAGATTTAAAGAGAATTTAGTTTCTTCCATCAATAGATCATGCAGGCTTGCGCTTTGATTGACACTCACTGCCATAGACATTGGTTCAAGAGATACAGAAAAAACTGATGACACAGTCATTGCATGACGCTGATCATCATTTTCAGCAGCTAAAACAAAAACATTTTGTTTTGTTGTTCTAAGAACTTCTAGAAATTTTTCTTTCAAAGTAAATAAGCAGGTAAATTTAAAACTGAATTATCTCATGTAATATCATAAATGATATGAAGAAAGAAAAAAAAGGCGAAATTAGAATCATTGGAGGAAAATGGAAAGGTAAGAAAATTTACTTTGATCTCAATGATGATTTAAGACCAACTCCGGATAGAGCAAAAGAAACACTGTTTAATTGGCTGGGACAGGATTTGAAAAAAATGTATTGTCTGGACCTTTTTTCTGGAACAGGAGCCTTAGGTTTTGAAGCTTTTTCAAGAGGCGCTGAAAAAGTAACTTTTGTAGAGAGAAATAAAGAGTATCTGCAAAAAATTAAAAATGTTTATCTAGAAATGAGTGAAAAAGCAGATTGCGATTTCTTTTGTGCGGAGTGTTTGGAATGGATACAAAACAACAATTCTGAAACTAAATACGATTTGATTTTCATAGATCCACCGTTTAACAAAAATTTAATTCATGATTTGCTTGCTGCTATTTTAGAAAAAGAACTCTTATCTAAAAATGGACAAATTTATTTTGAATTCGAAAAAAAATTGGATCTAGAGATTCCAGAATCTCTGAATTTGAAAAAGAAAAAAAGCTTAGGGAAAAAAAGTTATGTTTTAGCAGAGGTTACTTACCTTTCTTCATAGAATCGAAGAATTCGCTATTGGTTTTATGCTTGCTTAGCTTATCAATTAACCAATCGGTAGCATCGATATCTTCCATCTCATGAAGGAGTTTTCTCAAAATATTAATTCTTGCAAGTTCTGCATCATCGGTAATAAGTTCTTCTCTTCTGGTACCTGACCTACGGATATTTATTGCAGGAAATATTCTTTTTTCAGCAATAGCTCGATCCAAGTGAATTTCTTGATTACCGGTACCTTTGAATTCTTCAAAGATTACCTCATCCATTCTGGAACCAGTATCAATTAATGCGGTTGCGATGATCGTCAAACTGCCGCCACCTTCTATATTTCTGGCTGCTCCGAAAAATCTTTTTGGTTTTTCCAAAGCATTAGCATCAACACCTCCAGTTAATATTTTTCCTGAAGCTGCTTGAGTTGAATTGTAAGCTCTTGCCAATCTGGTAATGGAATCGAGCAAAATTATAACGTCGTGTTTCTTTTCGACGAGTCTTTTGGCTTTAGCAATCACCATTTCTGCAACTTGTACATGTCGAGAAGGAGGTTCATCAAAAGTACTTGCAACAACTTCTCCCCTGACAGACCTTTTCATATCTGTAACTTCTTCCGGTCTTTCATCAACAAGTAAAACCATCAATTTACTTTCAGGACTGTTCTTTTCTATAGAATGTGCAATTGATTGCATTAAAAGAGTTTTTCCAGCTTTTGGAGGTGAGACAATTAGTCCTCTTTGACCTTTTCCTGTGGGAGATACCAAATCAATTATTCTTGCAGAAAGATCTTCAGTGGTTCCATTTCCAGACTCCATGATGATTCTTTCTTCTGGAAATAAAGGAGTGAGGTTTTCAAAAGCAACTTTATTTTTTGTTTTATCTGAAGGTTCAAAATTTATTTGATCTATTTTGAGCAAAGCGAAATATCTTTCACCATCTTTTGGAGGTCTAATGTTTCCAGAAACAGAATCGCCTGTTTTTAAGCCGAATCTTCTAATTTGACTTGGAGAAACATATATATCGTCGGGGCCGGCAAGATAAGAGGACGATGGTGATCTTAAGAATCCAAACCCATCGTTTAAAATTTCTAGAACTCCTTCCCCTTCAATGTCTTCTCCGCCATTGGAATGAGTTTTTAAAATATTGAAAATAACATCTTGTTTTTTTTGACGAGACAAGTTTTCAATACCCATACCCTCAGCGATCGTGAGTAATTCTTCGACTGGTTTTGCTTTAAGTTCCCCTAAATGCATTTTTTTAAATGTTTGTATAAATTAAAGATTATGAGTGTTTCTACTGAAAGTAGGCTTGCAATGTACCACTATAGAAATTACGAGTCTAGTTTTTTTGAGAATTAAATATGTTCGTTAATGAATTCTTGAAGTTGATTTTTCGTTAAAGCTCCAATTCTTTGATCAATTGGCTGTCCATCCTTAAATAAGATAAGAGTAGGGATACTCATCACATTCTGTTTGGCTGCCGAGTCCCGATTGGAATCAACATCAACCTTGCCAATGGTTAATTTGCCATCAAGTTCAGCTGCAAGCTCTTCTAAGACTGGAGCAACCATTTTACATGGTCCACACCATTCAGCCCAATAGTCGACAAGCACTGGAACTGAAGAACTAGAAAGAGTTTCTTCTAAATTTTCATCTGTTAATTCGATGGGTTTTGACATACTTTTATTATGAGGGTGTATTCAAATAAAACAAGCTTTTTTAATCTGTAACTGCTCCTTCAGAAGCCGATTGAACGGTCTTGGCATATTTTGCCAAAACACCTTTTTTTGGCATTGGTTTTGGATTTTTCCAATTTTCCTTTCTTTCTTCGATTTCTTTAGGTGATAAATCTGCATCAATTGTTCCTTTCAAGGCATCTATAGTAATTTTGTCACCATCTTCTAAAAGACCTATAAGTCCGCCTTTAGCAGCTTCAGGCGTTACATGACCGACTACAAAACCATGAGAGCCTCCAGAAAATCTTCCATCCGTAATAAAAGCTACCTTGTCGCCAAGGCCTTTACCCATAATGGCTGAGGTTGGTTTTAGCATTTCTCTCATGCCTGGCCCTCCAACAGGCCCTTCATATCTAACAACAATTACATCGCCTTCTTGAATCTTTGAGCCATAAATAGCATCTAAGGTTTCTTCTTCAGAATTAAAAACTCGAGCTGAGCCTGAAAAACTATGTCCTTCTTTCCCAGTGATTTTCGCAACAGCTCCCTCACTGGCGAGGTTTCCTTTTAAGATTTTCAAGTGACTGTCTTTCTTTATGGGCTTATCCAAAGGCATTATAATTTTTTGCTTTTCTGGATAAGGTTTAACATCGCTTAAATTTTCAGCCATGGTTTTACCTGTTACTGTCAATGTATCGCCGTGCAGAAGATTGGCTTCTAAAAGAGTTTTCATCAAAGGTTGTATACCGCCAATCTCATTCAACTCAGACATAAGAAAATGTCCTGAAGGTCTTAAGTCAGCCAATAATGGACTGGTTTTGCCAATTTCTTCAAAATCATCAATATTTAACGGGATGTCTACGCTTTTTGCCATTGCTAACAAATGAAGTACTGCATTGGTTGATCCACCCAAAGCGATTACAACACGAATAGCATTTTCAAAAGCCTCTCTAGTCATGATGTCTGTGGGCTTGATATCTTTTTCAAGAAGATTGTTGATCGCATTACCAATTTTCTTACAGTCTTCTTGTTTATCTGTCGAAACTGCGTCTTGTGAACTGCTTCCAGGTAAGCTCATACCTAAAGCTTCAATCGCGGATGCCATAGTGTTAGCGGTATACATGCCTCCGCAAGAGCCAGGTCCGGGTAGAGCTGTTTTTTCTATCGCAATTAATTCCTCTTCGGAAATTTTATTGCTTGAAAAACTTCCTACTCCTTCCATCACTGTGACCAAATCTGTATGGTTTGCTCCAGGCCTGATTGAGCCGCCATAAACAAAAATAGATGGTCGATTTAATCGCGCTAAGCCAATTAAACAACCTGGCATGTTTTTGTCACAGCCCCCAATTGCAATTACGCCATCAAAAGACTGACAACCGACTACTGTCTCGATTGAGTCAGCGATGACTTCTCTTGAAACTAATGAATATCTCATGCCTAAAGTTCCCATTGAGATTCCATCAGAAATTGTGATGGTATTAAATAAAACTGCCTTCAACTCTTCTTGATCAATTGAATCGCAAACCAATGATGCAAGATCGTTGATGTGCATATTGCATGGCGTTACGTTAGACCACGTAGAAGCAACCCCAACTTGAGGTCTTCTAAAATCATCATCTTCAAAACCAGCAGCCCTCAGCATTGACCTTGATGGAGCTTGTTCGGGACCATCAACCAATGGAGCTGAATGTTTTCGTTTATTTATTTTCGTCATATAAAAGTTAGTTGTAAGCTGCGTGGATTAACGATTTCGTATACTGTTCTTTAGCATTATAAAAAATATCATCGCGCTTACCTTGTTCAACTATTTTACCTGACTTTAGAACAACTATTTCATCTGCAATAGCGTTAATAACCTTCAGATCATGACTAATCAACAAATAACTCAATCCCCTTTTTGACTGCAAATCTAATAAAAGGTTGATAATTTCCTTTTGGATGGAAATATCAAGTGCTGAGGTTGGTTCGTCTAAAATGAGAAACTCTGGTTCCAAAATTAACACTTTTGCCAGGGCAATTCTTTGTCTTTGTCCACCGGAAAACTCATGTGGAAATTTTGTAAGACAACTTTCATCCATTTTTACGTCTTCGAGAACGTTCAAAACTTTCTCTTTTTTTTGCAGAATATTTAATGAGGATTCGTGAATATCAAGCCCCTCTTTAACAATATCGAATATTTTTTGTCTTGGCGAAAGAGAGCTAAAAGGATCTTGAAAAACAAGCTGACAATTTTTTTTGAAAAGTTTTTTTTCTTTATTGTTGTAATTCAAGATATTTTTATCTTTGAAGAATATTTCTCCAGAGAATTTTTCAATTCCTAAAATCGATCTTGCCAAAGACGACTTCCCTGATCCAGATTCGCCTACTAAGCCAAGAGCGGAATTTTCTTTCAGAGACAAATTGATGTTCTTGAGAGCAGAAAAATTAGATGTTCTGCCAATAAAGTCTCTTTTTGAGTAAGTTAAATTCAAAGAAGAAATTTTTAAAATTTCATCATTAAGATCTTTAGTCCCTAGTTTGGGTTCAGGGGAGGAATTCATTAATCTCTGTGTATATGGATCCTTAGGATTTTGAAAAATTTCATTCATGGAGTTTTCTTCCTTTATCTCCCCTTTTTGCATAACTAAAACTCTATCTGATATTTTTCTTACAATATTCAGATCATGAGAAATAAAAATAATGCTCATCCCCATCTTTTTTTGTATTTTTTTTAATAACACTAATAAACTTTGCTCAACGCTTACATCGAGAGCTGTTGTAGGTTCGTCGGCAATTAATAAATCTGGTTCATTTGATATAGCCATTGCAATCATGACTCTTTGTCTTTGGCCTCCTGAAATTTGGTGAGGATAGGAGTTAAAGATTTTTTCTGGATCTTCAAATTCAACTTCTTCTAGAAGCTCCATAACTCGACTTTTTCTATCAAGACTAGTGGAACTTGAGAAAATGCTCTCTTTGATTTGTTCTCCACATTTCAAAAAAGGATTTAAAGAAGTCATGGGTTCTTGAAAAATCATTGATATTTTTTTTCCTCGCAACTTACGCATTTGTAACTTTGATTTTTGAAGAATGTCTTCGCCTTTAAAGAGGATTTTGCTTTCTGATCCATGACCAGCCAAAGGGTAAGGAAGTAACTTCATGATTGACAAGCCAATAATAGTTTTCCCAGAACCAGATTCTCCAACAATAGATAGTGTTTCGCCTTTTGAAATGGAAAAATTAATATTCGAGGCTGCTAAAATTTGATTGTCTTTATTTGTATTAAAATAAATGGAGAGATTTTTTACTTCCAAAATTTTCATAAAAATTAGATTACATGAAAAAAAAATTAATTATAGTTAGCTTTATTTCTCTTCTGAGTTATGCGCAAATTTTTGACTCAAATAATTTTATTCCTTCTGCTGACGAAGCTTTCACACTTTCAACGGACATAGAAAATCAAAGTATTTTAGTAAGTTTTAAATTGGCACCTGCAACCTATATATATTTAGATAAGATCATTTTAAAAGACTCAAAAGATTCAAATATAAATTTTAAGTTCCTCGGTAAGAAGGAAGAAAAAGAAGATGTATTTTTTGGTCTGATTGAAATTGTTGATTCTGACTTTAAAATTAAATTTGCTTCGAAAGATAAAGAGAAAATAAGCTTAAACTATCAAGGTTGTTATAAAAATAAGGTTTGCTATCCCAGCAAAATGAAAAATATCGTTATAAAATACGATAAAAAAAGCATATCTTCTGTGAAAATCGATTAAATTTCGGCTAAAATCTAAGAAATGAAAAGTTTTCTTCTTTTAAATGGACCAAATCTTAATTTACTTGGTAAGCGGGAAACAGATATCTATGGAGAAAATACTTTAGAACAAATAGAAAAAGAATTAATTGCAATTGCTAAAAAAAATAAAGTTGAGCTGATGACGTTTCAAAGCAATGCAGAGCATGAACTTGTAGATAGAATTCAAGCAGGAAAGGAAGAAAAAGTTTCATGTATTTTGTTTAATCCAGGAGCTTTCACCCATACTAGCGTTGCTCTAAGAGATGCTATTCTTGGTGTAGACATTCCGCTTATAGAAATTCATATAAGCAATATTTTCAATAGAGAAGCGTTCAGAGAAAAATCTTATTTTTCTGACATAGCTGTTGGCATAATTTCTGGTTTTGGTGAGCAGGGATACAAAGCTGCTCTAGAACTGGCAATAGAAAGATTTTAAAAAGGAGAAACTATGGATATTAGAAAAGTAAAAAAACTAATAGAAATGTTAGAAGAGTCACAACTCAATGAAATAGAAATTAAAGAAGGAGAAGAATCAGTAAAGCTAGTCAAAGCAATTTCTGTTCCTGTTCAAGAACAAATTGTAACATCCAATGCTGTTCCACCTGCTCCACAGCCAGCAGTTGTGAATGATAATGTTTCTGCAGATTCAGATACTAGTCAATCAGCTGAAGATGAAACGATTTCTGGACAAACCATTGACTCTCCAATGGTTGGAACTTTTTATGCAGCGCCAAATCCAGGAGCAAAAGACTTTGTATCGGTTGGCGACAAAATTTCAGAGGGAGATGTTCTTTGTATCATTGAAGCTATGAAAATGATGAATGAAGTAAAAGCAGACTCTTCTGGAACCATCAAGCAAGTTCTCATTGAAAACGCTGAACCAGTTGAGTTTGGTCAACCTTTATTTGTAATAGAGTAAATGTTCAAAAAAATTCTCATTGCTAACAGAGGAGAAGTAGCTCTTAGAGTTCTAAGAGCCTGTAAGGAAATGGGAATTGCTACAGTTGCAATCTACTCTGAAGCAGATAAGAACTTAAAGCACGTAAAAATGGCAGACGAATCTGTTTGCATTGGGCCAGCAGAGTCTGCAAAGAGTTATTTAAATATCCCAGCAATTATAAGTGCCTGTGAAGTAACAGACAGTGATGCCATTCATCCTGGAGTAGGCTTTTTAGCAGAAAACGATCACTTCGCAGAACAAGTCCAAGCTAGTGGATATACTTTTATTGGTCCGGACCCTGAAAGTATTAAGATCATGGGAAATAAAATTTCAGCAAAAGAAGCTGTTTCAAGTTCAGGCATGCAATGTGTTCCAGGGACAGGAAGAATTTCTGCAACCAATAGAGAGACAATGGAGATTGCTAGAAACATTGGGTATCCAGTAATCATTAAGGCCGCTGCTGGTGGAGGTGGAAAAGGCATTCAAATAGTTGAGGAAGAAACTGATTTGCTTGACAAGCTACAACTTACGCAGAGAGAGGCGTTAAATAGTTTTGGAAGCGATGAAATTTATTTAGAAAAATTTTTAACCTCCCCGAGACATGTTGAAATTCAAATAGCTGCAGATAATGTAGGAAATGTAATTCATTTTTTTGAAAGAGATTGTTCCATCCAAAGAAAAAATCAAAAGATTATTGAAGAAGCGCCAGCTTTTGGAATACCGGAAGAAAAACTGCAAGAGATTAGGCAAGTTGCAGTGAATACTTGTAAAAAACTAAATTATAAGGGTTTGGGAACTTTTGAGTTTCTCTACGAGAATGGAGAATTTTATTTTATTGAAATGAATACACGTCTTCAAGTAGAACATACCATTACCGAAATGATTACTGGAATAGACTTAGTAAAGTTACAAATAAAAATTGCGGCAGGTGAAGAAATAAGGTTTTCTCAAGAGGAAATAAATTGTCGAGGCCACGCAATCGAATGCAGGATAAATGCCGAAAATTCTGAAACTTTTATTCCTTCGCCAGGTTTGGTTACAGAATTTCATCCGCCAGGTGGATTTAGAATCAGAACCGACTCACACTTGTATTCGGGGTATAAAGTCCCACAGTATTATGATGCCTTGGTTGCTAAGATTTGTTCTCACTCCAAGGACCGATTGGATGCTATTAGAAAAATGAGAGTGGCTCTTGAAGAAATGTACATAGAAGGAATTGATACCAATACTGATCTGCATGACAAGATCTTTCATGAAAAAAACTTTGTTGAGGGAAATATTTCTATAAATTATCTTAAAGAGATTCTAAATATTTCCTAATGTCAGAAACTGAATATAACTTTCAATTAATCGAAAAAAAAGCCCAAAAGTACTGGGAAGAAAATAAATCTTTTGAGGTTGAGCCCGACCCCAAAAAAGAAAAATTTTACTGCTTGAGTATGTTTCCCTATCCCTCAGGACAGTGTCATATGGGACATGTGAGAAACTATACGATCGGTGATGTGATTTCAAGATATCAAAGACTTAAAGGAAAAAATGTCCTGCAACCAATGGGCTGGGATGCCTTTGGATTACCTGCGGAGAACGCTGCTATCCAAAACAAAGTTTCACCCAAAGATTGGACAGAGAAAAATATCCAAGAAATGAAGCTCCAACTTAAATCACTTGGCTTTGCTTATGACTGGAGGAGAGAATTAAAAACTTGCAGTGAAGATTACTACAAATGGGAGCAATGGTTATTTTGTAAGCTTTACGAAAAAGGTTTGGTGATCAGAGAAAAAACCGAAGTTAATTGGGATCCTGTCGATAAAACAGTACTCGCAAATGAACAAGTAATTGACGGTAAAGGTTGGCGATCTGGCGCAGAAGTTGAAAAAAAAATTATCAATCAGTGGTCTTTTAAAATCACCGATTACGCTGACGAGCTTTTGAATGATCTTGATCTTTTAGACGGTTGGCCTGAACAGGTCAAGACAATGCAAAAAAATTGGATAGGGAAATCCAAAGGAGTTTTGTTTCAATTTATTTCTGATTCTGAAGATATTATTGAAGTTTTTACTACGAGGCCAGATACCATCATGGGAGTTACTTTCATGGCGTTGTCTTTCAATCATGAAATTGTAGAAAGAGAAGCAGAAAATAATCACGAATTAACAGAGTGGATAAAAAACAACTCAAATGTAAAACAGGCAGAAGCAGATTTATCAAAACAAGAAAAAAAAGGTTATAAATTAAAGACAAAAGCAATTCATCCAATTTCAAATAAAGAGATAGATATTTGGGTGGCAAACTTCGTTTTGGCTGATTATGGTTCGGGGGCTTTAATGGGGGTCCCTGGCCATGACCAAAGAGATTTTGAGTTCGCTCAAGCTGAACAGATTGAAATCATTCAGGTTATTGACGATGGTAGAGGAGAATTAGACAAAATAGAAGGTGCCATAGAAGGTAAAGGAATTTTAATTAATTCTGACAAATTGAATGGACTTTCTTTTGAAGAAGCTTTTTCGCTATTAACCGATGAAAATAACTTTGGTTTCAAAGGGACAGAAAAAATCAATTTTCGTTTAAGAAATTGGGGAGTTTCAAGACAAAGAGCTTGGGGAGCTCCAATACCCATGTTCATATCAGATAACGAAAATGAAGTTTTACCATTCAACAATTTAAGTCATGAAGAGATTGCTAAGGAAAAGATCGAATTGAATGGAATAGATTATTTCAAAGAGAAAGATACTTTTGATACTTTTGTTGAATCATCCTGGTATTTTGCAAGATTTGCATCTTATAACTCTTCAGAATCAATGCTTGATGCTGAAGCAGATTATTGGATGCCAGTAGATCAATACATAGGTGGAATAGAGCACGCAATTCTTCACCTTTTGTACTCGCGTTTTTTTTGTAAAGCCATGAATGACTTATCTTTAATTAGTGTAAGAGAGCCATTTAAAAAATTGCTATGTCAAGGCATGGTTCTGAAAGACGGATCGAAGATGTCAAAATCTAAGGGAAATACTGTTAATCCTAATGAGTTGATTGAGAAATATGGTGCTGATACCGTGAGGCTGTTTTCCATGTTTGCTGCGCCTCCCGAGCAATCTTTGGAATGGTCTGATTCCGGGGTTAATGGTTCTCATAAGTTCATAAAAAGGCTTTGGTCTTTATCACAAACCTTATTCAACCAGACTGTAGACGACAAAGTGCCATCATTGGATTTAAGTGATATCCAAATTAAATTGAATCAAACCATCAAAAAAGTTTCTGAAGACTTTGGAGACAAAAATCAATTCAATACAGCAATTGCAGCGATTATGGAATTATTAAATGCCATTCCCAAACCAATGTTAAAAAGTTCTGTTTCAAAAGAAAGTAATGCAGTTTTTAGAGAAATAATTGAAAAAAGTGTAATTATGCTCTCGCCAATCATTCCTCATGTTTGCCATGAATTATGGGAAGCATTAGATAAAAAATCTCCGATTCATAATGAAACTTGGCCTGCCTATGATGCAAATCAATTAGAAGGAAACGAAATGACAATTGCAATTCAGATTAATGGTAAATTAAGAGGAAAGATCCTAGTAGATATTTCAAGCAGCGAAGAAAAAATTATTGAAGAAAGTAAAGAATTAGAGAATATAAAAAAATATTTAGAAAAAGAAGATATAAAAAAAACAATATATGTTCCAAAAAAACTCGTCAATTTTGTCATTTGAATTAAAAAGAATCTTCTTAAATTCCTTATTAATTCTTTTTATTGCTGCATGTGGTTTTAAACCACTAAATTATTCTGAAAAAAAGATTACGATTTTTTTTGAGTTTCAAAAAAATCCTCTTAACTTCTCTCTTGTACAAGAATTAAAAAAGAATTTTTTCTTAATGAATGCGAATCTAGCAGAAACTAAAGATGCTGCAGATTTTGTAATTGAAATCAGTAACCATAGATTAGGAAAATTTCTAGAAGCAACAGATGAAAATTTTTTTCCTGCTGTAGTAAGTCTTGATTATCAAGTTAAGTTAAGTATTTTTGAAAAAAATACTAATACGATCCATGAAATTCCAATCTTTACATCAGAAGATTTTTCTTACGACACCGAAAGTATTCTTTCAAATGAAAAACAAGCAGATGAAATTAAACTGGATTTCTTCAGTGAGGCGGTCAATGAGTTATTGATTTTCTTTTCAGAAAAAAGCAATGCGGAATCAGCATAAATTAATTTTAAGTAATGACGAGTTACTGAACTCCAATTTGAGAGACAAATTCATTTCTAATCTAAAAAAAGAAGGCTTCCTAAGTAGAAAGATTTTCTTTTACAAAAAAGGAATTAAAGAAGAAATAAATATTGAAAATCAACAGGGAAGTTTATTCAGTGAAAAAGAAATAATAGATTTGCGCCTTCAAGAAAAAAGTATCCTTAAAGATGATTTAGATTTTTTTTTGAGCTTATTAGGAGAGGATAACCCAGATCGTATAGTAGTTATTTCTTCATTGAATAAAAAAATCAAAACATCTGCTTGGTTTAAAAAAATATCAAAATACCTTGAAATCTCCGAGATTCAGCCGGTCTATTCAAATCAATTAAAAGATTGGATCAAGGACGAGGCGAAAAATATGGATTTACTTTTGAGCGAAGAAGGTATTAATTTAATTGCGTCCCGAAATGAAGAAAATTTATTGTCTGCTTATCAAGAGCTAAAATTTTTAAAATGTTTAGATCAAAATCATACGGATTATAAATTTGTAAAAGACAGCTCTGAGTATCATGTCTTTAGCTTAATAAATAGTTGTTTGTCTAACCAAGTTTCAAAATCTTTAGAGATTTTGGAAATTATGAAATTAAATAAAGAAAATGAGGCAGGCATAATCGCTGTCATTCACCAACAGCTAGATCGATTAGAGCAATACAAAAAGAATCCAAATTTTTTTCTAAAAGGTGTTCCAAGAGATTACCTTTCTAAGCTTAAAATAAAAGCAAAGAAGATATCACCACCACAAATTAAAAGTTTAAGAAAAAAAATCGCAGATCTTGATAAAGACTTTAAAACAGGAAAGGCAGAATTCTGGACTGAGTTAAGAAAAATTATTGTAAATTTTGGGTATATCTAACCTGAAAGTTTGCTTATGAAAGCTTTAGAAATTTGAAGATATTTTTCACCAGGTAATCCGGATCCTATTTTTTTACCATCAAGTTCAATGATTGGAATGACTCCTTTGGTTGAGTTCGTAACCCAAATCTCTTCTGCTGATAGAAAAGAATCCACAGTAATTTTTGTCTCTTCGTATTCAAAAGAGGTATCTTGAATCAGCTCTAAGATTACTTTTCTTGTTACTCCAGGAAGAATATTTTCAGTTAAAGGCGGCGTTAAGATTTTATTATCGATGCAACAAAAAACGTTACTTACCGCACCCTCGGTAATGAATCCGTTTTCAAAAAGAATAGTCTCAAAAACTTCCTGATTTTTAGCCTCAGATCTATAAATGACATTTGCTAATAAAGAAGTAGCCTTTATCTGACTTTTTCTCCATCTAAAATCTTCTAATAAAATTGCCTTCTCGCCAGAACTCGGAGAAAAGTCAGTTTTCAGTTCATGAGAAGATACAAATATGGTTGGTGATAAATCATTACTTGGAATATGGTCTCTTACAATGTCTGTACCTCTAGAGATTTGGACGTAAATTACCTGGTTCAAAAATTTATTTCTAGAAATTACTTCTAGAATTGTTTCTTCAAGGTCAAATTGATCTGATAATGAATACTTTAAGGAAGATATATTTTTTTTTAATCTAGTTAGATGAGCGCCAAGTTCAAAGGGTTTTTTATTTACTGCAATAATTACTTCGTAAATTGCATCTCCAAAAAGAAAACCTCTATCAAGTGGTGAGATTTTTGCTTCTTGAAGATCTAGATATTTGTCGTTTAAAAAACAAATTGACATTAATTTATTTCATCTTGCATGAAGAAACTGTAAACGTAGAACATCAAAGACTCTAAAGTTGCGATGACAATCCCTTTTCTTTGTACATTATTTACCGCAACCAAATCTACAGATTGAATGGTTTCTCCATCAACTTTGATATCTAATCTGTCTATAACTGAATCCTTCCTAACAGGTGCTTTTACACCTAAATTTTTTGATGCCTCAATTGTAAGCCTATCAAAAGTAGGTTTAGTTAATGTAACGAAGATATCCTTCTCAGGACCAAGTTCCAATTTATCTTCAATTCCGCCCCAGACATCAACTATAGATATTGGTTGGTATTTGGCGATTATTTTTTTAGTTTGATAATACTTAAAACCATAATCCAGTAATCTTCTAGTATCTTGAAGTCTCGATTTTTCAGAGGCACTATTAAGAACTATCGAAATTAGCCTCATATCTGCTCTTTTGGACGAGGCAACCAAGCAATATCCTGACGCTCTGGTATGACCTGTCTTGATACCATCTATTGAGTCATCTTGCCAGAGTAAGCTATTTCTATTTAACTGCCTTATATCGTTGTAAGTAAATTCTTTCTCGCTGTAGATTGCATATTCATCAGGAAAGTCCTTTATTAAAACTATACTTAATTTTGCTATATCTTCAGCAGTTGAATAGTGATTAACATTTGGTAAGCCCGTTGGATTGGTAAAGTTCGTATTTTTTAACTCCATTTTTTGAGCATAGTCATTCATGAGACTCGCAAAATCTTCTTGAGTTCCTGCAATATGTTCAGCTAAGGCACAAGCTGCATCATTTCCAGATTGAATAATCATGCCGCGCATCAAATCTTCTATCAAAACCTTTTTGCCTTCTTGGATGAACATTCTCGAGCCTTCCATGCGCCAACATTTTTCACTTACTGTTGTGGAGTCTTTAATGTTTAAAAATCCTTGCTTCAAATAGTCAGCTACTATGTAACTTGTCATTATTTTTGTGATGCTTGCCAACCCTGTTGAGGCTTCTGGGTTTTGTTGAGCAATTATTTTATTTGTTTCAGCATCAATAAGTAAAAAACTAGAGGCGGTGATTTGCGGTAATTTGGGAATTAAAGTTTGTGAGAATGCTACTGTAGAGAATATAAAGCTTATCAAGAAAATTTTTTTCATATTTTTACTCTATACGCATAGTCAATTTCTTGGCTCAGAAGAAAAACGGCCATCACATAAAAAGAGCTTCTATTATAACGTGATAAGACATATAAATTTTTATGGCCCAACCAAAATTCTTTATCTTCAAAATTTATTTGTAAGTATTTTTTATTTGGTAAATTGATCTTAGATGCCAGTTCCAAAGCATCTGGCTCTTTTAATGATAGTGATGTCTTGAAGTTTGAGTTCACATCATTTTTTGTGAGAGCCTCTGCTATAGTGGCATTTCTTTCCCAGCCATGCTTACTTAAATAATTTGCAACGCTGCCAATTGCATCAATCGGGTTTGTAACAATATTTCTTATTCCGTCGTCATCAAAATCAATTGCATAAGATCGATAAGAGCTTGGAATAAATTGACCATAGCCCATAGCTCCAGCATATGATCCTTTCATAACCAAAGGATCAAGTTTTTCTTCTCTAGTAAGAAGGAGAAAATGCTCTAATTGTTTAGTAAAAAATTTGCTTCGTCTCGGATAATCAAAGGCAAGAGTCGACAACGAATCTATTACTCTTTCCCTGCCAGTAATAGAACCATAACTGGATTCAATCCCGATGATTGCTGCAATAATTTCTTTAGGAACTCCAAATTCTTTTTCTGCTTTTTCAAACTCAGGTAAAAATCTCTGCAGAAAACTTACTCCATTGTTTATTCTTATAGGCGAAATTAATCTGGATTTGTATTGAACCCAAGAAAATTTCTTTTCTGCGGGTCTATTCATAGAATTGATTATTTTTTCTCTTTTTTCAGCACTTTTGAAAATTTCTACCAAATAAGATTTTTCAAATTTATGTTTGGAAACCATTTCATCTATGAAAGACAATGTTTCATAGCTTTTTGAATAATCCATATGGATTAGAGGCACAAAAAAAACTAAAAGCAAAAGCAAACTTATTTTTTTCAAGTCGTTCTCCTTAAAGATAAAATTATACCGATAGTAATCATATTAACCACTAATGCTGTTCCACCTTGACTTATGAATGGCAAAGGCATTCCTACTACAGGAAAGATACCAACTACCATTGAAATGTTTAATGTTATGTAGGCAGCTAAAATAATTGAAAGCGTGGCTGAAACCAATTTTGCAAATTTGGAATTACTGCTTTTAGCAACGTATAAGAGACGATGAATTAAAAAAGCATAAAGAAGAAAAAGTCCAAGAGCACCTAAAAATCCAAACTCCTCAACAATTACTGCAAAAATAAAATCGGTATGGCTTTCGGGGATAAAATCCAATTGGCTTTGACTACCTTCCATATAGCCCTTTCCAAAAAATTGCCCAGATCCAATGGCAATCTTTGATTGGGCAATATTCCATCCAGAACCTAAAGCGTCAGCTTCAGGACTAATAAAGGTATATATTCTCTCTTTTTGATAATCCATCAAGCTCATCCATAAGAGAGGAAGAGTTCCAATACCTCCTAAAAAACTATAAATAATAAATCTCCAAGGTAGACCAGATAAAATTATTGGCATTATTCCGGAGAGCAAAACTATCGCTGAGGTGCCAAAATCTGGCTGCAGGAAAACTAAAATAAAGGCTACCAATGTTGTAACCAAGACAATTATCCAGTCGGATAATTTTATCTGTGGATTTCGTGTTAAATATGCTGCTGCAGAAATAGGTAATAAAAACCTCATTAGCTCAGAAGGTTGAAATCCAATGAAACCCAAATTTATCCATCGATTGGTGGTTCCAGAATTAGGCAAAATTAAAACTAAAACCAAAAAAAAGAAGCCTATCCAAACTGCATTCAAATAAAAAGGTTCCATTTTTCTAAAATTAGACATTGCTGCTGTAATCATCAGAATTACACCAAGAAAAAAGTACATTGCTTGCCTTAAAACCAAAGTGAAGGACCCACTGGCGCTGTAAATCATCGCCAACCCAAAAAGACCCAAAAGAAAAACCGTAAGAACAATAGAATAATCAAAATTTAATAAATTTCTTCTTTTATTCAATCTGATATCTACTGAAAAACTTAATGGCTTATTCTGCATCAAATCCTCCTGTGTAAAAATTTATTGCAGATTTAACAATTGGGGCTGCAACTTCGCTACCTGATTCACCGTTTTCTATGATTACCGCTACAACTAGTTTTGGATTTTCTACTGGGCCATAGCCAACGAAAAGAGCATGATCTCGTAATGCGGGATTTTCACGAATTGCATCGTATTCTTTACCCGGAAGAATACTTTTGATTTGTGCAGTACCTGTTTTACCTGCAATAACGACTGAATTGGGATCATAAACTTTATGGGCTGTTCCATTTCTCGCAGAAATCACGTCAACTAGAGCTTGTTCCATTTTTTCCCAAGCTTTGTTATCAGAAAGTTGAATTTCAGCAATTTTTTTTGGTTCAAAAGATTTTTCGTTTTCCGGCTGTATAAATTGAGGCTGATAGATTACTCCTTTGTTTGCTAGACCTGAATAAGCCATCGCTAATTGAAGTGGTGTGGCTAAAATATAACCTTGCCCTATTCCTAAATTTATTGTGTCGCCTTTGAACCAAAAATCTCCTTTGTAACCTAACTTCCATTTTTTATCGGGAAGAAGACCATTGGCTTCAAAGTCAGTTAGACCTGTTTTTTTACCAAATCCAAAACTGTCGAGCATTGGCCTTATCCCTGCTAAAGTTAAATCAAAAGCAATGGTATAAAAATATACATCAGAGGATTCTGCGATCGCTTTCCTCATGTCTACTCTGCCATGTCCATTCTCTTTCCAGCCCCGATAAGGCCTTGGATCTCCCTCGACATAAAATTCACCATCGTCTTTAATTGTTTTATCCCAACTGATTACTTCGTTTTCTATTGCAGCAAGACCTACAAAAGGCTTCAAGGTTGACGCAGGAGGATATTGCCCAGAAATGGCTCTATTAAAAATTGGGCTTTCTTTATTTGAAAATAAACTTTCTACCTCATCGGTATCCACAATGGAATTTAATATATTTGGATTGAATGAGGGAGAGCTAATCAAAGCTCTAACCAAGCCGGTTTTTGGCTCTAAGGCTACTAGTGCTCCTCTTCTGTTTTCAAAAAGCTTAAAAAGATGTTCTTGTAATTTTTGATCAATAGTTAAGTAAATATCTTTACCGTCTTCTGCTCCTTGAGTATCTAAAATCCTTACCAATTTTCCTTTAACATCTCTTTCTTGAGTTTGAATACCAGGTTTACCTCTTAAAACGTAGTCAAACTCTTTTTCAATACCTGTTTTTCCAATTTGAGTATTTTGTAGTTCAGCTAATAGTTTGTCTCTTCTGATATCATCGGACGAAATATCTCCGACGTAACCTAATACATGAGCCAAGGTCTCCTTATGGAGAACATACCTTTTAAGAGTAGCTTTTACTTCGATACCTGAAATTGAATCTAGGTTTACTTTGGCTTTAGCAATCTGTTCTTCATTAAGAGCCTTCACCAAAGGAAAGGAATCAAATTTCTTTACTTTTTTTACACCCCTTGAGAAGTTTTCGTCCAAAAGTTCATAAGGCACATCTAATAAATTAGACAACTTTAAAATGGTTTCAGCAGAATCTTCAATGTAGGCTGGAGTGACATAAAGATCTCGCTGGACAATATTCTCTGCTAATAAAGTCCCATTTCTATCATAGATGAAGCCTCTTACAGGACTAATGGGTTTTTGATAAATCCTATTTGACTCAGCTATTGTTTGATATTTATCTCCCTGAAATAAAGTTAAGTTTAAAACTTGAAAAAGTGATATTGAAAAAAGAAAAATAAAAGGTGATAAAAAAAATAAAGCCCTAGAATATTCTTCTCCTGTTTTGAATCTTTCTCTAGAATAATTATTCATTTCAATTCAAAGCTGGATCCCAAAGACTTTCCAAATCATACAATGCTCTTGAGTCCTTAGACATAATGTTTATTACAAAGTCTCCCAAATCCAATAGGATCCATTCACTGGAATTTTGGCCCTCAACCCCACTGATTGATATCTTATTATTTTTTAAGTCTTCTAATAATTTATCTTTTATAGCCGACATGTGACGGGAAGAAGTCCCTGATGTTATGACTAAAAAGTCTGTAAAACTGTTTAATTTTGATAGATCTAAAAATATTGTATTTTGTGCTTTTATCTCCTCTAAACTATTTTGAATAATTTTTTTTGATTTTTTGGGCATTTAAATTTTATAGAGAGATTTTTTTGAGATGTATTCCAATACTTGATCATCAACCAAGTCTGTTAGGTTTTCATTGTTCTTGATTTTATGTCTAACGTCTGTTGAGGATATGTTTATCAAGTCGTTTTTTAAAATTAGGATTTTTCCATGACCAGAGAAAAAATCATCATAGTTAGTTGATATTTTACTTTTTAACTCCTTATTAAGCCCCAAACTATCATTCAATTTTCTTTCCAAGACTAAAAGCGAACACAAAGACAAAATGTTTTCCCAATTTTTCCAAGTCGTAAAGCTATGTAAAGAATCCAAACCTATAATTAGAGATAGATGTTGTTCAGGATAAATCTCTTTCAAGTGTTTAAGCGTTTCGTAAGTATAGGATTTGGTTTTATTTTTTAATTCAATATTATTTAGCTTAATATTTTTTATCTCTTTAAAGGCAATTTCCAGCATTTTTAAACGATGCTTCTCGTCAGTTTGAATTTCCTTGTTATGCGGCGACGCATAGTTTGGAATAACTTGGATTTCGTCAATAATTTTAAGATCGCTGATGTATTTTAGAGATTGCGTGTGACCTTTATGAACTGGATCAAACGCTCCGCCAAAGATACCCAATCTTTTTATCATCAATTAAGATCTAAGTTGTCCTTGACCTTTAATTACAAATTTCTGACTTGTTAAACCTTCCAATCCAACAGGCCCTCTGGCATGCAACTTATCTGTGGATATTCCCACTTCTGCTCCAAGTCCATACTCAAATCCATCTGCATAACAAGTAGGAAGATTATGCATAACCGAAGAAGAGTCTACTTCATTGAAAAAAGTTTCTACCGCCGACAAATTCTCAGAAACTATTGAGTCGGTGTGGCCAGAGCCATACATATTTATGTGGGAGATTGCTGATTGAAGATCTGTAACGACTTTCACAGAAAGAATTGGGGCAAGATACTCCGTAATCCAATCTGCATCTGAAGCAGATTTAACATCAATAATTTTTTTTGTTTTTTCACAGCCTCTTAGTTCTACACCCAACTTATCTAATTCGGCTTTGATCTCTGGTAAAACTTTTGCTGCTACTTCTTCTGAAGTTAACAAAGTCTCCATCGTACCGCAGATTCCGTAACGATATGTTTTTGCGTTTACAGATATTTCTATGGCTTTTTTTAAATCAGCATCTTTATCGATGAAGACATGACATAAACCTTCATAGTGTTTGAGCACAGGAATTTTGGCTTCATCAGAAACAACTTTTATTAAACTTTTTCCCCCCCTAGGGATTAATAAATCAATATCCCCTTCCCGCTTAATCATTTCACCTACAAGCTTTCTATCTTGATTTTTAATAAGCTGAATAGAGTATTTTGGCAATGATGCTTTATCCAAACCGTCTTGCATGCACTCCTCAATTACAGCATTAGAATTTGCTGCTTCAGATCCTCCTCTTAAGATACATGCATTACCAGACTTCAAGCACAATGCAGATGCGTCCGCTGTAACGTTTGGACGAGATTCATAAATTATCCCTATCACGCCCAGAGGAACACGCATTTTTGATACTTCGAAACCAGATGGCGAGGTGTGGGGTTGATCGGTTTGACCTACTGGATCATCTAAATTTATGACTTTATCTAATCCAGAAATCATTGAATCTATTCTTTTTTCATTCAGCTCAAGTCGATCAACAAATGAATCTTGTAAGTCTTTTTGACTAGCCAATTCCATATCTATGGTATTGGCATCTATCAGCTTTGCTTTATTCTTCAACAAAAACTCTGCTGCATATTTTAGCGCGTCATTTTTTTTTGCTTTCGAAGATCTCCTTAAATCAATCTTTGCTTCTTGAGCTTGTTTGCAGATTAAATCTAACTCTGAAAGGGATGTTTTTGCACTCATGTACTGTATTATTGCAATAATTTAATTATCTGCCTATGTTCGATTCTATCCTTTCTTTTTTAGAGACAAATCCTGATTGGGTGAATTGGACTATTTTCGCGTTGATTTTTATTGAATCCCTCTTCATTGCAGGTTTGTTTACACCAGCTACATTAATTGTTCCTGGTGTTGGAGCGCTTGCGGCAACAGTCGGAATAAGTCCTTTTGAGATAACTTTTTACGCAACTATGGGAATGGTAGCTGGAGATTCCGTCAGCTATGGCTTGGGCATATTAGTTGGAAACAAACTCTATGATTGGGTACCTGATAATTATCATGGCTATATAAAACAGGCTCAAAAGTTTATGGGCAAATATGGAGTTTTAAGTGTCGCGCTAGGAAGGTTTTTTGGTCCATTAAGATGCGTAGTGCCCTTTACAGCAGGTTCTTTGGGAATGAATAAAAGAGTTTTTTTTCCTGTGACTATTTTATCTGCGCCAATATGGACTTCATTGTATGTCTTAAGTGGCTACTTTTTGGGGGTTGCATTTATAGAATATTTTAATTATTTCTTAATTGGATTCATTCTTGTCATAACAATTTATACCGTATATAAAGATCCAATGAACTTAAGGGAGGATAAAAAAAATGACTAAAAGAGAAAGTAAAAATAAATTTTTATCTGGAAACTGGTATCCGGTAGAAGAAACATCTACAACTGAATTAAAGATTTCAGGAGAATTACCTAGAGAACTATCAGGTCTATTTCTCAGAAACGGACCTAATCCAAAAGAACCAATAAATCATGAAAATTATCATCCTTTTTTTGGCGACGGAATGATTCATGGCATAAGAGTAGAAGATGGGAAGGCTCTTTGGTATAAGAATAAATTTGTGACCTCACCTTTTGGTTTTGGTCCCAATACTCATGTGCTTAAACACGGCGAAAAAATTTATGCCTTAGTCGAGGGAGGAGTATCTCCAGTAATCATGGACTCTGAGATGAATTTTCTTGAAGAAGAGCCTTTTCCAGCAGCAGATAATAAAAGATTTACTGCCCATCCAAAAATTGATTCAGATACTGGGGAAATGCATGCCGTGAGTTACGATTTTGGGGAATACGTAAATGGATTAGGCCAAGTACATTATGTAACTGTAGATAGCAACGGCAAACTCATCAAAGATCAAATCATTGAAACACCAAGCAGACCAATGGTTCATGATTGTGCTATTACCAAAAATTATGTTCTTATTTTTGATCTGCCTGTAACGTTTAATCTTGGTAGAAGAGACGATGACAATAATCCTATTGGTGGAGATTATCCAGTGGTCTGGAATGATAAACATACTTCCAGGGTAGGATTACAAAACAAGAAAACTGATGAAATTATTTGGATAGAGGTTAATCCAGGGTTTTTATTTCACATAGTTAATTCGTATGAAGATGACAACGGCCAAGTTATCTTAGACTTTTGTCGATACGAAAGACTGTTTGATTTTGATAATCCTCTTCCCATGGGACAAAAACCTTTTCTTACAAGATGGATTCTAGATCCAAAAACTAAAACATGTTCCGAAGAAATGTTAGACGATAGGCCTATGGAATTTTCCAGAGTGCATCCGGATTTTGATGGCAAACAACATCGTTTTGGATACTTGCTCAATGATGGAAGACTTAACAACTATTTCAAACATGATTTTGAAAAAAGTGAAACCATCGCTCATGATTTTGGCGAAAGTTGCCAAGCTGCTGAGCCGGTTTTTATTCCTAGGAAAAATGCTAAATCAGAAGATGATGGTTTTGTTGTTGGATTTGTCTATGATAAAACAACTGACTTAAGTGATTTTGTTGTTTTGGATGCTCAGAATTTTTCAGATGCGCCCCTAGCCAGAGTAACCTTGCCTCAAAGAGTACCTTTTGGATTTCACGGAAGTTGGATAAATTTAGATTAAATTCTTTCTAAAATGGCTTGATGGATACCATCAAATGAGCCATTAGATAAACAAATTAAGTGAGTATTGTCTAAATCCAAGCTAGAAAGCTTTCTTAAAAATTCTTGCGTAGTGGAACATGCTTCGATATTTTTACTTCCGCTCTCTAGAGCAGAGATTTGCTTCTTGTCTTTTGAAAAAATAAAGACTTGATCGGCTGAAGCTACGGCCTTTGGAATTTTTTTGTCATGATATCCTGAAAGCATCGTATTGGACCGCATTTCCAAAAGGCAAATTATCTTCTCACTTCCAACTTTTTTTCTTAAGCCCTCAAGAGTGTATTTAATTGCAGTCGGATGGTGTGCGAAGTCGTCGTAAACTTTGACGCTGCTTTTATCCCCAACCAGATCCATTCTTCTTGTTACTCCCTTAAACTTGGAGAGTGACTCTGCAATATCCCTTGATTTCAAGCCTAAGGATTTACAAACAAGATAACTGGCTAATCCATTTTGTAGACTATGCTCGCCAATAGACGACCAACTTATAGACGCTTTTTTCTTTTTGTCTTTAAAAATATCAAATTTAGAGGAATCTGCCTTAACTTTCTTGGCATGCCAGCCTCTGGCAAATTTAGTATTGAAAGGAAGGCTTTGACTGTAAAAACCCATTTTCATAACATTTTTAATATTGATGTTATGCTCAGGAAAAATTAACGTTGATTTGGAAGACATCAATCTCAATAGGTGATGAAATTGCTTTTTAATATCACTCAAGCTACTAAAAATATCAGCATGATCAAACTCAAGATTATTGATTAGAAGGGTTTTAGGATGATAGTGAATAAATTTCGATCTTTTATCAAAAAAAGCAGTGTCATACTCGTCAGCCTCTATGACAAAAAACTCATGAGTTCCTAATGAAGCAGTTGCATCTAAATCTTTCGCTCGTCCAGCAATTAAGTAACCACAATCTATTCCATTATCTAGAAGTACTTTTGTCACCATTGAGGATACAGAGGTTTTGCCATGAGTTCCGCTTATAGCTACCACATGTCTCTTGGCTAATAAGTATTTTGATAAAAACTCTGGGCCAGAAATGAAGTCTATACCTTTATTAAGTATTTCTTCGATCATGGGGTTACCACGCGCTATAACATTTCCCACAACAACCAAATCAACATCTTTGGGTAAATTTTTTGGATTGTATCCTTCATCAATCGTAATGCCATTTGAAAGTAAGACTTGGTCCATAGGAGGATATACATTCTCGTCACAGCCAGAAACTTTAATGCCTTTTTCAGCTGCCAACTGCGCAAGTCCGCCCATAAAAGTTCCGCAAATACCTAAAACATATATTTTCATCTGATGATTATATCCTTTTCCCACACAACCTTTTTTCAGTTATATTGCCTCAATGACAAAAGTTAAAAACGCCTTCTATGCTCAATCAGGCGGAGTAACAGCTGTGATAAATGCATCTGCATGTGGTGTCATTGAAACTGTAAATAAATCAAAAAAAATTCACAAGGTGCTTGCTGGGGAGAATGGCATCCTTGGTGCTTTAAATGAAGAACTTATAGATACTTCCAAAGAAACTAAATCTAACATTGCAAAACTGAAACAAACTCCTGGCGGAGCGTTTGGTTCTTGCAGATTTAAATTACAGGATCCAATAAAGCAAAAGAAAGAATATGAGAGATTGTTTGAAGTTTTTGCTGCGCATGATATTGAATATTTTTTTTATAACGGGGGAGGAGACAGTCAAGATACTACTTTTAAGGTATCTGAAATGGCAAAAAAACTAAAGTTTCCATTGAAATGTGTTGGGATACCAAAAACGGTTGATAATGATTTGCCTTATACAGACTGCTCACCTGGCTTTGGTTCAGTTGCAAAATACATTGCTACTTCAACTTTAGAAGCCGGACTTGACGTGAAAAGCATGGCTGAAACATCAACGAAAGTTTTCATTTTGGAAGTCATGGGAAGACATGCAGGATGGATTGCTGCAGCATCCTGTTTAGCTGCAACTAAAGCAGGTGATCCGCCTCACATTATTTTGCTTCCCGAAGTGCCTTTTGAGAAAACTAAATTTATTACTCAGGTCAAACAAACTGTTAAAGAGCAAGGCTATTGTGTCATTGTTGCTTCAGAAGGTACTCAAACAAAAAATGGGAAGTTTTTAGCAGACTCAGGGTTAACAGACGCTTTTGGTCACAAACAGCTTGGAGGAGTAGCTCCTGTTTTAGCTGGAATGATTTCAAAGATTGGATTAAAAAATCATTGGGCAGTAGCAGATTATCTACAGCGCTCAGCAAGACACATAGCATCAAAAACCGATCTAGATCAGGCTTATGCTGTTGGAGAACATGCGGTGAAACTAGCTATTGCTGGAAAGACAGCTCTAATGCCAATTATTAAAAGAACAAGTGATTCACCTTATAAATGGAAAATAGCAACTGCGCCTCTAAAAAATGTGGCTAACATTGAAAAAACTATGCCTAAAAAATTTATTTCTAAAAATGGTTTTGAAATTACTCAAGCAGGAAAAACATATTTAAGTCCTCTTATAAAAGGAGAGGCACCAATAAAATATGTAAATGGCCTTCCTGATATTGCTGAACTAAAAAAGATAAAAGTAAAAAAGAGATTAAGTTAACTTATTTCTTTATCTTTTTTACTATTCCAGAAAAACTAAAAACAATTTCCCCTTCACATTCAATGTAGCCTTGTCCAAAAGCAAGACTCCTTGTCTCTTTGGTAATCGTAGTAAATATTTCTACCAAGGAGCCAACCTTTGCAGGAGCTACAAATTCCGATCTAAAACTTATGGTTGCTGCGTAATTTTCTTTTGATTCCATCGCAACAGAGCACAAACAGTAATCTGCAATGCTCATCAACATTCCCCCATGAGCAACTCCACCAGAATTTCCGTTTTCAGGTCTTACCCAAAAAGCCATTATCAAATCTCCTGCATCATTTCTTTTGTAAAAACCTTGGCCAATATTCGCAATATGATCTTCGGTTTGATTAAGACTTTCGTAACCTTTAGGGGTAGAAAATTTTTTTGCCGTCATGATGATGATTTTAACTCAATGTGTATAATTATCCTTTCATTATGGATTTTAAATTAACTGCAGAACAATTAGAGTTGCAAAAAGTCGCAAGAGATTTTGCTCAAAAAGAATTAACAGCACTGGCTGATGAAATGGAAGAATCAGCAAACCCTGTACCAAAGGATGTGCTGAAAAAAATTGGTGAATTGGGTTTTTTAGGAATCAATACACCAACAGAGTATGGTGGACTGGGCCTCTCTAATCTTGATGCCATTATAGTTCTTGAAGAATTTGGAAAGATATCTTCTGCAGTCGGTTGGCCAGTTTTTGAAGCAAATGCAGGTCCTGTAAAAGTCATTGAGCATTTTGGTTCAGATGCACTGAAGAAAAGAGTGATTCCCAAAGTTTGTAAAGGCGAGATGGTGGTAGCTGTAAGTATGTCAGAACCCAATGCAGGAACCGGTTTGACCGATTTAAAAACCAAAGCTGAAATCAAAGGAGATAAAATCGTAATCAATGGAACCAAACGTTGGTGTTCAGGTGCCGGTCATTCTGATGGTTATGTAGTTTATGCCCGAATGTCTGATGCTCCTGCTGCAAAAGGTATTGGCGCTGTTTTTGTTGATATCGATACACCCGGTCTGACTTTCGGAAATAGTGAGAGCCTGATGGGTTGGCGTGGAATACCATCTGCAGATATCTACTTCGATAACGTAGAAGTTCCAATTGATAATTTATTAGTTGAGCCTGAAGATGGGTTCAAAAAATTAATGGAAACCTTTGATTTAGAAAGATGTGGAAATGCAACAATGGCTCTATCTCAAGCAGCAGCAGCTTTAGACTATGTCAAAGAATATGTTCAAGAGAGGGAGCAATTTGGCAAGCAATTGGTTGATTTTCAAGCAGTCCAAATCAAACTTGCAGACATGCTCATTAGAGTGGAAGCATCTAGACTTTTGATTCACCGTGCAGTTTTCAATGCCGCCAATGGTTTGCCAGATATATTGGAATCAAGTACTGCAAAATGTTTTGCCAATGAAATTGCAAGAGAGGTCACAACGAATGCGATGCAGCTTATGGGCGGTTATGGATTCAACAAAGAATACAAAATGGAAAGACGCGTCAGAGATTCTTTTGGTTGGGGAATTGCTGGTGGAACAATTGATGTTCAAAAAGTAAATATTGCTTCAGCAATGATTGGCAGACGTTTCAATCAGAGAGCTAAGTAGTTTAGTCCGCTCGATATTCACTAATAATTTCTTCCAAACTGCTGACAAATTCTTTTTTTTCTTCTTCAGTTAAAAAATTCCCGACAGGAATTTTTTCTCCCTTGGAAGATATGACAATTTTAATTGGATACCAATGGTGAGAAGGTTTTTCAACAAAAACATATGACCATTCCCTGATGAATTCCGAAACTGAATCCGGTCTAAAACGACCCTTTTCAATTGTTAATTTTTCTTTAGTGAGTGTTATGACTTCCTTCTTTGAACTTTTTTTAAAAACAACATATAGAGCTGTCCCGACGATTAAAATTTCCAAGCCGGCAAAGGGAAGAATAATTGGCGCGCCATAAAAAAAGAAAGTAATACCGATAATGGATATCGGAAAGGAAATCAGCGCTAAAAATAACAAACTGCCCTGCCAAGAAATTGAACTATTTGGCATCAAAGATAATCTATATCCATTATCTATTTGTTCAGTTATAACCATTAACAAAATACCTTTTTATGAAAAAAACTGTTCAGATTATGATATTTTCAATAATCAATAGCAAAAAATGACAAAGATTAATTCTATAAATAGAACTTCCTTGATGCCGAATTATGCTCC
>LULV01000055.1_pt1 | contig 35843 bp, 40 predicted proteins | sample 728081 | NCBI WGS metagenome assembly LULV01 (sample SAMN03860280, study PRJNA289734) | marine metagenome | biome: seawater column; feature: ocean; material: water; isolation source: Red Sea water column Station 108 - depth 25m | place: Saudi Arabia: Red Sea | collected 2011-10-15 | depth 25 m | reverse complement strand
ATGTATTTCCCTTTTAGATCAATTACTTTTTCACGGGATGGTATATTATTTGTATTTACTTTTTTGCCTACTGCCTCTATTTGACCTTTATCACCAATAATTAATCCTCCAATTTCATTAATTGAATTGTGTGGATCTATAATATTACCATTAATAAAGTACTGTTTTTTCATTATTCACAAAAAATTTTCAAACATGCCATTCTAATAGCTACACCTAATTCAACTTGCTCTTTTACAACACTCATATTTGTGTCATCAGCTAACTTTGTGTCAATTTCAATTCCTCTATTCATTGGTCCTGGATGCATAATGATACAATCTTCTTTAGCATATCTAAGTTTGTCAGGCGTTAAACCATAGTATTCATAATATTCTCTGTTGGAGGAAAGAAATGAACTTGTCATTCTTTCATTTTGTAATCTCAACATCATTACAATGTCACAATCCTTTACTCCTTTTTTCATATCTGAAAACATATTTACCCCAAATTTTTCAATTTCTTTTGGCATAAGATTTGAGGGTGCAACGATGTTAACTTCGGCACCCAACATATTTAAAAGATAAATATTTGATCTAGCTACTCTTGAGTGTTGAATGTCACCACAAATTGCAATTTTTAAACCTTGAATTTTCTTTTTTCTATTAATTATTGTTAGTGCATCTAATAATGCTTGTGTTGGATGTTCTCTTCTTCCATCTCCTGCATTTAAAACTGCACAATTTACCTTTTGAGAAAGTAGGTTACATGCACCTGAGTCTTGATGTCTTATAACTATTATATCAGGATGCATAGCGTTTAAGGTCATGGCAGTATCTATTAATGTTTCACCTTTTTTAATTGCTGAATTTGTAATGTTCATTGACATTACGTCGGCACCCAATCTTTTACCTGCTAATTCAAAAGAGCTTTGTGTTCTTGTTGATGGTTCAAAAAAAAGATTAATTTGAGTTTTACCCTTTAAAATATCTAATTTTTTATTTTTACTTTTGTTTAAATTAATGAAGCTGCTAGCTTCTTCTAATATAAGATTGATATCAGAAATAGATAAATCCTGAATTCCTAACAAATGTTTTTGAGAAATTTTAATAGCTTTTGATTTGGTTGCCATTAAAACCAACTCTATAGCTATATATTATAAACAATGCAAGTACTAATTATTCAAAAAATCAATAGCACCCTGTAGGATAAACGTTGCTGCATTTTGATCGATATTTTTTTCTCTTTTACTAACGTTTACATCCAATTGACTAGTAATATTAAAAGCGCCCACAGTAGATAATCTTTCATCCCATAAGCAAATATCAACATTGATAGATTTTGAAATATTTTTTGAAATATCATTCACTGATTGAGACGCTTTTCCATAAGATCCATCCATGTTTAAAGGATTTCCAATAATAATACCTTTAATGTTGTTTTCTTTAATTATTACTTCTAAATTCGATATCAAATAATTAATTCCCCTATTTTCTATGGTTGTAAAAGGGGTTGCTATTTTTTGATATTCATCACATATAGAAACACCTATTCTTTTTGATCCTAAATCTAAGCCAATCAATCTTGTTTTAACACTTTGTTTGTTTTTTAGTTCTTCAATAGTGATCATATTGTATAATTTTTACTTAAATGATACTTTGCAGCAAATTTTTATTACCATATGACAATAGATCTTAAAACTGTAAAACATATATCTAAGTTAGCCAGAATTTCTACAGATGAGAAAAAAGCCAATAAACTAGCTAACGATTTAAATTCTATTTTTAAATTCATTGAGGCATTAAATGAGCTTGATACAGAAAAAGTTGAACCTTTGACATCAGTTGCTGACACAAAATTAAGGCTCAGAGAAGACAAGTTTGAAGCCAATAATATAAGAGATAAAATACTGAAAAACTCTCCTGATGAAAATAAAGATTATTTTGTAGTGCCAAAGGTTGTTGAATAATGTCTGATATTACAAAACTATCTTTAAATGAACTAATACAAAATATTAGAAATAAAAAATTATCCTCAACAGAAATAACAAATTCATTTATTGAAAGATCGGAAAAATCAAAAAAATTAAATACTTATGTCACAGATAATTTTTCAAGCGCTTTAGAAGCTGCAAAAATATTTGATGAAAAACCTAATATGGATTTAAAACTTCCTGGTATACCAATAGCTGTAAAAGATTTATTTTGTACTAATGGAGTAAGAACGACGGCAGGAAGTAATATTTTAAATAATTTTATTCCACCTTATGAATCTACAGTAACGCAAAGCATGTGGGATGAAGGTGCAATTTTGCTTGGCAAATTAAATTGTGATGAGTTTGCAATGGGTTCTTCTAACGAAACTAGTTTTTTTGGAAATGTACAAAATCCAATTGGTGAAAATCTTGTACCAGGTGGCTCATCAGGCGGTTCATCAGCAGCTCTTGCTGCAAATCTTACCCCAGTTACTATTGGAACCGATACAGGAGGATCAATTCGACAACCTGCATCTTTTACTGGTACAGTTGGTCTAAAACCAACTTACGGAAGTTGCTCTAGATATGGTATTGTAGCATTTGCATCTTCTTTAGATCAAGCTGGTCCAATGAGTCAGAATGTCAAAGATGCTGCATTATTATTAGAAGTTATCTCAAAATTTGATAGCAAAGACTCAACATCCATAGATTTTAAAAGAAATAAATATTCATCTGAGCTTACAAATAATATTAAAGGACTAAAAATAGGTATTCCCAATGAATATAGAGTTGAAGGTATGCCTAAAGAAATTGAAGATCTTTGGAAAAAAGGTATTGAAATTATAAAAGATTGTGGAGCAGAAATTGTTGATATTTCTCTACCTACTACAAAGTATGCATTACCAACTTATTATATAGTTGCTCCAGCTGAGGCTTCTTCAAATTTGGCAAGGTATGATGGAGTAAAATATGGTTTTAGATCTGAAGGTGAAAACTTGATTGATATGTATGAAAAAACAAGATCTGAAGGTTTTGGAGAAGAAGTTAAAAGAAGAATTTTAATTGGCACTTATGTATTATCATCAGGTTATTACGATGCATATTACCTAAAGGCACAAAAAGTAAGACAACTTATTAAAAAAGATTTCGATAATGTTTATAATAATGTTGATGCTATACTAACACCTTCAACACCAAGTTCTGCATTTAAAATTGGGGAAAAAACTGATGATCCAGTCTCAATGTATTTGAATGATATTTTTACTGTACCTGTAAATCTAGCTGGATTACCTGGTATTTCTATACCCGCAGGAATAGACAATAAAGGGTTCCCATTGGGACTTCAAATAATAGGCAAACCTTTTGATGAACAAACAATATTAAATATTGCCTATTCAATGGAAGAAAAGATTAATTTTAAGAATAATATAACTGATTGGTGGATGTGATGGCTGAAACTAACCAATTTTTTATTGAAAGAGAACAAAACAAATATGAAGTTGTTATTGGCCTGGAAGTTCATGCGCAGGTAACTTCAGCTTCAAAATTATTTTCATCTTCACCAACAAAATTTGGAGCTGAACCAAATACTCAAGTTAGTTTAGTAGATGCAGCTTTTCCTGGAATGCTTCCAGTGATAAATGAGTTTTGTGTCAAACAAGCAATTAAAACTGGAATTGGTTTAAAAGCAAAAATAAATAAAAAGTCTATATTTGATAGAAAAAACTATTTTTATGCCGATCTTCCGCAGGGTTATCAGATTTCTCAGTATAAATATCCAATAATTGGTGAAGGTAAAGTTATTTTAGATATGGCAGATGGCCAAAAAGAAATTGGTATCGAAAGACTTCATTTAGAACAAGATGCTGGCAAAAGTATTCATGATATAGATCCAACAAATACATTTGTAGATTTGAATAGATCTGGTGTAGCTTTAATGGAAATAGTTAGCAAACCTGATTTAAGATCACCGGACGAGGTAAATGCATATATAAAAAAATTAAGATCTATTATGAGATATCTTGGAACTTGTGATGGTAATATGCAAGAAGGATCACTTAGAGCAGATGTAAATGTTTCAGTAAGAAGACATGGCGATGATAATTTTGGCACACGATGTGAGATTAAAAATGTGAATTCAATAAAATTTATGCAGATGGCTATAATTTATGAAGCTAACAGACAGGTTGATCTTATAGAAGAAGGGAAGAGCATTGATCAAGAAACAAGATTATTCGACACAAAAAAAAATGAAACAAGATCTATGAGATCTAAAGAAGACGCTCATGACTATAGATATTTTCCAGATCCAGATTTACTGCCATTAGAAATAAGTGATGAGTTTATAAGTCAAATTAAAGATGAAATACCTGAATTACCAGATGAGAAGAAAAAAAGATTTATAGATAAATTTAATTTATCATCATATGAAGCTAATATCTTGGTTTCAGATATTGATACATCTAAATATTTTGAAGAAGTAATTAAAAATTCAGATGTTAAACTTGCAACTAATTGGATTACTGGTGAACTTTTTGCAGTATTAAATGAGAAAAATTTAGAAATATCAGAAAGTCCTGTGAGTTCTTATAATTTATCAAAACTGATAAATTTGATTAAAGACGGTACAATATCTGGAAAAATAGCAAAAACAGTTTTTGAAGAAATGATTGATGGTGATAAAGATCCACAGACAATTGTTGATCAAAAAGGATTAAAACAGGAAAGTGATCCCAAAGCACTTGAAGAGCTTATTAATAAAGTAATTAAAAATAATACTTCTAAAGTTGAAGAATATAAGTCAGGTAAAGAAAAACTGTTTGGTTTTTTTGTTGGTCAGGTTATGAAAGAAAGCAAGGGTAAAGGGAATCCACAATTAATTAACAAAATATTAAAAGAAAAACTAAATGGATAAATATATGGATATCGATCAAAAAATGATCGACTATATATTTTCACACACCTCTGAACTTCATCCAGTACAAAAGAAAATAATCAAATTTAATGAAAAACTTGGTTATATAAAAAAATTACAAATTTCAGTATTACAAGCTAACTTTATTGAATTTTTAATTAAATTTAAAAAGTTTAAATCTTGTTTAGAGATAGGAACTTTTACTGGTTACAGTGCTTTATCAATAGCCTTATCTTTACCAAAAAATGGAAGGTTATATTGCATAGATAAAAATGAAGAAAAACTCAATATTGCTAAAAAATTTTTTAAGCAAGCAAGGGTAAATAAAAAAATATTTACTGATATATCAAATGCTAAAGAAAGTTTGATAAAATTAAAAAAAAATGCAAAAAAATTTGATTTTATATTGATTGATGCAGATAAAGAAAATTACATAAATTACTTCGATTTATCATTATCTTTATTAAACAAAGGTGGAGTAATATTAGTTGATAATATTTTATGGAAAGGCGAAGTAGTTAATCCATTAGCTAATGACAAGCTAACCAAATTAATTAAAAATTTTAATAACTACATAAAGAAATTAAGAATTAATAAATATATTATTCCAATTGGAGATGGCTTTTTAATTTGTTGGAAAAAATAATGAAGATATTTTCTTTTTATAAAATAGAACGAATTAAAAATCTTAAATCTTTAAAAATAAAAATAATTAAAGAAATACAAAAAAATAATATTAAAGGATTAGTAATTTTATCCAAAGAAGGTATTAATGCAACGATAGCTGGAAATAGTAAAGATATTTCAAATATTGTTAAATATATAAAATTAATTCTGAATATTAAAAAATTTGATATTGAAAATATTACATACTCTTCATTCATTCCATTTCTTAAAGCTAAAGTAAAAATTAAAAATGAGGTTGTACCGATGGATTATAACTTCTCATTTAAAAATAAAATTACCAAAAATTATCTATCACCAAAGAAATGGGATAATTTATTATCTCAAAAAAATGTAAAAATTGTAGATGCTAGAAAACCATTTGAATATGAAGTTGGTACCTTTAAAGGAGCCATTAACCCAAATACATATAATTTTAGAGAGTTCAAAACATATTTATCTAATTTAGATAAAAAACAAAAAATTGGAATGTTTTGTACAGGTGGTATTAGATGTGAAAAAGCATCAAATTATTTACATAATAATGGTTTTAAAAATGTTTATATGCTTAAAGGTGGAATTATAAATTATTTTAATAAAACTGATCCAAAAAAAAGTAATTGGAAAGGAGAATGTTTCGTATTTGACAATAGAGTTACAATTAAAAAAAATACTAAAGTTGGAAATTATGGTATTTGTAACGCTTGTAGATTGCCTATTAGTAAAAAAGATAAAAAGTCTAAATATTACAAAATTGGATTATCTTGTCCTAAGTGTTATGACAAGTTGACATCAAGTCAAATAACTAGATTTACTGTAAGACATAAACAATTATTAAATAAAAAAATTCCCCTCATTTATAAAAGAAAATAAATTTGTATGAATATTTTGTCTGATGATGTTAAGATATTAATTAGGAAGCTTGCAATACCTGCAAGTGTAGGAACTTTATTCCAGACTTTATATAATATAGTAGATACTTATTTTGCAGGTAAAATCTCACCCGAGGCATTATCTGCACTTACCAAATCATTTCCTATATATTTTATATTAATCGCATCATCTATTGGTGTGACAGTTGCTGGTACTTCGTTAATTGGTAATAGCATAGGTGAAAAAAAATTTAATAAAGCTTCAACTTATTTTTGCCAGTTAATTTTTTTTTCAATTATTTTAATATTTTTTATAACACTAATAGGTCTTAATTTGTCTGATGATGTTTTTAAGATTATGGGTTCAACAGATGAAGTTATGAATTTAGGTTTAGACTATACTAATATAATTTTTTATGGATCTTTCCTTTTTATAATAGTCGTTGCTATGAATTCTTTGTTACATGCAGAAGGTGATACCAAAACATACAGAAATGCTCTAATTATATCTTTTCTTTTAAATATATTTTTAAATCCAATTTTAATCTTTGGTTTTTTATTTATTCCAGCTTTTGGCATGAAGGGTATTGGTATTGCCACAATAATTTCACAATCAATTTCATTTATAATAATTTTCAATAAAGTAATTAAAAGTGAACTTACGAAAAAAATAATTATTAATAATTTTTTTCCTAAAATTTATTTTTTAAAAAATATTTTTTTTCAATCTATGCCAATCATTATCTCTATATGTGGTTACTCTGTTGCATCTGCTATTGTTTTTAAATATGCTGGCTTTTCAGGAGAGTATGCGGCTGCTGGATATGGTGCGGGCACGAGAATTGAGCAAGTTGTACTTTTACCTATACTTGGCATTAACACTGCAATTATAACAATTATAGCACAAAATTTTGGTGCTAAAAATTTATTGAGAATTAAACAAACATATTTAACCGCAATAAAATATGCTTTTGTAATAATGATTTTATCTTCATTATTAGTTTATTCCTTAGCTGAATTGTTAACAGGTCTTTTTTCCACTGATTTAAACGTTATTGAATTTGGAAAATTGTATTTACAAATATCAGCATTTGTATTGCCAGCTTATCCAGTTTTTTTCTTATCAAATGGTTTTTTTATGGCACTAAAAAAATCAGAAAAAGCTTTGATTGCAAATGTTTTTAGAAATGTAATATTTCCATTTCTTGTTTTTTATACAGCTGTATTTTATAACTCTAACTTTGAAAATTTCTTTTGGCTATGGGTGATATATAATTGGATTTTTTCACTTAGTTATTTAGGATATACTTTTTTTTATTTGAACTTTAAGTTAGACAAATTTAGCACTGTCGTTTAGCCATAGACATAAATGTTCTGAGAAAGATCTTCTTACAAATAAATTAATATTATAAGTATTTTTGTTATGTAATATTACATCAATATGATTAACTATTGTTTGTGTTGTTAAACCATCTGTTTTTAAAAATTGATCAAAATTAAACGAACATCCAGTTGAGAGAATATCATAAATCTTACTGCCTTTTAAATTTATACATATCCATTGATCTGAGATATCAGTTACAGATCCATAATTAACTTTAGATATTTCAGAGTATAACTTGTTAAATATTACTTTTTCATCGTCATTTTTAAAATAAACCATCCATTCATCAGGACTGAGCCATATTGCATTAAAATTTTCACTAAATGAACTTGTATTAGCTTCATTTGGTAAAATTAAAGATAATACTTTTCCAGCTTTTGCAAAAAACTCTTTAGATTTTCCTCTTAAATTAATTTTGCTAATTGGTTCTTGCAATGATATTTCCACATCATTTAATTTGTTATCAGTAATTTGTGGATAGTGTGTATCAAGCATTTAATCTTTTATTCTCCTTATCTAAAAATATTGTGTCAGAAACTGTTACGTTGATATTTTTATTTTCCATCGGAATAATTAGTTTTTTACCTTTCATATTTTTACCACTTCTTACTACTGCTAAGGCTATAGACTTGTTAAGATTTGGACTAAAGTAACTTGATGTGACATGCCCTAACATATCGATTGGTTTTGTATTTGTATCTGAAACTATTTGAGCACCTTCCTCTAAAATCTCTTTAGGATCATCCGTTAATAATCCAACTAATTGTTTTCTATCCTCTCTAATAGTATCGCTTCTGTATAAAGATCTTTTACCTATAAAATCATATTTTTTTTTGCTTACAATCCAATCCATTTGTAGATCAGACGGAGTCATCGTTCCGTCTGTATCTTGCCCTACAATTATAAAACCTTTTTCAGCTCTTAAAAGGTGCATAGTTTCAGTGCCATAAGGAGTTATATTAAACTCTTGACCAACAGAAATACATTTTTCCCATAAAGATTTGCCATATTTTGACTCTATATTGATCTCATAGCTAAGCTCACCGGTAAAACTTATTCTCATCACTCTACAATTTACGTTATCAAGTTTTGTATTTTTAAAAGACATATGTGGAAAGTTTTCATCGCTTAAATCTAGTTCAGGAAATATTTTGTTAATTATTTTTTTTGAATTAGGTCCACATACACTTGCTGTTGAATAATGATCAGTTACTGATGTCAGGTAAACATCTAGCTCAGGCCATTCTGTTTGCAAATAATCTTCAAGTTTTCCAAGAACATTAGCTGCGCCACCAGTAGTAGTTGTCATTAAATAGTGATTTTCAGCTAATCTAGTTGTAACTCCATCATCATAAACCATCCCATCTTCATTTAACATCAATCCATATCTGCATTTTCCAATTGATAATTTTGACCATGCATTTGTATATACTCTATTCAAAAACTCTGATGCATCTGTACCCTGAATATCAATTTTTCCTAATGTTGAAGCATCCAAAATACCAGCACTATCTCTAGCTGCCTTACTTTCTCTTTGAACGGCATCATGCATAGTCTCCCCATTTTTTGGATAGTACCAAGGCCTTTTCCATTGACCGACGTTTTCAAATTTAGCATTATTGTCAACATGCCAATCGTGAATTGAGGTTTTTCTTACAACCTCAAAAAATTTTCCTACATTTCTGCCAACTATTGTTCCAAAAGTCAAAGGTGTGAAAGGAGGTCTAAAGGTTGTAGTTCCTAATGTACCCATTTTAACTCCAGCTGTATCAGCGATAATTCCTAATGCATGCATATTTGAAAGCTTTCCTTGATCAGTGGCCATACCGGTTGTGGTATATCTTTTAACATGTTCAATAGATCTAAAACCTTCTTTAAGGGCTAATTTAATATCTTTAGCAGTAGAGTCATTTTGAAAATCTATGAAGCATTTAGTTTTACCTAATGGTATTTTATTCGGCAGTAACCAAATATTTCTCTTTTCTTTTTCAATAGAACAATCAACTTTAGTATTTTTATAATCTTGATTATTCATTTCTAAAAAAATATTTATTTTATTAACTGTTTTATCTATAATGGTTTCTAAATCAAAATCTCCATTACATGCACCAACACTTATTTGATCATTATCAATTTCTTTTGGAATAAAAACTTGATCATCATTTTTAAAATCAAGCTTACCACCTGATTGAGTATGCATATGGACCATTGGAGTCCAACCTCCGCTTATACCCAAGCAATCACAATTTAATTTAATTTTATTTCCTATGGTTGTATTGCCATCATCTGATAACTCCATCAGTTCTACCGAATTTATTCTTCTATAGCCAAATGTATTCGTAACAACATGATTAAAGTAAATCTTAATTCCTAGGTTTTGTGCTTGTTTTGCTATTTCAGATTGAGAGTTTTTTCTTAAATCGACTATTAGATTTTTTATTCCCTTTTTATGAAGTGAAATTGCTGTTTCGTATGCACTGTCATTATTTGTAAAGAGAATAATATTTTTACCACATGCAACACCATAATAATCTAAATATTTATTTATAGAGTTTGATAATAATATCCCAGGTCTATCGTTGTTATTAAAAACAAGAGGTCTCTCAATTGCGCCTGTCGCTATGATTACTTTTTTTGCTCTAATTTTCCACAATCTTTGTCTGATTTTATCTTTCTTATCTTTAATTGATAAATGATCTGTTAAATTTTCTCTTGCTAAAAGATAATTATATCCATGATAAGCAGCAATACTTGTTCTTGTCTTAACAGTTAAATTCTCAATTTCTGAAATTTCATTAATTTCTTTTTCTAACCATTTACTAGAGTGCTGATCATCGATTTTAAAACTGTCGTTATTTTGAAAAATAGTTGAACCACCAAGTGTTTTTTTATCATCTACTAATAAGGTTTTTAAATTGCTTTTTGCAGCTATTTTTGCTGATATTATTCCAGATAATCCACCACCAATTACAAGTACATCATAGTGAACATATTTGTGATCATATATATCTGGATCAGGTTCGGTTGGTGATTTTCCAAGTCCAGCAGACATTCTGATTAATGGTTCATAAACTTTTTTCCAAAAACTTTTTGGCCACATAAAAGTTTTATAATAAAAACCTGCTGGTATAAGAGGGGATATTAAATTGTTTATACCTCCAATATCAAACTTTACATTTGGCCAACAATTCTGTGAAAATGCCTCTAAACCATCATATATCTCTAATTCTGTAGCTCTAACATTTGGTTCTGTTAAATCATTTTTGTCACTAATCTGACAAATTGCATTAGGTTCTTCAGAACCACACGACATTATACCTCTAGGTCTATGATATTTAAAACTTCTTCCTATTAAATGAACACCGTTTGCCAATAAAGCAGAGGCAAGTGTGTCACCTTCGTATCCAAAATAATTTTTACCATCATATTTAAATGATACTCTTTTAGTCTCATTTATATATTTAGTTTTATGTACTCTTAAATCTGACATAAATATTTATTTTACTGGTGGTTTTTCACCCATTTTATATACAGAATGTATTTTGTCATTCGAGGTATCTCTTACAACATTAAACCATTTTCTACATCCATGTGAGTGGTTCCATCTTTCAAATTGAACTCCTTTAATATTCTTTCTCATAAAAAGAAATTCAGCCCATTGATCATCACTTAATTCCGTTGGCTGTTTTGGACGAACAATATGTGCTTCACCACCAGATGAAAACTCACTTTGATCTCTTTCACCACAAAAAGGACAATTAATTAAAAACATTATTAGTGTGCGACTGCTGCAGCGCCATGTTCATCTACAAGATCACCACTTACAAATCTATTTAAATTAAACGCTGCATTTAATTTATGTGGTTCATCATTTGCAATAGTGTGAGCGAATAAATCCCCTGAACCTGGTGTTGCTTTAAATCCTCCAGTACCCCATCCACAATTAAAATATAAACCTTTTATATTGGTTTTGCTTATTATTGGACTTGCATCAGGACAAATATCAACAATTCCTCCCCATTGTCTTAACATTTTCATTCGACTAAAAATAGGGTAGAGCTCTAAGATAGCCTTTAATGTATCTTCTACAATATTATGACTACCTCTTTGTGTGTATGAAACATATGAGTCAGTCCCAGCACCAATGACTAGCTCACCTTTGTCTGATTGACTTACATAAGCGTGAACTGCATTAGACATAACAACCGTATCAATAATTGGTTTTACTGGTTCAGATACCAAAGCTTGTAGAGGTTTACTCTCTAGTGGAAGTTTAATACCTGCCATATTTGCAATAACGCTAGAATGACCTGCCGCAACTACTCCTATTTTTTTAGTTTTAATAAAACCTTTTGTAGTTTCTAAACCTTCAACCTTATCACCATTTCTTTTTATTCCTTTAACCTCACAATTTTGAATTATATCAACACCCATTTCATTCGCACCACGTGCATATCCCCAAGCTACAGCATCGTGCCGTGCTGTTCCTGCTCTTCTTTGTAATGTTCCACCTAAAACAGGATATCTTATATCTTGTGATGTATTTATAATTGGACAGAATTTTTTTACTTCATCAGTTTCAAGCCAAACAGCATCAATACCATTTAATCTATTTGCATGTGTTCTTCTTTTTAAATCTCTAACATCTTGTAAATTGTGAGCAAGGTTCATTACACCTCTTTGACTGAACATCACATTATAATTTAATTCTTGAGATAAATTCTCCCAAATTTTCAATGCATGATCATAAAGACCTGCACTTGCATCCCATAAATAGTTTGATCTTATAATTGTAGTATTTCTTCCGGTGTTGCCACCACCAATCCAACCTTTTTCTACGACAGCAATATTTGTTAAGTTATGTTTCTTTGCTAAATAATAAGCAGTAGCAAGACCATGCCCGCCGCCTCCAACTATAACAGCATCATATTCTTTCTTAGGCTCAGGATCACCCCATGCTTGTTGCCAATTCTCATGGTCTGAGAATGCATTTTTGATTAAAGAAAAAATTGAATATTTGTTTTTCATTTTGCCAGAAAATACTTGAGGAAGGATGGGTGAGCTGGTTGAAACCAGCGGTTTGCTAAACCGCCGTACGCTTGAAAAGGTGTACCGAGGGTTCGAATCCCTCTCCTTCCGCCATCAATATAATGGGTTGTTTTTGAAAAAATCTTTTAAATATATTGGTTTTTGCGACAATACATATCTGTAGACATTATAATTCTCTAATACTCTTTGGACATAATTTCTGGTCTCTTTAAAAGGTATTAATTCAATCCAATCTATATAATCAGTTTGTTTTTTTTGTGGGTTCTTATTTAATCTTTTCCAATATTTTACTCTCTTGGGTCCTGCATTGTAAGCAGCCATGGAGAAAGGGTAGGATCCATCGTATTCAAGAATTAATCCAGCTATATAAAATGAACCAAGATTTATATTGTACTCAGGGCTTTTAGTTAATTTTGATTTTGAATATGAAAGTTTTGCCTGCTTAGCAACTGTTTTCGCAGTGTATGGCATTAACTGCATTAAACCTTGAGCTCCAACTCTACTATTAGCGCTTGTATCAAACTCACTTTCTTGTCTAATGATGGAAAGTATTAAAGCTGATTCTGGTATTTTTCTTCCACCAACTTTAGTTGGAGTGCTTATAATAGGATAATTATATTTATTGTGAAATCTTTTTTGATACGATGCAATCTTTGCAACTTGGATTGCAAAATCAAATCTACCAATATCTGTTGCTAACTTTGCAGCAAGCACTTCGCTACCTTTATCTATATTATCATTAGCTAAATACCTTAAAATATGCTTAGTGTACTTATCTTTATTAAGTTCATCTAATAAATGGACAGTAGCAACAATTTTATTTCTATAAAAACTTTCAGCATAATTTTTATCAATTTGCATTAATTCTGATAATTCAAATTTCTCTCTAGGCTTTGCTTTCATGTGAGATAATTGACCATAATATGTTGTTAGATATTTAGATCCAATTACATACCATTTCTTTGAATTTTCTTTGTCTTTTAATTTTTCATAAGTTCTTCCTAACCAATAAGCACCTCTGGATAGACTGATTGGGTAGCTGACATTTTCATAAAATTTAATAAAATGATCTTTTGCTAAAATTGGATCGTTTAAAAAACTTAAAGCTATCCATCCACTTAACCATTCAGCTTCAGCAAGTTCTGGTCCTTTAGACAATGCATTCTTGCTAGTTACTTTATACGCCTCTTCATATCTTTTTTTATAGATTAATTTTCTTGCGATTTTAGATCTTTCACCCCACCATTTATCAGGTCTAACCATATATTCTTTAGTATTTTTTATATTAAATAAAATATCTAATGAGCTATCGAGTCTTCCTCTTTTTACTCTCCATTTTAATCTGTTATAATTTAAACCTGCATCATTTTTTAATTTTGCTGGTACTTTAGATATAGCAGTATCAACACCATATGAATTACTCATAAGTATTTGTCTTGCTGTGTATAAAAGTTGATAATCTTTTGGCAAATATCTTAACATTCTTTTTAGGTCCCAATGTTTGTTTTCCCAAGCAAGATGATCAGCCCTTTTTACATAATCTTCGGATGTCAAATATTTTTTAAATTTTTTTCTAAAATTAATCAGATCACTTTTTGTTAAATCAGCTCTTATAAATCCTTTTTTTATTAATTGAATTCCTTTTTGCTTATTACCTGATTTAATTAGACTTTCTCCTAAAACCATCTCACCAAAGCCACTTGTGTATGGATGTTTTTCAAACCATTTAATTATTTCTTTAGGTGATTGATTTTTTGTAGATAATTTATGTTCTGCTAAATACTTAACACGACTTAAACGTGGATATGTTTGAACACTTTCAATAAAGCTTTTATAATCATAAAATGTTGCTCTATTACCTGGCGTTAGCAAATGTCGCCATTGTATAAAATTATATATAGACTTAGCTCTAGCTTTTTTCGCTACTTTTAATGCATCTTTCCAGTTACTTTTCTCCATAAAAGCAACTGCTTGTCTTGCGTAATTAAGATCTCTATCACTATAATATTTTGATTTTTTTGTAGTACTTAACCTTTTCTTGTGAACAATAAGAGGTTTATTTTTTGGAATTATTATTCCATCAACTCTTTTGACAACAATTTCTTTTTCTTTTTCTAGTTCTTTTAAAAGCTCTAATTGATCCTCTGATACATATGTTCCTGGTTTAAATTTTGGTATTATTATTCCCGAAATATATTTGTCTTTTTTTTCCTTCGCTAAATTAGGTTTTGGCTTTGGAGTTATTAAATTCTCACAAAATGCCGATTGAATACTGAACAAAAAGAAGATAATTGTAGTACAGATTTTAAATGATTTTTTCTTCATTTTTAAAATAAACGACAACTTATGATATAAATAATTATGTTTAAAGGTTCAAATGTTGCTTTAGTTACACCGTTCAAGGATAACAAATTAGATGAAGAAAGTTATATAAAGTTAATTAACTTTCATCTGGAAAATGGCACACATGGACTAGTTCCTGCTGGTACAACAGGTGAATCTCCAACCTTAAGTCATAAAGAACATGAAAAAGTTATCGAACTTTGTATAAATGAAGCAAAAGGAAAAATACCAGTTATTGCAGGAACTGGATCTAATTCAACTGAAGAAGCAATAAATCTTACAAAGCACGCGGAAAAAGCTGGTGCTGATGGTGCATTAGTAGTTACGCCATATTATAACAAGCCTACTCAAGAGGGTTTATATCAACACTACAAAGCCATTAACGATAACTGTGGAATACCTATAATTGTTTATAATATTCCAGGAAGATCTGTAATTGATGTTTCAGTTGATACTATGGCGAGAATGTTTGAACTTAAAAATATTGCTGGAGTAAAAGATGCAACTGGAATTCTTGAAAGAGTAGACCAACACAAAAATAAAATGGGATCGGAATTTATACAGCTAACAGGAGAGGATGGTTTAGCTTTTGAATACAACAAAAGAGGAGGAGTTGGATGTATTTCTGTCACGGCAAATGTTGCCCCTAAACTTTGTTCTGAGATGCAATCATTATCTACTTCTGGAGATCAAGATAAAATTAGTCAAGCAGAGAAAATTGATGCCTCATTACAACCTCTTCACAAGTCACTTTTTATTGAAAGCAATCCATCACCTGTAAAATATGCTGCTAAACTATTAAACTTATGTGATGATGCTGTAAGATTACCACTAGTTAAAATTATGGATACTACCAAACAAGAGGTAGAGAAGGCACTTAAAATCGCAAAATTAATTAATGAATAAAAAAACCTTAAGTGGTTTAAAAATCATAACATTAAATAGAAAAGCTTCTTTTAATTATTTCTTTAAAGAACTCTTTGAGGCTGGAATTGTATTAAGAGGATCTGAAATAAAATCTATTAGAGACGGTAAAGTTAATATTGCAGATTCATATGCTGTTGAAAAAGATGGTGAAATTTATTTAATTAATTCTCATATTCCTGTTTATAAACAAGCTAGTTATTCAAATCATAACCCATATTCTGAAAGAAAATTATTATTAAATAAAAAGGAAATTAATAAATTGATTGGTAGAATTAATGAAGAAGGATTTACATTGGTTCCCACAAAAATGTATTTTAAAAAGGGAAAAGCAAAGCTAGAAATTGCTGTTGCAAAGGGAAAAAAACAGCATGATAAACGAAATACAAAAAAAACTAGAGATTGGAACCGTGAAAAAGCAAGGTACTTTAGAAAATCGAGCTAATTATGTGTATTTAGCACTAGGTTCGAATCTTGGAAATAAAATTAGCAATTTAATTAAAACCCAACAATTAATCATAGAGAGTAACATTCAAATTTTGAAATCTTCAAGCTTTTATAAAACTGAGTCCTGGCCTAACAAAAAATTTCCTTTTTACGTAAACTCAGTGATATTTGTGAAAACGTCTTTTAATCCTATTAAATTATTTAACATCATTAAATCAATAGAAATAAAGATTGGTAGAAAAAAAGCTATAAAAAATCATCCTAGAGTTTGTGATATTGATATTATTGATTTTAACGGGAAAGTTTATAATTTAGAAAAAAATAATCAAAACCTTTCAATCCCGCATAAGTCAATGCATTTAAGGAATTTTGTTTTATTTCCACTATTTGAGATATCAAAAAACTGGTCTCATCCAATTTTAAAAAGAAATATTAAAGATTTAATATTTTCTTTGCCCACAGACGAACTAAGAACTATTAAATTAATCTAAAAAAATGATATAATATAAATATGATTAATTCTGAAGATCTCATTAATAAGGTTAAATCTTATAACAAATTTCTAAATCCTGATGCATTGTCAAAGGCTTATGAATTCGCCTTGAAGGCGCATAAAAACCAAAAAAGACATTCTGGCGATCCATACGTTATTCATCCAGTTGCAGTGGCTAATATATTAACAGATTTAAAACTTGATAGTGCTACAATAGCAACTGGTTTGTTACATGATACCATAGAGGATACTCATGCTACTTACAAAACTATAGAAGAAGAGTTTGGTAAAGAAGTTGCAGATCTTGTTGATGGTGTAACTAAGATTTCCGAGTTTGAAAATCAGGCCATATCAAATTCAAAAGCTGAAAATTTCAGAAAGCTTATTCTAGCTACTTCTAAAGATATAAGAGTTTTATTAGTAAAACTCGCTGACAGATTGCATAATATGAGAACGTTAAAAGCAATCGATAAAATTGAAAAACGTCAAAGAATAGCAAAAGAAACTATGGAGATTTATTCACCGTTAGCAGATAGAATGGGTATGAATAGAATAAGAGATGAACTTGAGGATTTATCTTTTGAGGTTTTGAATCCAGAGGCAAGAAAATTAATTAAAGATAGATTAAACCAAATCAAAGATAGCAATTTAGTTAATTATAATAATGTATTGTCTGAATTTGAAAATTTATTAAATGAAAATAATTTAAAATTTAAAATATTTAGTAGAGAGAAAACACCCTTTTCAATATGGAGAAAAATTCAAAAGAAAAGAACTTCATTAGAGCAAATAACTGACATTATTGGTTTTAGAATTATACTTGATGATGTTGAAAACTGTTACAGATGTTTAGGAGCTTTACACAGTAAATGGAACTGCATACCAGGTAAATTTAAAGATTACATATCATCACCAAAAATTAACAACTATAAATCTATTCATACTGCAATCATTGGTCCCAATCAAAGACCAATTGAAATACAATTAAGAACAAGTCAAATGCACGAATTTGCGCAAAGAGGTATAGCATCACATTGGAAATATAAATCATCAGAAAAATTTAATTCACTTACATGGAAAGAGTATGATTGGTTAGCAGATCTTGTCGAGATAATTGATAAAAATGAAAATCCAGAACATTATTATGAATATACAAAACTACAAATGTTCCAAGAAAATGTATTTTGTTTTACTCCAAAGGGATCTGTTATTAAACTACCAAAAAATGCAACACCAATTGATTTTGCATATGCTGTACATACTCAAGTTGGTGATACAGCGGTAGGATGTGAAGTAAATGGTAATGAGCAAGCTTTGCAATCTGTACTTAGAAATGGAGATGTCGTTAAAATTATAACATCTAAAAAAGTTTCTCCATCATTGCATTGGTTAACTAGTACTAAAACAGGTAAGGCTAGGGCAGCAATACGAAGATATTGGCAATATAGAGAAAACACAAAACCTTTAAAACAGAAAAGATATAATACTACACTGTGGATTTCCTTAGAAGATGAGCCAGGTAAATTAGGTGATGTGACAACTATGATAGGTATTAATAATGTTAATATTTCAAGTGTCGAAATGGTGGAGAAGACAAAAAAAAATATTAATTTTAGATTTAATTTAATAATCCATGATCTGAAAAACTTTACAAAACTTATTAGTGAACTAAAACAGAAAGATTACAATTTTAAAATTATAAGACATAAGAACAAAAAATATGCTTTCTTTAAAAGACTCTTTAGCGGTTTTAAGAAAAACTAATGCTCTTTTAGAAGGTCATTTTGTATTATCTTCAGGTCTTCATTCACCAAAATATGTACAATGCGCAAAACTTCTAAGCTATCCACATCTATCAAAAAATTTCTGTAATTCATTAAGTAAAAAAATTAAAAAAAATTTTAAAAAATTTGACCTTATACTTGCACCAGCTATGGGTGGCATTGTTATAGGATTTGAAATAGGAAGAATACTTAAAAAGGAAACAATTTTTTGTGAGAGAGTAGAGGGGAAATTCAAATTACGAAGAGGTTTTGATATAAAAAAAAATTCAAAAGTTTTGATAATTGAAGATGTCATAACAACAGGAAAATCGAGTTTAGAATGTTTTAAACTTATTAAAAAAAAAAAGGCTAAAGTTGTAGGTTATGCATGTTTGATAAATAGATCAAATAAGAAAACATTAAAAATTAAAAAAGGAAAAATCATATCTCAGATTAAATTAGATGTTCCTACATACAGTAAAAAAAATTTACCAAATTTTCTAAAAAAAATTCCTATCACAAAACCAGGAAGTAGATTTTTGAGATGAGTATAAGATTAGGTGTAAATATTGATCACGTAGCAACTTTAAGGAATGCAAGAGGTGAAAAACATCCTGATCCATACTCGGCAGCACTATCAGCCTTAAAATATGGAGCTGATTCAATTACAATTCATTTGAGGGAGGATAGAAGACACATAAATGATATTGATTTGAAAAAAATTACAAAAAATAAAAAAATACCAACTAATTTAGAAATGGCTGCAAACGAAGAAATGTTGAAAATTGCAATCAAATCAAAACCTAACTTTGTTTGCATAGTTCCTGAAAAACGACAAGAAATAACGACTGAGGGTGGATTAAATCTAAAAAAAAATTTTAAAAAAATTAAGAGAATTATTCAAAAATTGAATAATTCTAAAATTCGTACAAGTCTGTTTATTGATCCAAATATTGAAGATATAAAGTTTTCTAAAAAAATCGGCACACACTGTGTTGAATTACACACTGGTAAATTATCTTTTAAAGTTAAAAATAAAATAAATTATTTTAATGAACTCAAAAAAATTAAAAAATGTTCAGAATTAGCAAATAAGTTTAATATTGAAGTACATGCTGGTCATGGCATGGATTATAAAACAGCAAAAATATTAAAAAAAGTCAAATTTATTAAAGAATTTAATATTGGTCATTTTATTATTGGGGAGTCAGTTTTGTTTGGAATGAATAAAGTAATTAAAAATTTTAAGAAAATAATTAGATAACATGAATATCATAGGAAATGGTGTTGATATTGTTGAAAATAAAAGAATTAATAAATTAATCGACGATAAGAAATTTATCAAAAGAGTTTTTACAAACAAAGAAATAAGATTTTCAAAAAATATAAAAAATAAAACGAATTATTATGCAAAAAGATTTGCGGCTAAAGAGGCATTCGTTAAAGCTTTAGGCACTGGTTTTAGAAATAATATAAATTTTTCAGATATAGAGGTAATAAATAATAAATTAGGAAAACCTAAAATAAATATTTCTAAAAAGGTAAGAACTTTTATAAAAAAAAAATTTAAATTAGATAAACCAAAAATATATGTTTCATTATCCGACGAAAATAAGCATTCTATTGCTTACGTAATACTTGAAAACACTTAATGAAAAAATTTATAATAGATAATACTAAAACCCTTATTTTTGCATTAATAATTGCAGTTTTTATTAGGTCAATTCTTATACAACCTTTTTATATACCATCTTCTTCTATGGAACCTAATTTACTTGTGGGAGACAGATTATTTGTGACAAAATTTTCATATGGATATAGTAAACATTCTTTTCCTTTTAGCCCACCTATATTAAATGGGCGTGTATTAAGTGATAATCCAGAAAGAGGAGATGTTGTTGTCTTTAAAACTCCTGCTGATAACAGAACTGACTATATTAAAAGATTAATAGGATTACCAGGTGATGTTTTACAGTTTATCGATGGAGATCTGTATTTAAATAATAATCAAATAGTTAAAACCATAAAGAATAAAAATGATTATTTATTTTGTGGAAACAATGAAATAAGTGTTTCAACATACGAGGAAAAATTACCAAATGGAAAAAAATATTTTGCATCATATAGAAATGACATATCCTTTAAAAATTCTGACAAATTTATAGTCCCAAAAGATCATTATTTTTTTTTAGGTGACAATAGAGATTGTTCAAAAGATAGTCGATTTTTATCTGAAGTTGGTTATGTGCATAAAAATAATTTAGTTGGTAAAGCACAAATATTGTTTTTTTCTTCTGATCCGAGAAAAGGTAGTATTTTTTTGATTTGGAAATGGAACGAAATAATGAGATTCAGCAGATTATTTAAAAAAATTAAATAGTGAAAAGCAAATTTAAAAATTTAGAAAATAGAATAAATTATGTATTTAAAAATAAGGTTTTTTTAATAACTGCATTCACACATAAAAGTTCAGACTCTGAAAATAATTACGAGAGACTAGAATTTCTTGGTGATAGAGTTTTAGGAATAGTAATTTCAAAAAAATTACTTGAATTATATCCAAATGAAAAAGTTGGTAGTCTTGATAAAAAATTTGCATCTTTAGTAAATAAAAATATGTGTCTAGAAATTGGTAAAAAATTGAAAATAGATAATTTTATAAATATTGGAAAGGATAAAAGCAGAAAACAAATTGAAAATAAAATAATTTCAGATTGTTGTGAGGCATTGATAGGTGCAATTTTTTTAGATTCAAATTTGGATCAAGCAAAAAAATTTATACTAAACAATTGGAGCACTCATTTGAAATCTTCTTTTGATAATGTTGTGGACGCAAAAACCAAATTACAAGAATATTCACTTAAAAAATTCAAAACTCTTCCTAGTTACAAACTAATATCGAATACAGGCCCTAGACATAAACCAACTTTTAAAGTTGGAGTAAAAATTAGTAACACAAATTATATTTTTTCTACTGGATCTTCTAAACAAAAAGCAGAGCAATCTGCTGCAAATGAATTACTAAAATCACTTAATAAAAAATGAATTGGCAGGATACAGGTTTTTTACTCTCAAAAAATAAGTATAGTGAAAATAATTCTATAGCAGAATTTTATACCAAAAATCATGGAAAAGTTACTGGTGTAATTTACGGATCCACATCAAAGAAAATAAAAAACTACTTATTAATAGGTAATAAATTTCATTTGAACTTTAATTCTAAGAATGACTCGAAGGTTGGTTACTTTAAATTAGAGATTGACCAAGTAGTTACACCATTATTTATGGACGATAAAAATAAATTATTATGTATTTCCTATGCAATGAGTTTAATTAAATTATTAACTGTTGAGGATCAACAAAATGAAAATGTTTTTTATCTTACTGACAATTTAAAAAATATATTAAATCATAACAAATGGCTTTTAGAATTTATTTTTTGGGAGCTTAGTTTTTACAAATGTGTTGGTTATGATATTGAATTTAAAGATTATGTGAGTGAAGAAATTGGATCTAATGGTAACAAAAAATATTTTGTAAAATCTACAAAAAAAAATGTTCCAAACTTCCTAATTGATAAAAATTTTGAAATCGATAACTATAATGAGTTATTGATCGGCTTTAAAATTGTAGGTGATTATTTAGAAAAAACTATACTAAAAACAATTGGCATAAACTATCCAAGTTCAAGATCTAACCTATATACGTCTATTAAAAATCTAAGTTTATTTGATCAGCAAAATATGAAATTATAGCGTTTGATCCAGCTCTTTTAAATGCCATAAGAGTTTCATAAATGACGTTATCGTCTATTATTCCTTGTTTAATACCATTAGCTATAAGACTGTACTCTCCTGAAACTTGATACGCTAAAACTGGAATTTTAAAATGTTCTTTAACGTTTTTAATTATATCTAGATAAGGTAAACCTGGTTTTACCATTACCATATCTGCACCTTCTTTAATATCGATTGAAACTTCTCTTAATGCTTCATTAGTATTTTTAAAGTCCATTTGATAAGTTTTCTTATCTCCTCTTAAAGCACCTTTTGATCCTACAGCATCTCTAAATGGTCCATAGAAACTTGATGCATATTTTACAGCATAAGAAATTATCTGAACATCTTCAAATTTGTTTTTATCTAACTCTTTTCTTATTTTTCCAATTCTTCCATCCATCATATCTGATGGTGCTATTACATCACAGCCCATTGATGCTTGTAATAGTGATTGTTTAACTAAAACATTTATTGTTTCATCATTAACAATTTTACTATTTTTTAACAATCCGTCATGACCGTGAGAAGTATATGGATCAAGAGCAACATCACACATTATACCAATTTCATTTTTATATCTTTTTTTAATGTATCTAATAGCCTTACATACTAAATTATTTTCGTTTAATGCTTCAGAGCCTAATGGATTTTTTAACTTAATTTTTGTTTGAGGAAACAGTGCAACCATAGGAATTTTTTTTTTAATTGATTTGTCTATTATCTTTGAAAGTCTATCTATTGAATATCTATAAATGTTAGGCATAGATTTAATAGGAATTTTTTGGTTAGAGCCATCTGTTAAAAAAATTGGAAGAATCAGATCGTTATAAGAAAGACTATTTTCCTGTACAAGCCTACGTGACCAACTATTTTTTCTTGATCTTCTCATCCTTAAATTTGGATATTTTCCTGTGATAATCATTATTAATTATATGTATGATGCGACAAAAGTTATATGTTATATATAAAATAATAAAGTATTTATTTAGCGCATGAACAACGTATCTTATCTTAAAGAAGTAAAAAAAAGTAATTCTAATAGTGATTTTCACTTACAAGACGTAAGTTTTGACATTGAAAAATTACAAGCTGCTTGTGATGAAGTATTGAACATGAAAGGCTTTGACACAAGTTTAGGAATACCCCACTTTGCAGGTATATCATTAAATCAAATACCAGGCGACCCTGACTCAATTAAAGGAAGCAAGGTTAGAGGAGTATACTGGACAAAGCCAGATTCAACTGGGAAAGAAGTTAGCCGTGATGTTGCAATAGAGGAAGAAAAATATACTGAATTTGTAAAAGATTTCGAACACACTTATTTCAAAGAAGTTTACGATGTATTAAGCAAAAGATACAAACTTGGGAGAATGAGATTATTGTTAAAAGAACCTCGATCAACTTTAAGTTGGCATAGAGACCCAGAGCCAAGACTGCATATACCAATATATACTAATCCTGGTGCAATTATGGTTGTTGATAAAGTTGCTCAACACATGCCTGCTGATGGTTCTGTCTGGATTACAAACAATACAAAGTATCATAATGCTTTTAACGGAGGTGAAGAAAATAGAGTTCACCTAGTTGCATGCGTTTTAGATTACAAATTTAATTAGTTTGAAAAAAATTTATATTGCTTCAGATCATGCAGGTTATTCTCTTAAAAACTTCATTTTTGAAAAACTTAAAACGAAATTCGATATCATGGATTTAGGAACTAACAAGAAATCTGTTTCAGTAAATTATCCAACATATGCACATAAGTTGAGCAAAATGGTGTCAAAAAAAAAATCTAATGTTGGTATATTGATTTGTGGTTCAGGATTAGGAATGTCTATGGCTGCAAATAGACATAAGAAGATCAGAGCTGCATTATGTTATTCCATTAAAAATGCGAAATTATCAAGATTGCATAATGATGCAAATGTTATTACATTAGGTGAAAGACTAACTAATAAAAGTTTAGCAATGAAATGTGTTAACACCTTTTTAAAAACTAATTTTGAAGGGGGAAGACACTTAAAAAGAGTTAAAAGGATTTAATATGTCTAGTGAAAGTAAATATATAAATAATCAATACCAAGATTTTTTTGAAAAAAGTTTAAAACAAAGTGATCCAGATATTTATAAAGCAATTAATGATGAATTGATAAGACAACAAAATCATATTGAATTAATTGCATCCGAGAATATAGTTTCACAAGCAGTACTTGAGGCACAAGGTTCTGTTTTAACAAACAAATATGCTGAAGGTTATCCAGGAAAAAGATACTATAATGGATGTGAGCATGTAGATGTAGCTGAGGAATTGGCAATAGAAAGATTAAAAAAACTTTTTAATTGTAAATTTGCAAATGCACAACCTCACTCTGGAGCTCAGGCTAATGGTGCTGTATTTTTAGCTCTACTAAAACCAGGCGATACGTTCATGGGAATGAGTTTAAATTCTGGTGGACATATTACACATGGATTAAAAATATCTATGTCGGGAAAATGGTTTAATGCAATTGGATACGATGTTGATAAACAATCTGAATTGATTGATTATGATAATGTTGAGAAATTAGCTTTAGAACATAAACCTAAATTAATTATTGCTGGTGGTAGTGCTTATTCACGAGTAATTGACTTTAAAAGATTTAGAGAAATAGCTGATAAAATTGGTGCTTATTTCATGGTTGATATGGCACATTTTTCAGGTTTGGTTGCTGGTAAAGGGTATCCAAATCCAGTTGACCATGCTCATGTTGTTACATCAACCACGCATAAGGTATTTAGAAGTGCGAGGGGTGGTATAATTTTAACTAATCACGAGGATCTTGCAAAAAAATTCAATACTGCAGTTTTCCCAGGTTACCAAGGTGGTCCATTAATGCATATTATTGCTGCTAAAGCCGTAGGATTTAAAGAGGCTCTAAAACCAGAGTTCCAAGATTATATAAAAGAAGTTTTAGCAAATGCTAAAATATTAGCCGAAACTTTAAAAAATAACGGTTTTAAAATTTATTCAGGTGGTACTGATACACATCTGATGTTAGTTGATCTAAGACCATTTAATGTGAAAGGTAATCTTGCAGCTGAAAGTTTATCTCGAGCAAATATTACTTGTAACAAAAATGGAATACCTTTTGATACGGAAAGTCCAATGGTTACATCTGGTATAAGGTTAGGCTCACAAGCAGCAACAACAAGAGGATTTGGATTAAATGAATTTAAATTAGTTGGTGAATTAATAACAAAAGTTATTAAGGGTTTATCAGATAATCCAAATGATAATTCAAAAATTGAAGAAGAGGTTAGAAAAGAAGTTGTAGATTTATGTTCGAATTTTCCTATATATAAACACTTAGGATAATTAAAACATGATATGCCCGATCTGCAAAAAAGGGGAAACCTCGGTTGTTGACTCAAGACCAACGGAAGACGGCACAGCCATTAGACGCAGAAGATTGTGCATATGTGGACAGAGATTTACAACATTCGAAAGAGTTCAATTTAGAGAGTTAACGGTAGTCAAAAAAAATGGAAGAAAATCTACATTTGATAGAGAAAAACTATCTAAATCCATTTATGTAGCTTTAAAGAAAAGACCAATAGATACAGAAACTGCTGAAAAATTCATTTCTAAAATATCTAGATCGCTTGAAGAACTAGGTCAGAGTGAAATATCTTCCAATACAATTGGGACTATGGTTATGGAGGGATTAAAGGATTTAGATCCAGTTGCTTATGTAAGATTTGCATCTGTTTATAGAAATTTTAGAGAAGAAAAAGATTTTGTTCAATTTGTAGATAAAATTGATGTCTACAAAAAGAGATAACTTTCAATTATCTGATAAAAAATTAATGCAGCTTGCAATTAGTCTTGCTGAAAATCAAAAATATTTTACAGGCACAAACCCCTCTGTTGGATGTGTTATTACTAGAAACAATAAAATAATTTCATATGGTGTAACAGGTAAAAATGGAAGACCTCATGCGGAAATAAATGCAATTAATAAAAATAAATCTAAAGATTTATATAATTCATCCATGTATGTGTCACTAGAACCATGTACTCACTATGGGAAAACTCCACCTTGTACGAATACTTTGATTAAAAAAAAATTTAAAAAAGTTTTTTTTTCACATACAGATGAAGATAAGAGAACAAAAAATACTGCTAAAAATATATTAGAAAAACATAAAATAAATGTAAAAAATAATTTTATAAATAATAAAACCAAAAAATTGTATTTTGAATATGATTTTATAAGAAAAAATAATTTCCCTTATGTAATTGGAAAACTTGCGATTTCACAGAATAATAGAATCTATAGAGATAAAACACCAATATCCAATTTCTATTCAAAAGACATCACGCATATCTTAAGGTATAGGTGCCAAGCATTGTTGACATCTTATGTGACTATTAATAATGACAATCCTAAATTAACTTGCAGACTAAACGGTTTAGAAAAATGTTCACCAACAATTGTGATTATTGATAAAGATTTAAAAGTTAAATCATCTTCAAAAATATTTAAAAATAAAGACTTAAAAAAAATAATATTTTCTAAAAGCAATAATAAAGATAAAATTAAAAAATTAAGACATACTAATACAGAAATATTTAATATTAGAACTTTAGGTAAAGAATTTGACTTGAAATATGTCCTTAGTACTCTTCACAAGAAAAACCTACATCAAGTATTAATTGAATGTGGACCAACTCTTTTAGAAAATTTTATTAACAATGGTCTAGTAAATGAATTTTATCTTTTTAAGTCAAATAAAAGCATCAAAATTAAAGATACGATTTATGTAAAAAAACTTTTAAAAATTTTAAATACAAATTATAAAAAAAATAAAATTAATACTTTTATAGATAAAGATAAACTTACCTGTTTTAATTAATATGTTTAATGGAATAATATTCAATCAAGGAAAAATAACTAAAATTGTTAAAAGGGATAAAGGTATTAATATTTTTATTAAATCCTCAATTAAAGTTAACAATAAAAATCTTGGAATATCTGTTGCTTGTGATGGTGTTTGTCTAACACTAATTTCATACAAAAATAAAACTTTAGAATTTTATCTTTCTAATGAAACTATTATGAAATCTAAGTTTAAAAATATTAAATTAGGATCAATTATAAATTTAGAACTTCCTCTTAAATATAAACAAAATATATCTGGTCATATTTGCCAAGGTCATGTTGATACAGTCTCGAAAATAATATCGATTAGAAAAATTGATAAATCAAAAATTTATGAATTTAAAATTGAGAGTAAATTGAAGAAATTTTTAGTCGAAAAAGCCTCTATATTAATCAATGGTGTTTCTTTAACAATTGCAAAAATAAAAAAAAATTCATTTGAAATTTGGGTTATTCCTCACACATTAAAGTTAACTAATTTATATTATTTAAAAAAAAATGATTTAGTTAATATTGAGATAGATATTCTATCAAAATATGTAAAAAAATTTTTAAATGAAAAAAAATAAATTCAGTAACATTGAAAAAATTATTTCTATCTCAAAAAAGGGAGGAATGTATATTTTGGTTGACGATGAAAATAGAGAGAACGAGGGAGATTTAGTTTTCTCTGCGTCAGATGTTGATTACAAAAAAATAAATTTTATGGCTAAGTACGGAAGAGGATTAATCTGCTTAACATTAAATAATATACATGCAAAAAAATTGGGACTTAATTATATGGCACCTGTTAATCAATCTAGAAATAAAACTGCTTTTACAGTTTCTATTGAAGCAAAAAAAGGAATAACAACAGGTATATCAGCAAAAGATCGCGCTAAAACAATTAGAGTTGCTACTAAAAAAAATCCCAATAAAAAAGAAATAGTTTCCCCCGGACATGTATTTCCTATTATTGCTCGAGACGGAGGAGTTCTTGTAAGAGCAGGCCATACAGAGGCATCCGTAGATATAGCTAAACTGTCCAATAAACTTCCAGCTGCAGTTATATGTGAAATTATGAATGAGGATGGAACTATGGCAAAAGGTGAAGATTTATTTAAATTTGCAAAAAAGCATAAACTTGCAATTGCAAAAATCGACGATTTAATCTCTTTCAGATTAAAAAAAGAAAAGTTAATTAAATTAAAAAATACATCGAGTATAGTTGTACAAAATCAAAAATATATTATTAAAGTATTTGAAAGTGTTTTAGATGGATCAGAACATTTTGCATTATTAAAAGGAAAAATTAATTTAAACTCTACACCAAGAGTTAGGGTTATTTCATCCAACGTAGTTCAAAATTATTTAATTAATCAAAAATTACCAAATTCATTTAATAAAACATTATCTTACTTTAAAAAATATAATAACTGTGTTTTGGTTTTTATAAGAGATCCAAATTTAAAATCTGTCTCACAAACTCTTAAACAATATAAATCTAAGGAATTTTATAAAAAAGGGTTTGATAAACTCATTAAAAATTATGGTATAGGTGCTCAAATAATTAAAAGTCTTAAAATAAAAAATATGATTTTAGTAACAAGATCAACCAAAAAGGTTGTTGGTTTAGAAGGATATGGAATTAGAATACAAAAACAAGAAATAATAAAATGAAAAAGAAAATATTAGTTATTATCGCAGATTATTATAAAGATATTTCAAATGATTTGTTGAAAAGCACTTTAAATAATTTAAACAAAAAACATTATTCTATTAAGATTCTTAAAGTGCCTGGAGTATTTGAGATACCAGTAACTATTTCAAGAAATATAAATAAATACAATGGTTTCATTGCTTTAGGTTGTGTAATTAAAGGACAAACGCCACACTTTGATTTTATTTCTCAATCTGCAACAGATGCGATAATGAAATTATCCATAAGTTCAAAAAAACCAATTGGAAACGGCATTATTACTTGCCTTAATAAAAAGCAAGCTATTGCTAGAGGGAAAAAAGGACTAGAAGCTTCTGAAGCTGTAAAAGTTGTGTTAACCAATAAATAAATGTCAATAATTTATAGTCCCAAAAATAACCCAAGGGTAATAATTATTCAAAAATTATATGGTCAATTTTTTAATAAAGAAGAAAAATTAGCTTTTCCAAAACACAGATTTAAAAAATTTATTAAAGACGTAGTGAATGGTACATTAGAAAGAGATGAAGTAATTACAGATGAGATTAATAATCATTTAAACACTGATCTTAATATGATTAGATTAGACAAAGTATTTCAAGTAATAATAAAAAGTGCAATTTTTGAATTTTTATATAAGCCAAGAACCTCAACTAAAATTATTATTAAGGAATACTTAAACGCTTCAAATTTTTTTATAGATATTTCTCAAACAAAATATCTTAACGCTTTGCTTGATAAGATTTCTAAAAAAGTGCGATCACCTAATGGATGATGATAAAATAGTATCAAAATATTTAAAATATCTAGCCGCTAATAATCCTAGTTCTCTAAAGCTAAATGATGATGTTTTTTTTGATAAAAAGAAACGTCTTGTCGTATCAACAGATACATATAATGAAAAAATTCACTTTAAAAATACTAAAAAACCAGATTTAATAATAAAAAAAATTATTCGTTCCTCTATATCCGATTTAATTTGCAAAGGTGTTAAACCTAAATATATTTTTTTATCAGCTTCAATAAATAATAGGTTGTCTAATCAACCTAATTTTTTATTAATTGTGAAATCTTTAAAAGAAGAATTAAAAAAATATAAACTATTACTTAGTGGTGGTGACACAACATATTCTAGTATCACATCATTCACAGTTACTGTAATTGGTTTTTCAACAAAAATTGTAAAAAGAAATAATTCAGATATTGGTGATGCAATTTTTGTTACTGGTAATATTGGTGATGCCTATGCAGGATTAAAAATTTTAAATAAGAATATTAAATCTACTAAAAGTTTAGAAAATTATTTTATAAAAAAATATTATATCCCTGATATTGCTTTCAAAATATACAAATATTTGCCTTCAATTGCATCTTCATCCATTGATATATCTGATGGCCTTATCTTAGATCTTGAAAGAATGATTAATAATCAAAATTTAGGATATATTTTATCAATTAAAGATATTCCAATATCTAAAAATCTCCAAAAATTAATACAGTTAAATAATTTTCAAAAGAAAAATTTTGTGTCTAATGGTGATGATTACCAAGTGCTTTTTACATCTCCTTTGAAGAAAGTTGAGCAAATAAAAAAATTATCTAAAAGAATCAATATAAAAATTACAAAAATAGGTAGTATCACGAATAAGCCCAATCAAATTATAAATACTAATGGAAATTATCTAAAAAGTATTAAAAATAAAGGTTATTTGCACAAGTTTAAATAAGTTAAATATTGCCTTTTAGCTTTATTTTTGTAATGTCCGCATTTTAAAAAACAAACCAAAAGAATTTTAAGGAAATTATGAACTCATCTATCGAAACAATATTACTTTATACAATATTTGCTGGTTTACTCTCTATAGTTTATGGATTTGTAACTGGTTCAAATATTTTAAAATCAAGTGCAGGTAATAGCAAAATGCAAGAGATTGCATCTGCTATACAAATTGGGGCAAAAGCATATTTAAATAGACAATATAAAACTATAGCTATAGTTGGAGTAGTTGTTTTAGTAATAATTAGTTTCGCTTTTTCAATATTAGTGGGGATTGGTTATTTAATTGGTGCAGCCTTATCTGGAATAGCAGGATATGTAGGTATGCTTGTATCAGTACAAGCTAACGTCAGAACAGCGGAGGCCTCAAGAAAAGGCTTAGCAGAGGGTTTGTCAGTAGCGTTTAAGTCTGGTGCAATAACTGGTATGTTGGTTGCTGGTTTAGCTTTATTATCAATTGCAGTTTATTATTACATACTTCTAAAGTCTGGTGTTGATGAAAGAGAAATCGTTAATGCTTTAGTTGCTTTAGGATTTGGTGCTTCATTAATTTCTATCTTTGCAAGATTAGGCGGTGGAATTTTTACAAAAGGAGCAGATGTTGGAGCTGATTTAGTTGGAAAAGTTGAAGCAGGTATTCCTGAGGATGATCCAAGAAATCCAGCTGTTATTGCAGATAACGTTGGAGATAATGTTGGTGATTGTGCCGGTATGGCTGCCGATTTATTTGAGACTTATGCCGTTACAATAGTAGCTACAATGGTTTTATCATCTATTTTTTTTCAATCTGATATTAGTATGATGATATACCCTTTAACAATCGGAGGAGCATGTATAATTACTTCAATTATCGGTACATTCTTTGTTAAATTAGGAAATTCAAAAAATGTTATGAATGCTTTATATAAAGGTTTTATAGCAACAGCAATTTTATCTTTAGTAGTATTATATCCTGTTACAGATTATGTGATTGGTTTAGATGCCAATTATAGCTTTGGCGATACTACATTTACAGGAATGAGTTTATATTATTGTGGCGTTGTTGGTTTAATTATAACTGGATTACTCATATGGATTACTGAATATTACACAGGTACAGATTATCGTCCCGTTAAAACTGTAGCAGCATCTTCAACAACCGGTCATGGTACAAATGTTATTCAGGGTTTAGCTATTTCTATGGAAGCAACAGCTGTACCAGCATTAATAATTGTTGCTGGAATACTGATAACAAATGCAATTGCCGGTTTATTTGGTATCGCTATTGCTGTAACAACAATGCTTGCATTAGCAGGAATGGTTGTAGCACTTGATGCATATGGTCCAGTTACAGATAACGCTGGAGGAATTGCAGAAATGTCTAATCTGCCAAAAAATGTTAGAAAAACAACAGATGCATTAGATGCCGTGGGTAATACAACTAAAGCCGTAACTAAAGGATATGCTATAGGATCCGCTGGTTTAGGCGCTTTGGTTTTATTTGCTGCATACACAGAGGATATTAAGTATTTTTCAAAAGAGGCTGGTTCAAAGCTAGAGGGAATAGTTGTCTCTTTTGATTTATCAAATCCATTTGTAGTTGTTGGTTTATTAATTGGTGGAATGCTTCCATATTTATTTGGTTCAATGGGAATGCAGGCAGTTGGTAGAGCAGGTGGTGCTGTTGTAATTGAGGTTAGAAGACAATTTAAAAAAATTCCTGGAATAATGAAACGTAAAGCAAAACCAGATTATGGTAAACTTGTTGATTTATTAACTAAAGCAGCAATTAAGGAAATGGTGATACCTTCATTGTTGCCAGTTTTATCTCCAATTGTTTTATATATAATAATTTTACCAATAGGCGGTCAAGTCGCTGCTTTATCCTCAGTTGGAGCAATGCTGCTTGGAGTAATTATAACTGGATTATTTGTTGCTGTTTCCATGACAGCAGGTGGTGGAGCTTGGGATAATGCAAAAAAATACATAGAAGATGGGAAATTCGGCGGTAAAGGATCAGAAGCTCATAAAGCTGCAGTCACAGGTGACACAGTTGGAGACCCATACAAAGATACAGCTGGTCCAGCTGTAAATCCAATGATTAAAATTACAAATATTGTTGCTTTATTGCTACTAGCAGTAATCGCTGGCGGTCATTAGTCTTTATTAGTTCTATTTCTTGCGGGGGCATTAACTTTCTCCCGCAGGCTTGAAAATATATTATATATTGTATTATCTTGTTCAAATTCTTTTGTAGTAATTTTTTTAACGTATTTTAAATCGTTCATATCATTGAGATTAACCAATTTCTTATTTTTTACTAAGCCTTTGTTATTAAATTCAATAACTAAAATATTATTTTTACTAATTTTTTTTATACCTAACTTAAATAACGATTGGTTTGTTTGTTTTCTTTCTATATAGAACCATTTATTTGAATTGAATTTACTAATAGAGGAGGGGTGTCCAATAACTTCAATGATATCATTTTTATTTGATTTATTAATTTCTATATTTTCTAATTTATTCTCTAGAGAAATAAAACCGTGGTTTTTTGATACTTTATTTGAAGAACAAGCGGTGATAAAAAAAACAATTAGTAATAATAAAAAACGCATATGAATTCCGAATATTTAAATATTTACAACAATTTAATTAAATTAACTAGAAATAAAAATCTATACTTAAATCTTGAAAGAAATGATGAATTCTCTGATCGACTATTGTTTCTTATGTTTCACTTTGCATTATTCTTGAAAAAATTTAAATCAGAAATTAATAAAAAAAAATCACAAGAATTATTCGATTTTTTTGTAAGACAAATTGAACTTTCTATTAGAGAAATAGGTTATGGTGATGTATCTGTTAATAAAAAAATGAAAGAATACGTAAATATGTTTTATGCTATACTTGATAAAATCGAAGTCACTGATATGTCAATTGACGATAATATTGCAAATTTTTTCAGAAAAATATTCAATTTAGATAAAAATATTAAGTTTTACGCGAATTATTATAAAAAATATAATGAATACCTTTCAAATAATACTTTAAATAACTTTACAAAAGATATAATAAACCATAATTTTTAAATATGGCTGTACCTAAACGTAAAACGACAAAATCTAGAGCTGGTATGAGAAGATCTCATATAAAAGTTTCATCTAAGAATATAATTGAAGATAAAAAATCTGGTGAGTACAGGTTATCTCACCACTTAGACTTAAAAACTGGATTTTACAAAGGAAGACAAGTTTTAGATCCTAAAGAATAGTTTTTTATGACAGATCATATTACCATTGCTATCGACGCAATGGGTGGTGAAAATTCACCTGATAAAACCATAGAAGGTATTTCACATCACCTTAAAAACTCAGACAATTCATTTTATTTAATCTTTGGAAATGAAAAATTAATAAACCCACTTATTAAAAAATATAAAATAAACTCGGATAAATACAAAATAATTCACACAGAGAAAATTATAGAGGATACAGATACAGCTTTAGGCGCAGCTAAGAAAGGGAAAGATACAAGTCTTTGGCTCGCAATGGAAAGTTTAAAAAAAGGAGAGTCTGATTGTGTAGTTTCAGCTGGTAACACTGGAGCACTTTTTGTTATAGCAAAACTTAATCTTGAAATGATAACAAACATTGACAAACCCGCGTTATCTGCTCTATGGCCAAATAAAAATGGTATGAATGTGGTTCTTGATTTAGGAGCTAACATAGAATGTAATGAAAAAAATTTAATTGATTTTAGTGTAATGGGTTCAGCTTTACATAAATCATTATTTGAAAATGAAATCTCCAAAGTTGCGTTACTTAATATTGGCTCTGAGGAAATAAAAGGAAATACAATTATTAAAAATACATACCAAGCGCTAAATGATAAAAAAAATAATTTATTTGAATTTTGTGGCTATATTGAGGGAAATCATATTATGGATGGAGATGTAAATGTAATAGTAACAGATGGTTTTACTGGTAATATTGCCTTGAAAACAGCAGAAGGCACAGCGAATTTTATAACATCTGAACTTAAAAAATCTATGACATCAAATTTCATAGGAAAATTTTCATCTTTATTAAATATAAAAAATTTAAAAAAATTCAAAAATAAACTAGATCCCAGATTATATAATGGCGCTATATTACTTGGATTGAACAAGCCAGTAATAAAAAGCCATGGATCAACAGATGCAATTGGATTTGCAAATTCTCTTAAAGTTAGTGAAAAAGTTATAAAAGGACGATTGATTGATAAAATTAAAGAAAATATAAATTAATCAATGAGAATCAACCTGACAAAAAAACAAATTGTTAATTCAATTTATATGCAAATTGGGTTTTCAAAAAAAATTTCAGAAAGTTTACTTGAGGATGTTTTTCAAATAATATTAAAAAATCTTATTTTACATAAAAAAGTAAAGATTGCAAAATTTGGTACGTTTTCATTAAGAAATAAAAATGAACGTATTGGGAGAAATCCAAAGACAAAAGAAGTTAAAATAATTTCATCACGAAAAGTTGTTTTATTCAAACCTTCAAAAGAATTAAAAAATTACATAAATAATGACTAAAAAAAATTTTGATGCATATAAAACAATTAGCGAAGTAGCTGAAATTCTAAATTTAGTTAATTCAAAAAATGGATCATTATCAACACATACACTAAGATATTGGGAAAAGGAATTTAAACAAATTAAACCAAAAATTTTAGCAGGTAACAGAAGATACTATGATGTTAAAACTATAGAAATAATTAAAAATATAAAATTTTTATTAAAAGACAAGGGCATGACCATTGAAGGAGTTAAAAAGCAACTAGATAATGATGAAACAGATCTTGACGAAACAGTTAATATATCTATAAACACAAAAAATATTTTAAAAACTAAAC
>LULV01000029.1_pt1 | contig 37725 bp, 38 predicted proteins | sample 728081 | NCBI WGS metagenome assembly LULV01 (sample SAMN03860280, study PRJNA289734) | marine metagenome | biome: seawater column; feature: ocean; material: water; isolation source: Red Sea water column Station 108 - depth 25m | place: Saudi Arabia: Red Sea | collected 2011-10-15 | depth 25 m | reverse complement strand
GTCGGTGAAGACTTAGAAGCATTTCTTGAAAAGCCTTTAAAATCTATTGCAAAAAAAGCTGAAAAAATTGAATTAATGGAAATTAAAAAACTTACTAAATTAAAATTCAGAGAAAGAAATATTTTTGGTGATCACGGTGATCATGGTCATGACGAACATGCGAAAAAAGATGATCATGACGATCACGACCATGACGAACATGCAAAAAAAGATGATCATGACGATCACGACCATGACGAACATGCAAAAAAAGATGATCATGACAATCACGACGATCATGATGGACACGAAGGGCATCACCACGGTGAATTTGATCCACATATATGGTTAGATCCAATGAATGCTAAAGTTATATTAAATGAAATGGCAGAACATTTAATTGAAAACGATGCTAAAAATGCCTCTAAATATAAAAGCAACTTAAAGAAAGCATTAAAAGATATTGATAAACTTGTAAGTAATGTTTCCTCTGAATTAAATCAGAGTATAGCATCAATTGTTTTCCATGATGCTTATCAATATTTCGAAAAAAGATTTGATGTTAATATATTGGGCGCTTTTACAGTCAATACAGATGTAATGCCAGGAGCAGAACAATTAGCAGAAATTAGAGAAATAATTGAACATGATAAAGTTGCTTGTGTATTTTCAGAGCCCCAATTTAACCCCGATATCATTAAAGCAGTTGCTAGGGATATGAATATTAAAACTGGTGTTGTAGATCCATTAGGAGCTACTTTGGATCCTGGAAAAGACTTATATTTTGATTTAATCAAAAATATGTCTAGTTCTTTTAAAGGATGTTAAATTAATTAATGGAAGTGAGTAACAAACAAGTGCCAGTTACCGTTTTAACTGGTTTTCTTGGTGCAGGTAAAACCACTCTCTTAAATAGAATATTAACTGAACAGCACGGAAAAAAATATGCTGTAATAGTTAATGAATTTGGCGAACAAGGCATAGATAACGATCTTGTAGTTGACGCTGATGAAGAAGTTTTTGAGATGAACAATGGTTGCATATGTTGCACTGTTAGAGGCGACTTAATACGTATTTTAAGTGGACTCATGAAACGAGCTGATAGACTTGATGCCATTATTGTAGAAACTACTGGATTAGCTGATCCAGCTCCTGTAGCACAAACATTTTTTGTGGACCAAGATGTTGCTGATCGTACGAAGTTAGATGCAATTGTTACTGTTGCTGATGCTGTTCATTTAAGTACTCAATTAACAGATCATCATGAAGCAGAAGAACAAATTGCATTTGCAGATGTTGTATTATTAAACAAAATCGATCTTGTTGAAGAAAGTGGTTTAAATATAGTTAAGGATAGAATTAAAAAAATAAATCCTTTTGCAAAAATCATCAATACCAAGAAATGTGGAGTGCCTCTTGATGAAATACTTGATCTTGATGCATTTAGTCTAAAACGTGTTTTAGATGTTGAGCCTGATTTTCTAACATCAGATCATGACCATGAACATGACGATGATGTAACTAGCTTGTCGTTTGTCACCGATACACCTTTGGATATGGAAAAATTTCAAGATTGGTTTAGCAAACTATTACAAACTAAGGGTCAGGATATATTAAGAACAAAAGGCATTCTTGACTTTAAGGGAGAAAGTGATCGATATGTATTTCAAGGTGTACATATGCTGATGGATGCTTCACCAATGGGTAAATGGCCTGAGGGAAAAGATCGTAGTTCACGTCTTGTATTTATTGGTCGAAATCTTGAAAATATGAACTTAAAAGAGGGATTCGAAAACTGTAAATCAGCATGAAAGCTGACACAAGCCAATTTCCACAATTAGATAAAACTAAGTTTGAGCAAAGAGGAAAAGAATTTGAGTTTGGAATTCCAATTACTAATTCAGTTTGCCTGGGAAATTCAATTGCGGTAGGTTTTGGAGATGGAACTGTAAGAATTTTTCGATCAGGTAAAAATTCAAAAACTATAAAAGCACATAACGGTGTCGTTCTATGTATGGCCGAGGATGGAAATAATATTTTAACAGGTGGTGATGATGGTCGATTTTTAAAAATTTCAATTGATGGTCAAATAAATGAAATTTATAATTTTGGTACACGGTGGGTAGACCATGTGGAAGCAATTAATGGGAATATAGCATGTTCATCTGGTAAGGATGTTTATTATTGGGCAAAGACTAGTAAACAACCAAAAATATTTAGTCACAACAGCACTGTTGGGGGCTTATCGTTTGATACTAAAGGAAGAAGATTAGCCGTTTCAAGATATGGAGGAATAACTTTATGGAAGAAAGATTATACCAATAAATGGACATCATCTAATTTACTTTGGAAAGGCTCACATAATAAAGTAATTTTTAGCAAAGACGGAAAATATTTGATATCTTCAATGCAAGAAAATCAACTTCATTGCTGGCGTTTAAAAGATAAAATTGATTTTGCTATGTCAGGATACGGTTCAAAAATAAAAAGTTTTTCCTTTACAGATAACTCAAAATACTTAGCTACTTCAGGTGCAATAGATGCTATTTGTTGGCCATTTGATGGAGACGGACCAATGGGTCGTAAACCTGTCTGTATTCCTTATGTAGGAAATAAGAAAGTTTCATTTGTTGAAACGTTCCCAAATGAAAATGCAGTTTTTTCAGGCTTAAGCGATGGATCAGTTTTTTTATCTGAAATTGATAAAGAGGATAACACAATTATTATAAGAAGTTTTACAGAACATGAAGTATCAGCAATTTCAATTACTAATGATTGTTCAAATTTATTAATTGGTGATATGGGCGGCAACATTTTATGGACTTCAGTTTGGGATAACTAATAATTAATTTATGTTTAACAAAAAAAAACCAAATGTAGAAAATATTAGAAATTTAAAAATAATAATTTCAGAAAAATATAATATTCCAGAAAATTCAATTTTAAGTATAGCTGAGCTAGCCTGTCATGAACCTAATTGTCCACCTATTGAGACAATAATTACTGAGAGAAATGAAAATGGAAAAGTAAGAAATTGGCGTATAGCTAAACCAATAAATGATATTCAAGAAACTGATATTAATAATTTAAATAACTCAGAAAACCATAATCATTAAAAAAATTTAATTTTAAATATAATACTTGATTATAATTGATCTTTTAATTTAAATGAGATCTAATATTATTTATGGCAACTGTATCTCTATCACTTGATGAAATCTATAAATTAGCCAATAAAACATTACTAGCTAATGGATGTGATCAAGAAACAGCTGATATTTTATCAGAACTAATTACCAATGCTGAAAGGGATGGTTCACTCTCACATGGCTTATTTCGTTTACCTGCATATGTTTCAGGTTTAAAAAGTGGAAAAATTAATGGCAAACAAAAACCAGATATAAAAAAATTAACACCTTCAGTAATTAAAGCTGATGGTAAAAATTGCTTAGCACCAGTTGTGTTAAATAAATCGATACCAGAGTTAGTAAAAGTTGCTAAAGAAAATGGTGTAGCAGTTCTTGCTATAATTAATTCACACCACATGGCCGCTATGTGGCCTGAAACTGAAAAAATAGCTGAAGAAGGTTTGGTGGCATTTGCATGCACATCGTATAAACCTGCAGTTGCTCCTGCAGGGGCTATTAAACCATTATTTGGCACAAACCCAATCTCTTTCGCTTGGCCAAGAAAAAATAATACACCAGTTGTTTATGATATGGCCACAGCTTCAATGGCTATGGGAGAAGTGCAAGTTGCAAAGCGAGAGGGACACAAAGTTCCATTAGGTACTGGACTTACAAAAGATGGCAAAGATACAACTAATCCAGCAGAAATTGCTGATGGCGGAGTTTTATTACCTTTTGGAGGTTATAAGGGTTCAGGAATTGCAATGATGGTTGAGTTATTAGCAGGAGCTTTGGTTGGAGATAATTTTAGTTACGAAACAGCAGCTAAAGATAATAATGATGGTGGACCCCCAAGTGGTGGAGAATTCATATTAGCAATATCTCCAGATAAACTCTCAGATAAGGATTGGGATAAACATGCAAATGAATTTTTTGAAAAAATGAAATCAATGGGTGAGGTCAGATTACCTGGTGAGAGAAGACACAAAAATAGATTGGATAAAGGACCAAGAAATATAAACGAGGAACTTGTTAATAAAATTAGATCTTTAAGCTAATTCAATTTCTATAGGAGTGTGATCGGAAGGCTTTTCTCTTCCACGAGGATATTTATTAATTTTTACGTTTTTAACTAAATTGATAATTGAATTAGAAACTAAGAAATGATCAATTCTCATTCCATTATTTTTTTGCCAAGCACCACTTGTATAATCCCAAAATGTATAACCTTCTTTATCAGGATATTTGTATCTATATGCATCATGGAAGCCTAAATTAATCATTTCTCTTAATCTTTTTCTAATTTCTAATCTGAACAAGGCGTCGTTTTCATAACTTTTTGGATTATGAACATCTTCTGCTGCTGGTATTATATTAAAATCTCCACCAATAATTATATTTTCGTTTTTATTTAAATAAGATTTAAGTTTTTTGATTAAACTATCTAACCAATAAATCTTATAAGAATATTTATCTGTATCAACTGGATTACCATTTGGAGTGTAAATATTTATTAGCTTTATAGTTTTAGATTTATGTTTTATATTTGCGGTAATTATTCTTGATTGCTTATTTTTATCTTTAAAAATATCCTTCTCTATTTTTTCAATCTTTTTTTTTGAAATAATTGCAACTCCATTATAACTTTTTTGACCGAATACATGACTTTCATATTTTAGCTTTGTTATATCATCAAAAGGATATGTTTCCTCTTGAGTCTTTATTTCTTGCATCATTAATATATCAGGTGAGAATTTCTTCAGGTATTCTTGAATATTAATAATACGTGCTCTTACAGAATTTACATTCCATGAGCTAATTATCATTAAAGTGAGAATGAGACGCCACAACCACACGAGGATTTGCTTTGTGGGTTGTTAATTTTAAATGAATCTCCGATTAATTCTTTAACAAAATCTACCTCAGAACCTTTTAGTAGGTCAGCTGAAGTTTTATCTATGAGTATATTTTCATGTCTTAAATCATCTTCATTTTGTGATTTATCAAAAGAAAAATCGTACTGAAAACCTGAGCAACCACCACCTTTAATTGCGATTCTAAAAAAAGAACCGTTATCTTTTGAGGATAGAAGGTGCTTTATTTGTTTTAAAGCATTTTCTGTAAATTTAATTTCTTTAATCATGATTTAACACTGATAATACTAATATAATGTCATTTTACCAAATTTAAAGAATGAAAAATTATTCAAATTTAGGACTGTTTAAATCTAAAGGTAGACTGATTTTTGAGCCTAAGAATAAATACAGATCACCATTTCAAAGAGATAGAGATAGAATTATTCATTCAGCTTCATTTAGAAGGTTAAAGCACAAGACCCAGGTATTTGTTAATACAGAAGGGGATCATTATAGAACAAGAATTACACATTCTATAGAAGTTGCACAAATTGCACGATCTATTGCTAAGTACCTAAATGTAAATGACGATTTAGCAGAAACATTAAGTCTTGCTCATGATTTGGGACATACGCCATTTGGACATGCTGGCGAAATCGCATTAAACGAATGTATGTCAAAATACGGTGGATTTGATCATAATTTACAAACTTTGAGAATTGTTATGTTTTTAGAGCATAAGTACTTAAAGTTTAAAGGATTAAATCTATCTATTGAGACACTTGATGGATTAATTAAACATAACGGCCCCTATCATGAAATTTCCAAACTTAATAAAATTATTGGTAAAAAAAATTTTAAAGGCAAACTTAATTTTAACAAAAATACATCATTAGAGGCACAGATATCAGCAATATCAGATGATATAGCTTATAATAATCATGATATACAAGATGGAATTAAAGCCAACCTATTTAAATTAGAAGATTTAATTGAAATCCAATTTTTTAATGAAATTTACAAATCCTATAAATCAAATATAAAAAAAAAGGAGAAAAACATAATAATTTATCAAATTATTAGAGATTCTATTAATCTTATGGTTGAGGATGTAATCAATAATACTTTATTAAATATAAAAGATAATAAAATTAAAAAGTATAGTGATATTATTAATAATAAAAAACAAATAGTATCATTTTCAAATAAATTTAAATCAATTGAGCAAGAAATTAAATTATTTTTAAGGTTAAAAATGTATAACAATAGAAGTGTATTAAACAAAAATAATAATGGAAAAAAAATAATTACGAAATTATTTTTTGAGATTTCTAAAAAACCAAAAAAATATATAAATAATTATCAAAATAAAGATCAATTTAGATCTATTTCTGACTATATATCAGGAATGACCGATCGCTATGCTATTCAACTTCATAAATCATTAAAATGAACATTTTTTCAGATTATCTAATAAAAATATTAAAATTAATTCAAAAAGCATCTAACGATAATCAATTAAAACTTCCAGAAAAATTATCTAGTATAAATGTTGATATACCACCAAATAAATTTGATGGAGATTTATCAACAAATGTAGCCATGGTGTTATCAAAACCCAACAATGCTCCTCCCATGGAAATTGCCAAAACAATTAGTAAGCTACTTAAAGAAAATGACGATAATATTGAGTCTATAGAAATAATTAAACCAGGATTTATAAATATAAAATTTAATCACATTTTTTGGGGTGAGTTTTTAAATAATATAATTAATCAAAAAAATTATGGATCTACTAGCGGAGAAAATAAAAAATATTTAATTGAATTTGTGTCTGCCAACCCAACTGGGCCTTTACATGTAGGTCACTGCAGAGGAGCAATACTAGGTGATGTTATCTCAAATTTATTAATATTTAATAATAACACTGTTACAAAGGAATATTACGTAAATGATCATGGAAACCAAATATTATATTTTACAAAGTCTGTTTATTTTAGAATTCGTGAAATTTTATTTAAAGAAAATTTCCCATCTGATAATCCTGATCTTTATCCAGGGGAATATCTAATAGATATAGCAACAAATATTTTAAACCAAAAAAAAGATATCGATTTTGAAAATTATGAAAATATAAAAAGCGAATTAACAATTTTATCTGTCGATGAGTCTTTAAAGTTAATTAAGCAAAATCTTAAAAAACTCGGAATTAACCATGATAACTTTGCTAGTGAAAGAAATTTAGTTCAAGAAAAAGAAGTAGAAAAAGTTATTGAAAAGCTTAAATCAAAAAAATTTGTTTATACTGGAAAAATTAAAGCGCCAGAGGGGGAAGATACGAAAAATTGGGTAGAAAGGGATCAATTATTATTTAAATCAACAGAATTTGGTGATGACAAAGACCGTGCTTTACAAAAATCTGACAACACATGGACGTACTTTGCAGGTGATGTTGCATACCACAATAACAAGCTAAACAGAAATTATGATATTTTAGTCAATATTCTAGGAGCTGATCATGCAGGTTATATAAAAAGAATTACCTCAGTTGTGGAGGCATTATCAGGAGATAAAAATAAATTAACTTGCAAAGTCAGCCAATTAGTAAAATTAATAAAAGATGGCAAACCTTTTAAAATGTCAAAACGTAAAGGTGATTATATAACTGTTGATGATTTGATCAGCGAAGTTGGAAAAGATGCTACTAGATTTATTATGCTTAATAGAAGTAGTGATGCAGAACTAGATTTCGATTTTACCAAAGTAAAAGAAAAATCAAAAGACAATCCACTTTATTATGTTCAATATTGTTATGCTCGGATTTCATCAGTATTTAGAAATATAAGTAAAAATTTAGAAGATGAAATTTTAATTAAAAATGAACTAAAATATTCTAAAGATGAAATTAAGATTTTTAGAAAAATATCTGAGTGGCCGAAATGTATAGAAATTGCAAGCAATAAATTAGAACCTCATAGACTACCAGTCTATCTTTATGAATTATCATCTGAATTTCACTCGTATTGGAATATGGGAAGAGATGATAAAGATAAAAGATTTATTGAAGAAGATGGTACTATAAAAATTGAAAAATTGGTGTTTTTAAAATCTATCGCAAATGTAATTAAAACTGGAATGAATATTCTAGGAGTTGATACTCCACAAAAAATGTAATGTTTAAGGAATTTAGGTATCTTTTATTTCTAATTGTTATTTTTTTCTTTATTTTTTTTACTGTGAGATATTACTTTTCAGATGAAAATAAAAAAAAGTCATATAGATCTTTCAATCAAATTGATAAAAAATTAGAAATTTCTACAAAAGATTTAATTATATTAAAAAGCGATACTGAGAACATTATCGATTTTGTAGAATATAAAAACAATAAAAAAACAGAAAAATATTCATTTTGGGAACTTCTCTATAATGATTAATAAGAATACTAGATCATTTATATGTGGCATTAAAGGTTACAAGCTATCTAAAACTGAAATAAAATTTTTACGTAAATATAAACCCTGGGGTATAATTCTTTTTTCAAGAAATATAAAAACTATAAAACAAACCCAATTATTAACAAAGTCATTAAAAAATATTTTACAAAATCCTACACTCCCAATTTTAATTGATGAAGAGGGTGGTAGAGTTTCACGATTAAGAAAATTTATAGATAATTCTGTATTTACAAATAAATATTTTGGAGATCTTTATAAAAAAGATAAAAAAAAATTTAATTTGTATTTTGATGTCTACGTTAAACAAATTTCATATTTATTAAGACTTCTTGGTATTAATGTTAATACAGTTCCAGTTTTAGATATATTAAGAAAAAATTTACACCAAATTGTGGGTGATAGATCTTTTTCTTCAAATAAAAAAATTGTTTCAAAAATTGGTGATATTTGTATTGATAAATTTCATAAAAACAAAATTGCAACAATAACAAAGCATATACCTGGACACGGTCTAGCCAAGGTTGATAGTCATTTGAAACTGCCAATTATTGATAAAAATCAAGCTTATTTGCTTAAAAATGATTTTAGTGTGTTTTCTAAAAAGAAATCTAAAATAACCATGACCGGTCATTTAATGTTTAAAAAATTGGATAGCCAAAATCCAGTAACACACTCCAAAAAGATAATTAGGATTATCAGAAACAAAATAAAATTTAATGAATTGATTATAACAGACGACATTTCGATGAAAGCATTAAACAACAATATTGAAGATAATGTTATAAAATCATTCAGTGCAGGTTGTAATTTAGTTTTACATTGTAATGGAAAAATGAGTGAAATGCTTAAGGTAGCCAAAAATTCACCTAAAATTAATAACTTTGTAATTAAAAAAACATCACAAATAACTAATATTATAAGCTAAATTTATTTAATGAATGATTCTTTAGAATTTAATGTTGAGTTAAATGCTTACAATGGTTCTCTAGAAGTATTGTTAGATCTAGCTAAATCTCAAAAAGTTGATTTAGAACAAATATCTATTACTAAACTTGCTGATCAATTTCATGAGTTCATTACCAACTCAAAGAATCTTAATCTTGAAATTGCTTCTGAATATTTATTGATGGCAACTTGGCTCACATATTTAAAATCAAAGTTACTGTTACCTGAAAGTGAAGAGGAAGAATTTAAAGCTTTAGAGGTTGCTGAAAAATTAAAATTACAATTAAAAAAACTGGAGTTAATAAGACTTCTCTCTTCACAGATGTTAAGCAGAAAAAGACTTGGAAGAGATGTTTTTATGCGAGGTTCAAAAAGTGGTATTAAACCCATTTACGACTCTAAATATACTTTAACATTATTTGAGGTTTTAAAAACTTATGCAAATATAGTTATGACCAAAGATTTTCAAAGAATGAATATTCCAAGATTACCAGTTCTTACAACAGAAGAAGGCATTAAAAGAATAAAAGAATTTTTTGGCAAATTAACTGATTGGAAAGATATATCTGAATTAATTCCAAATAATTTTAAATCAACAAAAAATTTAAAACGAACTGGAAAAGCAGGAATTTTTGCTGGCTCTTTAGAGCTAGCTAAAGAGGGTAATATTTCTATAAAGCAAAAAGAATTATTTGATAATATCTATATTAAAGAGAAAATATGAATAAATTAAAAAAAGATAACGTTTTAAATTTTCCTTCAAAAATGACTGAAATAGAAAGAGAAGTTGAAGCTATTGTTTTTGCAGCTGCAGAACCACTAAGTATAGAAACAATAGAAACTAAAATTTCAAAAAATACTGATGTTTTAAAAATATTACAAAAACTACAAACATTCTATACAAACAGAGGCATTAATTTAGTTTGTATTTCAAATAAGTGGTCTTTTAGAACGGCACAAAATTTATCATCATTAATGTCTCAACAAAAAACTGTTGAGAAAAAGCTATCAAAAGCTGCTATAGAAACATTGGCAATCATCGTCTATCACCAGCCGGTTACACGAGCGGAGATAGAGGAGATACGGGGTGTTGCCTTTGGCACTAATACTTTAGAAATCCTAATGGAATTAAATTGGGTTAAGCCACAAGGCAGAAAAGATATTCCAGGGAAACCTATCCAGTATGGAACTACAGATGACTTTTTAAGCCATTTTAATCTTCAAAAATTATCTGATCTTCCAACAGTGGATGAACTAGGGACTGCTGGACTTATTGATACATCTTCTGTTGATGCATCGATCTTTGGTACCGGAAAGTTTTATAAGGAAAAGCAAGAAGACAAAAAGGAAAACATATATTCTGATATCGATGAAATGTTAAATAGCACTCTCAAACCTGAAAGTGAGGAGTGAAAAAGTTTCTTTAAAAAAACAACTATTAAGGGTATAAATAAAGTATGAGTATAGGATTTTGGCAGATAGCAATTGTAGTTATACTAGTAGTTTTACTGTTTGGGAGAGGTAAAATCTCTAGTTTGATGGGCGATGTCGCTAAAGGGATTAAAAGTTTTAAAAAAGGTATGGCAACTGACCCTACAGAAGATACACAACCAAAAAATATCACAGAAAACGAAGACTCAAATAATCAAGACTCCAATAACAAAGAGTAATAAATGCCACAAATTGGCTGGTTAGAAATTTTAATAATAGTTTCTATAGCAATCATTGTAGTAGGTCCTAAAGATTTTCCTTTAATGTTAAAAAAAATGGGATCTTGGATTGGATCAATTAAAAGATATTTAAGTGATGTACAAAATCAAGTATCAGAAATTACAGACAACTCAATAGAAGATGAAAATAGTATAAAAAAATCATCTGAAAAAAAAGAAAACATAAAAGATATAAATGGATAAAGAAACAGGATTCATAAGCCACTTAGCTGAACTTAGAAAAAGATTAATACATTCATTAATATTTTTATCTGTATTGTTTGTAATTTGTTATTTTTTTTCAGAGTACATTTATGGGTTTTTAGTTAACCCATATGCTGAAGCAGTTAGAGATGATGGTATTGAAAGAAGATTAATATTTACAGCCTTACAAGAAACTTTTTTAACTTATTTAAAAGTATCTTTTTTTGCAGCTTTTTTTATCACTAGTCCATTTATTTTGATACAGATTTGGAAGTTTATTGCACCTGGACTTTATACTCATGAAAAGAAAGCAATTATGCCTTATTTAATTATTACTCCAATTTTATTCCTTTTAGGGGGTATGCTTGTCTATTATTTAATAATGCCACTTGCGATAAAGTTTTTTTTATCATTTGAAAGTTTAGGAGCAAGTACAAATTTACCTATCCAGCTTGAAGCAAAAGTTAATGAATATTTATCATTAGTAATGAAATTAATATTTGCTTTTGGTTTGAGTTTTCAATTACCTGTAGTTTTAAGTTTATTAGCAAGAATTGGAGTTATTAATTCAACTTTTTTAAAAGAGAGAAGAAAATATGTTGTAGTAATGATATTTGCAGCTGCAGCAATTTTAACTCCACCTGATCCAATTACACAAATTGGTTTAGCTGTTCCGCTGCTTATTTTATATGAATTATCAATTTTTTCTGTAAATATAATCGAGAGAAAAGCAGAAGAAAAAAATGCATAATTTAAAACAAATAAGAGAAAATTTAGAATATTTTAAAAAATCTCTCAGTCATAGAAATTCTGAAGTTAATTATGACCAAATTCTAGATCTTGATAAAAAAAATCGACAGTTAATTCAAGAAAAAGAAAAATTTGAAATGGAGAAAAAAAATATCTCTAAATCAAAAGATGAATCTTTATTTGAAAAATCTAAAGAAATATCCAAGCAAATTGAAAATTTATCAAAAAAACAAAAAACTATTAAAAATGAACTTGATAATTTACTAAGTTCAATACCTAATTTACCATTGGATGAGGTTCCTGTTGGTAAAGATGAAAATGATAATATTGAAGTTACTAAATCAGGTGAAATCAAAGATTTCAAATTTAAACCATTAAGTCATTATGAATTAGGTGAAAAACTAAATATGCTAGATTTTGATTTAGCTACAAAAACTACTGGTTCTAGATTTGTATTTGTTAAAGATAAGTTAGCTGCTCTTGAAAGAGCAATTTCTAATTTTATGATCGATACACATATTCAAAAAAATGGATATACAGAGATATCACCTCCTTTGATGGCAACTGATGAAACTATGTTTGGAACTGGACAATTACCAAAATTTGAAAATGACCAATTTGAAATTAAATTTGATGATAAAAATGATAGAAAATTTTTGATACCAACAGCCGAAGTAATATTAACAAATATGGTTAAAAACCAAATTATTGATAAAAAAAAACTTCCTATGAGGTTAGTTGCATCAACACCTTGTTTTAGAAAAGAAGCCGGCAGTTATGGAAAAGATACAAAAGGAATGATTAGACAACATCAATTTTATAAAGTTGAACTTGTAAGCATTGTCGAAAATAATCAATGCATGCAGGAACTTGAGAGAATGACGGAATGTGCAACTAAAATATTAGATGATCTAAAATTACCTTATAGAAAAATTATTTTATGTACTGGTGACATGGGTTTTGGAGCAGAAAAAACATATGATTTAGAAGTTTGGCTTCCTTCAGAAAACAAATACAGAGAAATTTCAAGCTGTTCTTCATGTGGATCTTTCCAAGCCAGACGAATGAAAGCTAGATATAAAAATAATAATAATAATATCGAATTTGTAGGTACTCTTAATGGTAGTGGTTTAGCAGTAGGTAGAACCCTTATTGCCATTCTTGAAAACTATCAATTAGAGGACGGCTCAATTACAATTCCAGAAGTCTTGAAACCCTATATGGGAAATATTGATAAGATTTCGAACAATTAGGAGTTGTCATTAAAAATTAGATAGTATAAATAATCTTAAACTTTAGAGGATCATATGGACAGTGGAATTGGACAATTTATACCGTTAATTTTAATATTTGTTATTTTTTATTTCTTTTTAATTAGACCGCAACAAAAGAAAGTTAAAGAACATAAGGCAATGGTTGAAAATTTAAAAAGAGGGGACAAAGTTGTAACTTCAGGTGGAATTGTTGGTACTGTTGAAAGAATAATTGATAATGACAAAGTTGAAGTGCAAATCGCCGAAAATATTAATGTTGAGGTAGTTAGAGCTACTGGAATTCAAGGTTTAATAAATACTGCAGAGCCAAAAAAATAACATTAATTTAAATGTTATACTTTTCAAAATTAAGAATATTTAGTGTAATTATATTTACCTTAATTTTATCTTATTTTTCTCTCTCAAACTTTTTTAAGATAGATGATAATTTTTTTTCAAAAAATATAAAACTTGGATTAGATCTACAAGGTGGTTCATACTTACTACTCGAAATCGATAATAAGCCTGTAATTACTCAAAAACTCCAAAACAAAGTTATGGAGCTAAAAAATTTTTTTAAGGATAAAAATATTATTACAAGAAATTATACCGTAGATGATAATTCAATTATTTTTGATACTACCTCAGACAAATCTGATGAATTAAACAATATTTTAGATGATGATGAAAGTGAAATTAATCCTTACTATCAACAGTATAAATCACATGAATTTGATTTTGTAAAAAATCAAGACTCTTTTAAATTAACCCTTTCTAAATACGGACTTGTTCTATTAAAGAATGCTTCTTTAGATCAAGCAATTGAAATTGTAAGAAGAAGAGTTGATGAGGTTGGAACCAATGAACCAAATATTTTAAAAAGAGGGAATGATAGAATTTTAGTAGAATTGCCTGGTTTAGATGACCCTGGCAGAATAAAATCTTTATTAGGAAAAACTGCTAATTTGACTTTTCAATTTATTACTCAAAATACCGAGGAGTCTTTTGGAACTGAAAAATTAGAATTTGAAGATGGTTCTGAGAACGCAATTGTTAGTAAGCGTATTATCTTAAGTGGTGACAACTTAGTAGATGCAAAACCATCTATGAACTCTCAAACCAATGAAACAGTTGTATCTTTTACTTTGGATAGAGTAGGTGCAAAAAAATTTGGAAAAGCTACTAGTACAGGAGTTGGAAAAAGACTAGCAATTATACTTGATGGTAAAATTATTAGCGCTCCATCAGTTAGAGAGCCTATAATTGGTGGATCAGGTCAAATATCTGGAGATTTTACATTTCAATCAGCAACAGATTTAGCTTTATTATTAAGATCTGGAGCTTTACCCGCGCCTCTTAACATTATTGAGGAGAGAACAGTAGGACCTGATCTTGGGCAAGATTCAATTGATGCTGGGATAATGTCATTAATAATTGGTTTTATATTAGTAGTACTATTCATGATTTATAAATATAGAGTTTTTGGTGTAATTGCGAATTTAGCATTAATTTCAAATTTATTTTTACTTGTTGGTGTATTAACGATATTCGAAGCTACTCTAACATTGCCTGGAATAGCAGGAATAATCTTGACTGTTGGAATGGCAGTTGATGCAAATGTTTTAATTTTTGAGAGAATAAAAGAAGAAATTAAATCTGAGCGAAATCCAATTATTGCTTTCGATTCTGGTTATACAAAATCAAGAACTACAATTTTAGATGCAAATATTACTACATTAATAGCAGCTGTAATATTATTTTTCATGGGATCTGGTCCAATCAAAGGATTTTCAATAACATTAGGTGTTGGAATTCTAACTACGCTATTCTCTGTATACTTCATAGCAAGACTATTTACTGCATTTTATGTGATTAAAAATAAGGAAAAAGAGAGTTTAATATAATGAGAGAAATATCGTTTAATAAGTTTTACAAATCATTCAATATTCTCTCAATTGTTCTTATTGTTACATCGCTAATTCTATTGGCGTTTAAAGGGTTAAATTATGGTGTTGATTTTAAAGGAGGTACATTAATTGAATTAAGAACTGACTTAAATTCTGCAAATATTAAAAAAATTAGAGACAGTTTTAATCAATTAAATCTTGGAGATGTGTCTGTTAAAAACTTTGGAAATGACACTGACTTTATTATTAAATTTGAAAAACAAAATTCAAATGATCCAAAATTTATAGATAATATTAAAACTAAACTTTCAGGCTCAATTGGAACGGTAGACTTTAGAAGAGTTGAAAATGTTGGTCCAAAAGTAAGTGCTGAACTTTTGCAATCAGGTATTATAGCTATTGCTTTATCTTTAGCAGCTATGCTTTTATATATTTGGATAAGATTTGAGTGGCAATTTAGTTTAGGAGCAATCGTTGCACTTTTTCATGATGTAATAATTACACTTGGAGTTTTCTCCCTTTTTTCATTAGAAATAAATTTATCAATTGTTGCAGCAGTGCTTACCATAGTTGGATACTCAATGAATGATACGGTTGTAATATTTGATAGGGTTAGAGAAAATCTAAGAAAATTTTCTGATATTAAAATTTTTGAATTAACAAATATTTCAATTAATCAAACACTATCTAGAACAATTATTACATCTGCTACTACTTTATTAGCACTCTTATCAATTTTTATTTTTGGAGGTGAAATTCTTAAAGGATTTTCATTGGCAATGATCTTGGGTGTTATATTTGGAACTTATTCTTCAATTTATATTGCAAACCCAATTTTAGTTATCTTAAAAGTATCGCAACGAACTATAGTAAAAGAAGATAAAAATTAATATAAATTTTGAGCAGCTACCATTGAAAGCAGCATTGGCAGTGAGAGAAGGGTGTTTGTTCTAGAAAATAACATTGCAGTTTTTGCAGATTTTGCTTTTAGCTCAGGTTCACATTCAACTATACCTAAAGCTCTCTTCTGATTAGGCCAAATGACAAACCATACATTAAATGCCATTATCAATCCTAACCACATACCAATACCTATTGCAGTATTTTTTCCACCACCAGAACCAATACCTAAAGTCATAGCTTGGTGAACATATCCATTTAAATATGCAAGAATTAAACCTGAAACTACTGTAACTAAAGCTGCCCATCTAAACCAGAATAGGGCAGATGGAGCTATTACTTTTCCAATAGCAGGTTTTTGTTCATCTGGTATTTTTGGCATATTAGGTATTTGAACAAAATTGAAATACCACAGTAATCCAATCCACATAGTTGCTACAATCACATGAATATATCTGAATACCCAGCTCCAAAATAAAACATCAATATCAAATCCTCCATTTGCAAAGTACAAACCTAAAAAAAGAATTACAGATATTCCTAAAGATAAATGAACTGTTTTTGATAATGATTGTAGAATCGAAGTCATAAAAATTAATTATACAATGTTTTTTTTACAATATTAAGCAGTTTTTTTAAATTTTGTATTTAAAAGAGGTTTTAGAAATTTTCCAGTGTAACTACCGTCAACTTTTGCCACATCTTCAGGTTTTCCTTCAGCTATAATATTTCCTCCCTTAACACCTCCCTCTGGACCCATATCAATAATATAATCAGCAGTTTTAATTACATCTAGATTATGTTCAATTACAACTACACTATTTCCTGTAGCAACAAATGTATGTAGAATTTCTAATAATTTCTTAATATCATGTTGATGCAAACCAGTTGTAGGTTCATCTAGAATATACATTGTTCTTCCAGTTGATCTCTTTGATAATTCTTTTGCTAATTTAATTCTTTGTGCTTCACCACCTGATAGAGTAGTTGCTTGTTGTCCAATTTTTATATACCCAAGTCCAACTTTCTTAAGTGTTAGAAGTTTTGTTTTAATATTTGATATATTCTCAAAATACTCACAACCTTCATCAACTGTCATATTCAACACATCAGCAATACTCTTATCTTTAAATTTAATCTCTAAGGTTTCTCTATTATATCTTGTTCCCTTACAATCATCACAAGTAATATATACGTCAGGTAAAAAATGCATCTCATATGTGATTACCCCATCACCTTCACAAGCCTCGCACCTTCCACCTTTAACGTTAAAAGAGAAACGACCTGGTTTGTAACCACGACTTTTAGACTCTGGTAAGTTTGTGAACCAGTCTCTTATTGGCCCAAATGCACCAGTATATGTTGCAGGATTTGACCTTGGTGTTCGTCCAATTGGAGATTGATCAATATCGATAACTTTATCAATTAACTCAATACCTTTAAAACCTCTAAAAGGTTGAGGAATTTTTCTAGACTTATTATTATTTAGTGTAAGGTTTAAAGCGTTGTAAAGAGTTTGAAGAACTAAAGTTGATTTACCACTTCCTGATACCCCTGTAACACAAGTAAAACTACCTAATGGAATTTTAAGATTAACATTATTTAAGTTATTACCACTTGCACCATTGATTTCTAAAAATCTTCCATTTTTTGCAAGTCTTCTATTTTTTGGAATTGGTATAAAGCTTTTATTTGATAAATATCTTCCAGTAATACTATCGTTATTTTTTAAAATTTCTTCATAACAACCTTGAGCAACTACTTGACCACCTTTATTCCCAGCTTCTGGCCCAAGATCAATTATATGGTCTGCGTTTTCCATTGTTTCAGTATCGTGTTCAACAACAATCACAGTGTTACCAAGATCTCTTAATCTTTTTAAAGCATCAATTAATTTAACATTGTCTTTTTGGTGCAATCCAATTGATGGTTCATCTAGAACATATAAAACTCCTGTAAGTCCTGAACCAATTTGAGACGCTAGTCTAATTCTTTGAGCTTCACCACCTGATAGAGTCCCAGACTCTCTTGAAAGTGTTAAATAATCTAGACCGACGTTTAATAAAAAATCTAACCTTTCATTAATTTCTTTTAATATGTGCTGTGCAATTTTTAATTGTCTTTTATCTAGATTGTTATTTAAAGATCTAAACCATTCTTTTGCATCGTAAATTGATTTTTCTGTTACTTCGCTAATGTTAAGTTCGTTAATTTTGACACATAAAGCCTCATCTTTTAACCTTTGACCGTTGCATCTTTCACATTTTGTATCAGATTGATATTGAGCTATTTCCTCTCTTTTCCAATCACTATCAGTCTCTAAATATCTTCTCTCTAAATTATTAACAACACCTTCAAAAGTTTTCTTGTGAGAATATTTTTCATAACCATCATCATAAGTAAATTTTATCTCCTCATCATCAGATCCAAAAAGGATTACATCCTTTATTTTTTTTGAAAGTTTTGACCATTTTTCATCAAGTGAAAATCCATAATGTTTTGCTAAAGATGCTAAAGTTTGCGCGTAATACATAGATGAAGATTTTGACCAAGGTTCAATTGCTCCATCTGCGATACTTTTTTTTTCATTAGGAACCACTAATTTTGGATCTACATTAAGTTTTACACCAATACCTTCACACTCTTCACAAGCACCGTAGGGACTATTAAATGAAAAAAGTCTAGGCTCAATTTCTTCAATGGTAAATCCACTTTCTGGACAAGCGAATTTTGTAGAAAAAATTAGTTTTTCTACTTTTCGGTATTTTTTTGGTAAAGTTTCGTTTTCATATTCAACAAACAGTAAACCATTTGCTAAATTAACTGCAGTTTCTACACTTTCAGCTAATCGATTTCCAAGTGATGAATTAATAACAATTCTATCTACTAGTATAGATATATCATGTTTAACTTTTTTATTTAATTCTGGTACATTATCAATTTCATAAAGCTGGTCGTCTATTTTAATTTTTCTAAAACCTCTTTTTTTATAATTTAAAATATCTTTTTTATACTCACCCTTACGACCTCTAACGACTGGAGCATATAAGAAGATTGTAGATTTTTTTGGCAGTTCTTTAATTTTATCAACAATTTGGCTTATAGTTTGAGATGTAATTGGTTTACCAGTAAATGGTGAATAGGGCACGCCAGCTCTTGCATAAAGTACTCTCATATAATCATAAATCTCAGTTACAGTTGCAACGGTTGATCGTGGATTTTTTGATGTATTTTTTTGTTCAATTGAAATTGCTGGACTTAATCCTTCTATCAAGTCAACATTTGGTTTTTTCATTTTATCTAAAAACTGTCTTGCATATGCAGATAAGCTTTCTACATACCTTCTTTGACCTTCAGCATATATAGTATCAAATGCTAGAGATGATTTTCCAGAACCAGACAGACCAGTAATAACCACAAATTTATCTTTTGGAATCTCTAGTGAGATGTTCTTTAAATTGTGCTCTTTTGCACCCTTAATAACTATCTTTTTAAGCATAATTTTTGTTGCTTTAGATTAATAAAATTAATATTCAACTTAATAAGTGATATAAATAAACATATCAGATATAAAATATTATGGCAGGTAGTTTAAATAAAGTACTTTTAATCGGTCGATTAGGCGCAGATCCAGAAGTGAAACAAATGGTAAATGGCAAAAGTGTTGCAAGATTAAGCCTAGCAACTAGCCAATCGTGGAAAGACAAAAACACAGGAGAAAAAAAAGAGAAAACAGAATGGCATAGAGTGGTTGTATTTAATGAGGGACTAGTTAATGTCGTTCAGCAGTATCTCAAAAAAGGCGCACAAGTATACGTTGAAGGACAACTTTCAACAAGAAAATGGAAAGATGAACAGTCTGGTCAAGATAAGTATTCGACAGAAATTTTAATACAAGGTTATAATTCTTCTTTGACAATGTTAGGTGGTGGAAATCAAAATTCAATTCCTTCTCAAGATAATAAACAAAATTTTGATGACAATAGCATTGCTCAAAATGATATGGACGATGATATTCCATTCTAGTTTTTATGCAAAAAAACGAGGCACCTAAAGATTTAAATATCAAACCAATTTCAATGTATGATGAAATGAGTTCGTCATACTTGTCTTACGCAATGAGCGTTATAATAAGTAGAGCTCTACCTGATGTAAGAGATGGTTTAAAACCAGTACATAGAAGAATTTTGTATGCAATGCATAAGGGAGGTTTTGATTGGTCAAAACAATTTAGAAAATCTGCAAGAATAGTCGGAGATGTAATTGGTAAATATCATCCACATGGTGATCAAGCCGTATATGACGCTTTAGTTAGAATGGTTCAAGATTTTTCAATGAGCCTTCCATTAATTGATGGTCAAGGAAATTTTGGTTCAATTGATGGTGATCCACCAGCTGCTATGAGATATACAGAAACAAGATTAGCAAAAATAGCTCAATTTTTATTAGACGATATTGAAAAAGATACAGTTTCATTCAAAAGTAATTATGATGAAACAGAACAAGAACCAGATGTCCTTCCCGCACAGTATCCAAATTTATTAGTTAATGGAGCAGGAGGAATTGCTGTCGGTATGGCAACAAGTATACCTCCTCATAATTTAGGTGAAGTTGTAGATGCTACTTTAGCTTTAATCAAAAATAAGGACATAAAATTAGGTGAATTGATGAAACATGTCCCTGGTCCAGATTTTCCAACTGGTGGTATTATTATTGGCAAAGATATTATTAAACAAGGTTATAAATCTGGGAGAGGTTCTTTTAAAATCAGAGGCGATATTAAGATTGAGCAAGCTAAAGGGGGTAGAGAAAGATTAGTAATAACCTCCATACCTTATCAAGTAAACAAATCTGTTTTAAATGAGAGAATAGCTGAATTAGTAAGAGAAAAAAAAATTGAAGGAATTAGAGATATAAGAGATGAGTCTAATAGAGAAGGAATTAGAGTTGCAATTGATTTAAGATCAAGTGTTGAACCGGAAACAATTAAAAGACAATTATATAAATATACATCCATTGAAAGTTCATTTGGTTTCAATACTTTAGCTATTGTAGATAACAAACCAAAGACTTGTAATTTAAAAGATTTTTTAGAAAATTTTTTAAAATTTAGAGAAGATGTAGTAATAAAAAAAACTAAATATGATCTAAAAAAAGCAGAAGATCGTGTTCATATTTTAATCGGATTATCTGTCAGTGTTGAAAATATAGATAAAGTAATAAAAATAATAAGACAATCCAAAAATCCTGAAGAGGCTAAAAATTTTCTATTAAAAACAAAGTGGAAGATAAACAAGTCAGCAAAATTGATTAAATTAGTTGATAATAAAAATTATAAAGGAACTTATAGTTTATCTAATGAGCAAGTTGTATCTATTCTTGAGTTAAGATTACAGAAACTTACCGCTTTAGGAATAAACGAAATTGAAGTAGAAATAAAAAAATTAGCTGAATTAATAACTCAATATAAAAAAATTATTAATTCTAAAGCAGAGTTACTAAAAGTTATTAGTGCTGACTTGCAACAAATCAAAGATAAATTTTCTGAACCAAGAAGAACACAAATAATTGATGCTGTATTAAATTATGATATTGAAGAAACTATTCAAAAAGAGGCTGTAATCATTACAATTACGTTACAAGGATATATTAAACGTGGTGCATTAAGTAATGTAAAACAACAAAAAAGAGGTGGAAAAGGAAAAACAGGTATTAAAACTAGAGATGAAGACTCAGTAGTTCAAACCTTATCAGTCAATACACATACCTCAGTTCTATTTTTCTCTACAGAGGGATTGGCATACAAAATTAAAGCTTGGAAGATACCTGAAGGATCTGCATCATCAAAAGGTAAATCTTTATTCAACATTCTACCACTTAAAAATCACCAATCTATTAGCTCAATTATGCCTTTTCCAGATGAAAATGTTGATACAAAAGGAATGCATATTATTTTTGCTACAGCCAAAGGAAAAATTAGAAAAAATAATTTAGAGGATTTTAGTTCTATTAATCAATCAGGTAAAATTGCTATGAAATTAGATAGTGATGACAAAATTATTGGTGTAAAAATTTGTAAAGATGATCAAGACATCATTCTAAGTACAAAGTTTGGAAAATGCATCAGATTTGAGTCTAAAAAATTAAGAGTATTTAAAGGTAGATCATCTAAAGGCATTAAAGGTATAAATTTATCTGACAAAGATGCAATTGTATCATTATCTATAATTGATCATGATCAAAAAATTCCAAAAAAATCTTTAAAAGATGGATCATCTGAGGTAAAGGCTAAAGAAAAATTTATACTCTCAATTACAGAGAATGGTTATGGAAAAAGAACTTCCCATTATGATTTTCGAGTAACTAATAGAGGTGGAAAAGGTATAATTGGTATTGTCAACTCATCAAGAAATGGAAATGTATCATCATCTTTCCCAGTTTTTGAGGGTGATCAAATATTAATATCAACTGACAAAGGTAGAGTTATCAGAACTACTGTTAAAGAGATAAGAGTAGCAGGAAGAAACACTCAAGGAGTTAGAATTATTAAACTTTCTGGAGATGAAAAAGTAGTTTCGGCTATTAAATTAGATGATAATTTAATTTAATGAAAAATATTGCAATATATCCTGGTACTTTTGATCCTATAACCTTTGGTCATATAGATGTAATTAAAAAAGCTTTAAAATTTGTAGACAAAGTGGTTGTAGCAATTTCAGATGGAAACCAAAAAAATTTTTTATTTCCAATCGATGAGAGAGTAGATATCGTTAAGAAAGCTTTGTTCTCTGATCTTAAATTTACCAAAAAAAATATTGATGTTATTACATTTAATTCATTAACAACAGATTTATGCAAAAAATATAAATCAAATATTATTTTAAGAGGTCTTAGAGCTGTTTCTGATTTTGAATATGAGTTTCAATTAGCTGGAATGAATAGAAAACTTTACAATAAAATAGAAACAATATTTTTAATGTCTGATGTTGAAAATCAAATTATTTCCTCAAGATTTGTAAAAGAAATCGCTCAACATAATGGAGATTTAAAAAAATTTACAACTAAAAGTACAATTAAATCTTTAAAGGAGAGATATGCTTAAATATATAAATATATTATTTTTTATTTTATTAACTTTAACTTCAAAACTAAATGCAAAGGAGAATATAATGATTTTAAAATTAAAAGATGGAGATGTTAAAATAGAAATGTTTCCTGATGTTGCCCCTAATCATGTAAAAAGAATTACTGAGTTAGCTAACAGTGGTAAATATGATAATGTAGTATTTCATAGAGTTATTGATGGCTTTATGGCTCAAACAGGAGATGTAAAATTTGGAAATTCCTCATCATCCGATTTTAATCTGCAAAGAGCAGGAATGGGCGGATCTGACTTACCTGATTTAAAACAAGAATTTAATGATTTGCCCCATGAACGTGGCACTGTATCTATGGCAAGATCTTCTGATCCAAACAGCGCTAATAGTCAATTTTTTATTTGTTTTGAGTCAGCCTCTTATTTAGATAGAAACTATACAGTCTTTGGTAAAGTTATTGAAGGAATGGAGTTTGTAGATAAAATTAAAAAAGGTGATGGTCCTAATGGATCAGTTTCTGAACCAGATAAAATAATTAGTTTTAAGTCTGAATAAAAATGAATGGCATTAAAAAAATTTAATTTTAATGTTAATCATACTGAAAACCATTCACGAGTAGGAGTTATTGAAACCCATAGAGGTGATATTAATACACCTGCTTTTATGCCTGTTGGTACACAGGCGACTGTAAAAGGCGCATTCATAAAAGATGTAGTTCAAACTGGAAGTGAAATAATATTGGGAAACACCTATCACCTAATGTTAAGACCAGGTGTTGATAGAATTTCAAGTGTTGGAGGTTTGCATGAATTTATGAATTGCAACCTTCCTATATTAACTGACTCTGGTGGATTTCAAGTAATGTCATTATCAAAATTTAATAAAATTGACAGAGAGAAGGGCGCTATTTTTCAATCTCATATTGATGGTAATAAGTTTATTTTAAGTCCTGAGGAGAGTATTAGAGTTCAAAAGGGCCTCAACTCAGACATAGTAATGGTAATGGATGAATGTCCAAAAAAAACTGATGATTTTGAGAAAATTAAAAAATCAATGGATTTATCAATGTATTGGGCAAAAAGATCAAAAAATGCATTTGGCGACAATCCTCACAAAGGTTTATTTGGAATAGTTCAAGGCGGTCTGTTTAATGACTTAAGATTAAAATCACTAGAGCAACTTATAGATATTGATTTTGATGGTTATGCGATGGGTGGTTTAGCGGTTGGAGAAACTCAGAAAGAAATGTTTGATGTATTGGATGGAGTTAAAGATTATTTACCAAAAGATAAACCTAGATATCTTATGGGCGTTGGTACTCCCTCAGACATTATTGGCGCAGTTAAAAGAGGTATTGATATGTTTGATTGTGTATTACCAACACGATCTGGCAGAACTGGTTTGGCATTCACATGGAATGGAAGAGTACAAATAAGAAATGCAAAATATCAAAACGATAATTCGCCTCTAGATTTAAATGTTTCTAAATTTGACTTAAATAAATACTCAAAAAATTATTTGAATCACTTATTTAATACTAATGAAATGTTAGCATCTATGCTGTTAACTTTAAATAATATTAACTTTTATCAGGAGTTGATGAGTGAGATTAGAAAAAATATTAAAAATGGAACTTTTGAAGAATTTCACGATAAGTATATTAACATTCTGTAAAAATTATCCATTGATAAATGGATAAAAATCAATATAAGGACCCCCGTTGGGCCGTTAGCTCAGTTGGTAGAGCAATTCCCTTTTAAGGAATGGGTCGATGGTTCGAGTCCATCACGGCTCACCAATTTTAAGAAATTGGTGGATATTCTAAAGTTACCTCATTTATCCAAGAGGTGATGTTATTTATTCTATTGGTTGAGGAAGGATGCGTACTCATGAATTCCGGTGGTTCCTTACCTTTATTAGCTTCTCGCATTCTCTCCCAAATTTTTACTGTCTCTCTTATGTCATAGCCAGATAATGACGCAAATATTAAACCTAAGTAATCAGCTTCACTCTCTTGTTTTCTATTAAAAGGATTCATAATTCCAATTTGAGATAACAAACCAACTGTATCCATCCCAGTTGTTCTATTTACATTAGATACAGCACCTTTAGTTGCAATATCTAAAATTTTTGTACCAACATTTAATAACGTTCCTCTACTTGCTCTTTCAACTGAGTGTTTTGCTACAGCATGAGCTATTTCATGACCCATTACAGCAGCTAATCCATTATCATTTTTTGTAATATCAAGCATACCTGTATAAACCGCAATTTTTCCACCAGGCATACACCATGCGTTTTTTACTTTTTTGTTTTCTATTAAAATATACTCCCATCTAAAATTAGCTGTTGGATCCGGTTGATTACTTCTTGCAAAATATTCAGTTATTGAATTTTCAATTTTTGAGCCAATATTTTTTATTTTATTTAAAGTTGTAATATCTTTGCTAAGCTTTTCTTTTTCTTTCACTTTTTCGTATAATTGTTCTGCTTGAGCGTTAAGTTTTGCCTCAGGTATAAGTCTTAACTGTTTTCTTTCTGTTATTGGAACACTAGAGCAGGCGTGAAGACCAAAAGATGCACATCCACACCCCATTAAATATATGAAATTTCTTCTATTCACTTTTACTCACAATTATATTACATGTAACTAATAAACAACTATATGATTTTAAATAACAAGATTTTAGTTTTCTTATTTGTTCTTGCAGTTTCATTTGTAATTTACTCAAGTTATAATTAAAATATGGCAAAATTTAAAAGAAAAAGCATATCTTTATTTGCTAAATTAAGAAATTATTTTATCACAGGAATAGTCGTATTAATTCCAATTGGTATTACACTCTATTTAACAAAATTTTTTATCTCTGTTTCTTCTAAACTAATACCTTATGAGCTAAACCCAAATACATATTTGCCATTTGCTATCCCAGGTCTTGAAATAGTTCTTGCAATTATTTTTATAACCTTAGTTGGAAGTTTATCTTTATCATTTATAGGAAAAAAAATTTTACAATTCGTAAACGATTTATTTAAAAGAATTCCTATTCTTCGAACTATTTATTCAGCAATAGGACAGATGACAGAGTCGTTAGCTCCTAAAAAGGGAGATAGAAAAAGTGTGGTTTTAATTGAGTATCCTAGAAAAGGAAGCTGGGCAGTTGGATTTGCAACTAAAGACAATGAAGGAGAAATCTCAAAAAAAACAAACAAAAATCTTGTTAATGTATTTGTTCCAACAACACCAAATCCAACCAGTGGATTTTTACTAATGTTTCCAAAAGAAGAGGTTTTATATTTAGATATGAGTTTTGAGGAGGCGTCTAAGTTTATTGTGTCTGCAGGTACCTCAAACCCTCAAGCTAAATAATATCATTTAAGATTGAAGCACGATCATACAGTTTAAGTAATTTATAATACTCACCAATCTGTTTATCTTTTAGCTCAATTTTTTTAACCTCTTTTTCTGCTAATATAAAAAGATCTTTATGTAAAATAGGATCTGCCAACTTAAATTTTTTTAAACCACTTTGTTTAAATCCTAATACATCTCCATAACCTCTTAAAACCATATCTTGTTCTGAAATTTCAAAACCATCATTTGAGCTTTTTAAAATATTTATTCTTTTTTTTGCATTTTCACTTAAATTTGACTTAAACATTAAAATACATGTACTTTGTTTGTCACCTCTTCCAACTCTGCCTCTGAGTTGATGCAATTGTGATAACCCATATTTATTTGCATTTTCAATGATGATTACATTTGCATTTGGGAAATCAATTCCTACTTCAATAACAGTTGTTGACACCAACACATCAATTTTTTTATTTAAAAAATCATCAAGAACTTTATTTTTTTCATCTTTTTCCATTGATCCATGAATTAGGCCAATTTTGTTTTTAAAATATTTTTCTAAAAATTTACTCTTTTCAACAGCAGACTGATGATCAAGTTTCTGTGATTTTTCAATAAGTGGGCAAACCCAAAATATCTGATTACCAGAGGAAATTTCTTTTTTACAAAATTTTATAATTTCATCTACTTTTGTTTCTAATTTACTATAAGTGGTTATTGCTTTTCTATTTTTTGGTTTTTCTTTAATTAAAGTAACATCCATATCTCCATAGATTGTCATTATCATAGTACGAGGTATTGGGGTTGCAGACATGACAAGTACATCGCAATTATTGCCACCTTTGTCGGACAATTCTTTTCTTTGTCTTACACCAAATTTATGTTGTTCATCGATAATAATTAAACCAAGATTTTTATAATCTACCTTTTTTTGAAAAAGGGCATGTGTGCCAATGATCAATTTTATTTTATTTTGTTTTATATTTTCTAATGTACTTTTTTTTTGTTTATATTCTGTTTTTCCTGTTAATAGTTCTATTGATATATCTTTTCCAAATAAATCTGATGCAAAATTATAGTGTTGTTTAGCTAGTATTTCAGTAGGAACCATCAATGCTACTTGAAAACCTGATTTTATAACATTCAACGCAGCAATTAGTGCAATTATTGTTTTTCCTGATCCTACATCACCTTGAAGTAGCCTAAACATTCTTTGTTTTGATTTGAGGTCATTATTTATTTCTTTCATTGCCTTTATTTGATCATTTGTAAGTATAAATTTGAATTTTTTTAAATATTTCTGACAAATATTTGGATCAAAAATCTTTTCTTTTTTTTTTATTTTCTTAATTTTTTTTCTTATTTCAGATGAGATTAAAAAGTTTGAGATAATTTCATCAAAAATTAATCTTCTTAGGTAATCTGAATTCTGAAGATTTTCAATTTCCTCACTATGAATCTTTCTAATGGATTGATCCCAACTTACATTATTGAAATAGTTTAAAATTTCTGCGTTATGCCATTCTTTAAGTACAGGCATATTTTTAAATATGATTTCAATAGTTTTATTATATTTTGAAGCTGTGAGTCCTTCCGTCAGACTATAAGTATTTATATCTTTTATATTTCCATCCTCTGTCTCTGACACTAATTTTGGATTAGTTATTTGATATTTACCCTTATAAAAACCTACTTTTCCATAAATAATTATTTCTTGATCCAGAGGAAGTATTTTTTTTATGTAGCCTTCAAAACTATTAAAGAAAATACAATCTATTTTCTTTTCAGAAGATAAACAGTTAACCCTATTGGGCAAATTTCTTATTCTAGGAAAATTATACTTTTTCGGGACTAGTTGTATTGATTGAGTTTTGCCTATTTGTAATTGATCAATGTTTACTGTTTTTGAAGTTTCTATTTTTGAAATAGGTGCGTGCCATAATAGATCAAAAATATTTAATATTTTTTTTTTTAAAAATAATTGTGTTGTTTTTTTACCTATCCCTTTAATGCTACTAATTTTTGATAAAAAATATTCATAAACTAAAGAAATGGACTTATTTGTTTATAAGTTCGTAAATGAAATTGTTGAAAATTTAAATTTAGAAGAATTAGAAGATTTGAATAAATTAATTAACCTTGGTGATGAAGAATTAATTAAAATTTCTGAGTCAAAAGATAACCAAAATTTATCCAAAGTCATAATAAAATTGCGAGAATTTAAAGAAAAATATTAATGGCGGAGAGACTGGGATTCGAACCCAGGAAAGAGTTGCCCCTTTGCCGGTTTTCAAGACCGGTGCTTTCAACCGCTCAGCCATCTCTCCGTGAGCTAGGTTTTATAAGTATTAATATATATTTCAACAATAAAATAGATAAGATATTAATCAAAATCTTTTTAATAATAATTTCATTATGGATAAAAAAAGTTTTAACCAAGGTTTGTTCTTAAGTGCAGTTGGATCTTTCTGGTGGGGCTTTTTTGGTGTTTTATATTTTAAGTATATTTCTTTTGCAGGTCATATAGAAGTTGTTGTGCATAGAAGTTTGTGGACTGCAGTTACACTTTTAGTAACAACAATTATTTTTTCAAAATGGAAGATTTTTAAGGAAATTATATCTAATAAAAAACAATTATTTATTCTATTTTTATCTGGGGTATTAATATTTTTAAATTGGGCAGTTTGGATTTATGCAGTTTCATCCAATCAAGTTATTAATGCAAGTTTTGGATATTTTATCATGCCGATATTAAGTGTTTTTTTAGGATATTTCTTTTTTAAAGAAAAATTAAATAAGAAAAGATTTGTTTCTATTTCGTTAGTTTTAGTTTCAATAGTTTATATCTTTCTGATTGACTTTAAATCTATACCATGGGTTGGAATATCAGTTGCTTTAAGTTGGGGTTTTTACAACTTACTCAGAAAAAAAATATCAGTATCAACAGATATTGGTTTATTTATAGAAAGTTTATTTATCTTGCCTTTTATACTAATAGTTTTTTATTTTATTACTCAAAATAACGTTAATGACTTCTCACTATCAAATCCTATTTTGATGTTAATTCTTATGATGGCAGGCCCAATGACAGTGATTCCATTATTTTTATATGTAAGAGGTGTAGAATTGTGTGGTCTTGGACCTACAGGTATGATTTTTTATATTACACCCACATTACAATTTATTTTAGGGTATTTTTTGTTCAATGAGCCTTTCAATATTAACCAGTTAGTTAGTTTTATTTTAATATGGATTGCTGTATTCATTTATCTTAGAGACTTATATGAAAATAACTAAAGTATTTATAATAAATATAATCTTTTTTTTATTTAGCTTTAAATTTTTATCTGCCTCAGATTTTGAAAATTGGAAAATTGACTTTAAAAAAAAGGCTCTAGATGAAGGTATTAGTATAAAAACACTAAATAGAGTAATAGATAATTCAAGATTTCTTCCTGATGTAATTAAATATGACAGATATCAACCTGAATTTTATGAGGATACTTATACTTATATATCAAAACGAACATCTCAAAAAAAAGTTGCTAAGGGCAGAAATCTTTATAATTCAAATCAAAAATTAATTGAAATTGTATCTAACGAGTTTTTAGTTGATAAAAATCTTTTATTAGCATTGATGGGTATAGAAACTAATTTTGGTACATATCTTGGAAAAATGGATATTGTTTCTTCGTTAGCTACACTAAGTTTTGATAAAAGACGTAGCAAATTTTTTACATCTGAACTCATAACTTTATTAAAATTAGTTGATGCAAATATAATTGATCCTGACACTTTATTTGGATCTTGGGCTGGAGCTTTTGGAAATTTTCAATTTATGCCATCAACAATTACTAACCACGCAATTGATTATAACAATGATAAAAAAATTGATCTAAAAAATATTGAAGACTCATTTGCATCAGCTGCTAATTATATAAAAAATTTAGGGTGGAATAATGATATCCCATGTTTTTATAAAATAAATTTAAAAAATGATATCCCACTAGAATTTTTAAATACTTCAGCCAAAAAACTAAATAATAAAAGAAAAGTAAAGTATTTTTCAAAGTACATAGAAAATAGTGATCATTTAAAACAATTTAATAATCTTAATTCAGCAATTATTACACCTGATGTTGATATTGTTGAAAACGCAAAAAAGTTTTCACCCGCTTATATAGTTTTTGATAATTATGATTTAATATTAAAATGGAACAGGTCATTAAGATTTGCATTAGCTGTTTGTACCTTAAGAGATAAATTCAAAGATGAATTATAAAATTCCTCTTATACTTCTTTTAACTTTTTTATTTGCATGTGAACAAAGGTATACTAATTTAGAATATAACAGTAATTTTGAAAACTTTTCAAACAAAGGTTTTGCCTTAATTTATGATGAGCAACTTTATAAAAATAAAATTGTTAATAAAAAAATAGATGAAAGATCGCTTATAATTTTTAATAATAAATTGAAATATGATACTCCAGTAAAAGTAACAAATTTATTAAATGGAAAATATATTTTAGCTAAAATAGGTAAAAAATCTAAATATCCTTTTTTTTATAATGCTGTCATATCTAAAAGAATAGCAGAAGAATTAGAAATTGATCTATCAGAGCCTTATATTGCCGTTCAAACAATAAATACCAGTGGTGCATTTGTTGCAAAGAAAGCTAAAACATTTAAAGAAGAGAAAAAAGTAGCAGATAAAGCTCCTGTAGATGGCATTACTATTGAAAATTTGGGCGATGAAACAAATAAAATAAAAAAAACAAATAAATTAAAATTAAAAAAGAAGGAGTTTAATTATATCATTAAATTTGCAGACTTATATTTTGAAGATTCGGCTTTAATTCTTAAAAAAAGATTAATTGATGAGTACAACTTAAGTAATATTTCAATAGATAAGATAAATAATAATGTTTATAGGGTTTATAAAGGACCCTTTGATAATATAAAGTCTATTAAAATTGAGTTCGATAAAATAAATCTAATGGACTTTGATAATATAGATATAATTAAATTATAAAATGCAAAATTCAATAAAACTTATTTTAATTTTATTTTCTTTAATTTTATTTTCATCCAAATCAAATGCAATAATTAGCGTAAATGCTAAAACTGCAATACTACAAGATTATTTATCTGGTGAAATTCTTTATGAAAAGGATGCAGACCTTTCAATATATCCTGCATCTATGACAAAAATTATGACTTCAATTATTGCTTTTGATTTAATTAAAAAAGGAGAACTTACACTAGATGAAAAATTTATAGTATCTGAAAATGCTTGGAGGCTATCTACAGCAGGATATTCGTCTATGTTTATAATGGTTGGAGATGAAGTATCAGTTGAAAATCTTTTAAGAGGTATAATAGTTGCATCAGGTAATGATGCCTGCATTGCATTGGCAGAGGGTATCGCAGGTACAGAGGAGGAATTTGCAGTATTAATGACTGAAAAGGCGCTTGAGATAGGGATGGAAAATACTAATTTTTCAAATTCATCAGGTATCAATGACCCAAATAATTACTCTACAGTTCGAGATATTTTAATAATGTCTAATTACTTAATCAAAAATTACCCAGAATATTATCATTACTACAAAGAAAAAGAATTTACATGGGATAGAACCGGTGGTGATCCTATTACTCAAGGAAATAGAAATCCTTTATTGTATAAAAATATGGGAGCTGATGGAATTAAAACTGGTTATCTTGCAGTTGAAAAATATTCATTAGCATCCTCAATAAAAAAAAAGAACAGAAGATTAATTGCAGTTGGAAGTGGCTTTAATTCAAAAAATGATAGATCTAGGCAATCCGCAAAGTTGTTGACTTGGGGATTAACAAAATTTGATACAATTTTAATTGGCAAAAAAAACGATGTAATATCAGAGTTAGATGTATGGCAAGGTAAACAAAAAAAAGTTAAAGCATATATTTCATCAGACATCTATAAAACAATTCCTAAAGCAAAAAAAAAATATCTAAAAGTAACAGTTAATTATGAAGGACCTCTGGAAGCACCAATAGAAAAAAATGATGTCATTGGAAAAATGAAAATTACTTACAAAGATGAGGTAGTTGGTAACTATGATTTATTTGCATCAGAAAGTGTTCAAAAACAAAATATAATTTCCCGTATCTTAAGCTCAATAAATTTTTTAATATGGGGCGATGTATAAAAAAAAATACCCTGTAATTATTTTTGAAGGAATAGAAGCCTCAGGAAAATCAACAAATATTAATAATTTTTCAAAATTTTTAAAAAAAAATAAATATCAATTTATAAAAATAAGAGAGCCCGGGGGTACAAAATTTTCAGAAAAATTAAGAAAAATAATGTTATCAAAGAGCAATAAATTAGATAAAAAAACTGATTTACTGTTAATCTTAGCCTCTAGATCTGAAAACGTTTCAAAAATTATTTACAAAAATTACCAAAAAAAAATAATCTTAATAGATAGGTTTTCAGATTCTACCATAGCTTACCAGCATTACGGTATGGGTTTAAATTTGAATATAATAAAAAATTTAAATTCCTATATTATTGGTAAATTTAAACCAGATCTTACCTTTTTATGTACTGTAAATAACAAGAATATGAATAACAGACTAAAAATAAGATCAAATAACAATAGATATGATAATTTTAAAATTAACTTTTACAATAAAGTTCAAAAAGGTTTTCTTAAATTATCAAAAAATAAAAAAAAATATGTTTTATTAGATTCGAATAATTCGACACCTGCTGAAAATTTAAATAGAATTATCAAAGAATTTAAAAAAATAGCAAAATAATTAAATGTCAAATACACTAATAGGCTTAGGCGATGTTTTGAATGATTTAATTAACTTACATAATTCAAATAGACTTCCAAATAAATTATTATTAAGTGGGACACAAGGAATAGGGAAAGGAGTATTATCCAAACACCTTCTAAATTATATTCTGTCTAAAAACGAGCCGTTTGAATATGATCTAAAAAAACTCCAAATTAATCCTAGTAATAAATCTTTTAAATTACTTGAAAGTAATGCACATCCCAATGTTTTTAAAATTCATAAAAAAAAGGATAAAAAAAATATTGATATAGGCCAGATAAGAGAAATGATTAAATTTCAAAATAGTTCATCATTTAATAATAAAACACGATTTGTATTAATTGAGGATGCAGATCTGCTTAATGTAAATTCTATAAACGCATTATTAAAATCTCTTGAAGAGCCAAATAACAATTTTTCTTTTATTTTAACACATAATTCAAATAAAACCGTCTTAGAAACTTTAAAATCAAGATGCATAGAATTCAAAGTAAATTTAAAAAATGAATTTGTAGAAAATATTGTTAACTCTTACTTTTCTGAAAATGTATATGATCAAATTTCTTTAGATTTTAAAAATTATTATCATAATCCTGTTTTTTTAATTAATTTGTCAATTTATTTTAATGAAAATAACTTAGATATTCAAAATTTTAGCATTGAAGATTTATTATATGAAATCACAATAAACCCATCACATTTAAAAGATGAATTTATATTATTAAATCTTAATCTTTTTATTGAATTATACTTTTATAAAAATATAAATGCTCAAAAAAAAAATATTTTTAAAGCAAAAGAATATTTTCTAAAAAAATTATCAAACGTCAAAAAATATAATCTTGATATCGAGACTTTTTTTTTAGAATTTAAAGATTTATTAAAATGAGTAAAAATTTCTATATAACCACACCTATTTATTACCCTTCAGCAAAACCACATATGGGACATGCTTATTCTAGTATTGTTTCTGACTTTTTTGCAAGGTTTAAAAGAAATGACGGTTATTCTGTTCAATTTTTAACTGGTACCGACGAACACGGTTTAAAAATTCAAAGATCTGCAGAAAAAAACAATATGAAACCAAAAGATTTTTGTGATCAAATATCTAAAACTTTTGAAAATTTGTCTAAGACCCTAAATTTATCAAATACTGATTTTATTAGAACTACCGAACAAAGGCATATTAAATCTGTTCAACATTTATGGAAGATTCTAGAGGATCAAAATCAAATTTATATGTCTAAATATGAGGGCTGGTATTCCGTTTCTGATGAAGCATTTTATCAACCTGATGAAATAGAAAGTAAAGAAAATAAACATTTTGTAATAAGTTCTGGTTCCCCAGTTGAGTGGGTAGAGGAGGAATCCTTTTTTTTTAAATTATCTGAATGGGAAAAACCATTACTAAAGTTTTATGATGAAAATCCAAAATTTATCTTACCAGAGGGAAGAAGGAATGAAGTCATTAGTTTTGTTAAAAATGGTTTAAAAGATTTGTCTGTTAGCAGAAAAACATTTTCCTGGGGTATTAAAATTCCTTCAAATAATGACCATATTATTTATGTATGGCTAGATGCACTTACCAATTATTTAAGTGCTTTAAATTATCCAAATACTAAAGACGAATTATATAAAAATTTTTGGCCTGCTGATGTTCATATAATTGGAAAAGATATATTAAGATTTCATGCTATTTATTGGCCAGCTTTTTTAATGGCAGCTAAATTACCTTTGCCTAAAAGAGTTTATGGTCATGGTTGGATATTATCTGGTGATGAAAAAATGTCTAAGTCAAAGGGGAACATACTCGATCCATTAGAAATTATAGATGTATATGGGCTAGATACACTTAGATATTATCTTTTAAAAGAGGTTTCCTTTGGCAATGATGGAAATATATCTCAAGAAAAGCTTGAAAGTTGTATAAATAGTGATTTAGCAAATAATTATGGAAATTTATGTCAAAGAGTTTTGGCTTTTTGCGAAAAAAATTGTGGTTCGAAAATCCCAACTAGTGATTTTATAAATGATGATTTGGAGATTTTGAAAAATTTCGAAAATTTGGAATATTTGAGAGATTTAATAGACAATCAAAACATCAACGATTATATGAAATTTATCATAGATATGCTTTTTTCATCAAATAAATATTTTAATGATCAAGAACCCTGGAAGAAAAAAAATGATAAAAATAGATTGAATACAATTGTTTATACTGCTTTAGATCTAATTAGAAAAATTTCTATACTATTAAATCCTGTTATACCTGATACAACTTTAAAGGTTCTAAAAATATTTGACATTAATGACGACAAACTAAAATTTGAAGATATTGATAATCATAAATTTCTGGAAAGTGGAAAAAATATTGGAAAGTTAAACATACTATTTAAAAAGATAGAAAATGATTGATTCACATTGTCACTTAGATCACGAGCCTTTAATAAATAATCTAAACGATGTTTTAGAAAGATCCAAAAAGGTTGGAATAGATAAACTTTTAACTATTTCAACTAATATTAACAGTTATAAAAATATTTTAAATTTAATAAACCAAGATCCTATGATTTATGGATCGATAGGAATTCATCCACATGAAGTTCAAACTTCAAATTTTGAGAAAAACTATATTGTTCAGGAGTTTAAAAAATATCAAAAAATAATTGGAGTAGGGGAGTCGGGATTAGATTATTATTATGAAAATAGCCCAAAAGAAACTCAAATAAAAAGCTTTAAAATTCATATAGAGGCTTCAATTGAATGCAATTGTCCAATAATTGTTCATTCTAGAGATGCAGAAAATGAAACTTTTTCAATTTTAAATGATTATAAAAATAGCAATCCTAAAATACTTATGCATTGTTTTACTGGTTCAAAAGAGTTTGCAAAAAAACTTCTTGATCTTAATGCATATTTTTCAGCAAGTGGGATTATTACCTTTAAAAATAGTGTTGAATTACAAGATACATTTAAGTTTTTACCAAATGATAAAATATTAATAGAAACCGATAGTCCTTTTTTAGCACCTATTCCTATGAGAGGAAAAAAAAATGAGCCAAGTTTTATTCAATATACCCTTCAACACTTATCTAAACTAAAGGAGATTGATAAATCTAGCATGGATAATATTACTACCCAGAACTTTGAAACACTATTTTTCAATAATGAAAACTAGATTTACAATATTAGGGTCAGGTAGTTCTCTAGGTATACCAAGAATTGATGGATATTTTGGTAAATGTAATCCAAAAATAAAGCAAAATTTTAGATCAAGATGTTCTGCTTTAGTAACTCATGATAAATTCAATATATTAATTGATACATCTCCTGATTTAAAAACTCAATTATTAAAAAATAAAATTAAAAATATAGATAAAGTTTTTTACACACATCTACATGGTGATCAAACTCACGGTATTAATGAATTAAGAGTTTTTTTCTTAAAAAATAGAAAAAAATTAGATGTCTTTGCAGATAAAATGACTTCTGATTATTTATTAAAATCTTTTAGTTACTGTTTCAAAAATAATTATGGTTATCCCGCAATTTTCAATCTTAACAAATTAAAAACAAAACATACTTTCAAGGTAAAAAAATCGAAGGTTCAAATCGAGTCTTTTCCTGTCAAACATGGAAAAATTAATAGTATATTGTATAAAATTAATAACTCATGCGCTTATGCTAGTGATGTAAGCAAAATCAGTGAAAAAGACTACTCAAGACTTAAAAAATTAAATTACTTTATAGTCGATTGTTTAAGATACGATCCACATCCATCTCATTTTAATTTAGATCAAGTTTTAAATTTAGTTAAAATTATCAAACCAAAAAAAACAATTTTAACTAATATGAATAATGAAATTGATTATGTTAAGATACAGAAGCATCTACCTAAATCTGTTGTTCCTGCCTATGATGGTATGAGCTTTTTAATATAATGGAAATATACTTAAAACTTTTTGAAGTAGTATTTCCCGTCTTTTTTATTGTAGGCATTGGTTACTATTTAGGTAAAAAAGATAAGAAATTTGATACTACTTTTATTACAAATTTTGCATCTAACATAGGTACACCTGCGATGGTAATATACGCTATTACCTCAACTGGAATAAATTTTCAGATTTTTAAAGACTATTTTTTCTTTTATCTTCTTGCAATTTTAGGTTTTATTATACTTGGAATTGTCATCTTATTTATGTTGAATACTAAAGATATAATAAGAGAACTTCCTCCTCTAATTCTACCTAACACCGGTAATATGGGTATACCTATATGTTTATTTGCTTATGGTGCACAAGGACTTGGGGTTGCGGCTGCAATATCATCTTTAATTGTATTACTCCATTTTACAC
>LULV01000162.1_pt1 | contig 38778 bp, 44 predicted proteins | sample 728081 | NCBI WGS metagenome assembly LULV01 (sample SAMN03860280, study PRJNA289734) | marine metagenome | biome: seawater column; feature: ocean; material: water; isolation source: Red Sea water column Station 108 - depth 25m | place: Saudi Arabia: Red Sea | collected 2011-10-15 | depth 25 m | reverse complement strand
CGCAGAAGCTGTGCCGCGGCGGTTCCTCGAACAGCACCTCGTTCGGCAGGGTCCCGTCGAGCCAGTGCATCACGTCGCGGCGGTGGATGATGACCCCGTGGCGCGACTGATAGGGGATGATGTCAGCGCCCGCCGCTATGGTGAGGATGCGATAGGAGAGCGGCCAGTCCGCGAGCGGCGGATCCCAGATCGCGGCGAGGTAGAAGAAATTGCCGCTGTCGAGCGTCACGCGGTAGCGGTGATCGCCCGTACCCATCCGGAAATCGGAAGCCGGGATCAGGCAGCGGCGCGCCGGGAAGGCCCGGCCCTCCGTGCGGACGAAGCGATAGTTGATACCGTCGTTGAATCTCGGGTCGGAACCCCATACCGCCGTGACCAGTTCGGTCTTGGTCGGATCATCGGTCTTGCGCCGGACGAGCAGCCGCTCGCCGCGGTCTACGGCCTCCGGATCAAAAGGGGTTGGCGTCAGGGTCACGACTGGAACATAATGAGAACGAAGTTGAGTCGCAAGTGCCAGGGGACGGCCGCACATGTGCAATGATTACAGGCTCGAGGTCGACATCGCGTCGATCGCCGAGGATTTTGACGGTCTCGAGATCAATATCGACATGCCCGAAGGCGCGCCGAACGTGCCCGCGCGCGAGGATGTCCGCATCACCGACACGGCGCCGATCGTGAAGAGCAGCGACGGCGCGGCCGCCGGATCGCTCGTCAACCGGCGCTGGAGCTGGCCGGGGCAAGGCGGCAAGCCGGTCTATAATGTGCGATCGGAGCGCCGCGATCTCGGCATGCAGCGATGCCTCGTCCTCTGCGACGGCTTCTACGAGTTCACCGACCCCACCGACCCGGCGCAGAAGCGTTTGGACAAATGGCTGTTCACGATGAAGGATCATCGCTGGTTCTGCATGGCGGGCGTGTGGCGCGACAGCCATGTCGGCGAAGCCTTCAGCCTCCTGACCATGGATGCCGGTCCCGACGTCGCGCCCTACCACCATCGCCAGATCATCCCGCTCGCGCGCGATCAATGGGCGGCCTGGCTCGATCCGCGCGTCCCGGCCGACGAGATATTGAAATGGCTCCCCGAGGGGAGCCTCGAGGTATCGCAAGTCTATGGAAAGCCGCCCGCGCAAGGCGCCCTCGCCCTATGACGAAGGAAGACGGGCTCGACCGGTTCGTAGAGGCGCAGGATCAAATCTATGCGCGAGCGCTCGGCGAGATTCGCCGGGGCCATAAGAGTTCGCACTGGATGTGGTTCATTTTCCCGCAGCTTACGGGTCTGGGCCGGAGCGCGATGGCGAAGCTTTACGGTCTTGGCGGGGCCGATGAGGCGCAGGCCTATCTCGCGCACCCGCTTCTCGGCGCGCGCTATGTCGAATGCGTCGAGGCGCTTCAGGACCTGTCCGCGAGCGATCCGGTGGCCGTCTTTGGCGAGGTGGATGCCACGAAGCTGCGCTCGTCGCTGACCTTGTTCGAGGCGATGAGCGGGCGTCCGTTGTTCGCGGCCGCGCTCATGCGCTGGTTCGGCGGCGAGCGCGATGCGCGCACATTGGCCATGCTGACCGACGCCGGCAACATGATGCCGGAGCGGCTTTCCTAGCCCCGCGGATTTCGGAACAGCGGCAGCATCCGGTGCAGCACTTCGTCCTTGTCGAAGAAGTGATGCTTCAGTGCGCCAAGCACCATGGGTGGTGCGCGCGAGCAGGCGCTCCCATGCAGGCATGCCGCCCGGAAACGCCGGCCACGGATGACCGAACCGCCACCCGAGACGGATGAGGCTGAGCGCGAGGATCGTGATGCCGACCGATTTGTGGAGCTGATAATAGCCGAGCTTTTCGCTGTCGGCGGCGTCCTCCATCCAGCCGCCGAAGGTCGCATTGGCGATGATGAGAATGGCGATCGTCCAGTGGAGGACGATCGAGACGGTCGAATAGCGGCTGTGATGTTCGCGCATGATGTCCTCGGTCAGAGCCTGTTGTTCAAATGCGCGAACGATAGGCCTGTTCCGTCAGGCACCGGCTATGTCCTTCTTGGGGGTGAGGATGAGCGTCCGTCCTTCGACGCGCCAGGCCTCAAGTGCGGACAGGAAGTTCATGCCGAGCACGTCGGTGGTTCCCATACCGGGCGAGATGACGACTTTCAGCTTCATCGCTTCGATCCCGCCGATCGTGAGATTGTCCACCGTCCCCGCATCGGCGCGAATGGTGCCGTTCGCCGTCTGCATCAGCAGCGGCACGAGCGTTGCGTCTGCCTTCACGCCGGCCGCCGCCGCCGTTGCCGGCGACAAGGCGGTCACGGTCGCGCCGCTGTCGACGAGCATGCGGCGCTCGGTTCCGTTGATCATGGCCTTCGCCCAGAAATGGCCGTCGCGTCCCATCGGAATGCGCACCTCGTCGCCGACGACCTCCTGACGGTCGAGCCCCAGGCTCGCGGTGATGCGCGACAGATTGGGGTCGAAGGGCGCCTGCTGAAGGATAAGGAAGATACCGAATGCGAGCAGTGCGAACGAGAAAAGCGCGCGGATCACGCGGCCGACATAAGGAATCTTGAACAGAGTGACGAGGATCAGCGCCGCGCCGACGGCGTAGATCGCGAGCGTCTGCCCGGAGAGGCCAGGCGCAAGGTCGGTGGGAATCGGCATATATTTCCTCGGCTTTACAGGGCGGAACGTGACGCGGCGCTGAATGATCCACAGCCGCTCGTCGCAGGCGCCTTGACGGACGTTCCGTGCGGGTGGAACATAAAGAGAACATTCGAGTCGATACCAGCATGAGCATGTTGCCCATTTCTTCGCTCCGGCCGCGTGCCGACGAGCTTGCCGCGCTTCGCGAAGCGGTCGCGCGCGTCGCCGCGTCGCGCGGTCCCGTGCTGCCGTTCGGCGTCGGCCCGCTCGATCATCTGCTCGCCGGGGGCGGTCTCGACGGCGCTGGCCTTCATGAGGTCGCGGGCGCGTCAGCGAGCTGGAGCGACGATGCCGCCGCGACGCTGTTTGCCGCCGGGATTGCCGCACGCTTCGCGGCCGCCCCCGGCGTCTCGGCGCTCTGGGCGCTGACGCGCTTCGATCTCTACGCCCCCGGACTGGAGCAGGCCGGGCTGGGCCCCGACCGGGTCCTTTATGCGCAGGGCCGGACCGACAAGGAATTGCTCGCGATGTGCGAGGATGCGCTGCGCGATGGCTCGCTTGCCTGCGTCATCGCCGAGGTAAAGGCGGCGGACCAGACGGCGACACGGCGGCTGCAGCTCGCGGCATCCGAGGGCAACACGCCCATGCTGCTCTACCGTCGCTATCGGCGCTACGGCCAATGTCCACTCGGCGATCCGTCGCTCGCGATGACCCGCTGGCGCATTGGAACGCTGCCGTCGGGGCGCCTCGCATCACCGGGCGTCGGGCGCGGGCGCTGGTCGGTCGAGCTCGTCCGCCAGCGCGGCGGGCCGCCTTTCTCCCTCGAACTGGAGGCGTGCGATGATCAGGGTCGCCTCGCTCTTCCTGCCGCAGCTCGCAATCGAGCGATTGCGGCGGGCGGGGCGGCAAGACACGCCGCCTGAACCGGCGCGCGCGGCGCCGCGCTTCCCCCAACCTGTCGACGACAATCCGGGCGCCTGTTCGGTCCCGCGCGGCGGCGGCTGGCGCCCCGGCGCGCGCTGGGCGCAGGCCGCGTCGGATGGGGCGCGCTCCGATCGGTCGGCGTTCGACGCCTTGCCTGCGCACCAGCGGCCGACGATGCGTGAGCTGGGTCGACGGAGCGAAGCGGCGGCACCGGTCTTCCGGGCGCTCCGCGGCGATGACGGGCCGCCTCCCGGCGCAGCCGCTCCATTGCCACTGCTCTGGGGTGCTCGTCCGACGATCATTGTCGCGCGCTCCGGCCAGCGCGACGTCGTGACCGCGGCCTGCCCGGCGGCGCTCGACCTCGGGCTGGCGCCCGGCATGGCCGCGGCGCATGCGCGAGCGCTGGTATCCGACCTCGAGATATTCGACGCCGATCCCGAGGCCGACCGCGCCTGGCTCGATCGGCTCGCACTTCATGCTGCCCGCTACTGGACGCCGACAGCAGCCGTGTCCGGAAGCGACGGAATCTGGCTCGATCTATCCGGGACGACGCATCTCTTTGGCGGCGAGGAGCGCTTTGCAGCGCGGCTGCTCGGCTTTCTGAAGCGCCTCGGCTTCTCCGCGCGTGTCGCGATCGCCGGGACACCCGGCTCCGCTTACGCGCTCGCGCGCTATGGCGGGCGGGCGGCTACAGTCTTGCCGGAAGGGAGGGAAGGAGAGACGCTCGCACCTTTGCCGCTGGCGGCGCTCCGGCTCACGCCGGAAGCGCTCGCCGCCGCAGCCCGGTTCGGGATCGAGCGGATCGCCGATCTCTACCCGATGCCGCGCGGGCCGCTGGCCCGGCGCCTCGGCCGTGCTGCGGTCGAGCGGCTCGATCAGGCGCGCGGGTTCGTGCCCGAACCGATCGTGCCGGTCATTCCCTTCGAAATGCCCGAGGCGCGGCGGTCGCTGCTCGAGCCGATCGGCACGGCGGAGGCGATCGAACAGGTCATTGCCGACCTGCTCGCCGATCTCGTGCCCGCGCTGCGCGAGCGCGGGCTCGGTATACGGAGCCTGGTCCTGCGCTGCGACCGGCTCGATATGGGCGAACAGGTCATCGCGGTCGGGACGGCGCGGGCGACGCGGGACGCGAGCCATCTGCTCCGCCTGTTCAAGCTCCGCATCGACCGCATCGAACCAGGTCTCGGGATCGAGGCGGTGACGCTCGCGGCGCCGCAGGTCGAGACGCTCGGCGCCGAGGCGATCGGCGGCGCGGCGTTCGATGGCACCCCGTGCCCGCCCGACCTCGCTCCGCTCGTCGACGCGCTCGGCGGACGCGCGGGCGAGGCGGCCTTGTTCCGGTTGCGCTCGATCGAGAGCGATGTTCCCGAGCGCGCGATCGGACGCGCCGGTCCCTTGGCCAAGCCTGACGGTTGGCCGTCGTGGGCGCGTCCCATCCGTATGCTCGCGCTGCCCGAGGCGTTGCTGGGCGTCGTGGCGTTGCTGCCCGATCATCCGCCGCGCCGCTTCGCGTGGCGCGGACGGACCTATGCCGTGGTCGCGGGCGATGGACCCGAGCGCATTCACGGCGAATGGTGGCGCCGCCCGGGCGAAATGTGGGCCGTGCGTGACTATTTCCGGGTCGAGGCGGAGAGCGGCGAGCGCTTCTGGTTGTTCCGCCGCGGCGACGCGATCACCGACAATACGGGTGACCTCAGCTGGTATATGCACGGCGTCTTCGGATGACGACCCCGATCACTACCTACGTCGAACTATACGCCACCAGTCATTTCTCCTTTCTGCGGGGGGCTTCTGCGCCGGAAGAATTGTTCGGGGCGGCCGCACTCCTCGACCATTCGGCCCTAGGGCTGTGCGACCGGGGCAGCGTCGCGGGCATGGTGCGCGGCCTTTCGGGCCAGGAGGCGACCGGCGTTCGGCTGATCGCCGGAACGCGCGTCGATCTGCGCGACGGGCGTTCGATCCTTCTCTATCCGACCGATCGGGCCGCCTGGTCGCGGCTGACCCGCTTGCTGTCCTTGGGCAAGGGGCGCGGCGGCAAGGGCAATTGCTGGCTCGACTGGCCCGACATCGCCGCCAGTTCGCAAGGCATCGTCGCGATCCTCCTGCCCGATGCAGCGGACGAACGCACCCGGCTCGATCTCGCCGAGCTGCGCGGCGCCTTCGGCCCACGCGCCTTTCTGGCGCTCTCACTGCGGCGCCGTCCAGGCGACTTCGCACGGCTTCGCGCGCTCGACGCGCTGGCGCGGGAACTCGGGGTACGGAGCGTAGCGCTCGGCGACATCCTCTACCATGCGCCCGAGCGTCGGCCGCTGCAGGACGTGCTGACCGCGATCCGCGAGAAAACGACGATCGATGCGCTCGGCTTCAAGCGCGAGCGCTTCATGGACCGGGCATTGAAGAGCCCGGCCGAGATGGAAAGGCGCTTTGCGCTCTTTCCCGACGCGATCGCGGCGACCGCCGACATCGCGGCGCTATGCCGCTTCGACCTCGCCGAGATCCGATACCAATATCCCTATGAGCAGGTGATGGAGGGACGGACGGCGCAGGAGGCGCTTGCCGCGCTCACCGAGGAAGGCGCTGCGCGGATGTTTCCCGGCGGCGTTCCGCCTGCCTACCGGAAACAGATCGATCATGAGCTTCGCCTGATCGGCCAGCTCGGCTACGCGCCCTACTTCCTGACCGTCAATTCGATCGTCGCCGAGAGCCGGCGCCGCGGCATATTGTGCCAAGGGCGCGGGTCGGCCGCGAACAGCTGCGTCTGCTTCCTGCTCGGCGTGACCTCGATCGACCCGATCAAGCACGAGCTGCTCTTCGAGCGCTTCGTGTCGGGCGAGCGCAAGGAGCCGCCCGATATCGACGTCGACTTCGAACATGAGCGGCGCGAAGAAATCATCCAGTGGATCTATGAGACCTACGGCCGTCACCGCTCCGCGCTGACCGCCGTGGTCACGCGATACCGAACCCGCGGCGCGGTCGCCGAGGTGGGGAAGGCGCTTGGGCTGCCGCGCGACCTCACCAAGATGCTCACCGGCCTCGTCTGGGGCTGGTCGGTCGACGGCATCCCCGAGGAACGGATCGCCGAGCTCAACCTCAACGCCGGAGATTATCGGCTCCGCCTCACCCTCGATCTCGCGCGGCAGCTGATCGGCACGCCGCGGCATCTCTCGCAGCATCCCGGCGGCTTCGTGCTGACCGAAGAGCGGCTCGACGATCTCGTGCCGATCGAGCCGGCGCGCATGGAGGACCGGCAGATCATCGAATGGGACAAGGACGATATCGACGTCCTCAAGTTCATGAAGGTCGACGTGCTGGGCTTGGGGATGCTCGGCTGCATGAACCGCGCCTTCAATCTGCTGCGCGATCACAAGGGCGTCGATGTCGGCATGGCCGACCTGCAGGACGATGACCCGGCGGTCTATGGCATGATCCAGAAGGCCGACACGCTCGGCGTCTTCCAGATCGAGAGCCGTGCGCAAATGTCGATGCTGCCGCGGATCAAGCCCAAATGCTTCTACGATCTCGTGATCGAGGTCGCGATCGTGCGGCCCGGCCCGATCCAGGGCGACATGGTCCATCCGTATTTGCGCCGGCGCGAGGGCAAGGAGAAGCCCGAATATCCCAAGCCCGAGCTTCGCGCCGTGCTCGAGAAGACGCTCGGCGTGCCGCTCTTCCAGGAGCAGGCGATGAAGGTCGCGATCGTCGGGGCGGGCTTTACGCCGGTCGAGGCCGACCAGCTTCGCCGCGCGATGGCGACCTTCAAGCTCACCGGGGGCGTATCGCATTTCTACGACAAGCTCGTCGGCGGCATGGTCGAGCGCGGTTATCCCAAGGATTTCGCCGAGCGCACCTTCAAGCAGATCGAGGGCTTCGGGAGCTATGGCTTTCCCGAGAGCCACGCCGCGAGCTTCGCGAAAATCGCCTATGCGTCGTGCTGGATGAAGCATCATCATCCCGACGTCTTCTGCGCGGCCTTGCTCAACGCGCAGCCGATGGGCTTCTACGCGCCCGCGCAGATCGCGCGCGACGCGCAAAACCATGGCGTCGAGGTGCGCCCGGTCTCGATCAACGACAGCCATTGGGACTGCACGCTCGAGGAAACCGGTGGGCGCTATCTCGCGGTGCGCCTTGGCTTCCGCCAGGTTCGATCGCTCGCCAATGTCCATGGCGCCGCGATCGTCGGGGCGCGGGGCGATGTGCCCTATGATTGTGTCGAGGATGTCTGGCGCCGCGCCGGCGTGCCGCGCGCCGCGATCGAACGGATCGCCGAAGCGGATGGATTCGGCTGCCTTGCCGAGGACCGGAGGCAGGGGCTGTGGAAGGTTCGCGGCCTTGGCGAGGCGCCGCTGCCGCTGTTCGCGGCAGCCGACGCGCGCGCGGCGAGCTTCTCGCCCGAAGGGCTCGAACCGCCGACCTCGCTGCAGCCGATGACCGAAGGACGCGAGGTGGTGGAGGATTATCGCACGCTTCAACTGAGTTTGCGTGCGCATCCCCTGAGTTTCCTGCGCGACGAACTGGACGCGATGGGGATCGTCCGTTGCGCGGATCTCGCCAATATCCGCGATGGCCGGAATATCGAGGTCGCGGGCGTGATCCTCGTCCGGCAACGCCCCGGCTCAGCCAAGGGCGTGCTGTTCATCACGATCGAGGATGAGACCGGTATCGCCAACGGCATCCTATGGCCCGATCGCTTCGACATTTATCGGCGCCAGGTCATGGCGGCGTCGATGATCGCGATCCGCGGCCGCGTTCAGAAGGAAGGCGAGATCATCCATATCATCTGCGACCGGATAACCGATCATGACGCAATGCTGCGGCAGGTCGGGCGCAGCTCGCTTTCCATTGCGCCGGGACGGGGAGACGGAGCGCGGAACGGGGGCGGGCCCGATAGCCGCGAACCTGCGCTGCGCGTCCGGAGCCATGACTTTCACTGATGGTGGCCAAATGCTCCGGTTGCAGGACCACTCCCTCCTTGGCTGCCTGACTGCGGGCCTCGGCTCGCCTCATGCCGTCAACCCCCTGCGGGGGTTCGCCCTCGCGTACCGCTCGGTGACGGCGGCTCGCGGGCCCTTCGGTTGGCGCCATCGGGGATGGTCCCGAGCAACCCAAGGAGACACGACATGGCCACCATCGCAAATCTCACCGTCAAGGCCGACGGCAGCTTCGAAGGCACGCTGACGACCCTTCTGGTTGCCGCGCCGATCGCGATCGTCCCGAACGGCCGCAAGGTGAAGGACAATGAGCCCGACTTCCGCGTGATCGCGCGCAAGAACGGCTACGAGGTCGGCGCGGGCTGGACCCGCACGTCGCAGTCGAACGGCACCGAATATGTCTCGGTCACCCTCTCGGCCCCCGAATTCGGCACGATCTACGCGAATATCGCGAACGCGCCCGGCGACGACCCGATGAAGAAGGTGCTCATCTGGAACCCGCCGAGCTGAGCCCAGCGGCCCCGCCTTCGGGCGGGGCCGTCATTTTTCCTGCGTGAGTTTCGCCAATCGGCGCGGAAGCTCCGAGGCCAGCTTGCGCTGCTGGAATGGCGAGGCTTTCTTCCAGCTCCGGCATTCGGGCTGGGTGCGGCCGCAGCCGCGGCACCAGCCCGTCCGACCGTCGAACGCACATAATTCGATGCAGGGCGAGCGCATCGCTCAGTTGCACTCGATCGTGACGTGACGCAGCTCGTGGACCGGCGCGAGGCGCTCGCGGATCGCCGCGCCAGTGAGACCGGCAGGCCCGGCGACGCTGACGATCGCGGCATGCGCGTCGGGTCCAAGGCGCCATACGTGAAGATCGACGATCCGGGCATCGCCGGGCGCCTCGACCAGCTCGCGGACTTCCTCCGCCACATGATCGTCGCTCCGGTCGAGCAGGACCGCGGCCGTGTCGCGCATAAGGCTCCACGACCAGCGCGCGATCACGATCGCGCCGACGATCCCCATGACGGGGTCCATCCACACCCATCCGAGATAGCGACCCGCAAGCAGGGCTGCGATGGCGAGGACCGACGTCAACGCATCGGCAAGCACATGCACATAGGCCGAGCGCAGATTATTATCCCCGCTCTGCGCCATTGGGCCATGGTTGTGATGATGATCGTCACCATGGCCATGATCATGACCATGGTGATGTCCGTGCCCGTGACCATGATGATGCCCGCCCGACAGCAGGAACGCGCTCGCAATGTTTACGCCAAGGCCAACCGCCGCGACGACGGTCGCCTCGAGAAAGGCTACGTTGGTCGGATTGAACAGTCGCGACACCGCTTCGACACCGATGCCGAGCGAAACAAGCCCGAGCGCCATCGCCGAGGCGAAGCCGGCGAGGTCGCCGACCTTGCCGGTTCCGAAGCTGTAGGCCGCGTTGTGCGCATTGCGCTTCGCATAACCATAAGCGATCGCCGCCACGCCGAGGGCACCAGCATGCGTCGCCATGTGGAAACCGTCGGCGAGCAGCGCCATCGATCCCGTGATGTAGCCGGCGATGATCTCGCCGACCATCATCAGCGCGGTCAAAACGACGACGAGCAGCGTGCGCCGGGCATTCTCGTCATGTGACGCGCCCAAGAACATATGATCGTGGACACGCGCGTCCGCAATGGGGGTAGTGGCCATTATGCGATCCTATTTGCTGTAGCGGCGGATAACGGTGAGCAACTCCTCGGCACCGGCCGCGCGCTCGGCGTCGGTCAGCCCCGGGCGCGAGACATGCTCCTCGAGATGATCGGAGATCACTTCCTCGATGAGCCCGGCGACCGCGCCGCGGACTGCCGCAACAAGATGCAGAACTTCGGCGCACGGCGCCTGCGACTGGAGCGCTCGCTCGATCGCGCCAACCTGTCCGCTGATGCGGCGGACGCGCGCAATGAGTTCGGAATTATCGCCTGAAAGATGTGCCATAGGGATACCCTCTACCCCTATCTAGAGCAAAAAGGCAAGCGGCGTCGCTCGGAAAGCAGGGTTGCCAACGGAGTGGGATTTAGCTTCCGTCTCCGGCTTTGGCCTTTGCGGGATCGGGTACGACCTCGCGGAAAGCGTCGTTCATCCAGCCTTCGCGCTCGCCGATATGCTTGTCCCAGAAGGCGCGCATCGCCTCGAGCCGCTTCCCGGCGAGAAACGGCTCGGTGAGATGTTCGAACATATTGTGCTGCGGAACGGGGACGGGCGAGGCGCGCCAGACGCCGAACAGCACGACCGACAGCGTCTGGAATACCGCGAACAGCAGATAATGGGCGCGGTCGAGATCGTGAATGGTGAGGCCTGACCGGAGCCCTTTCGCCTGCGCGCGCGAAAAAGCGTCGGCCGCATGCGCGATGCTCTTGTTGCGCAGCGCCTTGATCTCGGGAAGCGGCGGCCGCGCGAGCAACTCGTCCAGCCGGTCGAAAAAGGCCTCGCCAATCAGGTCGCCGCGCGCCCGATTTTCCGGAGCGACCCCCGACAACAGGTCGAACAACTCATGCTCCTTCCGCGCCTGATCGAACCCTTCGGGTCCCGACAGGCTGAGGCTCACCCGCCGCGCCTTGTTCGGATTGGCCGCCATTTCGGCGGACAGCCGCTCCAGCTCCGCCGCCAGCAAGGCTTCATAGTCATAAGGCAGCGCGTCGCGGCACACGAAATTCTCGCGCGTCATAATCTCGCGCGCCGCGCGCATCTCGTCGACGATCCGCGGGAGTGAGATCACGGCCTTCTTTGGCTGGTTCGCAGGTGCTTTCTCAAGCAGCCGGGTGATCGAGATGACCTGTCCGGCAAGATAGCCGCGGTCGAGCATCATCGCGATCAGCGGCGCGGTCGAGCCGCGGGTGCCGTCGTCATCAGCGAACTGCCGCGCCTCATTCGCCGTGCGCCAGGCTATGTCGAACCACATCATGTCGGCGAACTGCCCGGCGAGCGATGCGTCGGGATCACGCTCAAACAGCTCGGACCAATGCTGGAGTTTCTCGCGAAACGCTTCGAGCGAGGGTTTGTCGCTGACGTCGCAGGCGTCGATCGGATAGTGGAAGATGGATGGATGCTGGCGTTCGGGGACCGCCGGGGCAGCCTTGGCGGTCGGTGCCGCGGCCTTGCCGTCGCTTCCCGCGACACCTTGAGGCTCCATCACGCAGCTGCCTTTGCGTCGAATGCCTTCACGCGCTTCCGCGCCTTGCGGGCGCGCTTGCGCATTCGCGGCAGCGCGTCGATCGCCGCGCAGAAATCGGGATCGTTCACCTTATTGGCGGGAAGGTCCCGATAGGGCTTCATCGCCTTGAGAAAGCGCTTGCGCAGCCACAGATATTTGCGCGCGACACGCGGGTCGGCATGCTTCAACCCCTTTCGGATCAACCGTGCCATCCGGCCGAGATAGTCCGGATAGGCGTCATGTTCGCAGCCCATGGCCTCGACCACCTTGTCCCAGGAGAGGTAGTCGATGAACAGCCAGCCGTCCTTGTCCTCATCCAGAAAGGACCGGACATAGCGCTCTTCCTGCGGCCCCGAATGCTGCGGTTGCCTGTAGGTGCGCGCCATCCTGAGCACCTCGCGGTCGACGATCACGCGGGGAAAGCATGCGGTGCGCGATTCCAGCTCATAGGCCTTGACCATTGCCGGCCCGACAATGTGCCGCTTGTCGTGAAGCAATTTCCCGACCGTCACGGCGCCGCGCAGCAGATAGCCGCGATCGGCGAGGAGCACGACGGTGCGGGCGATCGCATCGATCATCCAGAAGACTGCTGAGGTCTCTTCGACCTTGTAGGACAGGACGAGCGAATCCGAGAATTGGGTGACGCGCTCGCTCTTCGAAAGGCCAGGCTCGACCGTCTGGCCCACCTCGTCGAGTGCCGCGACGAGGCGCTCGAGCGCCGTCGCGTCGCGCTCGGTCTCGGCCACCACCTCCTTGAAGGCCAGGAAGTCGAGAAACAGGATCAGGCGCTGCTCATAGGCGGGCGCTTTTGTCTTTGCAGGTTTAGCCAAGGTCGAGCCCCTGTCTTTGGCGGGTGCCGGTGGAACTGGTTATATAGCGATTGTTTCGCGCGCCGAGGAGCGCGACGAGCAGCCGGGAAACCAAGCCGGACATTTCGAGGGTGAGGTTTGGCCCCCCGCCTACGCCATGAAGTGCAAAGCCGAGCGGCTCGCCCATGTAGAGGCCTTCGTGGATCATCGGATTGCGCATCGCCGCCACCTCTACCCCGCCCGCTGCAGCCGGATCGGCCCATGCCGGAACCGGCACCCCGAGCCAGTCGCACATCCAGGCGATGCGCTGCCCATGTGACAAATTCCTTGCCGGAGGGTTCAAAGACTTCGCAAGTGCAAAGCAGGCATCGAGCGCGGTATAAAGATACAGAAAGCGTTCGAACTGTAGATGCTGCGGGTTCTGACTCAGGAACAGGGCATGGACTGCGGCGACCCAGATGCGCGCTCGCTCGGGCACTGCGAGATTGTCGATCCAGAATGCCTCCGCGAGTTCGATCGACTTCTCCAGGCTGCCACCCAGCAGAAGGAAGTCGACGAGGACATCGGGCTCGACTGGCGTCGAATCAAGAAACCCGGCCTCGGTGATCGTGAACCGCATTCCCTTGAAGAACGACAGGCTCCACACATGAAAGTTCACCTGGTCGAGGTCCGGCGCCGTGGCATGGGTGATGTCGTGGGTCTTCGGGAGACTGAAAACCCGAGCGGGATAGGGGCGGGTGTTAAGCCCCCCGCCGAGGTGGGAAACCTCCCTGAACGGCGAATATATCCACTTGCCCTCGCGCCATTCGTCCTCGTTGACGCTCTTCACCATATCGTCGAGCCCATCGCGGGTCGCAATCGACACCGGTCCAACCGTGATATCGAGCGGCCGCGGATAATATCCGAACTCGCTTTGCTGACCTGACATCCGATAATTCTCCCTGTTCTTCGCGCACACCGGGGCGAGGGGGCACGCAGATTATGGTCCGGGAGGAAGGCGTGAGGGCCTCTCCCCCGCGAAACCGTACCCGCTCTCGATAGCCGCTGGTCCCTGGGCTCGGAGCCGGGCCTCCTTCAATCAACCCGTGAAGGGTCCGCTACGCTTCGCGTGCGGCCGCAGCCTTGCTGCGGTGATTGCGGCCCGCCCCCGGCCGGCGGGGCGACTGTCGAGCGGGAACGGTCCCGCTCCGAAAGGACAGGAGCCAAACCCATGCCGCTTTCCACCGCTCAATCGCTCGGCTGGAGCCTCGCCCGCACGATGATGACGATCATCGTCCTTATCGAAACGACAAAAGGCTATGCGGTGATGCCCATCGAAGAGTTCGACGGCGACCCCGAACACATCGTGTGCGAATATGACCCGTTCAACCGCTGAACCCGCAAAACTTGCCCCGCGATGGTTCCAGTTGCGGTTCCGTCGCGGGCGGCCGTCTGCTAGATTGACGGTGCAGATCGCGCTGTGGTGGTGGTGGAGAGCGCGTCCCCTAGGAGGACGCTCGTGACTTTCATGCTTATCCTCGGCGCCGCCGCAGGCCTCTACCTTGTCTGGCTTCTGTTCCGGCTGGCGGCCCTCGCGCTGCCGCTTGGCACCGGCATTGCTCTCGCCTTCGAATTTCAGGACCGTGGCTATGGCATTGGCGCCGCCCTTGCGATGGCATTTCTGGCGGGGCTTCTGCTCCATCTTGCTGGACGGCACCTCTACGCGCACGGCGGATCGACATTGCTGCGAGCCTGTATCGCAATGCTCTTCCTCCTCCCGGCGGGGGTCGCAGGCTATTATGGCATGACGGGGATCGTGAGGTTCTTCGCTAAGGAGGGCATGCTGGTAACGATCCTGCCTGTGCTCGCTGCCGTCGTCGCCGCCGTGGCGGCGGTCCGGGGACTGGCTGGGTCTTCGGTGGATTCAATTGGCGTCGGCGACCGGGAATGTGACGATCGTGCACCCGCGATCCCGGCGTCCGCTTCGCCCGCTTCCGACCGCCTCTGAGCCCCTCGCTCCCGCCGCAGAAACACGGTCTCTTCCCTGCGCGATCTGCCGGCAAGCCGCTGCGCTGAGCCCGCTGGCCGCAACGGCGCTCCCCGATTTTCTTCCCCCGGCGTGCCGCCGTTCCTCGCGGACCAAGAAAATCGCTGCGCTGCCATCCTCCGCATGCGCTCCGGGCCTGCGGCTGCGGCGCGGCCTCCTTTCCGGCCACCGATGCGCATCGAGACCGCGATCCTGCGGCTCGAAAGCACGGAAAGGACTTCAACATGGCCAAGATCGGAACCTTCAAGAAAGCGAAAGGCGAATATCGAGGCGCAATCGCGTGCCTCGCCCTCTCGGTCGACGCGGTTCGCATCGTTCCCGAGGACAATCCCAAATCCAGCGCTCCGACCCACCGCATCTATGTCGGCGACGTCGAGGTGGGTGCAGCCTGGGAAAAGACCAGCCAGGACGACCGCACCTATCTTTCGACCAAGTTCGACGACCCGAGCTTCACCGCGCCCTTCTTCGCGCAGCTCTTCGAAGGAAGCGACGGCGACTATGACCTCGTCTGGAGCCGTCCCCAGCGGCGGGACTGATCGAGCACGCCGCCCGGCCGCAAGCCGGGCGGCGATACTCTCAATTTGAGGCTTTTCGCGCGGGGATTCTCCGCCGCAATGCGTTACGATGATCCTTTGCATGCCGCTAACCAAGTTCCAGCCGATGCGGGCAAGCTGCTGATAGGCTTTGCTTTCATTCCTGAAGATCAGCCGGAGGTGCGAATGGATCAGGTCGTCGATTGGCAATCGCCATATTTTCCGAGAATATTCGAAACATATGATCGCGCCGATTTCGCGCAGGAGTTCCTGCGCCGAAGCCCGGCCTATCGCCGCGCCTATCGTTCGGCGGCGTTGGCGCCCGCGCGGCGCCGCACCGCGCGCCTCGCTGGGCTAGCGCGACGATGGGGGTTGGTCTTTCGCCCTAGACCCTGACCGATCCGTCACCGAATCCCCCGCGCTCTGGCAGCCCGAGGCCTGCGCGCATGTCGCCATCGCCGAGCCGGCGCCTGACGGCTTCGCCGCGCCGCGGCTCGCCGAGCTCATCGCCTCGGCGGATATCGCCTCCGAGATCATCCTGCCGGGCGAGTGGCATCTCGTGTTCGTGGCCGACGGACGGCGCTTCCGCCTCTGGCTTCGCCGCTTCCTCGCCGATGAACGGCTCGCCTATGCCCTCATCCTCGACGATGCCCAGGATTTCTCCGCCGCCGACTGGGACGGATCGAGCGAGCGCCGTCGCATCGCGCGCTGGCACCGCGCCGCGCTCGCGATGCGCGACGGCGGCTATCAGGAGCTGCTCGGCGCCGCCTGATCGGGACATTCCGCGCGTCGTCACTTTGTCCGTTCCTAAACCGGATCCCGATTTCCGAATGTCGCCGCCTCTCCGCCGGAGCCCGCCACGGGACCCGGCGCTGCGAACGGAGGCCCCTTTTGAGCGACATGCATACCCCCATTTCGCCGCGCTACCTCAAGACGCCCGACGCCGCGCTGCACCTCGGCCTGTCGAGCCGGACGCTCGAAAAGCATCGCTGCTTCGGAACGGGTCCCGAATACCGCAAACTCGGCCGCTGATGCGCCCGGCCCAGAACATCCCGCCGGCTCCCGGCGTGCAGCCGGTCGAGGCGACTGCGAGCGGTCTCACCGACCTCGAACTGACCTGGATCGAGCAGCGCCTCGAGCATTGGCTGCGCTTCGGCCGCGTCGCCGCCGAGCGCATCGTCAGCCGCCGCACGCGCATCGTCTCCTTCCGGCCCGAGGCCGTCTTCGGCTTCGTCCGCTGGGGCGCGAACGACTTCGGCACCATCTTCTCGAGCATCTCGGTCATCGCCGCGCCCGCGCCGCGCGCCCCCTTCGCGACGCATCCCTACGTGCGCCCCGGCGGCGACATCCTGCTCCGCGTCGACGGTTGGCCGAGGGTTCAGCAGGTGCTCTCGGCGATCGATGCGATCGAGGCCGACGGGCTCGACCCGTGCGAGACCGCGCCGGATCATTGGCGCCACATCGGAAGCCACATCGCCGCCGGACTGCCGTTCCGGCCCTATGGTCCGGAGCGGCACCGGGCCTGGCTTCGGCGCAAGGCGATCGCGCCATGAACCGCCGCTGGCTCCGCGCGACCGCGGCGAGCGCTACGCTCTTCGCGGCGCTGTTCGTCGCCGCGGCAGCGCTCGCGCCGCAACCGCGCCTCATCTGGAACGCGAGCCCGAGCGTTCCGATCGGCTTCTACCGCGTCGATGTCGGTGCCAAGCCCGCGGTCGGCGACCTCATCCTCTTCCACCCGCCCGAGGGGGTCGCGGCGCGTCTCGCCGTGCGCGGCTATGTGCCGCGCGGCGTGCCACTCCTGAAGCATGTTGCCGCAGGCCAAGGCGCGCTCGTCTGCCGCAGCGGCACTTTCGTGACGATCGACGGCGCGCCGGCAGCACGCGCGCGGGACGCCGACCGCCTCGGGCGACCGCTGCCGCGCTGGCTCGGTTGCTACCGCCTGCGCCCCGGCGAACTGTTCCTCCTCAACCCCGCGCCCGACAGTCTCGACGGCCGATATTTCGGACCGCTCCCCGACACCGGCGTCGTCGGCGTCGCGCACCCGCTGCTCGTGCGCGATGCGCCCGGCGCGCCGCTGCGCTGGCGCCGTGACGCCGATCGCTCCGCATTCACCCCCGAAGGAAAGGATATGTCCTCATGATTATCGGAAGCTTTCAATCCGCTGGCGACGGCTATGCCGGACAGATCCGGACGCTGCTCCTCGATGCGATGATCGCGATCGTTCCGGCGAAGCCGAACGACGCGGAAAATGCACCGGCCTGGCGGGTCCTGCTCGTCGAAGCCGACACCGGCGTCGAGATCGGGGCCGGCTGGGAACGCCGCAGCGAACGCGCCGGCTCCTATATCGCCCTGCAGATCGACGACCCGGCGCTCGCGGTTCCGCTGCGCGCCAATCTGCTCCGTTCGACGCAGAACGAGGATGAATATCATCTCCTCTGGACGCGACCCGTCCCACGCGAACAAGCGTGAGCATCATGCATCCGGCTCGCTCGGCGCGCGTCCGCGCCGTGCGCCTCGCCTTGCTGCTGCTCTGCTCGGCGAGCGCCGCCCCGGACCGGGCATGGGGCGCGGCACCGGCGGAAGCGCCGACGGCCGCGGCGCACCCCTATGCCGCCCATGTGGCGGAGGCATCGCAACGCTTTGGCGTACCGGAGGTCTGGATATGGCGTGTGATGCATGTCGAGAGCCGCGGCAAGCCGCGGGCGCTCTCGCATGCCGGTGCAATGGGGCTGATGCAGATCATGCCCGCAACCTGGGCGATGCTGACGGCGCAGCACCGTCTGGGGTCCGACCCCTTCGACGTGCGCGGCAACATCCTCGCGGGCGCGGCCTATCTGCGCGCGATGTGGGACCGATATCGCGACGTTCGCCTCATGTTGGCTGCTTACAATGCAGGCCCCGGCCGCGCCGACGCCTATGCAGCGGGGCGGCGCGGCTTGCCCGCCGAGACGGTCGCCTATGTCGCAGCCATCGCGCCCGCGCTCGGTGCGCCGGCTGGTCCGTCAGCGGCGATGGCGCGGACGGCCGAACCGCCGAGCTGGCGCAGCGCGTCACTCTTCGCCGAGCAGCGATCCGACACGCCGGCTGCAACTTCGGTGCAGCGCGGCGACGCCGCGGCTGCAGGGCCGTCGCACTCCGCGCCTGCTCCCTCGCCCCTATTCGTCCCGCTTTCCGGGAACAATCGGTGATGGTCGTCGTGGCGATATTTGCTGGAGTGCGCCGGTCCGTGGATGGGCTCTCCTTGGCGTTCGGAAGAGGTTCGGGGGGATGGCAAGATAAAAGACCTGCCAGCTCACCGGCAGATTGTGGTTGGATTACAGCGCCTTATGCGTATGGCACCCCCCTCCGGCTGCCATATCGACCTCTGGATTTCCGAGGCAGAACAAGCGCTTACGATATGGCACCGGCGCTGTGAGCGGCGACGAGCATGATTTTCGGGTGCGGCCGGGAAGAGGGCGCGACGCTGGTTCAGGATCGGCGCGGCGCGGGAAAAGGCTCGCCGCGCAGGTGCGCAAGGCCGCCGCCCGCTCGGGTTACACCCGCTCTCGTCGCGGCGGCGGCTGTCGCAGCGGAACCGGTCGGCATGGCCGCGGCCGCGCCGCGCTTGCGACGATCCGGCGCGGCCCCGCGCAGCGCCGCGTGACGGTCATGGCGCGCATCGTCCGGCATAAGGGCGCGCAATTTCGCTCCGCGCCGCTCGCACGGCATATCGCTTATCTGGAACGCGACGGCGTCACGCGCGATGGCCGGGAAGCGATGATGTTCGATGCGTCTGGAGACGCCGCCGACCGTGAGGCCTTCGCAGATCGCTGCGCCGACGATCGCCATCATTTCCGCTTCATCGTCAGCCCTGAAGATGCCGAGCAACTTCAGGACCTTCGGACCTTCACCCGCGATCTCATGGGCCGGATGGAGAAGGATCTCGAAACCCGGCTCGACTGGGTGGCGGTCGATCACTGGAATACCGACAATCCGCATATCCATATACTCGTGCGCGGCGTCGCCGAGGACGGAAGCGACCTGGTCGTCGACCGCGCCTATATGTCGGAAGGCGTGCGCGGAAGGGCGTCGGAGATCGCCACTCTCGAGCTCGGTCCGCGAAACGAACAGGAGATCGACGCCAGCTTGGCGCGGGAGGCGAGTGCCGAGCGTTGGACCGGGCTCGACGCGCGGCTGCGCGAACGCGGAGGCGAAACGGGGATCGTCGATCTCCTTCCCGACCCAAGCTCGCCGCCGGGCCGCGATCGGCATCTCATCGGACGTGCGGCGAAGCTCGAGACGCTTGGGCTCGCGACGCGCCTTGGACCCGGCATTTTCGAGATCGATCCGCGCGCCGAAACGATATTGCGCGACCTCGGCGAGCGCGGCGACATCATCAAGGGCGTCCACCGCGCCATGCGCATGCAGGGGCTCTCCTTCGACGCATCGAGGCTCGCCCTTCACGGCGAGGCGGAGCGATCGGGCCTCGTCGGGCGGCTGGTCGCACGCGGCCTCGACGACGAGCTTGCCGGCTCCGCCTTCGCCATCGTCGACGGGACCGATGGCCGGACCCATCACATCAAATTCTCCGATCTCCAATGGACCGGGGACGCGAAGCCGGGCGCGATCGTCGAGCTGCGGCGCTGGGAAGGACGCGACGACGGCGAGCATCTCTCGCTCGCCCTGCGATCGGACCTTGCGGTTGCCGACCAGATATCCGCGCGCGGTGCAACCTGGCTCGACCGCGAACTGGTCGCGGCGAGGCCCGTAGCAGCAACCTCGGGCTTCGGCATCGATGTTCGCCGCGCCATGGCCGCGCGCGCCGAGTTTCTCGCGGGTGAAGGCCTCGCGAGCCGTCGGGACGGCAAGCTCGTACTGGCGCCCGATCTCATCGAAACGCTGAGGCGGCGCGACCTCGAGGCGGCTTGCGAGACCATCGCCGCGCGCACCGGGCTCGCGCATCGCCCGCCGGCCACCGGCGACGCGGTGAGCGGGACCTACCGCGAGCGCGTGTCGCTCGCCTCGGGGCGCTTCGCGATGATCGACGACGGGCTTGGCTTTCAACTCGTGCCCTGGCGCCCGGCGCTCGACCGGCACCTCGGCCAGCATGTCACCGGCACCGCCACCGCGGGCGGCATCGACTGGAGCCTTGGCCGCAATCGCGGGATCGCAATCTGAGAAAGGATGAACGATGAGCGACAGGATATTATGGGGCCAGATCTTCGCGGTGCTGCTGATCGTCGTCGCGGCGGTCTGGACCGCGACCCAATCGACGGCGGAGGCGCTCGGATTTCAGGCGGCGCTCGGTGCCCCCTGGTTCCGCATCGGTGACTATCCCGTCTATCCGCCGCCCGCCTTCTTCTGGTGGTGGTTTGCCTTCGACGCCTATGCGCCGCCGATCTTCTACCGCGGTGCCGCGATCGCCGCGTCGGGCGGGCTTCTGTCCGTCGTCGCGGCGATCAGCATGTCGGTGTGGCGTGCGCGCGAGCGTCGGCGGGCCGAGACCTATGGATCGGCACGCTGGGCGCAGGAGCGCGAGATACGGGCTGCCAACATGCTCGGCCCTGATGGCGTCATTCTCGGGCGCATGGCCGGAACCTACCTACGCCACGATGGCGCCGAGCATGTCCTCTGCTTTGCGCCGACCAGATCCGGAAAGGGCGTCGGCCTCGTGGTGCCGACCCTGCTGACTTGGCCGGGGAGCTGCATCGTCCATGACATCAAGGGCGAGAACTGGCAGCTCACCGCGGGCTTTCGCGCAAAGCATGGCCGGGTGTTGCTTTTCGATCCGACGAACCCCGCATCGGCCGCCTATAATCCGCTCCTCGAAGTCCGGCGCGGCGCATGGGAAGTGCGCGACGTGCAGAATGTCGCCGACGTGCTGGTCGATCCCGAAGGGAGCCTCGAGCGTCGAAACCATTGGGAGAAGACCAGCCACGCCCTGCTCGTCGGCGCGATCCTCCATGTTCTCTACGCCGAGGAGGAAAAGAGCCTGGCCGGTGTCGCGGCCTTTCTGTCGAACCCGGAGCGCAAGATCGAGGCGACGCTCCACCGGATGAAGACCACCCGCCATTTGGGAGATCGCGTCCATCCGGTCGTCGCCGCGGCGGCGCAGGAACTGCTCAACAAGAGCGAGAATGAGCGGTCGGGCGTGCTGTCGACCGCCATGTCCTTCCTCGGCCTCTATCGCGATCCGGTGATCGCCAAGGTCACAGGACAGTCCGACTGGCGCATCGCGGACCTGATCGGAAGCGAGCGCCCGGTCTCGCTCTACCTCGTGGTCCCGCCCGGCGATATCAGCCGGACCAAGCCGCTCATGCGCCTGATCCTCAACCAGATCGGGCGGCGGCTGACCGAGGAGCTGAATCCCAAGGCGCGATCGCAACGGCTGCTGTTCATGCTCGACGAATTTCCCGCGCTCGGACGCCTCGATTTCTTCGAAAGCGCGCTCGCCTTCATGGCCGGCTATGGCATCAAGGCCTTCCTGATCGCCCAGTCGCTCAACCAGATCGAAAAGGCCTATGGCCAGAGCAATGCGATCCTCGACAATTGCCACGTCCGGGTCAGTTTCGCGACGAACGATGAGCGAACCGCCAAACGGATATCCGATGCGCTTGGCACCGCGACCGAGCAACGCGCGATGAAGAATTATGCCGGCCACCGGCTCTCGCCCTGGCTTGGCCATTTGATGGTGTCGCGCACCGAAACCGCCCGGCCGCTCCTGACACCCGGCGAAGTGATGCAGCTCCCGCCTGACGACGAGATCGTGATGGCCGCCGGCCTCGCGCCGATCAGGGCCAAGAAGGCGCGTTACTATAGCGACCGGCGCCTGGCCGGCCGCGTCATGCCGCCCCCGGCGCCGGGCCGCGGCGCTCCCGCCGCCCATGACTGGATCGCCGGCCGGGTACAGCAACCGGCGGAGGCGGAGCCGGGGCAGAAGGATGCCGATGACGCTGCCAATGGCGGTATCCGGCAGGAACCCGAACTTCCCGTCCATGAAGATATCGCGCCACCGCCGCAGCGCAGCGCGAGCGGCGAGTTTGATTTCAGCGAAGATGGAGCACAGGCCGATGCGGCGAGGCTCCGCGCTGCCGCCGATCGCCGGATGGCGCGGCGTGCTCAAGCTGCCGCGCTCGATCCCGACGACGGGATCCAGCTTTGATCCGATCGCATGTCAAACAGACTTTCCGGATCGAAACCGGGCTCTCGCGCGACCTGGCGGATCTGGCCCGTCGGCGCGGCCTCACCCGGACCGAAGTGCTGGAGGCTGCACTGCGCTCCTTTCTCTCGCCCGATCAGGAGGAAAGGATCGAGGCCCTGCTCACCCGGCGCCTCGACCGCATCGGCCGCCAGCTCGACCGCATCGAATGGCATGGTGAAATGTCGGGTGAAGCGATGGCCCTGTTCGTCCGGCACTGGCTCACGAGCACGGCGCCCTTGCCCGATGATGCGTTGCCGGCCGCGCAGGCCAGCGGGAAGCGGCGGTGGGAGGCTTTCGTCGATGCCCTGTCACGCAGGATGGAAGTTGGACCAAAGCTCGCCGCAGAGCTGATGCGCGACGTCAGCGGTTCCGATTGAAGCCTTTAAGCGACTCACCCAGCACGGAGTTTTGCGAGAAAGCTGACGGCCTCGGCGGGGACACCGCACAGGGCAGCCACTAGGAGCAGTATCGTGAGAGCCAGATATTTGGCCAAAGGCGTTCGGCACAGTTCGAGGAGCACCGCCGTTTTGTGGCGGCCCTGTTGCACGAGCGCCATAAACTGGGCGAGCTCGGCCTCCCGGTCAGTCATCGGACGCTCGCCTACGGGCGGGAGAGGGGGAATGTCCGTCATCACAAACCTCACGGATTCATCGCGAAAATGGCGCGCTGTTACAGATGCGCGTGCGGGTTACCGTGAGGGATAAGCCCTCCGGGCTGGAGTGCCCCTCAGGCGAGTCGCTTGTCAACAGGGTGAATCGCAATTTTATCAACAGTCGGGGGTGCGTCTGGGGATATCTTGCCGCATTTCCGGGAAAGCCGGAGTTCGTTCAGTCCTCTTCGCCCTGCCGCTCGCGCTCGCGTAGTCTCTCGGCGTAGCGGTAGCTCGCTTCGAAGGAGTGATAGTCGTCGGCGTAGCGATCGATGTCGCCGAGTGCGCATTCGACCTCATACTCCACCGAATGGGGCGACGAGCCCGGACGCTTTCGGGCCAGCCAGCGCTCCAGCTTGTCGAAGCGGCTCTGCATCCCCTGCACGCTGCATGCGATACGCAGATCGTCGAGATTGCTACTCGTCCGATTGCGGCTCCAGGCCCTGCAGGCGAACTCAAGCTCTTCACCCCGCGTCGGAGGGCGATCGCTGAGATCGGCCCCACCATCTTTCGCGAGAGTGGAGTCGGCCTGTACATTGGCAAGGCCCGCACTGAGTGCCTCGCAGAGTTTGCTATGATATTCATCCCGGCGCGCGGCGTCCCAATCGTAGGGGCCAGCGCCGACGAAAAGATGCGGCAGCTTGAAATGCGCCCGCACCACCTTCGGCAGCATCTTCTCGATCCGGATCACTCCGCGGATGACGTTGAGAAGATGCTCGGCATCGATCCCGGGCCACGGCCGCGCGAGATTCTCGATCGCGCCGAGGTTCGAATTGGTGGGCGTGTCCCCTGTGTTCCAGTATCGCATGGTCAGTGCTTCCGTTTCTCTTTGGCCTTGATCCCTAATATGGCTTTCGCTTCCTCGCTCGCATTCTTGCCGATCTCGTCGAGGCGCTTTCTGACGATGGGGTCCGCGAGGAGTTGAGCCTTGGGTCCTTCGCCGGAATCGCAGACGACGGCATAGAAGAGCCGGTACAGCTGCTGCGCATGCTCGGCCTCGGCCACCGCCGCGTCGATGTCGCCCTGCCGGTACACCAATATTTCTTTGTCATCGATCGGTTCGGGACGGATCACGCCGCGCCCATCGGGCAATATCTCAGCTCTTTGTCGATGGCTGACATTATGGTTCACGATCGTCTTCGGATGGGTGAGCAGGATCGCATCCGGCAGTTCGGAGCTATGACCCCAGACGCGGTGCGCAAACTGGTTACGCTTGGTTCGCGAGGTCTCGGCCACCGACCCGATGGTCTGCAGGAGCAATTGCTGCCATTCCGGCAGCGCTTCCTTGGCCGCGGCGTTGAGCGCCGATCTCTGCCCTCCTGAATTGACGAGCGAAAGATACATGGCTGTGCCCACCGCGATATCGGCTTTCAGCATCCGGCTGAGGATGCTCGCTAGATCGCCATCGATGTGGGCCCAGAGCGCTATGATATAGGCTACATCGGCCGCAAACGGCGATCGCCGCAAAACGCCGGGGCCGAAGAACAGCTGCCCATCGGGCGCAACATCGAAAAGGCGTTCGGGCATCAGCTGCGATCCAGGCCGCTCGTGGACACCACCCGTGCCGAGGCCGTCGCGCGCGCCACGCATCGGCCCTCGGCGTCGAAAAGCTCGCCCTCCAGAAAGGCGACCGTCTTCCCCAATTGGACGATCCGGCCGACACCGGTGAAGCTGCCCGGCCGCGCGGGAGCGAGATAGCTGATATTGAGCGCGATGGTTGCGCAGTAATGGGTGCCCCCCGATTTAACGAGCACCGTCGGCCCCAGCGTATCATCGAGCATTGCAGCGACGAAGCCGCCCTGGATATTGCCTCCGGGATTGCAGAAGGCGGGCTTCCCTTCCATTTTCACGCATATGGTGCCGGTGGCTTCGTCGGCCTCGATAAGCTCCCAGCCAAGTGTTTCTGCGCAGGGCGGGCGTGCAAAGCTGTCGAATATGCTCATGTCCATCTCCCGATGCTGCCCCGGCTAATGCAGGCATTCGGCAGCATAGTGACGGGCCTCTCCGCCAAACTCCAGACTTGACGCAATCAGCATTCCATCCCGGACCAATCTGTCTGGCCATGCTCGCTTTTCTCCGGGTGCGAATGCTGGCATCCCCGGTGCTCCATCACATGGGAGAGAATAATGGACGAAGACGCTTTGTTCGCGGTTGGAACAGTCCTGGCGGCGATCGGCGGCCTGCTGGAACGAAAGGACGTCTGTACGACCACCGAATTTGCCGAAACTCTTGGCGGCGTTGCCCTGATGACCGCCGAGTCCGGCGAGCAGTACCGGAATCGTGCTGCCTATGTCGGAAGTTGGGCACAGATGGTGCGCGCTGCTGCCGAACACGCTGGCGGCGCGCGCGAGCATTGACGCACCCTCATTCGGCGCCAGCTTCGAAATAGGCGCGTATCCGGTGGGCAATGACGGGATCGAGCCGGATGAAAGTCCGGCGCCCGTCGATCGGATCGGGTACGCGGCGCGTAATGCCGGCATCGCAGAGGCGCTGCGCCAACCTTAACGCGCTGCTCATCGGGATCGAGGATGTGACGCACAGCGCGCTGATGGAGAGGCGCTTGCGTTCGCATTCGTGAACGAAGAGATCAATGAGCATCTCCCAAGCGGGATCGCCGAAAAGCTCGGGCGCACCGATCAGTTGTTGGCGGAGGAGGCGCCTGCGCATTGCGGCCTTCGCATTAGCCAGTGCAATGTCCCCATGGTCGGTGCGCGCGGGACCTTCCGGACTTCGCAATGTGAAGGAGGCTGACGGAACGGGCCTTCCGGCAAGGGTGTCATCACTCACGACGTGATGGCAGTGGGTTGAGGTCACGACGATGTGGTCGATGATCTCGACGTTGAGCGATCTGCCGATAATCTGAAGCTTCTGCGTCGCCTCGATGTCCTCGGTACTCGGATTATGGTTTCCACTCGGGTGATTGTGGACAAGGATGAGGCCCGCTGCATTCAACTCTAAAGCGCGTCGAAAGATCGTTCTCGGAAAGATGGAAAGCTGTGCCAGCGAGCCACTTTGAACGACCTCATCGGCAATCAGGTGCCGTGCGCCATCTAGGAACAATATCCTGAGACGCTCGTCTGACAGCGATCCCATCGACATGATCAAATATTGGCGCAGCCGCCGGTCGAACGGATCTATAGCGATGCCTCGTATGTCCCCTGCAAGACTCTCGATGGCGACCGCCCGGGCCTGGAGAAGCAGCGAGACGACGCTGGATTGAGATCCGAGCACCTTGGTCAGTGCCTCGGGCGATTGCGCCATAATGCGACTGACCGACTGGAACGCTTCTAGAAGCCGCTTCGCTAGGAGGTCGCTGTCCTCTGGCGCGATAACTTCGATGAGCTTCGCCAGGCTGGATCGCTGCCGTTCTTCGTGAGCCGCTTTTGATGCCGCCAGGTTGCGGCGATGAGGAGAGGTGGAAGCACCCAGGAAGTGGCCACCTGCATCGTGAGATAGGCCACCGGGTCCATCTGAACGTCCACCGCGCGGCTGAAGTGCGCCAGTAGCGGCAAACTGTGAAGCGGTGCCGCTATCATCGGCCAAAAGCGGTGCGCGACCATCGCGAGGATGAAGGTCGAAGAAGCTCCGCAAATATCGAGAGCAAGATATCCAACATCGACCGAGTGATAGACTACGGTGCCAAATGTCACGAGCATTCGGTCCCAGATCACGATCGTCACCGCAATGCCGACCATCGTTCGCTCGGGAGCGCCACCCCGCCACGCGGCATAACCGAGAGCAACCAGCAAAAAGGCGGCGAAGATGGCTATTCGCATCTTCCGACCTTCCCATGCCGACTGCTCCCGGTCAATTCACCTCAGGCTACGGCCGAAAGATGGTCGCCGCGGAGGCCTGCGGCGGCCGGGCATTCCCGTAGATCGTAGCCAGCAGTCTCTTTTCCGATATCGGCAAGTTCGCCGTGCGCACGGAGGATGTCGCCACTCACCTCGACCAGCGACATCTGCGCCTTTGCCAGACGAAGAATCGTGCCTTGGCCGGTTTTCGTGGGCACGCCCGTTTCCCGCCTCGCAGTAACGACGCTGGTGAAGAGCGATGATACTGCGATCAGCGCGTCGTCGACCCGCATCTCTGCATTAGGTACCTCACGCTCCAAGCGGGCGGTCATAGAATCCAAATTCTGAAGCATATCCTCTCCTTCGCCGGAGCGCGGCGGCTCCTCACGTTGCGGTTGAACGATGAAGGGATCAGCGCGACACGAGCTCGGTAAGCAGGTGTGCAATTCCTAGGCCGCCAAGCGGAACCAGAAGCAGAATGACCACGACGGCCAGCATGATGCCAATTCGCATTGCCGAACCAAAATCGTGTCGAAACAAATCCCTGAACGGCGAACCCGTGGCCGTTGAACTTCCAACGGCAGCGACGCTGTCGTGCAAGTCCATCAGGTTTGGCGGGCTTCCGTCTGGGAACTCTGATCGCACCCATTCCGGAGCGGCGGGTAGTATGACCGGATCACATGGTATCCGATCATAGGTCTGGCGCAGCCGCGCATAGATGATCGCGGTCTCGTCGCGGTTGGCCGCGCCTAGCGTGTCGCGTGCGGTGGTGAGCCGCAGATCCACCGCCTGCTTCGATATGTCGAGGTCGCGGGCGATCTGTTTCGAGGTTTTTCGTTCCAGCAGCAAATCGAGACAGGCCCGCTGCTTTTCTGTCAAGCGCGTCCACCTCAAGAACTCGTCCGAATGCTGCGACCCCGAATCACTCATCCTGACACTGTTGTCAAAATTGCGCTCGGCACAACCCGCCGACCTTCATTTAATCGCCACCGAATCGGAACTGATCGCATCGCGGCCTACGCCATTCCCTGTCTTTCTTACCCACAGTACGACGCGCGCAAATCTCTGTTGAAAATAGTGAATCTTTGCGTCTCTTACTCATCCCCGTCGAGCCGGGCGCCTTTGCCCGGACCATCCAACGGGGACTATCATGGGCGCAGAACCGGTCCGTTTCGAGGCGCAGGGACGTGGTGCCCGCATGCTGCGGACAGCGCTTGGCGGCGCGATTGCCGAGTGGCTTGCCGACCCCGCGGTCATCGAAATCATGCTCAATCCCGACGGCCGGCTCTGGGTCGATCGTCTCGGCGCAGGGATCACCGATAGCGGTATCCTGCTCGCGGCCACCGACGGCGAGCGCATCATCCGGCTCGTCGCGCATCACGTCGGCGCCGAAGTCCATGCCGGGTCGCCGCGCGTGTCGGCCGAACTTCCCGAAAGCGGCGAGCGCTTCGAGGGCCTGCTGCCGCCCGTGGTCGCGGCGCCGACCTTCGCGATCCGCAAGCCTGCGGTCGCCGTCTTCTCGCTCGGCGACTATGTCGCAGCCGGCATCATGTCCGCACCGGCGGCCGAGGCGCTGCGCGCCGGGGTCGCCGCGCGCCTCAATATCCTCGTCGCCGGTGGCACCGGGACAGGCAAGACCACGCTCACCAATGCCCTGCTCGCCGAGGTCGCCAAGACCAGCGAGCGCGTCGTCCTGATCGAAGATACCCGCGAGCTGCAATGCGCCGCTCCGAACCTCGTCGCGATGCGCACCAAGGATGGGGTCGCGTCACTGTCCGATCTCGTCCGCTCCTCGCTTCGTCTTCGGCCGGACCGCATTCCGATCGGGGAGGTTCGCGGCGCCGAGGCGCTCGATCTTCTGAAGGCCTGGGGCACCGGACATCCCGGCGGCATCGGCACGATCCACGCAGGCAGTGCGATCGGCGCGCTCCGCCGCATGGAGCAGCTCATCCAGGAAGCCGTGATCACGGTCCCGCGTGCCCTCCTCGCAGAAACGATCGATCTCGTTGCCGTTCTCGTGCGCGACGGGGCCGGCCGACGCCTTGCTGAAATGGCGCGCGTCGACGGTCTCGATGCGTCGACCGGCGACTATCGCATCACCCCCCTCTTTACCCCCGAAGGAGACTGACCATGACGCATGCCGCCCGGCAGGAAGCACCGCGCTTCCTGCTCACCTCGACCGCCCTCTATGTCGCGCTCGTGACCGCCTTGCCCGCCCGCGCGGGTGGGTCGTCGATGCCGTGGGAAGCGCCGCTGCAGTCGATCCTCGAAAGCGTCGAGGGACCGGTCGCAAAGGTGATCTCGCTGATCATCATCATAATCACCGGGCTGACCATCTCGTTCGGCGACACGTCGGGCGGCTTCCGCCGCATGGTCCAGATCGTGTTCGGGCTGTCGATCGCCTTCGCGGCGTCGAGTTTCTTCCTGACCTTCTTTTCTTTCGGCGGCGGAGCCGTCGTCTGATGGATGCCCCGGCCGAAGTCACCGGTTTCTTCGCGCCCGTGCACCGCGCGCTCGCCGAGCCGATCCTGCTCGGCGGCGCGCCGCGCGCCCTCGCGATCGCCAATGGCACGCTCGCGGCCGGGATCGGCCTTGGCCTCCGCCTCTGGATCGCGGGTCTTGTCCTCTGGATCGTCGGCCATGCGCTCTCGGTCTGGGCGGCGCGCCGCGACCCGCAATTCGTCGACGTCGCCAAACGTCACCTCAAATATCCTGTCTGGATGCGGCCATGATGAACCTCGCCGAATATCGCTCGAAGTCGGCCTGCCTTGCCGATTATCTCCCCTGGGTCGCGCTGGTCGCCGAGGGCGCGGTGCTGAACAAGGATGGCTCCTTCCAGCGAACCGCGGCCTTCCGCGGTCCCGATCTCGACAGCGCCACCCCCGCCGAGCTCGTCGCGGTCACCGCCCGGCTCAACAATGCGATCCGGCGCCTCGGCTCGGGCTGGGCCTTGTTCGTGGAGGCGCAGCGGCTGCCGTCGAGCGACTATCCCGGATCCTCGTTCCCCGATCCGGCATCCGCACTGGTCGACATGGAGCGCCGCGAGCAGTTCCGGGAGGAAGGAGCGCATTTCGAGAGCCGTTATTATCTGACCCTCCTGTGGATGCCGCCGGCCGAGGATGCCTCGCGGGCGGAAGGCTGGCTTTATGAGGGCATGGAGCGCTCGGGGGTCGACCCGAGGGAGCATCTCGCGAGCTTCATCGACCGGTCGAACCGCATCCTTCATCTCGTCGAAGGCTTCATGCCCGAGGCCGAATGGCTCGATGACGGCGAGACGGCGGGCTCGAGCCGCGGCTCGGCGAGCAGCATCTGCGGACCCTGACGATCACGGGCTTTCCGACCGCGACCTGGCCCGGCCTTCTCGACGATCTCAACCGGCTCGCCTTCGCCTATCGCTGGTCGACCCGCGCGATCATGCTCGACAAGACCGACGCGACCAAGCTGCTGACGAAAATCCGGCGGCAATGGTTTGCCAAGCGCAAGTCGATCGCCGCGATCCTCAAGGAGGTGATGACCAACGAGCAATCGGCGCTCGTCGACAGCGACGCCTCGAACAAGGCCGCCGATGCCGACATGGCCTTGCAGGAGCTTGGCGCCGATCATGCCGGCGTCGCCTATGTGACCGCGACCGTCACCGTGTGGGACAGTGACGCGGCGCTCGCCGCGGAGAACCTCCGGCTGGTCGAGAAGGTCATCCAGGGGCGCGACTTCACCTGCACGATCGAGGGCATGAACGCGATCGAGGCCTGGCTCGGGAGCCTGCCCGGTCACGCTTATGCCAATGTCCGCCAGCCGCCGATCTCCACCCTCAACCTCGCCCACATGATCCCCCTGTCCGCGGTGTGGGCGGGGGCGGAACGGGACGAGCATTTCGGAGACGCCCCCTTGCTCTACGGCAAGACCGAAGGCTCGACCCCGTTCCGCCTTTCGCTCCATGTCGGGGACGTCGGTCATTGCCTCGTCGTCGGTCCGACGGGGGCGGGCAAGTCGGTGCTGCTCGCGACGATGGCCATGCAGTTTCGCCGCTATCCGGGCTCGCAAATCTTCGCGTTCGATTTCGGAGGCTCGATCCGCGCCGCGGCGCTCGCGATGGGCGGCGACTGGCAGGATCTCGGCGGGGCGCTCCACGACGGCGAGGGCGGCGTGGCGTTGCAGCCGCTCGCCCGGATCGACGAGGCGTCCGAGCGGAGCTGGGCGGCCGAATGGCTCGCCGCGCTGTTCGCGGGCGAAGGCATGATGATCGACCCGGCGGCGAAGGAGCATCTCTGGTCTGCGCTGACCTCGCTCGCGACGGCACCTGCCGCCGAGCGCACGCTGACGGGGCTCGCGGTCCTCCTCCAGTCGCGCGACCTCAAGCAGGCGCTCGCGCCCATCGACGAAGGCTGGCTCGTGCTCGACAGCCCCGCCTTCGCGGCGCAGCTGCGCGAATGGCTGAAGACGCTCCGCAAGAAGAATGCGAGCGTGGTCTTCGCAACGCAGAGCCTTGCGGACATCGAAACGTCGAGCATCGCCCCCGCGATCATCGAGAGCTGCCCGACCCGCATGTTCCTGCCGAACGAGCGCGCGCTCGAACCGCAGATTGCCCGCATCTACGAGCGCTTCGGCCTCAACGACCGGCAAATCGAGATACTGAGCCGGGCGACCCCGAAGCGCGATTATTATTGCCAGTCGCGGCGCGGTAATCGCCTCTTCGACTTGGGGCTGGGCGAGGTCGCGCTCGCCTTCACCGCGGCATCCTCGAAGACCGACCAGACGCGCATCGCCGAACTGTTCGCAGCGCACGGCCCCGACGGGTTCGCGGCCGCCTGGCTTTCCCACCGCAAGCTCGAATGGGCGGCCGAGCTGCTCCCCACCATTGCCGCCCCCAATGAGGAGTTCCCCCGATGAAGAAGAATATCGTTCATGCCGTTGCCGCCGCCTTGCTTGCGTCGGCTGCGGCGGGCCCGATGGTCGCGGTCCCGGCGAGCGCGCAGCTCGGCGGCATCGTCCACGATCCGCGCAACTATTCGCAGAATATCCTGACGGCCGCGCGGACGCTCGAGCAGATCAACAACCAGATCAAGCAGCTGCAGAACCAGGCGACGTCGCTGATGAACGAGGCGAAGAACCTCAACAGCCTGCCGACATCGACCCTCGGCACGCTGGAGGCGCAGGTCGACCAGACGCGGCAGCTCCTCGCGCAGGCCAAGGGCATCGCGTTCAACGTGTCGGATATCCAGAAGGGGTTCGAGGCGCGGTACAAGGGCGGGGCGCTGACTGCCTCGGCCGCCGAGATGGTCGCCAATGCCGAGGCACGCTGGAAGGACAGCGTCGGCGCCTTCGAGGATGCGATGAAGGTCCAGGCCGGCATCGTCACGAACATGGGCGGAACCCGCACGTCGATTTCGACGATGGTCGGCGCCAGCCAGTCGGCGACGGGCGCGCTGCAGGCCGCGCAGGCGGGCAACCAGCTTCTCGCCATCCAGTCGCAGCAGATCGCCGATCTCGCCGCGGTCATGAGCGCACAGGGTCGCGCCGAGATGCTCGACGCTGCGCGTGCCGCCGCCGCGGAGGCGGAAGGCCGCGAACGCTTCCGCCGCTTCCGCAAGGGCAATTGAGATGGGCCGGGCGGGCGGGCTGGTGATGGGGGCAATCGTCTTGGGTCTTGCGCTGACCCTTGCCCTTGTCGCTGCGCTCGATCCGCCCGCGCCCCGTGCGTCCGCTCCCGCGATCTCCGGGGCGGACGCACCCCCCCGATTATGGCGAAGCGAAACGGCGCCATTTCTTCCGGACCGAAAAGAGCAAGCCATGAACGACACCGGCGTTATCGACAATTTCCTGTCGGTATTCTCGACCTATATCGACAGCGGGTTCGGATTGCTCGGCGGCGAGGTCGGCTTCCTGTCCTCGACGCTGATCGTGATCGACATAACGATCGCGGCGCTCTTCTGGGCATGGGGCACCGACGAGGATGTGCTGCAGCGGCTGGTGAAGAAGACGCTCTATATCGGCGTCTTCGCCTTCATCATCGGCAATTTCCAGGCGCTGGCCACGATATTGCTCGAGAGCTTCGCCGGGCTGGGCCTGAAAGCGGCGGGAAGCGCGATGGCGATCGGCGATTTCATGCGCCCCGGCATGATCGCGTCCACCGGCCTCGACGCCGCCGAGCCCTTGCTCGACGCGACCGCCGATCTCGTCGGGCCGGTCGGGCTCTTCACCAACTTCGTCCAGATCCTCATCCTGCTGATCGCCTGGGTGATCGTCGTGATCGCCTTCTTCATTCTCGCGGTGCAGGTCTTCGTCACGATCCTCGAGTTCAAATTGGTGACGCTCGCGGGCTTCGTCCTGCTGCCCTTCGCCTTCTTCGGACGCACCGCCTTCATGGCCGAGCGCGTTCTCGGCCATATCATTTCCTCGGGCATCAAGCTGCTCGTCCTCGCGGTCATCACCGGCATCGGCACGACCCTCTTCCAGCGCTTCATGGACGCGGGGCTCGGGACCGAACCCGACATCCGCGAGGTGATGGCGATCGCACTCGGCGGGCGCGACGCTGGCGGCCGGCGCGGCGAGCAGCGCCGTCGGTCGCACCGCGCTCGGCGCCTCGCGCGCGTCCGGCAGCGCTTCGGCATCCTATGCTCGCGGTGCGGCCGGGAAGAGCGGGATGCGGGCGTTCGGTGCGGGGCTCGCCAATGTGGCGCGTGACACGGCGCGCGGCGCGGGTTCGCCGCTCCGCGCCGCGGCGGACCGCCTGCGTCAAAGCTATGCTGCGGGGCAGGCCGGCAAGTCCGCGGCCGGCGCTGCCAATGCCGGCGACGGCGCGGCGTCGCCTCCGACCTGGGCGGCCGCGATGAAGCGGCGGCAGGCCGTCACCTCGGGCGCCACCATCGCTTCGCAGACCCTCAAGGCCGGCGACAGCCATGGCGCCGGCTCCGCTCCCGACATCAACCAGAAGGATTGAACCCATGTTTCGACGCCCGTCCCAACATTATGGCAAGTCCCCGGTCCCGGTTACGCCCTACCAGCGCGCGGCGCAGGTCTGGGACGACCGCATCGGTTCGGCCCGCGTCCAGGCGAGGAGCTGGCGGCTTGCCTTCTTCGGTTGCCTCGCGCTGTCGGGCGGACTCGCCTCGGCGCTCGTCTGGCAGTCGCTCCGCGGCACGATCACCCCCTGGGTGGTCGAGGTCGACAAGCTCGGCGAGGCCAGGTCGGTGGCGCCCGCCGATGCCGACTATTCGCCGACCGACCCGCAGATCGCGTTCCACCTCGCGCGTTTCATCGAACATGTCCGTTCGATCCCGGCCGATCCGGTGGTGCTGCGCAAGGACTGGCTCAGCGCCTATGACTTCACCACGCCCAAGGGCGCACAGGCGCTGAACGACCACGCTCGCGCGAACGATCCCTTTGCCGAGGTCGGCAAGATGCAGGTCGCCGTCGACGTGTCGAGTGTGATCCGCGCATCGCGCGACAGCTTCCGTATCGCCTGGACCGAGCGCCGCTATCAGGACGGCAGCCTCGTCGAGACGTCGCGCTGGTCGGCGATCCTGACCACCTCGATCCAGCCGCCCCGCACCCCCGACGCCCTGCGCCGGAACCCGCTCGGCGTTTTTGTCACCGCTATTTCTTGGTCGAAGGAGCTCAGCCAATGATCCGCCTTACCCTTCTTATCGGCGCCGCCACGCTCGCGCTGCCAGCGCAGGCCGCACCCGCCGATCCGCGCACGCAGGTCGGCCGCGCGAACGACGCGGCGCGCGTCCAGCCCGAGCGCGCGACCTTCCTCAACGCCATCCAGAAATATGCATGGGCCGACGGCGCGTTGTTCCAGGTCTATACCGCCCCCGGACAGGTCACCGACATCGCATTGCAGGAAGGCGAGGAGCTTGTCGGTCCGGGGCCGGTCGCGGCCGGCGACACGGTGCGCTGGGTCATCGGCGATACGGTGAGCGGGACGGGCGCGTCGCGCCGCGTTCATATTTTGGTGAAGCCCACGCGCCCCGACATCATGACGAATCTGGTCATCAACACCAGCCGTCGGACCTATCACATCGAGCTGCGCGCGACGCCCGCCACCTATATGGCGGCGGTCTCCTGGTCCTACCCGCAGGACGAGCTGATCGCGCTTCGCGCCGCCGAGACCGAACAGGCGCGGCTCGCTCCGGTTGCCGGCGGCATCGATTTCGCGGCGTTGAGCTTTGCTTATCGTATCTCGGGCGCGAAGGTCCCTTGGCGGCCGGTGCGGGTCTTTGACGATAGCCGCCAGCTCTTCGTCGAGTTTGGCGCTGCGATCGCAACCGCGGACATGCCCCCGCTGTTCGCGATCGGCGAGAAGGGCGCGGCGGAACTGCTCAACTACCGCGTCGATGGCCGATACATGATCGTCGACCGCCTCTTCGATCGCGCCGAACTTCGCCTCGGCAGCGGGCGAGGCGCCAAGGCCGTGCGGATCGAACGCGAAACGCCGCGCCCGCGAGGGCGGTCGTGACGGCGCCCGACCAGCCCGGCGCCGAGGCAGTGCCCGAGGCCGACGTAGCGCCGATCGCCCCCGCGAGTCCCGATGCGTTCCGCCTCGCGGGCGAGACGCCGCGGGTCATGCGTCTGTCGCGCAAAACGCTGGCGGTCATCGGTGGTGCCGGCGGCATCGCGATCGCGGCATCGCTGATGTGGGCGCTACGCACGCCGGCCCCGGCCGAGCGGCAGGAGCTATACGAGGCGAGCAACAATGCGCGGCCCGACGCGGTCACCGGGGCGCCTGCCGACTACGGCGCCGTGCCCAAGCTTGGCCCGCCGCTCCCCGGCGACCTTGGCCGGCCGATCGTCGCGGCGCAGGGAGGCGGCGATGCCATCCCCGTGCCGCCGATCGGAGCAGAGGCGGGCGCGCCTCCCGACCCGCGCGAGGCCGCGGCCGAGCAGGCGCGGCAGCGTGCCATGCAGGAGCGTGAGAGCGCCCAGACGAGCCGGCTCTTTCTGGCAGGCGGAACCACAAGTTCCGCAGCAACAGACATTGTGCCCGCTACGGCGGCCGAGCCCGAGCAGGCGGCGGAGCCTCGCACGGGCAGTGAGGGGCGGCGCCAGTTTCTGGCGTCGGGGCCGAAAAAGCCCCTCGAAAGCGCCGAGCGGCTGATCACGCCGAGCTCCGGGCTGATCGTTCAGGCCGGGACCGTGATTCCGGCAGCGCTCATCACGGGCATTCGTTCCGACCTGCCAGGCCAGATCAGCGCGCAGGTAACGCAGAATGTCTACGACAGTCCGACCGGGCGCATCCTGCTCATCCCGCAGGGCTCGCGGTTGATCGGCGAATATGACAGCGAGATCGCGGCGGGTCAGAGCCGGATGCTCCTCGCATGGGATCGCCTGATCCTTCCCGGAGGACGATCGATCCGCCTCGAACGCCAGCCCGGCGCCGACGCCGCAGGCATGTCGGGGCTCGAGGACAGGGTGAACAATCATTGGGGCCGGATGGTCCGGGCCGCGCTCGTCTCGACCCTGCTCGGGGTCGGAAGCGAACTTAGCGTCGGCGGCGACGACGAACTCGCCCGGGCGCTGCGCTACGGGATGCAGGACAGCACGAGTCAGGCCGGACGCCGCATCGTCGAGCGCGAGCTCGCCGTTCGCCCGACGCTCACCATTCGCCCGGGGTTCGCGCTCCGCGTGATCGTCACCCGCGACCTCATTCTCGAGCCGCAGGCGGATGGGCGATGAGCGGATTACGCCTCGGGCCAATCGTCGAGGAGAAGCCGGTCAAGGCCACTGTCGAACTCACGGGCAAGCTCGCGCGCGATCTGGCCGACTATGCCGCGGCGCACGCGAAGGAAAATGGTCTGTCCGAGCCACTGCCGATCGAACGGCTGATACCGCCGATGCTTGAGCGGTTCATTGCGACCGATCGCGGTTTTGCGAAGGCGCGGCGTTAGGCGGTAAAGAGTCTTTTGTATGCAGCCACAGGGTCGATTATGATCGGCCTGTGGACGAGCATTTTGCTCCTGAGTGGCCGACCCTACCTCAGCGGCCTTGCACAACGAAGCCCGATCCCTCGGGCTTGCGGGTGCCTTTCGCTGCATGCGGCGATGGCGTGGTTCGGCACGTCGAGCAGATCGTATCGCACCGCGACGGCCCCTTTACCTGCCTTGGATGCAAGGAACGACTGACCCTTCGGCTCCCGAAGAAGATGCGGAAACATTTCGCGCACCAGTCCGACAGCCGATGCTCAGGCGAGACGGCCCTGCATCTCTACGCCAAGCTGCTGCTGGCTGCTGTCCGGCGGGTCACCCTGCCAAGCCTTGTCTTGCGCGAGGAGCGACTGGAGGAGGTCGTTTTCGAAGGTGGGCAGTTCGCGCTCGACGAGGTGAGGCTGGAGACATCGGAGGGCGATTTCCAGCCCGATGCCATGGTGTGGATCGGGTCCGATCGCCGCGCGGTGGAATTCAAGGTGTCGCACGCGGTCGATGAGGAGAAGCAGCAGAAGGTCGCGCGCGCAGGCTGCCCGATGATCGAGATCGATCTTTCCGGAGTGCGTTGGCGCCAGCTTGATGGCGCCGAACTCGACGAGCAGATTTTGCACGACGCACCGCGGCACTGGATCCATCATCCGGATCGCGAGCGTTCCGCGCAGCGGCTGTCCGAGCGGGTCACGGCGGAAGCGACGCGCAAGGGCGAGGCGCTCCGATGGCATATCCTGGAGCGACCGCAGAAGCCTCCCGTCGATACCGAATGGGTCGGGGAGATCATGGCCGACCTGCAATATGCCGAACTGGACTATCTGCTCGGGGCCAAGAGCCGGATGGGCCATTGGTTCACGGTAAGGCCGCAGCTTTGGCAGGCGGCGCTCGTGCATGCCCTGATCTACACGCCGAGCATCAAATACTCGGCGGGATCGGACATCCATATCCATGGCGAGTGGCCGAACGAGGCGAATCTCGAGAGCGTGCTGCCGACATGGATGCTGCGCACCGATCTCAGCAATTACAAACCGAAGGCACTCGCGGCGGCCGGCTACTCGCGGGAGAGTTTCGGGTCGCCCAGCCAAGCGGTGATCGAGTATCTCTTCAATCTCTTCACCGATCGGCAGGCTGTGGTGTGGGAGCGTGACGAGCAGCGCTTCTATGTCGACCCCGATCTTCATGCCCGCGTTCACAATCGCCATGACCTTGAGCGCACCGTTGCCTGCATCGCCAAGGATGCCGGCCATCCCGATCCCGATGGTTTCAGCCGGCGCTGGATGCGGCGATATAATGTCGACGGCCGAAATCCCTGGAAGGTAGCGGCGGAAGGCGGCGACGATTTTCGCGCGCTGGACAAGCGGGTCCGGGCGATCTTCGACATGTCGCGCAGCTACCGCGATCTTCCGATCGTCGACGATCTTTGCGGCCGCGAAGGAGATCCGGCGAAGGAATTTCGCCATCGCTGCGCAAAACCTGCTCAAGGACGAGGCCGAGGCCTTGCTCGCATCGACGGCCGTCGACGGGGTACCTATCACCGAATGGGCGTGCGGCAGCGACGATCTCTATTGGCGCGCCTTCAGCCATATCGAGCGGGCGGAGGACGCGAGGAAGCGGCGGGGTTTGGCGGCGGAAGCGGCGGACGAACTGCGCAAGCGGCTCACGACCGCTTCCAACAAGGCTTTCCGCGATCCGGACCGCGCGCACCTCTTCCTCAACAGCGCGCACCCGAAGCTTGCCGGTCGGCGCCCGATCGAGGCGTGCGAGACCGATGCGGATCTAAGAGTCGCGCTGACCCTTCTTCCGAAAGCGTAGCGGAGCATGCCGGAGGGAATTCCCGCTCGCGTGTGAAATCGCGATGTTCTAGACTTGTTCTATGGACCAGCCCGACGATTCGGCCGATCAGCTTGCGGCCACACGCGCCATCCTTCCCTCGGAATTCATGCGCCAGCTGAGACCTGACGAGTTTTCCGATAGCGGGTCCGAGCCTGCCTTCATCCTCGAAGCCTATGAGCTGGAGCAGCGCCTCGAGTATGTCACAGCGCGCAACGAGACCCATGATTTCGAGATCTTCTGCCGCAAGCTTTGCGAGCGCATCGTCTGCAAGAATCTGAAGCCTGCGACGGGCCCGGAGGGCGGTGGCGACAGCAAGGCCGACAGTGAGACCTTTGCGGTCTCCGACGAGATTACGACACTTCACTATGTAGGCGAGGCCAACTCGGG
>LULV01000058.1_pt1 | contig 39174 bp, 42 predicted proteins | sample 728081 | NCBI WGS metagenome assembly LULV01 (sample SAMN03860280, study PRJNA289734) | marine metagenome | biome: seawater column; feature: ocean; material: water; isolation source: Red Sea water column Station 108 - depth 25m | place: Saudi Arabia: Red Sea | collected 2011-10-15 | depth 25 m | reverse complement strand
TCACATTGGACAGCAACCTAAGGAATTATCTATTTAGTAATATGTCAGAAGCAATATATGCAACAGGAAGACGAAAAAGCGCAACTGCTAGAGTTTACCTATATGAAGGCTCTGGAAACATATTAATAAATGATCTACCTTTAGAAGAATACTTCGGAAGAGAAGTAGCTAAAATACTGGTCAAACAGCCATTGAAGCTTTTAGATTGTGATCAGAAATTTGATTTCAAAATTAAAGTTTCTGGTGGAGGTTCCTTTGGCCAAGCTGGCGCCATAAGACATGGTATTTCAAGAGCGCTGGAAAAAAAGAATAGTGAATTCAGAGGAGCATTAAAGTCCGCAGGCTATTTAACAAGAGATTCAAGAAAAGTGGAAAGAAAAAAAGTTGGATTAAGAAAAGCAAGAAAAGCACCTCAATTCAGCAAAAGATAAAATATGCAACCCAAAAGTCCTCCTAATCCTGGTAGAAGGAAATTTCTCACATATACAACTTCATTCCTAGGAATTATCGGAGCATTTTTTACGGCGATACCATTTGTTAGTGCCTTTAAACCTAGTGCTAAAGCTGAGGCAGCAGGCGCGCCTGTTAAAGTTGATGTTTCAAAGTTACTTCCTGGAGAAATGATGACTGTTGAATGGAGAGGAAGACCTGTTTTCGTCGTAAACATTCCTGAAGAAAATACAAATTTCATAACAAAAAATCTTGAAAGGCTAGCTGACCCTGATATGGATGATCCCTCTCAACCGGAGTACGCGAAAAATGAGATAAGGTCTAGAAAAAAAGGAATTGCAGTTTTGACCGGAGTTTGTACCCATTTGGGCTGCGCTCCAAAGTATTACCCAGAAGCAAAGCCAGAGGATTTTGATTCAAATTGGCAGGGAGGATTTTTTTGTCCTTGTCATGGTTCGAAATTTGATTTGGTCGGAAGAGTTTATGCAAACGTTCCAGCTCCTACGAATTTAGTTGTGCCTCCACATTTTTTTGAAAAAGATAACTTATTGGTTATCGGTTCAGACGGAGTAAGTTAATGAGCGAAAACACTATTGGAAAAAAAAGCCTAGATTGGGTAGATAAAAGGTTTCCCGTAATCGACCTTTTCGAAAGGCATCTTTCTAAATATTATTCTCCTTCCAACATAAATATTTGGTATTTATTCGGCTTTCTTTTATTGATTGTTTTGGTAATGCAGATTCTAACCGGTTTGTGGTTGATGATGAATTATACCAATACAGCAGAAGGTGCATTTTCTTCAATTGAATACATTATGCGGGATGTAGATTATGGCTGGCTTATCAGATACATGCATGCCGGCGGCGCATCAGCATTTTTTGCATTGATTTATCTGCATATGTTTAGAGGCATGATGTATGGTTCATATCAGAAGCCAAGAGAATTAATTTGGGTTGGTGGATGGTTTGTTTATGTCCTTCTATGCGCAGAAGGTTTTACAGGCTATGTCCTTCCCTGGGGACAAATGTCATTTTGGGCGGCACAAGTAATTATATCTCTGGTAGGTTCTATCCCTTACTTTGGCGAAGATCTTGCTATCTGGATCAGAGGTGATTACATAGTCTCAGGAATTACTTTATCGAGACTTTTTGCATTTCATGTAGTTTTATTACCTATTTTAATTATTGCGGTTGTTTTCTTTCACATTTTAGCTCTTCATGAAATTGGCTCTAATAATCCAGACGGCATAGATGTTAAAAAACATACAGATCAGGATGGAGTTCCATTGGATGCCAAACCTTTCTTTCCATATGACATAACTCACGATTTTTATGCATTGGGAGTGTTTTTATTAATTTTTTGCACAGTGATATTCTTCTTTCCAGAAGGGGGAGGATATATCATCGAGTACGTTAACTATGAGCCAGCTAATCCACTATCTACTCCAGCTCATATTGTTCCATCTTGGTACTACACTCCATTTTACGCAATGCTTAGAGCAATAGATTTCCCTCTATTTGGATTAACCGCTAAATTTCTGGGATTTGTAGTTATGGCTGCAGGAATTGCAATTTTTGCAGCTTTACCTTGGCTAGATAGAAGCCCAGTCAAATCAATTAAGTATAAAGGTATCTTCAGTAAAGTTTTTCTAGCTGGTTTTGTGATTAGTTTCTTCGTTTTAGCATATCTTGGATCTGTCCCTCCTACAGAGACTAAGAATATGCTTGCGAAAGTTTTTACTTTTCTTTATTTCGCCTATTTTCTCTTGATGCCTTTTTATACGAGATTTGAGAAATGCAAACCTGTCCCAGAGCGTGTTGGAGATACAGCTTGAAAATCCTTTTTTATCTCACAATCATAACCTCGTCTTTCTTTATCTTTTCTGCAGGAGAATACCGATGCGGTTCTATGGAGTGTGATTACTTCGAAGCAGATGTTTCAGATAAAGCTTCTTTGCAAAGAGGATTATCTACTTACATGAATTATTGCTACGGCTGTCACTCCCTTAAGTATTCTAGATACAAAAGGGTTGCCGAAGATTTACTTATTCCTTTGGAAATGTATGAGAATAATTTAATTTTTGATGGTTCAAAAATAGGGGAACTTATGGAGATAAGTTTGACTAAAGAAGATGCAATAAATTGGCTTGGGGCTTATCCTCCTGATCTCACTTTAGAGGCCAGATTGAGAAGGCCTGATTGGATATATACTTACTTAAGAAATTATTATCCCGACTCTTCTAGACCTTACGGAGTAAACAACAGGGTTTATCAAAATGTAAATATGCCGCATGTTTTAGAAGACATGCAAAATAATCTTTCCGAAAGCCAATATGATCAAGTTATATATGATTTAACCAACTTCATGACATATGTGGCAGATCCCTCTGCAGAGCAACGCAAAAGAATTGGGACTTATGTGCTACTTTTTTTGATAATTTTTACTGCTTTTGCTTATATGACATATAGAGAATTTAAAAAAGATTTAAAATAGTTTTATGAGTCTTCTAAGCAACAGGTCTGCTATGGTTTTGTTCCATGATGATATTGGACATAGATCTCAAAAAGTTAGGATTGTAATTGCTGAGAAAGGAATAACTTGCAATTTGGAGGTGCTCAGTAAAGATGATCTTCCTAAGGAAATTTTAGAGATAAACCCTGATGGACATTTGCCTCTTTTAGTAGACAGAGAACTTTCCTTGTATCACTCTGGTTTGATTGTTGAATATCTTGATGAAAGATTTCCTCATCCACCTCTTTTACCTGTTTACCCAGTTTCTAGAGCTCAATTTAGATTAATCCTTCAAAGAATTGAAAAGGACTGGGCTGAAAATTTAGATGTTCTTGAAAATACAAATTCTTCAAAACCACAAATTACAAAAGCAAGAAACGACTTACAAAAAAATATTTCAAACTCTTTGGCGATGTTTGACAATAAAAAATTCTTCAGAAACGACGAGTTTTCAGTCTTGGATGCTGTAATTATTCCAATTCTTTTGAGACTTGAACATCATCAAATTACAATTCCTAACAATAAAGCATCAAAACCTCTTTTTGATTATATTGAAAGGATGCAAGACTTACCCAGCGTCAAAGAAAGTTTTACTTCATTAGAAATAGAATTACTTTAGCTTTATTGAAAGCCAATTTTTTCTGGTGTGATAAAGATTCTATTTTCATTTTTTGTATATTCACCTAACAGTCCATTAAATCTTGTGTTGATACCTCTGCCTAAAAATAATAGCGAATCAAATCCTAAAGCGTAAAAAAGCTTTTCTTGAATTTGTTTCTTTGAAAACTCATCATCAAATAAAAAGTTATTGTTCAAAAAGATAGGGTGCTCTAAGCCTTTTAAATTAGAATTAAATTCCTTTTTTGAAAATCTCCACATATCAAGTTGCCCAGGTAGGATATAAATTTCAGGTTCAAAAATTAAGTTGAAATTAATTGCAGGGATAATTCTTTCAGCTGTAACTTCTTTTGTATTAATGATAATTTTTTTTACGTCTTTCCTGAATCTTGGTGTTTGATAAATTCTGTTTTGAGTTATTCTTTCTAACTCCCTTTTTCTGTTTGAACTTTTATTAATCTCGAAAAGGTTTGAAATTCTATTTTCAATGTTTGATTGCTTTTCGATTAAAAAATAATTTTCTGCTTTTAATTCTCTGTCAGTCAAAACCACTGATTCCTCTCGAAGAATCTCGGGATCCGAACTGTAAAGATAGTCAACATAGTCATAGAAAGGATCAATGAAATTGAGATTTAATTTAACTTTTTCTTTTAATCCGACGATAACCAAAATATTGTTGTTATTTTTTAAATTACAATTATTCAAAACATCTACCAAATTATTATTGAGGAAAATTATTTTTTTTGTCTTGGTTAATATTTTTGAGCAATCAAAAAATTTTCCTTTTGAAAAATCTATAAAGTTGATTTGAGAATTTCTTTTCTGACCTTCCCTTAAAATAAAGAAACCATTCTTTATTCCTTCTAAAAAGGATTTCTGAAAAGCGGTTTTGTCTTCAAAAAAAACAATGTCGATGTTTGAGTTTAATCGAGACGAACTCAGAACGAGATCTTTACTTTTAAACTCATCAATATCGTCTTCTTTTTTTGAGTATTCATTGCTAGATAAAGTGCAGCAAGTTAGGATGAAAACTAAGACAACATAAGAGATTATTTTTTTTAACATGACAGGAACATTATATTTAGTTGCTACACCAATTGGTAACTTAGAGGATATAACTTTAAGAGCAATTCGAATTCTTAATGAGTCGAGCATTGTTCTTGCAGAGGATACAAGAAATTCAAAAAAACTTTTTGTAGCGCACAAAATTGCTAGCAAGTTGGTTTCGTATAATGACTTTTCATCTCAGAAAAAAATTTCCTCGATAATAAAACATCTAAAAGACGGTAAAACCATTTCTTTGATCTCAGATGCTGGAACACCTCTAGTCTCAGATCCGGGTCATGAATTGGTTTCACAAGTCATCAGCGAGAAAATTAAAGTTGAAAGTATTCCAGGTCCTTCTTCAGTAATTTCGGGATTAATTACTTCAGGATTTAAAAATAATAAGTTTATTTTCGAAGGCTTTTTACCAAAAAAATCTAGCGAGTTAAAATCACTGCTTTCAAAATGTAATTATGAAACTAAGACAATTGTTTTCTTTGAATCCCCTTACAGAATTAAAAAAACTTTAAAAGTCATGAGAGATGTTCTTGGTGAAAATAGAAGAATAAGTATTGCTCGTGAAATGACTAAAATGCATGAAACAATTTTAAGAGGCACAATTGAGGAGTTGAACCACATTGCAGATGTGGATTTGAACCTTACTAGAGGAGAAATTGTTATTGTTTTAGAAGGATCTGATAAGAGAGATGATGAATTTGACAACAAATTGGATTATTTGTATTCAGCATTATCAAATGATCTTTCCTTGAAACAATTTTCAAAGGTTTTTTCTAAAATTTCAAAACAAAGCTCAAAAGAAATTTACAACAAATATAAAGAATAAGTATAATTCTCGCGAGCTGACCGAGTAATCGCTGCATTGCAGAGGAAAGTCCGGGCTCCATAGGAAAAAGTGCCAGGTAACTCCTGGAGGTAAGTTTTAAAAGCTTACTATGGAAAGTGCAACAGAAAATAAACCGCCTTAGGGTAAGGTTGAAAAGGTGAGGTAAGAGCTCACCGTGTTTTTTGGTAACAAAGAACAGCTAGGTAAACCCCACTTGGAGCAAGGCCAAATAGAGATTTTATAATGTTTTCCGCATTGAATCTGGGTAGGCCGCTAGAAATTCATGGCGACATGAGTTCGAGATGAATGATTACTTCAAACAGAACCCGGCTTATGAGTCAGCTCAATCCACTTTAGCAGCCTGTATTACAGCGTAAGAATCTGTTTTTTTAGAGTTTTAATATATTTACAATCCCTAAAAAGTGTGTAAAAGTGTGCAAAAGTATACATTAGTGTAACTTTTTGGGACTACTTTATGGCTGGACTTTATGGGTTTAGCAGTCTTTCCTTGGACACAAAGGGAAGAATTGTTATACCTGCAAGATACAAAGACTTGTTGAAGGAAATGGCTTCAGGGTCGATTATTATCACTCGAGATCCTCAATATCCTTCACTCTTGATTTATCCAGGAGCATTGTGGAAGAAAATTTCCGATGCCTTTGAAAATCTATCTGGCCTAAATCCAAAAATTAGATCTTTACAGTGGAATTTCCTTGGAAATGCTCATGCTATTGATTTTGAAGTCTCTGAAAGAATGACCCTTCTTATTCCGCAGTCCCTAAGAAATTACAGTCAAATTAAAGAAAAAACTAAAGTTGTACTCATTGGTATGGGTCAAAAACTAGAACTATGGAGTGAAAAAAACTGGAAACTCAAAGAAGAAGGGAAAAACGTAAAAGGCGAAAGACTAGAAATTGAACTTCCAAGCGAAGTTCAGGAGATCCCGTTTTGAATTATTCTCATGAACCAGTTTTATTGAATGAGACTTTAAACAATCTCATTTATGATAAAAGCGGTTCATACCTTGACTGCACCTTTGGTTTAGGAGGGCACTCAAAAAAAATTCTAGAAAATCTTAATTCGGATGGCAGTCTTTATTCAATTGATAAAGATAAAGAGGTCAAACATTATGCGAATCTAATCAAGGATGAGAGATTTAATTTCCAAACATCAACTTTTTCAAATATCTCGAGCTTATTTTCAAAAAATACTATGAATGGTGTTCTTTTTGACTTAGGAGTCTCGTCCCTTCAATTAGATAAGCCTGAAAGGGGCTTTAGCTTTATGCGTGAGGGAGAACTGGATATGAGATTTGATAATAGTTCTGGAATGTCTGCTAAAGAATGGATAAATAGCGCATCAGAAAAAGAACTTGCAGACGTTTTTTATTTTCTTGGAGAGGAAAGAAAATCTAGACAGTTTGCAAAAAAAATCATCCAAGCAAGGAAAGATACAAATATTTCTTCTACTAAAAATCTGGCAGAGCTTTTCAAACCAAAAGGTTTCCAAAAAAAACATCCAGCCACAAATATTTTTAGAGGCATAAGAATCTTAATTAATAATGAATTTGAGGAATTAAAGGAAGGCCTAATTTCAGCAATAAAAGTTTTAAAAGACAGGGGCATTTTAGCTGTCATAAGCTTCCATTCAGCCGAAGACAGAATAGTTAAAAACTTTTTTAAAAAAGATTACAAGAATTTTTTTGAGGGTATTAACTTGAAAAACGTTAATAAAATTAAACCATCCAAGGAGGAGAAATCAACTAATCCTCGATCTAGAAGTGCAATTTTAAGAATTGGGGAAATAGAATATGTCTCTTAAATACATATCATTTCTTTCTCTTTTGTTTATCTTAACTTTTGTTTTGTTAGTTTACTTACAGCTGGACTTTAATATAAAAAAAACAAATTCAGATATTTATAAACTAACAAAAGCATTTAATTATGAATTGGATGAGAATCTCTCCTTAAATAGCAGAATACAATTAAAAAAATCTCTAAAAGAAGCTTATGAGAATTCTTCGCAAAGCCTTTCTATGATCAGACCAGATGAGATATTGAAGATTGAGGTTGCAAATTGAATATCAAGCTTAATCCAAAGATATTTTTTCTTTTTTCATTTATCTTATCCAGTGGTTTTGCAATTGCTTCCTCCATTGACGGTTTAAATTTTAAAGATAGAGAGTTAACAAAAATACCTTATTTTTATTTAAATGATGATGAAGTCATTTCTCAAAACGGCAAATCAATCCTACTAAATGATAATGATTCTTTATCTTTGGTTAATTTATCAACTGCTGACAAAGAACCTTTAGGGTTGATTAGTAATTATTATGCAATTCAAGAGGTCCTACTGTTGAAAGATCTTCAAATTGAAGAAATGGAACATAAAAAATTTGGGCAAATAAAAATTCAGACGACCAATAAGAAATTTATTAAATTTCAAGATTTTCAACTCCCTGATCAACTTAGAACCCTGAAATTATTCTTCCAGAGCAAAGATTCACAAAATTTATTAAAAAACTTTAAAACCATAGATCTGAGACATAAAGATAAATTAGCAATTGGATATCATTAATGGCGAACAATAACAAAAATAATTTAAGAGTCGGAATAGATATAGGAACCTCTAAAGTTGTTTGCATAATTGCAGAGAATACCTCGGAGGGCATAAACGTATTGGGCTTAGGTATTCAAAATTCAATAGGTCTTCGAGATGGAGTTATTGTGGATATTGAATCTACGGTAGCAGCAGTCAAAGAGGCGGTTTCGAAAGCTGAGCTTATGTCAGGAAGGCAGGTTACAAAAGCTTTCGTAGGAATTTCAGGCGGGAGTGTTAATGGTTTGAATTCTTCAGGAGCCGTGCCAATAAAAGATAAAAAAGTAAAAATGAGCGAGGTTGAAAAGGTCATGTCTACAGCTCAAGCTCAAAGAATTCCAGAGGGCTACGAGCTTTTGCATGCTTTGCCAAGGGAATTCATCATTGATAATCAACCTGGAGTAAAGGCGCCATTAGGTATGGCAGGAGTAAGGCTCGAAGCCCATGTTCATTTGGTTTCTTGTCTTAAGAATTCAGCAACAAATATTGGATCTTGCATGAAAATATGTGGAATTGATGTTCAAAAATATGTCTTGGAACAACTTGCATCTAGCCATTCAGTTCTTACGGATGATCAGAAGAAATTAGGTGTTTGTCTTATTGATATTGGCGGTGGAACTTCTGACGTAGCAATTTTTTCAGATGGAGCAATTAGTCATACAGTAAATGTACCTATTGCAGGAACACATGTTACTAATGATATTGCTAGGGCAATTCAAACTTCGATTCAAAATGCGGAAGAGATTAAAAAGAAACATGGTTGTGCTTGGAGTGAATTAGCAGATTCCGACGAAATGATAACTACTCAATCAATAAATGGTAGAGAAAACCAATCATTCTCAAGACATGGCCTATCGACTGTTATCGAAGAACGATATCAAGAAATTTTTCAAATTATTAAGCAAAGAATGGGAAATATAAATCTTGCTCAAGCAATACCCGCAGGAATAGTGTTGACCGGGGGCGCATCAAGAATAGAGGGTATTTCTCAATTAGCGGAGGCAATATTTCAAGCTCCTGTCAGAGTCGGAAAACCTCAGGGATTGATTGGTTTAAGCGATATTTTATCGAATCCCATATATTCCACAGCAGTTGGATTAATTTTGTTTGCTCAAAAGGAACAGGAAGAAGATTACATGGACTTTGCGATGTTAAACGAAAAAGGCTTATTAAATAAAGCCTTTAGATGGATACAGAATACTTTTTAACTTTATTTTAGGAGGAGTTATGAAATATAAACTAGTAGATAATGGCAAGAGAAATCAAACCATAATAAAAGTAGTTGGTGTTGGTGGCTGTGGAGGCAATGCCATAGACCACATGGTAGCTAACGGAGTTGAAGGTGTGGAAACAATTTCCGCAAATACTGATTCGCAAGCATTAACTAAAAATAAAGCAGCTGAAAAAATAATTTTAGGAGAAATAAATAATCACGGGCAAGGAGCTGGAGGAAAGCCAGATGTAGGCAGAGACACTGCTCTAGATGATTATGAAAGATTAACGACTATGTTTGATGGTGCCGATATGGTCTTCATAGCAGCAGGAATGGGGGGAGGAACTGGAACTGGTGCAGCTCCAATAGTTGCTAGAGCTGCGAAAGAGGTTGGCGCTTTAGCAGTAGCAATTGTTACAAAACCAATGTCTTTAGAGTTTAAAGATGATTTGGCAGAAGCAGGAATTAAAGAGCTGAGGTCGGAAGTTGATTCTTTAATAACCATTCCAAATCAAAAACTAAGTGAAGTTTTTGGAGGCGACTGCACCATGTTAGAAGCTTTTGGCCATGCAAATGATGTTTTGTTAGGAGCTGTGAGAGGTATCGCTGACATCATCACCCAGACTGGTTACATAAATGTGGACTTTAACGATGTTAGAACTGTCATGGCTGAGCAAGGAGTTGCCATGATGGGAACAGGAGTTGCTAGTGGTCCTAGCAGAGCAAAAGATGCAGCAGCTCAAGCAGTAGGGAGTCCGCTTTTGGAGGATATAAATTTACAAAATGCAAAAGGAGTTCTAGTAAATATAACTGGAAAAGGCATTAAGGTTGGTGAGATAGAGGACGTTCTTCGACAAGTATCAGAATTTGCGAGTGATGGCGCTCAAATAATCCATGGTGCAGTAGAAGATAATGACATGGAAGGAGATATAAAAGTCACAATCATAGCAACGGGCTTATCAGACAGCTCTCAACAAAATGATAGAGCTTCAGGATTTAAGGTTGCTAATGATCCATACGGTAGATTTCAAGAAGTACCAACTTTAGGAAAAGTTGAAAATGAAATTGCTAAGAATGAATCAACCAAAAAAAGTGATTATTTAGACATACCGTCATTTGTGAGAAAACAGATAGATTGATTTGAATGCAAGCGAGAATAATAAATACAGAGAACTTACTCTCTGGATTGTAATATTCTTTATCCTATTAGCTTTACCAACCAAGTTAGTCTTTTTTCAAAAAAACGATTTTAGTTTAGGAAAAGAATTTTCACAAAAGGCTTCAATCAGGCAATCTTCTATTGCTTCAAAAAGAGGAGTAATTTTTGACAGAAATAACAACGTTTTGGCTGAAGATATTCCATCTTATGAGATCGGCATCTCCCTAAAGGATTTTTCATTTGACCCAATTCATATAAATCTCATATCGACTAATTTAGATTTAGATATTGATAGGTTAAAAAAACGGTTAGCCAGAAAAAAAACCAAATATTTGGTTCTCAATCAAAAAGTAGCAAAACAAAAAAAAGAACTCATTCAGTCTTTAGAAATTCCTGGAATAGTCATTAGCAAGAGAACATTTAAAAGAAACTATCCTCAAGGAGAGATATTTTCTCAATTGATAGGACTTACTAATTATAAAAACGAAGGTGTTAATGGAATTGAGTTTGCTCTTGATGAAACTTTAAAGGCAGAAGACGGTTATCAAGAAAAAATTCTTTCTAGAAAATCAGGCGTTATTCAAAATAAAATAATTAAAGAGCCAATTAATGGCTCATCAGTAAACTTAACGGTTGACTCTAAAATTCAATTTGTCTTATTTGACAAGCTTAAAAAAGCTGTTGAATTTCATAATGCAGAATCTGCGTCAGGCATAATGATTGACTTGGATTCAAATGAAATTCTAGCAATGACAAATTTTCCATCATTTGACCCCAACAATAGAAAAAAACTTAATAACATGGAATTATTGAAGAATAATTCAGCGATAGAGCTCTTTGAGCCAGGCTCTACTGTAAAACCCTTAGCTTTATCTGCCTTATTAAAAAACCATCCAGAGTTAATTGAGTCAGCAGTAAATACTTCCCCAGGGTGGATAGAGTTTGAAGGTTATAAAACTGAAGATGCCAGAAACTATGGGACATTATCTACAGAAGAAATAATTTCTAAATCCAGTAATGTCGGCATGGTAAAGCTATGCGCTGATTTTGATCCCAGTCAAATTCTTAGAACCTATTACTCTCTTGGTTTGGGGAAGTATATGAATGAAATTTTTATCTCAACCCGAGAAGGCTATCTCCCAGAATATAAAAATTTATCGCCTAGAGAAAAAGTTTCACTTTGTTATGGATATGGTCTTCAGACAACCCTGGTTCAATTAATCTCTGCTTACAGCACAATTTTTTCAGAAGGAGTTTATCGCCCACTTAAATTAATAAGACACTCATCTCAATTTGAAGAAGAAAGAATCCTTAGCAAAGAAAATGCTAAACAAATAAAGAAAATATTGTACCAAGCAATAAAAAATGGCACCGGATTTCGGGCCAAAGTTAATGATCATGATGTTTTTGGCAAAACAGGAACGGCAAGAATTTTTAAGGATCAAAAGTATAATGAGGATTTGCATAATGCCTTATTCATAGGAATGACGAAAATAGAAGATAAAGAGTACTTGGTCGGACTATTTGTAAAAAATCCAAAGATTAACGGTGATGGAGGAGGCGATGTTGCTGCTCCAATATTTTCGGAGATCATTGAAACCATTCAAAAACTTTAATAATGCTTTCCTTAACAGAAAATCTTTCAAAATTAGAAGGTATAAAAATCACTGGATTTACCGATAATTCAAATTTTGTTGAGCAAGACTATGCTTTCATATCTCTTTCAAAAAATCCAAAGGAAGCACTTAAATATTCCAAAGATGCTATTGATAAAGGCGCCAAAATTGTCATTAGTCAGGTAAACCTCCATGAACATTTAAAAGATAAAAACTTATTTGATTCGAATTTAGTTAATCATAAAGATAAATATCTAGAGATTCTTTTTGCAAGATCAAAAAAAAGTATCAAGATTGTTGGAATTACCGGTACAAATGGAAAATCTTCAACCGCATTTTTTCTCCACCAACTTTTATCTTTCAAGGATTCCAATGCGACTCTATTAACGAATACACTAGAAGTTTCAAATCTTAAAAATACACAATTCACTCCCTTAACTACACCAGATAATTTTTTACTTCATCATTTTTTAAAAAAATCTATCGATTTGAAGAGAAAGTACTTCCTTATGGAAGTTTCCTCACATGGCATAGATCAGAGCAGAATTTCTGGTTTAGATTTTTTTGCTAAGTCCCTCACAAGCTTTTCAAAAGACCATCTTGATTATCATAAAAATTTTCGTAGTTATAGAAATGCTAAAAAAAGCTTTTTCTCAACATTCGATGAAAACAACATCGTTTCCATTGATAATGATTTAGGAAGGGAAATTCATTCTGAAAACAAATCAACTTTGACTGTTTCAGTGAATGACAAAACTGCAAATTTACACTTAGAAAATAACTTAATAAAAACTCCTTGGGGAGATTTAACAAATTATCTTCCTTTTAAAAGTAAATTTATGATTTCAAATTTTTTATGTGCTTTGGGCCTCTACGGAAAGATATTCAATGAAATAGATTTTGAGGCAGAAACGCTTAAAAATTTGAAAAACCTTCCTGGCAGATTACAAAAAATTTCTTTATTTCAGGACAAAATTTGCTATGTAGACTATGCACACACCCCAGATGCATTGAAATCTGTTTTGGATTATTTGAGAAGTAGCTATAAAGGAAAAATCATAACTTTATTTGGATGTGGCGGGGAAAGAGATTCATTTAAAAGAGGGGATATGGGAAAAATCGCCCAAGAGAAATCGGATTTTCAAATTATTACAAACGACAATCCAAGAAATGAAGATCCAAAAAAAATAGTGGCTCAAATTATCAAAGATATGCATTTAAAAAACTTTGACATTATTTTTGACAGAAAAGAAGCTATCTCTGAGGGCTTAAAAAAACTTAAGAAATTGGAACAAGAATCAGTTTTGCTTATTGCTGGAAAGGGCCATGAGAACTTTCAAATTTTAAAAGGCAAGGAAATAGAATTTAACGATTTAACAATTTTAAATGAATTGAAGGATGTTATTTAAAAAAAATATAGAAAATCTTGCGGCCTTTGGAGGAGGAAGAATTTATTGTAAAAATATTGACTTCAAAAAAATTGTTTTTAATTCAAAAGAAATCAAAGGAGGGGATGTATTTATACCCCTTAAAGGACAAAATCATGATGCTCATAAATTTATTTCTGAAGCATATGATCTTGGGGCTGTATGTGTTGTTTCTGAAAAAAAGGTTGAGAATAAAAATCATATTCTTGTTAAGGATACGAACACTTTTTTAGAAAATATCGCAAAAAAACAAAGAGAACTATTTGAGGGACTGGTGGTTGGAATTACAGGGAGTAATGGTAAAACCACAACAAAAGAAACTCTAAGTAAATACTTCAAGGAGAAATTTAAGCAAAATGATGTCTATAAAAGTCATGGAAATTTTAATAATTTTTATGGCCTTTGTTTTTCTCTTTTGGAATTAAGCCCGCATCATAAAGTGGGTTTTTTTGAAATTGGAACAAATAATCCTGGAGAAATTTCAAAATTGGCAAATATTTTAAAAATGAATTTAAGCATTATTACGAATATTGGAAATGCTCATTTAGAAGGCCTAAAAAATATAGATGGCGTGGCAAATGAAAAAAGTGATATTTTTGTTTTTACCAAGGATGAAGGATATTGTTTAGGGGACATTCCAAAAAAATATTTAAATCTAGTTAGAGATAAATCGTCTGGAAAAAAAAGAATTTTCTTAAGCGACAATGATCCAAAAAAATTAATGAAAACTGCCATTATAAAAATTAATGATCTGCTAGAGGTTGAGTATCTTCATCAAGAAATAGATAGCTTCTTAGATAAAAAAATTGATGTTCCTGGCAGGTTTGAAATAAGAAAATCAAAGTCAAAAGCTCTGATCATTGATGATTCTTACAATGCAAATCCAGATTCCTTTTTATACGCTTTTAAAAAAATAAAAAATTTAGATCTTTCAAAAATTTCTTTTATTGAAAAAGGTTCAAAATATCAAAAAAAAATATGCGTTATGGGGCAAATGGGAGAACTTGGAGAAAAATCCGAAGACTTACATAAATATATCCTCAAAGAGGCATCTTTAATATTTGATATTGTTTTAGCAATAGATTTCAAGGTGAATTTGAAAGAATCAAATATATCTTTTTTTAAAAGAGAAGAAATTGATTCTTATTTGAAGGAATATCTTGAAGAAGATGCTTTAATTTTCTTCAAAGGTTCACGTTCGGTTAAAATGGAAAACATCATCAAGAATCTTACTTAAAATGTTTTTACCAATACTTGAATATTTAGCGGAAAGCTTTGGGCCTTTAAGGATCTTCAACTATTTCACTTTTAGAGCAATCCTTGCAACTTTAACCTCATTGGTTTTTATTCTTTTTTTTGGTAAGACTTTTATAAGATTTATAGCAAAACAAAAATATGGTCAGATCATCAGAGACGAAGGCCCTCAAAGTCATTTAGAAAAAAAAGGAACTCCCACGATGGGAGGGTTATTAATTTTATTTTCTATTGTATTTTCATGCCTTTGTTGGGGAGATTTAAGTAATAAATATCTTTTAGTTTCAATGGCAGTAACTTTTTTATTTGGCGTTATTGGGTTAATTGATGACTATTTAAAACTGCGTTATTCAAATAGCAAAGGTCTAAGTGGCAGAAGTAGGCTTCTATGGGAAATTTTAGTAGCTTTATCTGCAAGTTCATTGATTTACTATTTTGCTTCCAGCGCAGAAGAAACTACTTTGTTTCTTCCTTTTTTCAAAGACTTTGCTCTGCAACTTGGGATTTGGTTCATTTTATTCAGCGCCTTGGTTCTTGTTGCAACTGCAAATGCTGTTAATTTAACTGATGGGCTAGATGGACTAGCAATAATGCCTTCTGTAATGGTGGCTGCAGGAATGGGAATAATTGCATACATTTCGGGTAACGCAATTCTCTCGGATTATCTTAATGTTCCCTATCTTTTTTATTCAACAGAAATAGTAATTTTTTGTGGGGCGCTAGTTGGAGCTGGGATAGGGTTTCTTTGGTTTAATACTTATCCTGCACAAATATTCATGGGCGATGTTGGATCTCTGTCTTTAGGTGCGGCATTAGGAATTATCGCAGTAAGTATTAGACAAGAGTTTATATTGGTGTTGATGGGGGGAGTTTTTGTAATAGAAACTCTGTCTGTAATTCTTCAGGTTGCTTCTTTCAAACTAACTGGCAAAAGAATATTTAAAATGGCTCCCTTACATCATCATTACGAACTTTCAGGGCTAGCTGAACCAAAAATAATTGTCAGATTTTGGATCGTAACCTTAATTCTTGTTCTTTTTGCTTTGGCTACCTTTAGACTAAGATAAAAATGAACTCATCCAAACCTGTTCTAATCCTTGGCAAAGGAATTACAGGAGAGTCATTAAGAGATTATTTTTCTAAAATAAAACAACCATTCATTACTTTCGATACGAGGGTAAAAAAGGAGTCATTCAATTTAAAAAAAAATTTAAATTTTAATTTTATTACCGAAGAAGAAATAGATTTTAACAACTTAAAATTTATAGCCTGCAGTCCAGGATTTGACTTAAATCACAACATAATCAAAACAGCCAAAGAGAAAAACATTGAAATTAAAAGTGATATAAATATTTTTTTAGAAGAAAACACATCAAAAAAAATATTAATTTCTGGCACCAATGGAAAATCTACAGTTTGTTCATGGTTAGAAAAATTATTTAATTACCAACATTTAGATACTCTTGCCATTGGAAACATCGGAAGACCAGTTTTGGAATTCGTGGAGGAAAAAAAAGACTTTTTTGTTTTAGAGGTTTCAAGCTTTCATTTGGATATAGCACCATTACCAAAATTCAAATTATCAGTTTTGTTAAATATTACACCTGATCATATTGATCGACATGGAAGTTTCAATGAATATGCAAAAATAAAAAAGAAGATAAGTGACAGTAGTGAAATTTCAATTGTTAACGAAAATCTCAAAGAATTTATTCCTCAAGCTGATTATTTTTTTAGCAATAAAGGGTCTATAAAAGATCAAAACTACAATGCAATCAAAGAAATTTGTTCCTGCTTAAATCTTAATTTTTTAGAAAAAGATATTTTGAATTGTTTTGCTCAGCTTCCTCACAGAATGGAACTTTTTCATCAGTTAGATGAAAACATAACCTTCATAGATGATTCAAAAGCAACTAATGTAGCTTCATCATTAGAAGGCCTGAAAAGTGTCGATGAATCCAAGTCATTGATAGTCTTTTGCGGAGGAAGATCAAAAAATCAGGATTTTAAAAGTTTCACTGATTATCTAAATAAACGTGCAAAGAAAATTTATTATTTTGGCGAGAGTACAAAAATTTTAAAAAAGCTTCTTGATTCGTCAAAATCTCAAGAAGTTTCAAACCTTGAAGAGGCAGTTCATTCGGCATTAAAAATTATTGAAAATGATACCGTTATGATTCTCTCGCCAGCATGTTCTAGCTTAGATATGTTTGAAAGCTTTGAGGAAAGAGGAAAAAAATTTAAGGATTTAGTTTTGAATGCCAAAATTTAAAAACCAATCAACATTGCAAAGGATTTTTCTTGGTAAGCATGATCGCTCGCTTGGCTTTGCTGATATTGATATACCTATGTTGTTCATTTCAACGTTCTTATTATTTTTTGGTATTGTCATGGTTACTTCCGTATCTCTCCCTCTCACTTCAGGGTCGCTCAACATGACTTTAAGTCATATTCAAAAAATTTTCATTGCGTTTGTTATTGCATTATTTGCTTTCAGAATGCCAATGAGCTTTTGGCAAAAAAATTCAATTTATTTCTTATTGTTCTCTTTACTTTTATTGATATTGGTTTTTGTCCCCTTCATAGGAAAAGAAGTTAACGGCGCATTTAGATGGATTCGAGTTTTGGGCTTTTCTTTTCAACCTTCTGAATTGATGAAGTTTTCGCTTATCATTTATATATCCTCATATTGCATTAGAAAATACGATGAATTTAGAGAAGAATGGTTAGGCTTCTTTAAACCTGTTTTTTTGATTTCGCTTTCCATATTGCTTATTTTGCTTGAGCCAGATTTAGGTTCATCGGCAGTAATATTTATTGTATCTTTTTCTATACTTTTTATTGCTGGAGCTCCTTTAAAGCATCTTGTATCAATTTTTATAGTTGGATTATTTACATTTATTGGCTTGATATTTACAGCGAGCTACAGAATCAAAAGAATTATGGGATATTTAGATCCTTGGAATAACGAATTTGCAGAGCAGTTAAGAGCTTCTTTAAGCGCAATAAGTAATGGTCAATGGTTTGGAGTAGGCATTGGAAATAGCCAAATGAAAGAGGGATTTTTGTCGGATGCTCAAACCGACTTTATTTTTGCGATTATCACAGAAGAATTAGGCATTGTTTTTAGTTTAGTTTTAATTTTAGCTTTCTCATACTTAGTCTTCAGATGTTTTATGATAGGAAGATATGCTCGTCAAAATGATTATACTTTTGGTTGTTTAGTATCTTATGGAGCGGGAGTTTTAATAGCTCTGCATGTTTTTATAAATATCGGCGTTTCAACGGGATTGCTACCTACAAAAGGTATTACGTTACCATTAATAAGCTTTGGAGGTTCTAACTTGATGCTCATGTTTGTTTTGATTGCCTTAGTTCAGAAAATAAAGATTGAAGCAAACTTTTCAAATAAAGTTTCTGTCTAAAAAATATGTCAGATAAAAATAAAAAAATTATTATCTGTGCAGGGGGGACAGGGGGACATGTATTTCCTGCAAAAAAATTAAGCGAAATGCTTCTAAAAGAGACTGTTGAAATAAGTTGGATTGGCTCGTCTAGAGGACCGGAAGAACAAATATGCAAAGATTTAGGTATAAAATTTTATCGGTATCCATTAACTGGCTTCAGAGGCAAATCTTTATTTTTTAAAATCTTAAGTCTTATTTTTTTGATTTTCTCATTCTTGAGATTTTTTCTAGAATTTCAAATTGGGAATGTTTTTTCCAAAAGAAATATCCTAGTTTGTTTTGGAGGGTATGTCTCTTTAGTAGGTTTGGCACACTTTTCTGGACCAATATATATTCAAGAACAAAATTCTATACCTGGTTCTACAAATAGACTTTTAGCTAGATATAAAAAAATAGATAAGATTTTTTGCGGTTTTCCAAAAACTCAAGATTTTTTCGAAGAAAAAAAAGCAATATTCTCTGGCAATTTAATAAATCTTGATGCACAAAAAGTTGAGAAAAAGAAACCCTGCTCTGGTGAGTTAGATATCAAGATCATGGGAGGAAGTCTTGGCGCTAGATTGATTAACAAAACTGCACCCAAAGTTTTCAGCCAGCTATCACAAGATTTTCCTGATTTTAAATTTATCTTGTCGCACCAATGTGGCAAAGGAAACCTAGAAGAAACAAAATCGTACTACGATTCTTGTAAAAAAAATTTTGATTTAAAGCTCTTTGAATTTGTAGAAAGTATGGAAAGCTTTTATTCAAATGCGGATCTAATAATTTCAAGAGCAGGAGCTCTGTCCGTATCTGAAATTTGTGAAACTCAAAATATTGCAATTTTCATTCCTTTGAAAAATTCAATTGATAATCATCAACATGAAAATGCTAAATTCCTGGCAGAGAAAAACTCTGCATTTATTTGTGAAGAGGATCTTTTGGAAGAAAATTTAAAAAAAATATTATTTGAAATTGTTAAAAATCCTGAGATTCTTGAAAAGATGAAAAAAAACATATCCAGGATTTCTTTAACTGACAAAAAAAATATTATTGTCAAAAAAATTCTTTCAAATGAATGACATAAAAAAAATACATTTAATTGGAATAGGCGGTGCCGGAATGAGTGGCATCGCTGAAATACTAATCAATTTAGATTATGAAATTTCTGGTTCCGATTTAGTTGATACTCCAATAACGCAAAGACTTGAGTCTCTTGGGGCTGAAATTTTTTATGCCCATGATGCCTCAAATGTAGCAGAAAAGGATTTGGTTGTTATTTCATCGGCTATTTCACATGAAAATTTGGAAGTATCTGAGGCTGAAAAATTAAAAATTCCAGTTATCAAAAGAGCTGAAATGCTGGCAAATTTAATGATGCTTAAAGAAAGTGTTGCAATAGCCGGCAGTCATGGCAAAACCACTATAACTTGTATTCTTGCTCATATTTTTAGCAGTAATGAACTTGATCCTACATACATCATTGGCGGGAAGGTAGAATCTTTTGCATCAAATGCAAAGCTTGGCAAAGGCAAACATATTTTTACCGAAGCTGATGAAAGTGACGGCTCATTTTTATTATTAAGACCCCATAAAGCAGTAATTGCGAATATAGATAACGATCATTTGGAGGCTTATGACGACAGTCTTGAAAAATTAAAACAATCCTTTAGGGACTTTTGTCTGAAAACTCCCTTTCAAGGTCGGATATTTGCCAATGGTGATTCTCCTAAAGTAGTAGAAGTCATTGAAAATCTTCCTCGTAATGTATCTTTGTTTGGTTTTTCTGCAAACAACGATTTTCAAATATTAAATTTCATGCAAGACAAAGATGGTTCTAATTTTGTTTTATTTGATAAAGAAAAAAACAATAAAATGAGCTTTAAGACAAATATGCTGGGAAAGCATAATATTTTAAACGCAGCAGCAGCTATCACTGTAGCTCTCGATGAAGGAATATCTTACGAGGGAATAAAGCAGGCTTTAGAAAAGTTCATTGTTATTGAAAGAAGGTTTCAACTAATATCAGAAAAAGTCTTTGAAAAAGATATAATTCTTATCGATGATTATGGACATCATCCAGAAGAGTTAAGCGTTTCAATTAATACTGTCAAAGAAGTTTGGCCCAATAGAAAACTATTGGTAGTTTTTCAGCCCCACAGGTATTCACGTACAAAAGCTTTGTTTGACGATTTTGTAAGGCTTTTGTCTTCTTGCGAAAACTTAATTCTTTTAGAGATCTATCCAGCAAGTGAAAAACCGATTCCAAACTATGAAAGCGATGACCTTATTAGAGAGATACATAAGTTAAATCCATCGGCAAAATTGGTAAGAGGCATAGAGGAGGCATATGATGCAATGAAAGAAATTGCTGAGGATAATTTCATTTTTCTAACGCAAGGAGCTGGAAATACTTCGTTGCTAGCAAAAAAATTTAAAAATTAATGAAGATAGAAAATTTAAGCATTGGTATTGTCTGTGGAGGCTTTTCAAATGAAAGAGAAATTTCTTTGAGAGGAGCTCAGTCAATTCATCAAACCTTGATTGCGAAAAACATAAATTCCAGACTCATTGATATCAGAGATAAAAACGAAATGCATGACAAAAAAATGTATGAAGGTATTGATTTTGCCCTTGTAATGATTCATGGAAAAGGTGGAGAGGATGGAGAAGTCCAAGAGTTTTTATCGTCATTGAATATTAAGTTTTCAGGAAGTGACATTTCAGGCCTGAAAAATTCATATGATAAAGTTCTGACAAAACAAATTTGGCGTGAAAACAAAATAAATACTCCCCAATATGTGTCGAACATTTTTGACTGGTCTGATCTTCCTGACTTTTTAAAAAAAGCTTCAAAGTTGGTTATAAAACCAAGCAAGGAAGGTTCAAGTCTTGGAGTATCTATAATAAAAAATAATTCTGAAAATTTTTCAAAGGCCATTAAACATGCAAAAAAGTTTGAAGGCACTCCAATCATTGAAGAATTTATTCCTGGAAGAGAACTTACCATCTCAGTTTTAGGAAATTTAATATGTGACCCAATAGAAATTGAAGCTCAAGAAGAGTTTTATAATTTTGAAGCAAAATACAATAGAACTGATACATCTTATAGCTTTCCTATTTTTGCAGAAGACAAACTAGCTAAGCTTAAAAAGCTTTCAAAGAATGCTTTTGATCTTTTAGGGTGTGATAAATGGGGGAGAGTAGATTTAATTGAATACGAAGATAAATTCTACTTCATTGAGGTGAATACCGTTCCAGGAATGACAGAGACCAGTTTAGTGCCTAAATCAGCAGAAAAAGAAGGTTTAAATTTTTTTGAACTCATAAAAAAAATAATAATAGACTCTATTGATAATTGAGTTCTTTTGACTTAGACTTCGCGTGTTTTCTTGAGTCTTTCTATTAAAGATTCATACCCATAAGGAGGCAAATTGAACCATTACGAAATAATTTATATTTTTAACCCTGATGAAAAAGAGCTGGGTAAATCTCTATTCGATAAAATATTAGAGACAACCAAATCCATTAAAGGTCAGATACATAGATCCGAAGAAATTGGCTCAAGAAGATTGGCATATCCAATAAAAGATTTCTATCGAGGCGAGTACTTTTTAATCAACTTAGAGTGTAATTCCTCTGAGCTAGCATCAATAACCGACCTTTTTAAATTTAATGAAAATATTTTAAGGACATCCGTTTTAAAGAAAAAACAAGCTGAAACTGGCAAATCAGCTCTTATGGAACAAACCAAAGACTCTTCATATGAAAAAGATTCAAAAGACGAAGGCCTTGTAAAAAAAGTTTCAAATGAAGCAAAAGAAGTTTTATCAAAAGCAGAAGAAGTAGTTGAAGACGCCATTGAAGAAGTCAAAGAAGCTGCTGAAAAAGTTGAAGAAGTTGTAGAAGATGTGGTTGAGGATGTGGTTGAGAAAGCTGAGGAGATTGTCGAAGCTGCTGTAGTTGAAGACGCCATTGAAGAAGTCAAAGAAGCTGCTGAAAAAGTTGAAGAAGTTGTTGAAGAAGTAGTTGAAGAGGCAAAAGAAAAAGCAAAAGGAGTTTTTGCGAAAGTTAAGAATGTTTTTAAATCAGATAAGAAAAAGTAAGATATATGAGAAGACAAAAAGATAACAAAAGAAGAAATCAGAATCAGGATAACTTTCTAAAGCCTAAAAGAGCTTGTCAATTTACTGCAGCAGGCGTTGAAGAAATTGATTATAAAGATGTTGAGCTTTTAAAAAAATTCATAACAGAAACAGGAAAGATTATTCCAGCACGTATGACCGGTACAAGTGCAAAGTATCAACGCCAACTTACTAGAGCCATAAAAAGAGCAAGGCTTTTGGCATTATTACCTTTTACAGATAGTCATTAAAAGCATGAAGTTAATTCTACAAGAAAGCATTACAGGATTAGGAAATCCTGGAGACTTGGTCCAAGTTAAATCAGGTTATGGTAGAAATTATCTTTTACCTTCAGGCAAAGCGATTATTGCCAATGAAGAAAATATGAAGGTTTATGAAGCAAAACAAGAAGAATTGAAACTTCTGGAAGAAAAAAGGCTAGAAAGTGCAAAAGAGATTTTTGAAAAAATAAATGAATTTTCCGTCTCCCAAAATGTAGCGATTTCCGAGGAAGGCACAATGTATGGCTCAGTAGGAACAAAAGAGATTTCAGAACTTTTAGAAGCAAATGATTTCCAAATTGAAAGAAGTGCAGTCAGACTCCCTGAGGGTTCGCTCAAAGAACTCGGAAATTATGTGATTGATATCGAATTGCATCCTGAAGTTATAGCTAAAATTAATCTCGAACTAAAACCCGAAGAATCTTAAAATCTAATTGTCTTCATTCTTCAGTAGTGGGAGAATATCAGCCCTGCTATGAGAAAAGAAAACGACTTACCATCATCTATTGAAGCCGAAAAAGCTGTTCTTGGAAGCATTATTTTAGAACCAACACTTTGGGATTCATTGTCTGTAGAAGTTGATGAAAGTGATTTTATTGCCAACGAACATAAATTAATTTATCGAGGCATCAAAAAACTGATTGATCTTGGATCGGAGATTGACACCGTTACTTTGATTGAATCTCTTTCAAACGATAGCGATCTTTCATCTCTTTCTAATTTTGATCGAGTGAGTTATGTAAAAAATTTGGTATCTGAAACACCAGGTACAGCTAACTTTGTTAATTATACAAACATCATTAAACAGTCTTCTTCGCTTAGGAAATTAATATCAACTGCAGCTGATATCTCTTCTTTGGCAAAGGAAGCAGATACTTTTGAAAGCGAAAGCGCTCTAAGCGAGGCTGAAGACAAATTAATAAAACTCAGAGACTCAATTCAAAGAAGTTCTGGTCCAATGTTAGCTAAAGATTTGATAAAACCGGTTTACGACAAGATAGATGAGACCATAAGATCTGATGGAGATTTGGTAGGGATAAGCACAGGCTTTAGAGATTTAGATAAGCTCACAATGGGCTTACAACAAGGAGATTTATTCATTATTGCAGGTCGACCCAGTATGGGAAAGACTGCTTTTGCTCTTAGCATTGCCGGACAATTGGTAAACGATGGCATACCATCAGTGCTTTTTAGTTTGGAAATGTCGGCAAGATCTATTATGTACAGGCTGATATCTCTGCTAGGAAAAATAGAATTAAAAAAACTATTCGAAGCAAAAAATCTTTCTGATAATGATTTTAATGAGATAGAGAACTCTCTTTCTTTACTTAGTAGATCCAAATTTTTTATTGATGATACATCTTCATTATCTCCATCAGAAATTCTCTCTCGATCAAGAAAGCTTAAAAGAGAAAATCCCGATTTAGGCCTGATCATCATCGATTACATGCAGTTGATGAATGCTGATAATAAAAATGATAATCGTGTTTCAGAAATGAGTGAAATTTCAAGATCTTTAAAAGCTCTGGCAAAAGAAATTGATGTCCCGGTAATAGCTTTATCTCAATTGAATAGAGCACCTGAAACAAGGACAGGAAAAAGACCTGTTCTTGCTGACCTAAAGGATTCTGGAGCGATTGAGCAAGATGCTGATATTGTGACTTTTGTTTTTCGTGCAGAAAAATACGAACAAGATCTTGAAAATAAAGGGCTTGCAATAATTGATGTAGCAAAACATAGAAATGGGCCTACAGGTTCTGTGAAATTGCATTTTTCAGATAAATATACAAAGTTCCAAGATCTTGCCCCAGACGATCCAGCTCTAAGAAATCCAGATTTTTCAGAAGAAGATTGAATTGAATCGTCCAACATTTGTAGAGATCGATCTAAAGGCTTTGGACTTTAATCTTAAAAGTCTTAAGAGCTCTGTACACTCTGCTAAATTTTTTCCAGTCGTAAAAGCTGATGCATATGGCCACGGCATAGATAAAATTACGAAACACATCCAAAGCAAAGTTGATGGATTTTGTGTTGCAACGTCTGAAGAGGCCATAAATCTTCGTTCAAAATCAAAAAAACCTATTTTAGATTTGGAAGGGCCTTACGATTTAGCCGATATGAAGGCTCTTCTCAAAAACGATATAGAGTTTGTTATCCACTCCAGCAGGCAGCTTAATTTTTTAAAGCAAATTAAGAAATTCAAAGAAAGTCATCCGATATGGCTTAAATTTGACTCAGGAATGAATAGACTCGGCTTTTCAATTGAAGATTCTTCAATAATTTTTGAAGAAGTTTCAAAAAAAACAAACCAAATAGTTTTGATGAGTCATTTTTATTCTTTTAAAGGTAATGCAATACAACTAAAGAAATTTAAGGATCTTGAGAAAAGATGCTCATCTGATGAAATTTCTGTAAAGAAAAGCCTATGCAATTCCGGCGGCATGATTAATTATCCTGCTTCGCAGAAAGATATTGTAAGACCTGGGATAAGCATGTTTGGCAGTAGATCTAACTTAAAAGATAAAAACATTAAGCTTGAATCTGTAATGACTTTGAAATCAAAGTTCATTTCTTTAAAAGAAATTGAAAAAGGAGAAAAGGTTGGTTACGAAGGGACTTGGCAGGCCAAAAAGCGAACTAAAATAGGTATTTTGCCAGTAGGGTACGGTGATGGGTATCCAATAAACTTGAGCAATTGCGGGAAAGTATTGATTAAAGGAAAATTAGCACCGGTAATCGGTAAAGTCTCAATGGATATGGTTGCAATTGATTTATCAAATATAAGTAAAATTAGTTATAAGGATGAAGTTATTTTATGGGGTAAAGGCCATGAAGTAGACACAGTGGCTAAATATGCTAATAATAGTTCTTATACGCTAATGACTGGAATAACAAATCGCGTAAAAAAGGTATATAAGTTATGAAAATTAAAGTTTTAAAAGAAACCCCAAGAAACATAAAAGAGTTTCCTGTTGAAAACGAATACAACCTTTCTAAGGAAGAAGTCACTGATATAGCTGAGATTTTTAGTACTCCCTTAACAGGTTCTTACAATTGGGACTATACGGTTCAAGATAATAGAATCAAAAGACTTTACGAACTTGGAAAAGATCTCAATTGGAATGCAGAAAAAGATATTGATTGGGACAGACCTTTACCTGAAAGAGGAGATACACCTCCTCCTATATTCTGGGACGATTACGAACCTTATCAAAAGCTCTCCACAGAAGATAAATTCACTTTCATGAGTCATAGAGGAGCTTGGTCTTTAAGCCAATTTTTGCATGGCGAACAAGGAGCTTTGTTAGTAGCATCGCAACTCGTTTCTTGTGCTCCAACTTTCAATGCAAAGCTTTATGCTGCTTCTCAAACCTTTGATGAAGCAAGACATGTTGAAGCATTCAATAAATACATCCAATCTAGAGTTGGAATTATGTATCCTGTAGGAACAGGTCTTAAGTCTTTACTTGATAAAATTTTGACTGACCCAAGATGGGACCTCAAATTCATCGGGATGCAAATAATCATAGAAGGGCTTGCTCTTGCTGCTTTTAATCTTGCGAGACAAGGTACTTTTGATCCTGTTTTTAAAGATATGCTTTACTTAATCATTAGGGATGAAGCAAGACACGTGACGTTTGGTGTAAATTATTTAGAGGAGTTTGTAAAAACCCTTTCTGATGAAGAAAGAGAGGAAAGAGCTCAGTTTGCTTATGAGGCTTGTGTTGTGATGAGAGGTAGATTGATGTCTTCAGAAGTATATGAACATTTTGGATGGGATGTGGAAGATGCCATTGCTTTTCAAAGTAAGTCCGATGTTACCAACAACTTCCAACACTTGTTGTTTACAAGAGTCGTACCTAACTTAGCAAGAATTGGCTTATTAACTGATAAAGTCAAACCTTTGTATGATGAACTAGGTGTTTTGGATTACCAAGACTGGCCAACAGATGGAGAAATTGATTGGGCTTCTCTTTCAAGGCCGCTGGATCAATCGGAAGAAGTAGAAGAAGGTCAGTTTATATCCATCTAACTTATCCCTGATAAAGTTTTCTAAATAGCTTTAGACTATTCTGATATACTAATGAACCATCTTGTATGAAAAAGATGGCTTCAAAAAATCCTAAATTCTTATTTGTAACTGGTGGAGTCGTCTCTTCTATCGGTAAAGGTATTCTTTCAGCTTCACTAGGCTCTCTTTTAGAGAGTAGAGGGTTAAAAGTTACAGTGATGAAGCTAGATCCATACATAAACCTTGATCCTGGCACGATGAGTCCTTTTCAACATGGCGAGGTTTTTGTTACTGAAGATGGTTCTGAAACCGATCTCGATCTTGGGCATTATGAAAGATATTTGAACTCTAAAATGTCGCATAAAAATAATTTTACTGCAGGTCAAGTGTATGAAGATGTTCTTAAAAGAGAAAGAAAGGGAGAATTTTTAGGTTCAACCGTGCAAGTAATTCCTCATATCACCGATGAGATTAAAAAAAGAATTGCCTATGGCGCAGGCGATAATGACATTGCAATTATAGAAATTGGTGGAACCGTTGGCGATATTGAGTCACAACCTTTTTTAGAAGCAATTAGGCAAATGAAACTTGAGTTGGGATCTGAAAGGACACTATTTACACACTTAACTTTTGTTCCTTATTTAGCATCATCAGGAGAAACTAAAACAAAACCAACTCAACATTCCGTGAAAAGTCTGTTATCTCATGGTCTGCAAGCAGATATTTTAATTTGTCGATCTGAACAAAATCTTTCAAAAGCAGATTGTAGAAAAATTGCTTTGTTTACCAACGTAAATGAAGATTGTGTTTTTACATTACCTGATGTGCCATCAATATACGCAATCCCTGTAATGATGAATAAACAAGGCTTAGATCAGCAAATAGTAGAAAAACTAAAATTAAAGTGTTCTAAGCCAAAACTTAATGACTGGAAAAGGGTTACTAAACTTGAATCAGAGCAAAAAGGAGAGACTAAAATCGCGATGGTAGGTAAATATACTGAATTGGTAGATTCATATAAATCAGTAAATGAAGCTTTAATTCATGCGGGCATCCACAATAAGACAAACGTAAAAATTGAGCACATAGATTCTGAAAGATTCAATAAGGGAGTAGAAAATTTAGAAGCTGATGGCATTTTAATTCCAGGAGGATTCGGAAATAGAGGCGTCAAAGGAATGCTTAACGTAGCAAAGTTTGCTAGAGAAAATAACATCCCTTATTTTGGGATATGCTTAGGGATGCAAGTTGCGGTCATAGAATTCGCAAGAAATGTATTGAAATTGGATGCTGACAGTACTGAGTTTAAGAAGAACACTCAACATCCAGTAATAGGATTGATTACAGAATGGCTTGATGAAGATGGACTTATTCAGTACCGGTCGGAAGACTCTGACAAGGGGGGTACTATGCGTTTAGGAAGTCAGGTATGCCATTTAAAGAAAAATAGCAAGATGGCGAAGCTTTACAAAAAACTCAAAATTTTTGAACGCCACAGACATAGATATGAATTTAATGGCAATTATGAGTCGGCATTTAATAAAAATGGTATGACTGTAGTTGGAAAATCTGAAGACGAAACCTTGGTCGAAGCAATTGAAATAAAGAACCACAAATGGTTCATTGGTTGTCAATTTCATCCTGAATTCACATCCGATCCAATAAATGCACATCCGCTTTTCAAAGGATTTATTAAAGCTGCTAAGTTAAACTCTAAGTAAAAAATGAGCGATTTAGTAAAAATAGCAAAAATAGAGATTTCAAATTCCAACAAACTTTGCGTCATTGCTGGTTTAAATGTTTTAGAAGACGATCAGCTTACTTTCGAGGTTGCTGAAAGATTAAAAAAAATTACTGAGGCTCAGGGGAATTCATTCATTTTTAAAGCTTCATTTGATAAAGCCAATCGCTCGTCTGTAGATTCATATCGAGGACCGGGTCTTGAAAAAGGCTTAGAAATCTTTAGAGAATTAAAAAAAAGCGACTATCAACTTATTACCGACATTCATGAAATAAGCCAAGTCGAACAAATATCAGAGGTTGTTGATATTATCCAAATACCTGCTTTTTTATGCAGACAAACAGATCTAATCAAAGAAGCTTGTCAGTCTGGAAAGCCGTTAAACATTAAAAAAGGACAATTTTTATCTCCTGATCAAATGAAAAATATTATTGAAAAATGCAGCAATTTTGGCAACGATCAAATCATGCTTTGTGAAAGGGGCACTTCTTTTGGCTATGACAACTTAGTTGTAGACATGTTGGGTATGTCTAAATTAAAAACTTTTAATTGCCCAATTATTTTTGATGTTACTCACTCTCTTCAACTCCCCGGCCAGGGAAAAACTGCCGCTGGCGGTAGAGGAGATCAAGCTGAAGACTTAGCCAAAGCCGGAGTATCTTTGGGCATAGCTGGCCTATTTATAGAAGTCCATCCCAATCCTAAAGAAGCTCTTTGTGATGGCCCGTCGGCGACGCCTTTAGATCAATTTGAAACTCTTTTAACTAAAGTCAATGCTGTTGATCAGGCTGTGAAAGGTTTTTAGGAAAATGAAGATCAAAGCAATTAAAGCGTTTGAAATCCTTGATTCCAGAGGAACTCCAACAATTGCGGCTTTGATAGAGACAGATGATGATTTTAAAGAAATTGGTTTCGTACCATCTGGCGCTTCTACTGGTTCCAGAGAAGCCATAGAAAAAAGAGATGGCGGTAATAATTTTAATGGTAAAGGAGTTGCGCAGGTTATTAAAAATGCAGAAGAGAATTTATTTCCAGAACTTATTGGTATGAAAATAGGTTCTCAAGTTGAATTCGTTTGGTGCAAATATTATCCTTTCTCTATCATTGGCTTACTGTAAGTTGTCAGCAAGTGCAGAAAAAAAGCCTTTATACGAATATATTCATGATTACTTTAGGGAAAATTTTTTTTCAGAAGTAAAAATGAAGATGCCTCTTCCTATGATGAACATTCTAAACGGGGGAGCACATGCTAATAATCAGTTAGACTTTCAGGAGTTTATGATTCAGCCAGTTGGGTTCTCTTCCTTTAAAGAAGGTCTCATTTGCGGTGTTGAAGTATTTAATTTTTTAAAAAAAACATTGAATAAAAAAGGCTTTTCCACGGCAGTTGGGGATGAAGGTGGATTTGCTCCTGGAATTAATTCAGCTGAAGAAGCGCTTGATTTAATATCCAGCTCCATCCAAGAAGCAGGATATGAAGTTGATAAAGATGTAACCTTTGCACTGGATTGCGCCGCAACGGAATTGTTAAAAAATAAAGAATATGTTTTTTCAAATAAGGAAAAGTTATCGTCAGATGAATTAATTGAGTATCTTTCCAATTTAGCTGATAAATATCCTATTACTTCAGTTGAAGACGGACTCGATGAAAACGATTGGGTTGGATGGGAGAGTCTCACTAAAAAACTAGGTAAGAAGACTCAGTTGGTTGGCGATGATTTATTTGTAACCAATAAAGATATTCTTCAAGAAGGCATTGACAGAAATATTGCCAACTCAGTCTTGGTAAAAATTAACCAAATTGGAACAATTTCTGAGACTTTTGAAACTATATGTTTGGCTTATCAACATAATTACAAGTGTGTAATTTCTCATCGTTCCGGTGAAACAGAAGATAATTTTATTGCCGATTTAGCTGTTGGTACTGGAGCTGGGCAAATAAAAACTGGCGCACCATCAAGGTCAGATAGAACTTCAAAATATAATAGATTGTTAATGATTGATGCTATGGAAGGTTTAGAATTTCTCGGCAGGCAGGAGTTAATTAATTGATAGACAAAATTAAAAATTATTTGTTTCCCGGCGTATTAGTGATACTTATTTTTTTGATTTTATTTTATATTATAGGAATCTTCTACGGGGAAAATAGCATTGGTCGGTTAGACAAAATGACACAAGAAAAAATTATTTTAGAAAATAAAATCGTTAAATTGAAGGAAGACAATAAAATTGCCAGAATGGAACTAGATAGTTTCACAAATGATCCTGAAGCTTTGGAAGGTTACGCCCGAAGTAAATTAAATTTGATCAAAAAAGGGGAAGTTCTCATTGAACTAGTACCAAATGAGTGAATACGTCGCTTTAATTCCTGCTGCTGGGGTTGGTGCAAGAGCCCAACTCAAACTTGCTAAACAATTCAATCTAGTAGGAAAAAAAACCATTATTGAATTTGCCATAGATCCTTTTTTGAAAGATGAAAATTGCAAAACTATTTATGTTGTTGTCGCAGAAGATACCGAAGCCTGGGAGGCTCTGTCTATTTCGCAACACAACAAAGTTAAGACTTGCATTGGTGCTTCTACTAGGATGCTATCTGTTTTGAATGGGCTGCAAGAAATTAAAGAGGATGAAGATAAATCAATATTAGTTGCCGTGCATGATGCTGCAAGACCTTGCTTGGACCTTAAAGATCTTTTGGGTCTAATGAGTAAAGCTCAGGATGAAATCAAAGAAGATGGGGAAGGGTGCTATCTTTCTTACCAACCAACAGAAAGCGTTAACTTGGTAAAAAATGAAAAAGTACAAAAATCCTTAGATCGAAATAACGTTTGGTTGTCAGCAACACCTCAAGTTTTTTGTTTGGAAGATCTGTTGTCCGCTTTAACCAAAGCCAATGATGATGAAAAAGTATTCACTGATGAAGTAAGCGCTATGCTGCATTATTTTAAAAAAGACATATCCATTTACCCCTGTAATAAAACAAATATTAAGGTGACTAAAAAAGAGGATTTGGAAACAGTAGAACAATATTTAAAGCTTGCTGGCAGAATTTAGTGAGTAATCTGAGAATTGGGCAAGGATTTGACGCTCATAAAATCATCAAAGGTTCTAAAGATTTCATCTTAGGCGGTATCGCAATCGACTCTGAGTATGAGGTCGTTGCTCATTCCGATGGGGATATCATCAGTCATGCAATCATCGATGCCCTTTTAGGTGCTTGTAAGATGGGTGACATCGGCAAATTGGCACCCTCCAATGAGGAAAACAGGGGCATCTCTAGTATTCATCTCTTGAAAAAAGTTGCCACAATGCTTTTAGAGGCAGGATACCAAATTGTAAATATTGACCTTACTTATGTTGGAGAAGAGCCTAGGCTTGAGAAATTCAAAAAAAAAATTGAAGAGAATTTAGCAAAAGAATTAAAAATGAATCCAAATGATATTTCTTGCAAAGCAACGACAACAGACGGTTTAGGTTATGAAGGCGCTCGAGAGGGCATCAGCACTCAAGCGATTGCTCTCGTTACGAAGAACTAATTAATATGAAAATAATACTCACCAATGATGACGGATTTGACCATCCTGGTATCAAAGCTCTTTTTAAAGAATTGCATGACAAACACGAAGTGTTTCTTATAGGTCCAGATCAAAATCGAAGTGGATTTAGTAGTGCAATAACTTTTTTGACTCCCTTAAGACACAAAAAATATGCAGATAATATATTCAGTCTAAACGGTACTCCCGTTGATTGTGTAAAAGTGGCTAGAAACATGCTGTGCCCCTTTGAACCGGAAATAGTCGTTTCTGGAATAAACCCAGGACCGAATTTAGGCTCCGATGCCATTTTATCCGGTACCGTTGGAGCTGCTTTAGATGGAAGAAATTTGAAGTATCCTTCAATTGCAGTGTCTGTAGCATCTTTTGAAATCGATGATTTTTCTTTCGCTGCAAAGTTTGTTGCCAAAGTCTTGGATAATCTAGACAACTTGGAAATGGAAGACTTTCAAATTTTAAACATCAATGTACCGGATCATAATGAATTTCCCGATCCTGAAATTAAAATCACTAAAACTTTCCTCAATGAGGAAGAAGGTGAGAAGAATTTTGATGCATCCGATCGAAAGAATTTGGAAGATGGATTCATTTCAATTTCCCCAATTAAGGTAGACATGCATTCCAACTCTCAACAACAGGTAGTTGAAGACTGGGCAAAAAATTTATAGATCAATTGAATTTTGAATTTGCTAGAAAAGAATTAACCAGAGAGCTATCTCAAAAGGGCATTAAAGATCCGAGAGTGCTAGAAGCCGTCTACCAAATACCGCGACATGAATTTGTCGATGCAACATTTACTTCTAGAGCTTACCAAGACATGTCCTTACCAATTGGTCATCAACAAACCATTTCACAACCTTTTGTTGTAGCAAAAATGACAGAACTTTTGATTCAAGGAAATGTCTTAGACCAAAAACCTTTAGGAGCAGTTTTGGAGATCGGCACTGGCTGTGGGTATCAAACAGCAATACTTGCTAGATTTTGCAGAAAAGTATTTTCTTTAGAAAGAATCGAAGCCCTATCACTTCGGGCAGACAACAATTTAAAGAAAGTTGGTATAGACAATTACCAATTACGTTGGTCTGACGGCACTTTAGGCTGGCCAACCCCAAAAAAATTTGATGCCATCATTTGTACAGCAGCAATTTCACAAATTCCAAAAAAATTAAAAACTCAACTTGAGGTGCATGGCAAGCTCATTTGCCCCGTCGGCGATGGGAAGAAACAACATTTATTACTCTTAGAAAAAAAATCAAAAGATGAATTTCATGAAACAATTTTAGATTCTGTGTTATTTGTTCCTATGCTTGAGGGAAAGGTTTCTGAATAGCTTTATTCAAGGATTAATACATTAATTTTATTTGTTTTTTCCTTCCACTCCTCGTGATCTGGCATGGGATCTTTTGCTTCAGTAATGTTTGGCCAAATCTTCGAATATTTTTCATTTATTTCAATAAATTCTATTTGATCAGCTGGAACTTCGTCTTCTGCATAAATGGCTTCAATGGGGCACTCAGGCTCACACAAACCGCAATCTATACATTCGTCTGGATTGATGACTAAAGTATTTTCTCCTTCATAGAAACAATCTACAGGACATACTTCGACACAATCGGTGTGCTTACAATTGATGCATCCTTGGCCAACAATAAAAGTCATTAATCAATTATAATTTAAATTGATGATTTCCAATGACGAACTACAAGATTTAGCTATAAAGATAGGTCAGGTATTAACAGAGACAAAGAAAAGTGTTTCTACAGCAGAATCTTGTACAGGAGGCTGGATCGGAAAGGAATTTACAGGCATACCAGGTAGTTCAAAATGGTATGGTTTTGGGTTTATCACATATTCTAATAAGGCAAAGCTTAAAACTCTTGGCGTTAGCAAAGATACTCTTTTAGAGGAGGGAGCTGTAAGTGAAAATGTTGTGAAGGAAATGGCAGAAGGAGCTATAAAAAATAGTGGCTCAGATTTTTCAATTTCAATAAGCGGTATAGCAGGACCTACTGGAGGAACACATGACAAGCCGGTTGGTACGGTATGTTTTGGAATTGGCAATAAAACTGAAATAACTTGCTTCACCAAACTTTTTGAAGGAAATCGTGACGAAGTCAGAAAACAGAGTGTAGCTTTTGCTTTAAAAGAATTATTAAAATGTTTGCAATAATTTTTAATATATTGTTAAATACTGTATAAATATACAGTTTTATTATGCCTACAAGAAAAACAAAAAAAGACGATACAGCGTCACCAGAAAAAGGAAAATCCCTAGAAACAGCCATCTCTCAGATTGAGACCCAATTTGGTCCTGGAACCATCATGAGGATGGGAGAAAGGGAGGTTCAGAGTATTCCAAGTATTTCTACAGGTTCATTAGGATTGGATTTGGCACTTGGCATAATGGGCTTGCCTAAGGGCAGAGTAGTTGAGATTTTTGGTCCCGAATCTTCAGGAAAAACAACTTTGACTTTGCAAGTTATAGCCGAGTGCCAGAAACAAGGAGGAACCGCGGCATTTATAGATGCAGAGCATGCTTTAGATCCAGTCTATGCAGAAAAAATTGGAGTAAAAATAGATGACTTGCTTCTTTCTCAGCCTGATACAGGCGAACAAGCCCTGGAAGTTGCCGACATAATGGTTAAATCTGGTGGAATAGATGTTTTAGTTATTGATTCTGTAGCCGCATTAGTACCCCGAGCCGAAATTGAGGGCGAAATGGGGGATCATCATGTTGGCCTTCAAGCTAGACTGATGTCACAGGCACTAAGAAAAATAACCGGTAGTATAAAAAAATCAAATACTCTTGTTATATTTATTAATCAAATTCGAATGAAAATCGGTGTAATGTTTGGCAGTCCTGAGACTACCTCTGGTGGTAATGCTTTAAAGTTTTATTCTTCTGTGAGATTGGATATTAGAAGAATTGGTACAGTTAAAGACGGCGACGAAGTCGCAGGAAATGAAACTAGAGTTAAGGTTGTTAAAAATAAAGTTTCACCTCCATTCAGACAAGCTGAATTTCAAATTCTTTACAACAAAGGAATTAACCGTGCTGGAGAAATTCTCGATATTGGAGTTGAGAGAAAAATCGTTGAGAAGGCAGGTGCTTGGTACGCTTACGATGGTGAAAAAATTGGCCAAGGTAAAATTAATGCTAGTCAGTGGCTAAAAGACAACCCAAATATAGCTAAGAAAATAGAAAAACAGATTACAGACTCAATCAAAGAGACCCAATAAGTCTTTTTCAGTTATTTCAGATTTTGCCTGATCTCTTCTATTAATTATTTCGATTAAGCCTTTTTCAACGTTCTTTTCGCTAATGACTATCTGATAAGGATTCCCCATTAAATTGGAATCAGAAAATTTATTACCTGGAGATGCATCTCTATCGTCATAGAAGACATCTACATTGTTACTCATTAAATATGAGTATATTTCCTTAGCTTTGTTTTTAACTATCTCTGATTTCTTTTCATTGATTGAAATTAAAGAACAATCAAAAGCAGAAATATTTTTTGGAAAAACAATACCTTCATTATCATGATTTTGCTCTATAGCAGCTGCAACAATTCTAGAAACTCCAATTCCATAACAGCCCATTTCTAAAATTTTTTGACTATTATCATGTTGGACACTTAAACCCATAGATTTGCTGTATTTATTACCTAGTTCAAATATATGACCTACCTCAATTCCTTTTTTAATTGAAAGTTTGCCATGCTCACTATCAATATCAGACAGATCATTATTTTCAATTTTTTTCTCAATTTCCGTTTTTAAGGAATCTTCCAATAATTCAATATTTGATGAAAAATCTTTATCGTTAAATACCAATGTATCTTCACCAGAATCAGCTAAGACATGAAATTCTTCAGACATATTCCCACCAATTGCTCCTGAATCAGCTTTTACAATCTTGTAATCAAAGCCAATCTCATCAAATATCTTTTGGTAACACTCTTTCATAGCTTGATAGCTTTTGCTCATCCCTTCTTCATCAAGATCAAATGAATAGGCATCTTTCATTAAGAACTCTCTGCCTCGCATGACTCCAAATCTAGGTCTAATTTCATCTCTGAATTTCGTTTGTATTTGATAAAAAGTTTTAGGCAGATCTTTATGACTTTGCAGTTCTTGACGACATATATCGGTAATGACTTCTTCATGAGTAGGTCCGAGATAAAATTCCCTTTCATTACGATCTAAAAAACCCAAAAGTTCTGGACCCATTTGCTCAGACCGTTTTGTTTCGTCCCACAGTGTTTTTGGTTGAACCATCGGCATTAAAACTTCTAAACAACCATATTCATTCATATTTTTTCTAATGATAGATTCGACTTTATTAAGAATCTTTAATCCCAGGGGCATCCACGAATAGATACCGGAAGCCAACGGTTTTATCATATTTGTTCTGATCATAAGTTTATGGCTTATGAGTTCTGCGTCTTTTGGGGCTTCTTTTTGAGTTTTATAGTGAAATGAGGAAGCTTTCATTTAAAATATAAATTAATATTCGGCTTTAAAAATTAATAATACTAAAAAAAGATGCTTACAGTGAGGAATAATGCCTATTTATGAGTACCAATGCAGTAAATGCGACAAAATATTTGAAAGAATTGTTTCTGTAGCAGATTCTACAAAAACTGTATTTTGTGATTGCTCGCCAAAAGCAAAGGCTAAAAAAATTATCTCAGCCCCATCCTTTCGTTTAGAAGGATCAGGTTGGTACGAAACAGACTTTAAGACAGGCAATAAAAAAAATCTTGTACAATCAGATATTAAAAGTAAAAAACCCTCTAAGGAACCAAAAAAAACAGAAAACTCAAAACCTGCTAAAAAAGATTAAACAATCTTTCTAAATATGGAACGTACTCAAATAAAAAATATTTCTAATAAAGAAATCGATTCATCCTTTCTTATTTCTGGATGGGTTGAAAAGGTCAGGGATCATGGAGGTGTCATATTTTTAGATATCAGAGACGCATCTGGATTAATGCAAGTTGTTGTTGAGCCAGACGATAAAGAGTTATTCAAAAAATCGGAATCGATAAGAATGTCTTATGTTCTTGAAGTTACAGGAATTCTTAGAAAAAGGCCTAAAGGCACAATTAATGAGTCATTGGCATCTGGAGAACTGGAACTAGTTTCAAAAGAAATTGATATTCTTTCCAAAAGTAAACCTTTGCCTTTTCAGTTAGATGAACATGCAAAAGTCGGTGAAGAGGTTAGGCTCAAATACCGTTACTTGGATTTGCGAAGACCGGAAATGCAATCAAATCTGAAAATCAGATCTCAAGTAAATCACATCGTCAGAAGTCATCTCATTGAAGATGAGTTTATTGAAATTGAAACTCCAATGATGGCTAGGGCTACTCCGGAAGGAGCTAGAGATTTTCTTGTCCCAAGCAGACTTTACAATCAAAAGTTTTATGCCCTCACTCAGTCACCACAGCTTTTCAAACAAATGTTGATGATTGGAGGTTTTGAAAAATATTTTCAAATTGTCAGATGCTTTCGGGATGAGGATACACGAAAAGATAGGCAGCCAGAATTCACTCAGTTGGATATCGAATTATCTTTTATTTCAGAAGAAGAAATTCTTAAGATCTCTGAAAGCCTTATTAAAAGAATTTTTTTTGAAACTTTAAATATTGAGTTTGATGATTTCCAAAGAATTAAATATCAAGAAGCAATAAAGGATTACGGCTCAGATAAACCTGACTTAAGAAACCCTTTAAAGCTTGTTGATGTAAAAGATATTTTTGAAAATTCTTCATTTAAGGTTTTTGCCGATCCTGCCAAGAATGAAAAGGCAAGAATTGTTGCGCTTAAAATTGAACAAGAAATAAGCAGAAATAAAATAGATGAGTACACTAAATTTGTCGGTAATTTTGGAGCAAAAGGACTAGCTTATATAAAAGTCAATGATTCTAATGATCTAGATAATGGGCTTCAGTCTCCAATTCTTAAGTTCCTTTCTAAAGAAGAGATTTCTAGTTTAGTTGAAAGGCTTGAACTAAGTTCTGGAGACACTGTTTTTTTTGGTGCCGATCACAGAAATGTTGTGAATGATTCAATGGGCTCATTGAGAGAAAAATTAGGTGAAGATCTTAACTTAATTGATAAAGAGGCTTTTAAATTCGGATGGATAACAGACTTTCCTTTATTTGAAGAGGATATTCAAGGGAACTTATCTCCATCACATCACCCTTTTACTGCTACTCAAGGAGGGCTCAAAGAACTAAAGAAAGATCCAGCAAATGCTGTTGCAAAAGCATATGACCTTATTTTGAATGGCAGTGAAATTGGAGGCGGTTCTTTGAGAATTAATAATTTAGATGAACAATTGGAAGTATTATCAATTTTAGGAATAGATAAAAAAGAAGCGGATGAAAAATTTGGTTTCTTTTTAGAAGCTTTGTCCTATGGATGTCCTCCTCATGGCGGAATTGCTTTTGGATTAGATCGTTTGATCATGTTGGTTTGTAAACAAGAATCTATCAGAGATGTAATTGCTTTTCCCAAGACCCAATCAGCAACTTGCTTACTTTCCGATGCTCCAAGTTTAATTGATCAAGATCAATTAGATATGCTTTCCATAAAAGTTCTTGAAGAGGATAAATAGTGGCGGGACATTCTAAGTGGGCCAACATAAAACATCGCAAAGGTCGTCAAGATGAAAAAAGACAAAAAGTTTTCTCGAAACTTATAAGAGAGCTTACCGTTGCCGCTAAATTGGGAGGACCTGAGCCAGGAGATAATCCTAGATTAAGACTGGCTCTAGATAAGGCCCTTGGAGCCAATATGCCAAAAGATACAATAGAAAGAGCCATAGCAAGAGGTTCTGGAGATCAGGAAGCAGAAAATTTAGAAGAAACAATTTATGAAGGCTATGGTCCCAAAGGGGTTGCTATTATAGTTGAAACTTTGACGGACAATAAAAATAGAACGGTTGCTGAAGTTAGACATGCTTTTTCTAAGTACGGAGGAAGTTTAGGTACCGACGGATCTGTAGCTTATCTATTTACCAAAGTTGGCCAAATAGTTGTTGAAAATACTGATGAGGAAAAAATATTTGATGTCTCAGTATCCAATGGGGCAGAAGAAGTAGAACAGGGTGACGAAGATAATCTCATCATCTCTGTTGAAGCCGAAGAATTTCACAATCTTAAAAATGTTCTAGAAGAGAATGAAATCAAAATCAACCAATACGAGTTGATTATGAAAGCATCAAATAGTGTTGAGCTTGATGATGAGGCTTCTGAAAAAGTCATCAATC
>LULV01000145.1_pt1 | contig 45855 bp, 46 predicted proteins | sample 728081 | NCBI WGS metagenome assembly LULV01 (sample SAMN03860280, study PRJNA289734) | marine metagenome | biome: seawater column; feature: ocean; material: water; isolation source: Red Sea water column Station 108 - depth 25m | place: Saudi Arabia: Red Sea | collected 2011-10-15 | depth 25 m | reverse complement strand
CGGCGAAGCGCATCGACGTTGCGCGTGCCGCCTTTTATCCGAACATCAACCTGTCGGCGCTCGTCGGGCTCCAGTCGCTCGGGCTGTCGAACCTGTTCAAGACCGGGTCCGAATATGGCAATGGCGGCGCGGCGATCAGCCTGCCGATCTTCGAGGGCGGGCGGCTGCAGGGCCAGTATCGCGGGGCGCGGGCCGATTATGACGGCGCCGTCGCCAATTACGACCGCACGCTCGTTGCCGCGCTGCGCGATGTCGCCGACATCGTCGCCAGCCGCGACGCCATAGCGCGCCAGCTCGTCGACCGGCGCGACGCGCTGAAGGCCGCGGCCGACGCCGCCAACCTTGCCGGACTGCGCTACCGCGCCGGCCTTTCCAACCAGCTTGCGCAGCTCACTGCCGAGGATAGCCAGGTCGCGCTCGCGCGCGCGGTCGCCGACCTCGAAGCGCGCCGGCTTTCGCTCGACATCGCCCTGATCCGCGCCCTGGGCGGCGGATTTACGGCTGCATCGCCAACAGGAGACAAGCAATGACCGATACTCCCGCGGTCGACAGCGAAACCCCCGCCGCCGCCGAGGGGCGCCCGGCGACGCGCCGCAAGGCGCTGCGCATCCTTGCGCTCGTCGTCGTGACGATCGCGGCGCTGTGGGGCATCTGGTATTTCCTGACGCAGGCCGGGCGCGTGTCGACCGACAATGCCTATGTCGGCGCCGATTCGGCCGCGGTTACCGCGCTCGTCTCCGGCCCCGTCAAAGAGGTGCGCGTCAGCGGCACCCAGGCGGTGAAAAAGGGCGATGTTCTCGTCATCCTCGACGATGCCGATCAGCGCATCGCGCTTGCCGATGCCGAAGCTGCGCTGCGACAGGCACGCCAGCGCTATGGCCAGGCGAGCGCCAATGCCGATGCGGCGCGGGCGCGCGTTTCGGCGCGCGGTGCCGATATTGCGCAGGCCCGCGCCCGGCTTCGCGACGCCGATGCGGCGGTGGCGAAAGCGCGCGCCGAACTGGCGCGCCGCGAAGGCCTCGCCGGAACGGGCGCTGTGTCGGGCGAAGAATTGACCGCGGCGCGCACCGCCTTTGCATCGGCCAGCGCGGCGCGCGATCTTGCCGCGGCGGCGATCGCTTCGGCCGAAGCAACGCGCGGTTCGGCGAGCGGCGACCTGGGTGCCGCCGAAGCGGTGGTGCGCGGCACGACGATCGAGACCGCCCCCGATGTCGCGGCGGCGCAGGCGCGGCTAGAGAAAGCGCAACTCGATCTTGAGCGTACGATCATCCGCGCGCCCGTCGCCGGCATCGTCACCAATCGTCAGGTTCAGGTCGGCCAGCGGATCGCGGCCGGCGCACCGATCATGGTGATCGTTCCGATCGCCACCGCCTATGTCGACGCCAATTACAAGGAAAGCCAGTTCCGCAAGATCCGCATCGGCCAGCCGGTCGAGCTCACCTCCGACTATTATGGCGGCGATGTCGTCTATCACGGCAAGGTGATCGGGATTGCGGGCGGAACGGGCGCGGCCTTTTCGCTGATCCCGGCCCAGAATGCGACGGGCAATTGGGTGAAGGTGGTGCAGCGCCTGCCGGTGCGCATCGCGCTCGACCCCAAGGAATTGCAGGCGCATCCGCTTCGCGTCGGCCTGTCGATGGAAGCGACGATCGACACGCGCGGAAAGTGAGCTGAACGATGGCCAGCGCCGCCGCATCCGCCGCATCGACACCGGTCGGGCCGCAACCGCTGAGCGGCGTCAAGCTGCTCGCCGCGGCCTTCGCGCTCGCGCTCGCCAATTTCGTCGTCGTGCTCGATTCGACGATCGCCAATGTCTCGGTCCCCCATATCGCCGGCGGCCTTGCCGTATCGCCGACGCAGGGAACCTGGGTGATCACCAGCTACGCCGTTGCCGACGCGATCAGCGTCCCGCTCACCGGCTGGCTCGCCGCGCGGTTCGGCACGGTGCGCTGGTTCATCGTGTCGATCGTGGGTTTTGGCATCTTCTCCTTCCTGTGCGGCATTTCGCGCACGCTCGACGCGCTGATCCTGTTCCGCGTCCTGCAGGGCCTCGCGGGCGGGCCGCTGATGCCGCTGTCGCAGATATTGCTGCTGCGCATCTTTCCAAAGGAAAAGGCCGGGGTCGGGCTCGCGATCTGGTCGATGACGACAACGACGGCGCCGATTCTGGGGCCAATTCTGGGCGGGCTGATCAGCGACAATTGGAGCTGGCCCTGGATTTTCTTCATCAACCTGCCCGTCGTCGCTGTCTGTGCCTTCGGCGTCGGCAGCATGCTTGGCGCCTTCGAGACCAAGAAGGTGAAGATGCGGATCGACATCGTCGGCCTCATCCTGCTCGTTCTGTCGGTCGGGTCGTTTCAGATCATGCTCGACACCGGGCGCGAGCACGACTGGTTCGGATCGGCATGGATCGTCATGCTGGCGATCGTCGCCGCGATCAGCTTCGCCGCCTTTCTGATCTGGGAGCTGACCGACGCCAATCCGGTGGTCAATGTCCGGGTCTTCCGCTTTCGCGGCTTCAGTTTCGCGACCGTCGCCATCTCGCTCGGCTTCGGGGCGTTTTTCTCGCAGGTCGTGCTGACGCCGCTGTGGTTGCAGCAGGTGGCGGGCTACACCGCGACCGAAACCGGTTTCATCGTCGCGTGGATCGGCTGTTTCGCGGTGCTCTTCTCGCCATTGGCGGCGGGGCTGCTGACCAAGATCGACGTGCGGATCACCGTCTGCGCGGGCATCTTGTGGATGGCGCTGATGTCGATCCTGCGCGCGCGCTGGAATACCGACGTCGATTATTGGAGCCTCGCGTTGCCGCATCTGCTGCAAGGGATGGGCATGCCCTTCTTCTTTGTCGGGCTGACTGCGCTGGCGCTGAGTTCGGTGCCGGCGAAGGATCAAACCTCGGCGGCCGGCCTGATGAGCTTCCTGCGCACGCTGAGCGGCGCGATCGGCACCGCCATCGCGACGACGGCGTGGGACGATGCGAGCCGCGTGTCGCGTGCCGAACTGGTGCCCGCGCTTAACGGCGCGGCCGAGACGATGGACAAGATGCAGAATGCCGGGCTGACCACCGAACAGGCGCGCGCCGCGCTCGACCGGCTCGTCGATGTCCAGGCCTCGACCCTCGGTGTGCTGCATATCTTCCTCGCGGCCGGGACGGTCTTCGTCATCGCGGCAGCGGCGGTGTGGCTGATCCCGCGGCCCAAGACGATCTCGATGGGGGCTTCGCACTAGGGTTCTGACCCAAGCTCTGATCGGGCTTCGCACCGGCGGACAGCCGTGCTAGGCGCGCGCGCATGCTGACGATCAACAATCTGACCGTGCGACTGGGCGGCCGCACCATCCTCGACCGCGCGAGCGCCAGCCTGCCGCCGAAAAGCCGCACCGGACTGATCGGCCGCAACGGTGCGGGCAAGTCGACGCTGATGAAAGCGATGATCGGCGAGCTGGAGGCCGACGACGGCGGGATTGAAATGCCGCGCAAGACGCGCCTCGGCTATATCGCGCAGGAAGCGCCGAGCGGCAGCGCGACGCCGTTCGAAACAGTTCTCGCCGCCGATACCGAACGCGCCGACCTGCTCGAACGATCAGAGATCGAAACCGACCCCGACCGGCTCGCCGACATTCACGAGCGGCTGATCGCGATCGACGCCTATACCGCGCCGGCGCGTGCCGCGCGCATCCTGATCGGGCTCGGCTTCGACGAGGATATGCAGGGGCGCCCGCTCGACAGCTTTTCGGGCGGGTGGAAAATGCGCGTTGCGCTCGCCGCGCTGCTCTTTTCGAACCCCGACCTGCTGCTGCTCGACGAACCGTCGAACCACCTCGACCTCGAAGCGACGATGTGGCTTGAAAGCTTCCTGCGCGCCTATCCGGGGCAGCTTGTCGTGATCAGCCATGAACGCGACCTGCTCAACAATGTGGTCGACCATATTCTGCATCTCGAAGGCGGGAAGGTGACGCTCTACGCCGGCGGCTATGACGCGTTCGAGCGCCAGCGCGCCGAACGCGCGGCGCAGCTTGCGGCGGCGAAGGCGGCGCAGGACGCGCAGCGCGCCAAATTGCAGGACTATATCGCCCGCAACAGCGCGCGCGCCTCGACCGCGAAGCAGGCACAGTCGCGCGCCAAGCAACTCGCCCGGATGCAGCCGATTGCGGCGATCGCCGACGATCCGAGCCTGGTGTTCGATTTCCCGAGCCCCGGTGACGAACTCAAGCCGCCGCTGATCACGCTCGACCTTGCCAGCGTCGGCTATACGCCCGGCGCACCGGTGTTGCGCCGCCTGAACCTGCGTATCGATCCCGACGACCGCATTGCGCTGCTCGGCCGCAACGGCAACGGCAAGACGACGCTCGCGCGCCTGCTCGCGGCGCAGTTGAAGCCCGAAGAGGGCGGCATGGCGGTCGCGGGCAAGATGCGCGTCGGCTACTTCACCCAATATCAGGTCGAGGAACTCGACGGCGCCGATACTCCGCTCGGCCATATGACGCGCGTGATGGCGGGCAAGACCCCTGGCGCGGTGCGCGCGCAACTGGGGCGCTTTGGCTTTTCGGGTAACAGGGCGACGACCGAGGTCGGCAAGCTGTCGGGCGGTGAACGGGCGCGGCTCGCTCTCGCGCTGATCACGCGCGAGGCGCCGCACCTCTTGATCCTCGACGAGCCGACCAACCACCTCGACGTCGATGCGCGCGAGGCGCTGGTGCAGGCGCTTAACGGCTTCGAGGGCGCGGTGCTGATCGTCAGCCACGACCGCCATATGCTCGAACTCTCGGCCGACCGGCTGGTCCTGGTCGACGATGGAACGGCGCGCGATTTCGACGGCAGCATGGACGACTATGTCGCCTTCATCCTCGGCAAGTCGCCGTCGGGTGACGATGCGAAGGCGGCGCCCGCGAAGCCAAAGGATGCAAAGGCGGCGCGGCAGGAGGCGGCGAAGGCGCGCGAGGCCCAGGCGGCATTGCGCAAGACCGCCAAGGATCATGAGGCGCGCGCGGCCAAGCTTGCGCAGCAGGTCAGCGCCATCGACCGCGCGATGTTCGACCCCGCGAGTGCCGACCCGGCGCTTGCCAAGCTGACGATGGGCGACCTCGCGCAGCGCCGCGGCAAGCTTGCCGCCGAACTGGAAAATGTCGAGGCGGCGTGGATGGAAGCGCTCGAGGCGATCGAGGAAGCGGCGTAGTCGTTGAGACAAGAAGCGCCGTCCCCACGCAAGCGGGGGGGGCTGTCGGCCTTGCTCTTCGTCGATGCGGAGACCTCCAACGGCCCCCGCCTGCGCGGGGGCAACGGTCTATCTGAAACGCCCCGGCATTGACTCGCGGCCCGTGATCCCGCATAATAGTTTCAATTGAAACCATATTAAGGGACTGACCATGGCTGACCTGTTCGACAATCCGCTTGGCCTCGACGGCTTCGAATTCGTCGAATTTTCGGCCCCCGAAAAGGGCATGCTCGAACCGGTGTTCGAACGCATGGGGTTCACGCGTATCGCGCGGCACCGCTCGAAGGATGTGGCGCTTTGGCGGCAGGGCGACATCAACCTGATCGCCAATTACGAACCCAAATCGCCCGCGGCCTATTTTGCCGCCGAACATGGCCCGTCGGCGTGCGGCATGGGCTGGCGTTGCCGCGACGCGGCGAAAGCCTATGCCGAGGCGATTGCGCGCGGAGCCGAGCCGGTGGAGGTCAAGACCGGCCCGATGGAATTGCGCCTGCCCGCGATTCGCGGCATCGGTGGCTCGATCATCTATCTGATCGACCGCTATGGCGACGGGCTGAACATCTATGACATCGACTTCGTCTATGAAGACGGCGTCGACCGCCATCCCGAAGGGGCGGGGCTGAAGGTGATCGATCACCTGACGCACAATGTCTATGGCGGGCGCATGGCGCATTGGGCGGCTTTTTACGAACGCATCGCGGGCTTCCGCGAGATCCGCTATTTCGACATCAAGGGCGAATATACCGGTCTGACCTCGAAGGCGATGACCGCCCCCGACGGCAAGATCCGCATTCCGCTCAACGAAGAAGGCGCGGGCGGCGGCGGCCAGATCGAGGAATATCTGCGCGCCTATAATGGCGAGGGTATCCAGCATATCGCCTTCAGCTGCGACGATCTCTACGCGTCGTGGGACAAGCTCAAGGCGCTCGGCAATCCCTTCGCGCCGTCGCCGCCTGCAACCTATTACGAGATGCTCGCCGACCGCTTGCCGGGCCATGGTGAGCCGGTCGATGAACTGAAATCGCGCGGTATCCTGCTCGACGGATCGACGACCGAGGGCGACCCCCGCCTGCTGCTCCAGATTTTCGGACAGACCGTGATCGGCCCCGTTTTCTTCGAATTCATCCAGCGCAAGAAGGATGAAGGCTTCGGCGAGGGCAATTTCACCGCGCTGTTCAAGTCGATGGAGCTCGACCAGATCCGCCGCGGCGCGCTCACTGTCGAGGAGCCCGCCGAATGACGAGTCCGATCAAATTGGGCGGCGTCCACCACGCCGCCTATCGCTGCAAGGACGCGAAGGAGACGGTCGAATGGTATGAGGCCATGCTCGGCATGACCTATACGACCGCCTTTGCCGAGGATCATGTGCCGTCGACCGGCGAATATGATCCGTATATGCACGTCTTCCTCGACGCGGGGAACGGCAATATCCTCGCCTTTTTCGAGTTGCCGAACCAGCCCGACATGGGCCGCGACGAAAATACGCCCAAGTGGGTCCAGCATCTCGCCTTCAAGGTCGGCAGCTATGACGAGCTGGTCGGCGCCAAGGCGCATCTCGAGGCGAATGGGATCGATGTGCTCGGCCCGACGCATCACGGCATCTTCAAGTCGATCTATTTCTTCGACCCCAACGGCCACCGCGTCGAACTGGCGTGCGACATCGGCACCGACGAACAATATGCCGAACTCGCGCGCGTCGCGCCGCTGATGCTCGAAGAATGGAGCCGGACGAAAAAGGCCCCGCGCCACGCCGACTGGCTGCATCAGGCGGCAAACGAGTAATCCGCCACGAAAAATCGGGTGTTCCCCCGCGAAGGCGGGGGCCCATCTCCTGCCGGTTCGAATAGCATTGTCCGGCGATGGACCCCCGCCTTCGCGGGGGAACACGTCCTTATTGCGGTTCGGTGGCTATTTCCGGTCCAGTCCGATGCTTTCCAGGGTCGCATGGCTGCATTTGTCGGCGGTCTTGCTGCCGCCGCCCGACAGCGCACTCGCGGCGATGAAGCCCCCGACGACGAGGATGATGAAGGCGCCCGCGACCCAAGCGAGATATTTGTCGATGAACGCCTTGATCGGTGCCCCGAACAGGCGGAACAACAGGCCTACCAGCATGAAGGAAAAGGCCCGGCTCGCGAGGCTTGCCCACAGGAAGGTGACGAAGTTCATGTGGATGAAGCCGGCGGTGATCGTAAGCAGCTTGAAGGGAATCGGCGTCGCGCCCTTCACCAGGATGATCTCGGCGCCATAGTCGCGCAGATAGCAGGCAGCGGCAGGAAAGCTCTCGGTCAGATGGAGCACGCCGAGCAGCCACAGCCCGACGCTTTCGTACAAGAAGAAGCCAATCCCATAGCCGAGCATCCCGCCCGCGACCGACGCGAGCGTGCAGATCAGCGCATAGCGCACGGCCTTTTTCGGTTCGGCGAGGCACATCAGCCCCAGCATCGGATGCGGCGGGATCGGAAAGAAGCTCGCCTCGACGAACGACACCAGCACCAGCCAATATTCGGCGTGCGGATGCGCCGATTTCTCCATCGTCCAGCCATAAAGGCGCTGGATCATCGACTTGTTGCGCGGGATGGCGGTCATGCTGGTCCTTGTTGAATGCCGCCCTCGCGACTTTTCCCACCCCTATGCCGTTCGTGTCGAGCGAAGTCGAGACACGCTTGGGACGCACAGGGTTTCGGCGTGTCTCGACTTCGCTCGACACGAACGGAAATCAGAGCCTAGTGCCGGAAATGCCGCATCCCCGTGAACACCATCGCCAGGCCGGCTTCGTTCGCCGCCGCGATCACCTCGTCGTCGCGGATCGAGCCGCCGGGCTGGATGACGCAGGTGGCGCCTGCTTCGACCGCGGCGAGCAGCCCGTCGGCGAAGGGGAAGAAGGCGTCGCTCGCGACCGCGCTGCCGACGGTGCGCGGGTTCGCCCAGCCGTGGCTTTCGGCCGCTTCGCGCGCCTTGATCGCGGCGATGCGCGCGCTGTCGCGGCGGTTCATCTGTCCGGCGCCGATGCCGGCGGTCGACCCGCCCTTGGCATAGACGATGGCGTTCGATTTCACATGCTTGGCGACGGTCCAGGCGAAGAGTGCGTCGGCCAGTTCTTCGTCGGTCGGCGCGCGGTCGGTGACGATTTTCAGGTCATCGCGCGCGATGCGGCCATTGTCGCGCGTCTGCGCGAGCCAGCCGCCGGCGATCGCCTTCATCACCAGCCCGCCGCGCGCCGGATCGGGCAGGTCGCCAGTGAGCAGCAGGCGCAGATTCTTCTTCTTCGCGAACACCGCGCGCGCGTCGGCGTCGGCATCGGGCGCGCAGACGACTTCGGTGAAGATGCTGCTGATCGCCTCGGCCGTCGCGCCGTCGAGCGGGCGGTTGACCGCGATGATGCCGCCAAAGGCCGAGACATCGTCGCATTTCAGCGCTGCGTCATAGGCTTCGGTCAGCGACGCCGCGGTGGCGACCCCGCACGGGTTGGCGTGCTTGACGATGACGCAGGTCGGATCGGCCTCACGGAATTCGGCGACGAGTTCGAGCGCCGCGTCGGCGTCATTGAGATTATTGTAGCTAAGCTCCTTGCCCTGCACCTGCTCGGCCTGCGCGACGCCGCGCGCCGACGGGCCGACGGGGAAGTAGAGCGCCGCCTTCTGGTGCGGATTTTCGCCATATCGCAGTTCGCCCGACAGCCTGGTCGTGAGCGGCAGCGTTTCGGGGAAGAGCCTGCCCTGATCGGCGAAGGCGAACCATTGCGCGATCATGCTGTCATAGGTCGCGGTATGCGCAAAGGCGGTCGCGGCGAGCCGCTTGCGCAAGCCGAGCGTGGTCGCGCCGCCATTGGCGTCCATCTCGGCGATCACCGCGGCATAATCCTCAGGCTCGGTGACGATGCCGACGAAGGCATGGTTCTTCGCCGACGAGCGCACCATTGCGGGGCCGCCGATGTCGATATTCTCGATGATCGTATCGCGGTCGGCGCCGCTCATCACCGTCTGAAGGAAGGGGTAGAGGTTGACGACGACCAGGTCGATGCCGCCGATGCCATGCGCCTCCATCGACGCGACATGCGCGGCGTCGTCGCGCACCGCCAGGATGCCGCCGTGGACCGTCGGGTGCAGCGTCTTGACGCGGCCGTCCATCATCTCGGGAAAGCCGGTGAGGTCGGAGACGTCGAGAACGTCATGCCCCGCATCGCGCAGCGCCTTGGCGGTGCCGCCGGTCGAAACCAGCTCGACGCCGTGGCGGACGAGCGCCGCGGCAAGATCGGCGAGGCCCGCCTTGTCGCTGACGGAAAGGAGCGCGCGGCGGACGGGAACGAGATCGGTCATGGGAGGGCGGCCTTTGCAAGACGGGAAAGACGCGGTCCCCCTAGGCGGGTGCGGGCATTTGGGCAAGGGTCGTCGCCCCCGCCTTCGCAGGGGCGACGTTTTCGACTACAGGCCCAGCGCCGCCGCAATCCGGTCCCAGCGCACCAGCTTGAAATTCTGCGCTGCGGGCGCATTGTCGCCGTCCTGCGCCAGGAACAGGCCGCCCGGATAGGCCGCGCCGAAATTGCCCGCGACCGCTTCGATGCCGTCGGTTTCGCTCGTCGCGCCATAGCGTCCCGCCGCAATGGCGAAGCGGCCGACATAGTCCATGCCGGGCAGGCGGAAGACCGCATAGGCGTTGTCGCCCTGGCTCGATGCGATCAGGTAGCGCTGTCCCTTGTGATCGATCGTCGCAAGCCCTTCGACGTCGGCGACCAGCCGCTGGTTGTCGACGGGCGCGACGAGCTTCGCATCGACGCCGCTCGCGTTCGGCGTCAACCGCCAGATGCCGGCATCCTCCTCACCGACATACAGCGTGTCGCCGTCGAAGACGCAGCCTTCGGACTGGGTCGGAATCTTGTGCTCCCACTGCACGGCAAAGGCGGGTTCGGCCCCCTCGGCGAGCGCCAGCGTGCCGACGCGCACCGTGCCGTCCTTGATAATGAGGGCTGCCGTCACCGGCTCGCCGGGCGCGCTGCGCTTGAGGCAGAGGCCATAGGCTTCGCCGGGGCCCGCCGAGGCGCGGCCGAGGCTGGCCAGCGCGGGCTTGGCACCGTCGAGCGCGAAGACCGCGAGATGCGCGTTCACGCCGTCGTTACGGTCGCTCGCGTCTCGCCGTCTGCGGTGACCGCGACCGGCGGCAGGCCATGGACCGCCGAACCCGGCTGCGCGGCGCATCCGCCGAGCAGCGCGGCAAAGCCGATCGAAGCGGCAAGCTGCCGCGTGCGCAAAGACATCATCGAAATTCCCCTGTCATGCCAATCGATTCGGGCCGGTCATTTGCCGCGCGCGACGCAGGCGCCGCCGTCGGGACCGACGGTGCCGCTGCACCGCCGCGCCGCGATCGTCGGTTCATCGATCTCGCGCAGGATATTGGCGCCGTCGGCGCGGCGCTCCAGCGTGAAGCCATCATAGAGGCGGCCCGACGCGGTGAAGGTCCGGAAGGCAAGCCGCTGCGGTTCGACATCGACGATCTGATAGAGTTCGGTCGCCTCGGCGACCTTGTCGGGTTGCCAGGGAGTGCGGTCGTTGAGCGCGTACATCTTCGATCCGGTGACCGAGACCAGGTAGACCGGCCCCTGCACGCTGCCGTCGGCGCGCGCCCTGGCGCTGGCTTCGCGCCCGGCTTCGGAGGTCAGGCGGCTGTAGGAATGGTCGTGTCCCTGCAGGACGAGATCGACCTTGCGCGCATCGAACACCGGCTTCCATGCCGCCTTGATTTCCTTGGTGTCGTTGGGCCGCGCACAGGTGAAGACGGGCTGGTGGAACAGCACGACGTTCCAGTTGGCCTTGCTCGACGCGAGCGCGGCATCGAGCCAGCGCGTCTGCGCCGCCATCGTGCCGAGGTCGAGGGCAGAGGTGCCGTCGAGGACGATGAAGCGCACGCCCTGATAATCGACATGATAGGTCGTCGACTTGACCGGATCGGCGCCGTTCGACGGCAACACGAACTGCGCGGGCCAATAGGGACCGAGCCGCCGGCTTTCGCTGCCGTCGGGCGCGAGAGCGTCGACATATTCATGGTTGCCCGTCGCGGGCAGCTGCGGGACGATCGCATAATTATAGCCGCCCGCCTGGTTCCATTCGCCCCATTCATCGTCATGGTCGAGGTCGTCGCGCTGGCCGACGAGATCGCCGGCGTGGAGGACGAGGCGAATGTCGCCATTGGCGTGGAACGCCTGCCGGATGACGCGGCTGGCATAGGTCAGGATGCCGTTCTGGACATCGCCGAGATACAGGAAGCGAAAGGGTTTGGCTTCGGCCGCCGCGGTGCGGAACTGATACCATTCGCTCCATCCCGCCGCGCCCTTCACGCGGTAGGCATAGACGGTATCGGGCTTCAGCCCGGTGAAGCGCAGCTGGTGATAGAGCGCCGGTCCGTAGCTGCTGTCGACCCGCACCGCGGTGCCGGTCACGAGACGGGACTTTTCCTCGAGCGTCGGCCCGTCGACCGACACCGCGATCTGGGCCTGGGACTCGGCCTGTGCGGTGTCGGTGCGATAGGCGACCGCCATCTCGCGCGCCGGATCGGAGCCGGGCGTGAGGACGATGCGGTCGGGCAGGTTGCGCGGCGCATAGGGCAGGCCGGGGGAACGGGGCAGCGTGCCGCCGGCGGCGGACGCCGCCGCCACAGCGGGGACGGAGCCGATCGCGGCGAGCGCGATCGGCAGGATCCAGCGATTGCGGCGGCGCCGCGCTCCCGTCGTCATGGCCTCGCCCCCCTCAGAAATTGGCCTTGACGCCGAATTTGAACGTCGAGCCATATTCTTCATATTGGAGCAGCCGCTGGCTGTTCGCATAATTCTGATAGGCGAAATATTTGGCGTTGTTGATGTTCACCCATTCGCCATAGAGGCGGACATTGTCGGTGACCTTGAACTTGACCGACAGGTCGAGCTGGAAGTGGTTGTCGACATAGCGGTCGGTTTCCGCATCGCCGCCGATTTCGTCGAGATATTTGTCGCGGTAGGTGCCCGCCAGCCGGATGTCGATCGGCCCCTTTTCATAGCCGAGCACGAGGTTGAAGGTGTTGCGCGAATTCGACGGCAGCGCGATGCTGCGGCCGTCGAACAGCTTCGCCTTCGACCATGTATAGGTGTAGTTGGCCTGTGCCAGCAGCCCGTCGAAGGGTGCGGGCAGCATGTCGAACACCTGGCTGTAGCTTGCTTCGAGCCCGGCGACTTCGGCCTTGTCGCCGTTCACCGGGATGATCGCCTCGCTGAAAGCGGTGCCGCGATAGACGCCGTTATAGGGCGCGTCGCTGTCTTCGAAGAAGCCGTCGACGATGAAATTGTCGATCGACTTGTAAAAGCCCCCGATGCTCAGCGCGGCGTTGCGGCCGAAATAATATTCGGCGCCCGCGTCGAGATTCCACGCCTTGTAGGGCAGCAGGTCGGGATTGCCGAATTCGGCCTCGTCATCCTCGTTGATCGTGAAGCGCGGCGCGAGCTTCGACAGCTTCCGGCGTGACGAACACGTCGGACCCGTCGTCGGCGACGAGGTTGCCGTTCAGCACATTCTTGGTGCGTTCGACGCGGACGCCGCCGATCACGCGCAGCGTGTCGCTGTCCCAGCGGCCGAGCAGATAGCCCGCCAGAATATCCTCGCTGACCGAATAGTCGCTGCTGTTCGACCCGAGGTCGGTCTCATATTGGTCGACCTCGAAATTGCCGAGATTGGCATTGTAGAAGGCGGCCGGTCCGGTCTTGCTCGCCACGGGACCGATATCGGTGAGGCGATAGGTCTGCTGTCCCAGCACGTCGGCAAGGGTGAAGTCGCCGTTATAGTCGCCATAATAGAGCAGGTTGAAATTATAGCTCTTGTCGCGCCAGCGCGATTTGATGCCGCCCTGGATCGTGAAGTCGCCCTTATCGCCGGCGAAGGTGCGGGCGAGGTCGGCCTTGACCGCATATTCCTCGTCCTGGCTGTCCGACAGGTCGGTGAGTTCGAGGCGGTTGAAGCTATATTCGGTGGGGTCGTTGAACAGCGCGGCGCCGGCGGTGACGCTGTAGAGCGGAACGCGCGGATCGCTGTAATCCATGTTTACATCGACGCCGTCGTCGTTGAAGCGGGCGCGGAAGCGCAACGGGTCGATCGAAAAATCCTCGCGCTCGCTCGATTTGGCCCAGCTTGCCGACCAGTTGAATTTCCACACGCCGGTGTCGGTATCGCTGCCGACGACGATGGTGCGGATGCGCTGGCGTTCGAAACGGTCCTTGAGGTCGCGGCGTACTTCGATGCGGCCATCGGCATCGGTGAAGAAGGCGCTGTTCGCGTCGCCCGAGGCGGGGTCCTCGTCGAAGATGATCGTCGTGCGGCGACGATATTCATGATCGTCGAACTGGCTGAAATTGCCGCGGATATAGGCTTTGGTGGTGTCCGACGCGCGCCAGTCGAACGACAGCGCGCCGCTGATCCGCTCGCGGGTGACGTCATAGTCGCGATATTCGATTTCGGGGGTGAAGGCGACGCCATTGGCTTCCTTCCAGAAGTCACCGGCTTCGACATTGTCGGTTTCGAACTTGCGCTTGTAATAGCTGATGCTGCCCGCGATGCCGAAATTGTCGCCGACCCGCGTCGCGAAATCGAGGCTGCCCTTCGGGGTCAGCTTGCCCGAATAATCATTGTAGCTGCCCTCGATACGCGCCGAATAGAGGTCGCGCTGGCGGTCGAACGCGCTGGTCGTGTGAATCTCGATCGAGGCGCCGATCGTGTCGGCATCCATGTCGGCGGTCAGCGACTTCTTGATTTCGATCGATTCGATCGTGTCCGACGAGATGACGTCGAGCGCCACCGAACGGACATCGCTTTCGGGCGCCGGCAGGCGCACGCCGTTCAGCGACGAGGCGTTGAGTTCGGGATCGAGCCCGCGCACCGAGACGAAGCGGCCTTCGCCCTGGTCGTTCAGAATGTTGACGCCCGGCAGGCGGCGCAGCGATTCGGCGACATTCTGGTCGGGGAACTGACCGATCGCGTCGCGCGTCAGGACGCTTTCGACGCCGTCGGCGGCTTTCTGGCGCGACAGCGCGCTGGCCTGGTTCGCGGCCTGTCCGACGACGAGGATGTCGTTCGCCCCGCCGAGGCTGAAATTGACCGTGACGCTGCCGGTTGCGGGCACGTCGATCGTGCTGCGCACGGGCTCGGCGCCGACGTAGCGCGCCTCGAGCGTGTAGGTGCCGGCAGGCACGTCGCCGAAACGGAAGCTGCCGTCGCGGCCGGCTTCGGCAACGCGGCCCAGTTCGACGATGCGAACCTCGGCGCTCTGCAGCGCGCGCGTGTCGGTGGCGTCGGTGACGATGCCGACGATGTCGGAAGCGAAGGCGCTCGCCGGAGCGAGCATGGCTGCGGCAAGGCCGGTGCCAAGAAGGATGCGCGAACGGCAACTGCGAATCAGTGTCATGGAAAGAGCCCCTGTCCAGATGGCCGCCGGCTCCCTGTGCCGGCGGATCGAGGGGGCCTGTGACAATCGCCCATGACGGCTGTGTTACGTCGATGTCACACGAGTGAAACAAGCGGGGGTGCGGCTATACTAAGCCGCTGGAAAATCCGTCTAAAATTCGGCCCAAGATTTTTTCGCCGCGCTGCTGCGCACTCCACGGGCGGTCAGCCGATATGTTTGAAGATCCAGCCGATGCTGGCGCCGCCGGCGGGCGCGGCACCCGTTACGACGAGTTGCTCCGTCGGATGCGGCCGGCCGTCGCCGTCGACCCACAGGCTTTCCTCGATCGCGAGCTGGCCTTCGGAGGTGCGGAACTGCCACAGCGGGCCGCCCGCGATGCGCAGCAGCGCGCCGAGCTTGTCGGCGGTCAGGCTGGCCGAGATATTGCGGCCGAGGTGAAAACGCAGCGTGAAGGCCTTGTCGCCCTTGCGGCGGCTGCGCGGGGCGGGGAGCAGCATGTCCTCACCGCGCAACTCGCGCCCGTTGGGCGACAGGATCAGCAGGCGGCGGTGGATCAGCCCGTGGCGGCGGACATAGCCGTCGTGCCCCATCTCGACCCGGCTGCCCTGCGGCGTTTCGCGCCGGTCGAGCTCGACCTCGGTCACGCCGCGGCCAAGCGTCCCGTTGGGCAGGATCGCGGTCGAATTGCTGTCGGCGATGGTCAGCGTCGAATGGGCGGCGGTGGTGCGCAGCCCGCGCGCCAGGTCGGCGGGAATCGTCGCGCCGGTCAGCGCTGCACCGCCGCAATTGACGACGATGCGTTCGTCGCCATCCGAAAGCTCGAACGCCAGCGTCGAGGCGCAGCCCGCTTCGGTAACCCGCGCGATCGGGGGCGGCGCGGCGTCGGCCAGCACGACCACCTTGTTCGCCACCAGGCGCTGATAGCCCCAGTCGCGCGCCTGTTTGAGCGGCCGGGTGCGCACGCCGCTTGCCGCAACGACCGCCTCGATCACCGCCGCCGGCGTCGCGCCGCTGCCCTGCCAATTGCCCATGCCGCCGTCGCTGTGGACCAGCCCGAGCAGCGCGGGCACGGTGCGCGCGAGCACTTCCTGCAGGAAGGGCGGCACTTCCATCCGGCGCATGTCGTAAACGCGCGCCAGCATCGACAGCGCCATGATCGCGTCGAGCTGTGCCTGCGGCGAACGCGCGATATTGCCGCCGTCGGCATAAAAGCTGGTCTCGAGAACCTTGCGCAGCCCCGCTTCGCCGAACACCTGGCGCGGCTCGCCGCCCGGCATCAGCAGCGATGCAGCGACGATGCCGATCCAGGCAACGAGCTGGCCGGTGCCGGGGCGCGTCTTGTCGGCGACGCGATCGAGGTGGCGCGCCGCGCGCGCGAGATGGTTGAGTACGGCGGAGCGATAAACGAGATCGCTCGACGACAGGATCAGCGGCGCGTGTGCGGCCCAGAACAGGATGCGCCAGCCGGCATTGTCGGCGCGCCATGCGGGTTCGCTCACCGTTTCGCCGTGCGCGGCGAGCCATTGGCGGACGAGCGCTTCGGCGATCGGGGCACCGTCGGCGCGCGTCCCGGTGGCGGCAAGATCGCGCAGCCAGGCGAAACTGTGCAGATAATCGGCGAAGGCCGGGGCCACCGACAGCGCCGCGAAATCGATCTCCTTCACCGGCAGCTTGAGGCCGCGGTGAAGAAAGTGGCCGGCGCGGATCGCCATGCCGGCGCGCGTGTCGCCGGGAACCGGATCGGCCGGTACGCCTAGCAGCTTGAGCGGGAAACGCCCCTTCAACCGCAGCGCGTGGAGCGGCGTGCGCCAGGTCAGGCGAGTGAAATGATTGGCGATGCGATCGCCCAGCGACAGGCCCTTGTCGGCGGGCAGGCGGATCAGCCGTTTGCCGGGTTCGATGCTGTCGTCCAGCGGCGCGACGGGGTCGCCCGTTTCGGGCATCGGATCGACGGGAGCAGAGGTCAACGGTCTCCCTTCCATCGATCAGCCGCGCAGGCGCTTGATATTGTCGGCGTAGGCCGCAGGGCCGCCCTTGAAGGTTGCGGTGCCGGCGACCAGGACGTCGGCACCGGCTGCGATGGCGAGCGGGGCGGTCGCGGCGTCGATGCCGCCATCGACTTCCAGCCGGATGTCGCGGCCCGATTTGTCGATCATCTTGCGCACCGCCTCGACTTTGCGAAGCTGGCTCGAAATGAAGCTCTGCCCGCCGAAACCCGGATTGACGCTCATCACGAGGACGAGGTCGATGTCGTCGATCAGATAGTCGAGCATCTTCGCCGGGGTCGCGGGATTGAGCGACACGCCCGCCTGCTTGCCCAGCGACTTGATGTGCTGGACGCTGCGGTGAATGTGCGGGCCGGCTTCGGGATGGACGGTGATGATGTCGGCGCCCGCCGCGGCGAAGGCATCGAGGAAATTATCGACCGGCGAGATCATCAGATGAACGTCGAAGGGCAAGGTCGAATGGGGACGCAGCGCGTTTACCACCATCGGGCCGATGGTCAGATTGGGCACGAAATGCCCGTCCATCACGTCGATATGGACCCAGTCGGCGCCCGCCGCCTCGATGCGGCGCACCTCTTCACCCAGCTGCGCGAAGTCGGCGCTCAGGATCGAAGGGGCGATGCGGACGGGAGATGGATCGGCGGTCATGACGACCGCCCTTAACCATCAAGCGGTATGGGGGCAAGGCGCTGGACGTCGCCGCCCGGCGGAGACTGTCGATAATCGGTCCGGGCGGGCGCGGCGGCTATTTTTTCCGCCGCTTGTCGTCGCGCTTTTCGGCGGCGCGATTGCCCCAACGCCATTTCCAGCCGCCCTCGGTGCGCGCCTGATAGATCGGCATGGGCGCAAGCGCGGCGAGGACAACGACGATGGTCATCGCGACCGGCTGGTTGCGCAGCGCCATCGACAGCCCGGCGATCAGCGCGATGTGCAGCGCCATGAAGACCCACCCCTGCCACGCGATCGGCAGGCCGGTGCCATAGCCGCGGTTCTTGGCGCGGAACCAGGGCTTTTTGTCGAGGAAGAGGTGAAGCATGATCGGGCCTCCTTCAGTGGCTGTTCGCGCGCACGAAACGGACGATGTCGGCGACGAGCGAACGGTCGATCGCCAGACTCGGATCGGTGTAGGTCGCCATATTGGCAGCACGGTCGCGGGCGCTCGCTTGCTTCAGCACATGGGTCATCCCCTTGATCACCGCCAGCGTCGCGTCGGGACGCGCGGCCTTCAGCTTCTCGGCATCGGCGAGGGGAATTTGCAGGTCGGCGGTGCCCGCGACGATCAGCACCGGCTTGGTGGTGGCAGCCAGCATCGCGGCGGGATTGTGCCCGATCAGGTCGATGAGATAATCCTGCACCGCCGGATTGAAGAGGCCGCGGGCGAGCGCCGGGTGCATTGCGCTCACATCGACATGCTCGCCTTTCGCCAGCCGGTCGAGCGCGCCGTTGGCGTCGGGCAGGATCGGCGCGTTGGCGGGATTGGCGGCAAGCTGTTCGCGCAGCACCACGTCGAAGGGGCGTCCCATCGCCGATATCAGGATCAGGCCGCAGACATGCGGGTCGGCTTCGGCCGCGATCGCGACCAGCCCCCCTTCGCTGTGTCCGGCCACCCAGATGCAGCGCCGGCCGGTGCGGTCGGTCAGGCTGCGCGCCCAGGCGCCGACATCGGCAGCATAGGCGGCAATCGTTACCTTGTTCGCATCGGCGATCGCCCCCTTGCTGCCGAACAGGCCGCGCTTGTCGATGCGCGCCGCGGAGATCCCCTTTTGCGCCAGCGCCTCGGCGAGCAGGCGGTAGCTTGCCGACGTGATGCCGAGCGGGCTGTTGCCGTCGCGGTCGGTTGGCCCCGATCCGGGGATGATCAAGACGACGGGAGCATCCGTCTTTTCGGCGCTCAGCAATGTGCCGGCGAGCGCGCTATCGGGGCCCGGCGCGCTGATTTCGCTGGCGACCGGGCTTGCCCCGGCGGGCGCGGCGGCGAGCGTCAGGGCAGCAGAGAGCGCCGCTGCGGCGATCCTATTTTTCATCAGGGGACTCCGTCGCGTGCGTATCGGCCGCCGCCGGCGGGCGACCGCGGCGCGGCTTTTCGCTCGCTTTTACCGCAACGCCGCGGCGGGCGAGCGCTTCGCGCAGCAGCATTTCGATCTCGGCATTGGCGCTGCGCAATTCGGCCGCCGCCAACCGCTCGATCGCCGCATAAAGCGCGGGATCGACGCGGAGGGCAAAGGCTTTCCTGGCGGCTGTCGACATCGTTATTGGGCTCAGTAGAGCGACCCGGCGTTGACGACCGGCTGCGTGTCGCGCTCACCGCACAGCACGACCATCAGGTTCGATACCATCGCGGCGCGGCGTTCGTCGTCGAGGTCGACGACCTGCTTTTCGGACAATTGCTGCAACGCCATCTCGACCATCGACACCGCCCCTTCGACGAGTTTGGCGCGGGCGGCAACCACCGCTTCGGCCTGCTGGCGGCGCAGCATGGCGCCGGCAATCTCGGGAGCGTAGGCAAGGTGCGTCAGCCCGCATTCGTCGACGGTGATTCCCGCAACGTCGAGCCGCTCGATCAACGCCTTCCGCAGTTCGGCGCCCACCTCATCATGGTTCCCGCGCAGCGTGATCTCGTCATGCGTATGATCGTCATAGGGATAGCGCGATCCGATCGCGCGCACCGCCGCCTCGATCTGCGCGAGGACGAATTCCTTGTAATCGTCGACGTCGAACAGCGCCTGCGCTGTGTCGGTAACGCGCCAGACGACCTGCGCCGCCATCTCGATCGGGTTGCCTCGCAGGTCGTTGACCTTGATCTTGTCCGAAATCACATTGTTCGCGCGAACCGCGATCTTCTTGCGGGTCAGCCACGGCAACACCCAGCGCAGTCCGCTTTCGCGGTCGGTGCCCTTGTAGCTGCCGAACAGCTGGATCGCCGCCGCTTCATTGGGGTTGATCAGGTAAAAGCCGCACAGGATCAGGGTGCCGACGATGCCGCTCGCGACAGCAACGCCCCATTTCCAGTTCCAACCGACCGTCTCGCCCTGGATGTTGGTTACCGCCGCCCAGATCGCGATGCCGAACAGCACCAGCCAGACCAGCAGCATCAGATAGCCGCTCTGTGTCGCAGCCCGCGTTTCGCGGCTGCGGTTCAGTGCCGGCGCAGTTCCGTCTCCCATCTTACCCTCCGTATCATCCGATATAAAGATGATATCATATTTATATCGGATTCGGCGGCCGTCAACAGGAATCGGATGGGGCGGGTCTATCGGCGCTGGTGGCAGGCTCCGATCGTCTCTGTCGTGGACAGCGGACAAACAAAGGGGGCACGGCGGCCCCCTTTGCTCCCCGGTTTTCGTTCGATTATTCGCCGGTCGGGAACCCGCGGCGTTCGAGCAGCGCTTTCACGTCGGGGTCGCGGCCGCGGAAGGCGCGATAGGCTTCGGCGCGGTCGGTTTCGTTGCCCGTCATCAACAGGATCGTCCGGAACTTGTCGGCGACGCTGCGGTCCCACGGCCCGCCCGCTTCCATGAACGCCGCCCAGGTGTCGGCATCCATCGTTTCCGACCAGAGGTAGCTGTAATAGCCCGCCGAATAGGCGTCGGAACTGAACAGATGGCCGAACTGCGGCAACCGGTGCCGCATCACGATTTCCTTGGGCATGCCGATTTCGGCCAGCGTGTCGCGCTCAAAGGCGTCGACGTCGGTCACCGGCACCTTGCGGTCGTGCAGCTTCATGTCGACGATTGCGCTCGCCAGATATTCGACGGTCTCGAACCCCTGGTTGAACTTGCTCGACGCGATGATCTTGTCGACCAGCGCCTGCGGCATCGGTTCGCCCGTTTTGTAGTGTGTCGCGAATTTCGACAGCACCTCGGGCGTCATCAGCCAATTTTCGTTCACCTGGCTCGGATATTCGACGAAGTCGCGCGGCACCCCGGCAAGCGCCGGATAATAGACGTGCTGCAACAGATAATGGATGCCGTGACCGAATTCGTGGAACAGGGTCTGTGCATCGTCGAGACTGACGAGCGTCGGCTCGCCGTTCGCGCCTTCGGTGAAATTATTGTTGTTCGACGCCAGCACGTTGCGCTCGCCGCCGAGGCCCTGTTCGCTGCGATAGGTGGTCATCCACGCGCCCGAACGCTTGCCGTCGCGCGCAAAATTGTCGAGGTAGAGGACTCCGACATTCTTGCCGGTCTTGAGGTTATAGACCTCGAACGTCTTCACCTTGGGATCGAAGACCGGGATCGTGCCGGTGTTTTCGCGGAAGCCCAGATCATAGAGCCGTCCCGCCGACCAGAACATCGCGTCGCGCAGCTTGTCGAGCTGGAGGTACGGCTTCACCTCGCTTTCATCGAGGTCGTATTTCGCCTTGCGGACCTTCTCCGCATAGAAGCGATAATCCCACGGTTCGATCGTGATCTTCGGCCCCTTGCCCGCCTTTGCCTCGGCATCGGCGATCGCCTGCATATCGGCGACCTCTTCATGCACGCGCGCGACCGCAGCGGGCCACACCTTCATCATCAGCGCCATCGCGTTCGCGGGCGTCTTGGCCATCGTGTCGGCCATGCGATAGTCGGCGTGGGTCGGAAAGCCGAGCAGTTCGGCGCGTGCCTGACGCAGCTTCAGAATTTCGGCGATCGTCGCATTGGTGTCGTTGGCATCGCCATTGTCGCCGCGATTGACGAAGGCGCGCCACACCTTCTCGCGAAGCGCGCGGTTGGTCGCATTCTGGAGTACCGGCTGCGCCGACGAGCGGGTGTTCTTGATCGCCCATTGGCCGGGCTTGCCCTGCGCTTCGGCTGCGGCGGCCAGCGAAGCCACGAAGCCAGCGGGCAGCCCGTCGAGTTCGGCCTTGTCGGTGACGAAGGTGTACAGTTTTTCGTCGCCGAGGAGCTTCGACGAGAAGGTCGAGAACAGCCCTTCCAGCTTGGCGTTCATATCGACCAGCTTCGCCTTGTCGGCGGGCGACAGATTGGCGCCGTCGCGCACCATTTCGTCATAGCTGCGCTCGACGATGCGAATCTGCTGGGCGTTGAGCCCGCTGGTCAGCCGCGTGTCATAGACCGCCTTGTAGCGCGCGAAGAGTTTGGGATCGAGGAACAGCTCGGTATAGAATTTGGTGAGCTTCGGGCTCCATTCGGCGTCGATATCCTCGACGCGGTCGTTCGACTTGTTCGACGTCTGCACGCCCCACATCGCGAAGACGCGGTCCATCGTCTCGCCGGCAAGCTGCATCGGAACATGCGTGTTCTCGAAAGTCGGCGCGGCGGGATTGTCGATCACCGCCTGCACATCGGCCTTCACCTCGGCCATCCCCTTTTCAAAGGCGTCGGGGAACAGGTCGGGGTCCAGCTTGTCCCAAGGCGGCACCCCTTCATAGGGGCCGGTCCACGGGGCGAGCAGCGGGTTCGCGTCGGCCGGGGCGGAGGCGGGCGCCTTGGCGGCGGGTTCGGCGGCAATGCTCATCTGGCTATAACCCATCATAAGCGCGGTCGATGCAAGCAGCATCGACAAATGACGGACAGGGCGGGGCGCGATACGCGGCATCTGTGATCTCCCGGGGGCTTTGGTTTCGGACGAAACCATGTCGGGAGGTGCCTTAACCCGATAAGGCGGCAGCGCGCAAGCCGAGGAGGTCAAGCCCGGCGGACGCTCGAGTTGTTGCGGGAATGACCGGATGGGTGTGGGGCGGACTTAACGATCGAGGGGCAAGGACCGACGGTTTCGTCTGGCTAATAAGCTTTCGTATGACGCTCGCTTTGATGGTTGGGCCCAAAAATCTTCGCGAGCAGGGCGATCCTGGCGGCCTCATTGGGAGCAACGACGTGACAATCGTCTGAATCGCCGGCCACTGCTGTGTAACCAATGCCGCCGAGTTTAAACTCGGAGGCCTTCGCGAACACCATATTCTTGACGCTACCCATTTCCACACCAAGGGTTTCCTTCAAATATTTGAGAAAGCGTGGATAATTACGAACATCAAAGCGGAGAAACATGACATATCGCTTCTCGCCGCTGGCGAATGTGAATGTCTCTGCCAAAGGCTCCGGCACGTCAAAATCCTTTCGGGCGGCTGGTGATATTCTGACGCTCTGTCATGCGCATCGCAACCGGTCGCTTCCTGCCATATCGCACGCGCGGCTCACCCGCCAAAGCCCGGCTGGACGATTCCCGGCACATCGACGCGGAAGGTGAAGAGGCCGCCGGCGTGCGGCTGGGCCGCGCGGGCGTCGTCGGACAGGTCCTTGCCCGCGCTGGTGACGAAAGCGGTGCGCAGGTCGGTCCCGCCCAGCGCGATCATCGAGGGGCGCTGGACGGGCATCTCGACCGTCTGGACAATCTCGCCGGCGGGCGACAGGCGCACGACGCGCCAGCCGTCCCACAGCGCCGACCAGTAACAGCCCTCGGCATCGACCGTTCCGCCGTCGGGCCGGCCCTTGCCCGGCTCGAACTGGTGAAACAGCCGGCCGTCGCCGAGCACTCCGGTCGCCGGATCAACGTCATAGGCGCGCAGCGTGTGCGTCGGTGTGTCGGCATGGTAGAAGGTGCGGCCATCGGGGCTGAAGGCCGCGCCGTTGCTCGTCAGCAGCCCGCCGAGCATCGGAGGCAGAGTCCCGTCGGGGTCGAGGCGAAACAGCATTGCGCCCGGGTTGGACTTGTCGCGCGTCACGCTGCCGATCCAGAAGCGGCCCGCGGCATCGACGCACCCGTCGTTGAAGCGCTGTTCGGCGATGCCCGCCAGCACCGCCGGACCAAAGGCGCGCGGGTCCTCGCCCCATGCGTCGATCAGTGCGCAACCGTCCTTGAGGCCCATGACCAGCCCGCCGCCCGCGCGCGGCGCGACGCAGCCGACGGGCTGGTCGAGCTGCATGGTTTCGGTCGCGCCGGTCGCGGGATCGGTGCGGTGGATGCGGTGGGCATCAATGTCGACCCAGTAGAGGCGCGCTTCAGCGGCGTGCCAGCGCGGCGACTCGCCGAGCAGCGCCCGCGCATCGAGAAGGAGATCGACCATGGTTGAGGACTTAGCGCGCGGTGCGGCTGCTGCCCAGCGCCCGCAAACCTATTCGGTGCCCGATCCGATGATGGAACAGCCGAGTCGGGGCAAATTCCGTTCATCGTCCCTGACTTGATGCGGGGTCGATTCTTGCCGCGTGGGGCGCATGGGTCCGGTATCCAGTCCGGGGCCACGAGACGGTGGGCGGCTTCGCCTGCGTTTTATGCCGTAACGGCATTTCTACTTGACGTGGACGTAAACGTAAGGTCCATTGGCAAGCGAAGGACGTGCCCCGGCGCGGCCCCGTTTCGCGCGCACCGGCTCCCCGGAATCGTCCGGACGCGCTCAGGGAAAGGAAGAAGGATGTCGCTCGATAATCTGTCGCGCACCGCTTACACCGACGATCATGAGGCGTTCCGCGCGACGGTGCGCCAGTTCCTCGAAAAAGAAGTCGCGCCCAATCAGGCGAAATGGGCTGAGGACGGCATCGTGCCGAAGGATCTGTGGCCCAAGGCGGGCGAGCTGGGCCTGCTGTGCCCCACCGTTCCCGAAGAATATGGCGGGCTGGGTCTCGACTTCGGCTATAATGCGATCGTCGATGAGGAAAGCGCCTATTATGGCCGCGTCACCACCGGCTTTTCACTCCAGTCGGATATCGTCACCAACTATATCGTCCGTTACGGCAGCGAAGAGCAGAAGAAGCATTGGCTGCCCAAGATGGTGTCGGGCGAAGTGGTCACCGCGATCGCGATGACCGAGCCGGGCACCGGCAGCGACCTTCAGGGCATGCGCACAACCGCAAAGAAGGATGGCAACCATTATGTGATCAATGGGTCGAAAACCTATATCACCAACGGCCAGAACGCCGACCTGGTCCTGGTCTGCGTCAAGACCGACACCGAGGTGCAGCCCGCTTGGAAGGGCGTGTCGATCGTGCTCGTCGAGGCCGATCGCGACGGTTTCCAGCGCGGCCGTAACCTCGACAAGATCGGGCAGGATGAAGCCGACACGTCGGAGCTTTTCTTCAACGACGTCCGCGTCCCCATCACCAACTGTCTCGGCGAAGAGGGACAGGGGTTCATCTATCTGATGAGCGAACTGCCGCAGGAACGCCTGTCGATCGCCGTATCGGCGCAGGCATCAGCGCAGCGCGCCTTCGACGACACGGTCGAATATACCCGCGACCGCAAGGCGTTCGGCAAACCGATCCTCGATTTTCAGAACAGCCGCTTCGTCCTCGCCGATCTGAAGGCAAAGCTGCAGGTCGGCTGGGCGCACCTCGACTGGGCGCTCGCGCGGCATCTGAAGAAGGAGCTCACCCCCGAAGAGGGCGCCGCGGCGAAGCTGTGGCACACCGATCTCCAGTGGGAAGTGATGGACAAGTGCCTCCAGCTCTTCGGCGGCGCGGGTTATATGAACGAATATCCGATCGCCCGCGCCTGGCGCGCGGCGCGCGTGACGCGCATCTTCGGCGGCACGAACGAGATCATGAAGGAACTGATCGGGCGCAAGCTTTAATCCCGTCGCCCCCGCCTTCGCGGGGGCGATGATAATCGGAAAGGAACTCTCCATGGCCACAGCCTATATCGTAGATGCCGTCCGCACCGCCGGTGGCCGCCGCGGCGGCAAGCTCGCCGGTGTTCACCCCGTCGACCTCGGCGCCGCGGTCTATGACGCGATCGCCGACCGCAACGACTTCGACACGTCGAAAATCGACGATGTCATCACCGGTTGCGTCAGCCAGGGCGGCGAGCAGACGATGGATCTCGGCCGCAATGCCGTGCTCGCCTCGAAGCTTCCCGATTCGATCCCTGCGGTGACGATCGATCGGCAGTGCGGATCGTCGCAGCAGGCGATGATGTTCGCCGCGCAGGCGGTGATGTCGGGCACGCAGGATATCGTCCTCGCCAGCGGCATCGAAAGCATGACGCGCGTGCCGATGGGCAGCGTCGCGACGCTGTTCATGAAGGAAGGGCTCGGCAATTATAAGTCGCCGCGGCTCGAGGAGAAATATCCCGGCATCATGTTCAGCCAGTTCATGGGCGCCGAAATGATCGTCAAGAAGCACGGCTTCACCAAGGACGACCTCGACGCCTTCGCGCTCGAAAGCCACCGCCGCGCCCGCGTCGCGACCGAGGCGGGGCTGTTCGGCAATGAAATCGTCGGGATCGAGGTGGAGACGCCCGAAGGGCCGCAGCGCCACACGGTCGACGAGGGGATTCGCTTCGACGCGACGCTCGAAAGCATTGCCGGGGTGAAGATCCTGCAGGAAGGCGGCACCATCACCGCGGCGACCAGCTCGCAGATCTGCGACGGCGCGTCGGCCGCGCTGATCGTGTCGGAACAGGCGCTCAAGGATCATGGGCTGACGCCGCGCGCGCGCATCCACCATATTTCGGTGACCGCGGGCGACCCGATCATCATGCTCGAAGAGCCGCTGTTCGCGACCGAAAAGGCGCTCAAGAAGGCGGGTCTGCGGATCGAGGACATCGACGCCTATGAAGTGAACGAGGCGTTCGCGCCGGTTCCGCTCGCGTGGCTCAAATATCTCGGCGCCGATCATGCGCGGCTCAACCAGCATGGCGGCGCGATCGCGCTCGGCCACCCGCTCGGCGCCAGCGGTACCAAGCTGATGGCCACGCTGCTCGGCGTGCTCGACGCGACCGGCGGCAAATATGGTCTTCAGACGATGTGCGAAGGCGGCGGCCAGGCCAACGTCACCATCGTTGAGCGGCTTTGATCTGAAGCAATCAGCGTCGCCCCCGCGAAGGCGGGGGCCGCTATCGGGGCAGCGAGAGGCTGCCAACGGCCCCCGCCTTCGCGGGGGCGACGAATTAGGGAGACTGAATAGATGAAACTCGATTCCACCGTATCCGCCGTCGTCACCGGCGGCGCTTCGGGCCTTGGTGCCGCCACCGCGCGCGCCCTCGCCGCAAAGGGCGTCAAGGTCGCGATCTTCGATCTGCAGGCCGAAAAGGGCGAAGCGCTTGCTGCCGAACTCGGCGGTGTCTTCTGCGAATGCAATGTCACCGACGATGCGTCGGTCGATGCCGCCTTCGAAAAGGCGCGCGCCGCAATCGGTCAGGAGCGTATCCTTGTGAACTGCGCCGGCACCGGCAACGCGATCAAGACCGCAAGCCGGTCGAAAGAAGACGGCAGCATCAAGCATTTCCCGCTCGATGCCTTCAACTGGATTATCCAGATCAACCTTGTCGGCACCTTCCGCTGCATCGCCAAGTCGGCGGCGGGCATGATGACGCTCGACCCGATGGAAGATGGCGAACGCGGCGCGATCGTCAACACCGCGAGCGTCGCGGCCGAGGACGGTCAGATCGGTCAGGCGGCCTATTCGGCGTCGAAGGGCGGCGTCGTCGGCATGACCCTGCCGATCGCGCGCGACCTTGCGGCCGAGAGCATCCGCGTCAACACGATCCTGCCGGGCATCTTCGACACCCCGCTGCTCGGCGCCGCGCCGCAGAATGTCCGCGATGCGCTCGCGGCATCGGTCCTCAATCCGAAGCGCCTCGGCAACCCGACCGAATATGCGGGGCTCGCGCTGACCATGATCGAAAATGGCTATTTCAACGGTGAGGACGTGCGCCTCGACGGCGGCATCCGCATGGGTCCGCGCTGATATGCCGAAACCGGAAAGCTGGCGGCTCGATGCCGCCAGCTACCCTGTCCACCTCGATCTGCAGACGCGTTTCCAGGACATGGACATCAACGGTCACCTCAACAATGTGGCCTTTGCGGCACTGTTCGAAAGCGGCCGCGTGCTGCTGAACCGCGAAATCCGTCCTTGGGAGGAGCGCCCGGCGAACGAGCGCACGATGGTCGCCGCGGTCGAGATCAACTATCTGGGTGAGGGCAATTTTCCCGACCCCGTCGAGATCGCGACCGGCATCGGTCGCCTCGGCACCTCGAGCTGGACGATCGTGCAGGCGATGTTCCAGAACGGTCGCTGCATCGCGACCTGTGATACGGTCGTGGTGTGCCGCACCGACGGCGCTGCCAAGCCGCTGCGCGCTGAAATGGTGAGGGAACTGGAAGCGAAGCTGGCGCGGGCGGGTTGACGTAACCCTCGACAGCGTCGCCCCCGCGAAGGCGGGGCGACGAGCCCTGCTAAAGCGTCGGATCCGCCTCGGGTACTGAGCGGATCAGGTCGCGGGCGAAGCCGATCAGGCCGATCTGGCGGCGGCGCTTCAGCCGCTCGGCACGCAGAATTGCCTTCACTGGCAGGATGAACACCCGCACCACGTCGGGGCCGGCTTCCTGATAGAGCTGCTGCGCGCCCTGCCAGTCGATATCGAACAGCACGTCCTTGCCCGCGGCAAGCAGCTCCTCGACGCGGTCGCGCGGGGTGCCGTAGCGATGGCCGAAGACATGCGCCCATTCGAGGAATTCGCCGTCGGCGGCCATCTGCTTGAACGTGTCGACGTCGACGAAATGATAATCGACCCCATCCTGCTCGCCGGGACGCATCGGCCGCGTGGTGGCGGAGATTGACAGCGCAATGTCGCGGTCGCCCGCGAGCATCTTTTTGGAGATGGTGGTCTTGCCTGCACCCGAGGGCGAGGAGAGGACGAACAGGACGCCGCGGCGGTTGAGGTGGACGCTTTCAGCCATGGGCGCTAATTGCCCGAGCGGGGGCGGCGGTCAAGCGGGAAGGAATACAGGGATGCGGGGAATGTCGCGCACGGGGGCCGCGATCCTGATCGCGATGGGGCGGCCGCCGATCTGCCCCTGCGGCACGATCAGCCTGTGGCACGGCACCGTCCAGTCGAACCAGAACAGCCAGCAGATTTCGGACTGGTACAGCTTCAGCCATATCATCCACGGGTTCATCTTTTACGGCCTGTCGCGCTGGCTGATGCCGCGCGCGCCGCTGTGGACCGCACTCGCCGTCGCGATCGGGATCGAAGGCGCATGGGAGATACTGGAAAATTCGCCGGTCATCATCGACCGCTACCGCGAGGTTACCATGGCCTATGGCTATGCGGGCGATTCGGTGCTCAATTCGGTCAGCGACGCCGCCTTCATGATCGCCGGCTTTCTGGCGGCCAGCCGGATGCGCTGGTGGGCGACCGTCGCGCTCGCGCTCGCCTTCGAACTCTTCACCCTGTGGGCGATCCGCGACAATCTGACGCTCAACATACTAATGCTGGCCTCACCGATCGAGGCGGTGAAGGAGTGGCAGGCGGGCGGATAGCGCCCGCCGCTCGGTGCCTGCCGCTCAGTGGATGGCGGGGCGCGGCGCCTTTTCGTCCACCGGAATTGCCGGCGGCAGGGCGTCGCCCAGATCCTGGCCGTCGGTGTGGACGATCCCCGCATAGGGATCGACGACGCCTTCCTGCGCGAGCGCGCTGTCGGCGCGATGCGCGGCCTCGGCCGCCTGCCGCGCTTCGGCGCGATCGGCCCATTTCTTGGTGAGATAGGCCGCCGCAGCGGTGGCGGCGAGCGCCGCATAGCGCTGCGGGAACATCCGCCGCGCGACGAACAGCGTCCCGGCGCCGATCACCGCGCCTGCCATCGTATGATTGCCTTTCCTGCGGCCGATCGCGCTTCCGATCACGCCGCCGATGATCCGTCCCATCATCTTCATATCCTTCCTCCCCTATCAATCCCCGGCGGGCGATTCGGGTTCCGGGCCGAGCATGTGCCGCGGGTCGACGACGCGGTCGAAGGTCGCGGCGTCGACATAGCCGAGGTCGAGCGCCGCCGCGCGCAAGGTCGATCCCGTCTCATGCGCATGTTTGGCGATCTTCGCAGCCTTGTCATAGCCGATTTCGGGCGCCAGCGCCGTCACCAGCATCAGCGATCGGTCGACCAGTTCGGCAATGCGCGCGCGATTGGGCTCGATTCCGTCGACGCAGCGCGCCGCAAAGCCTTCCATCCCCGTCGCGAGCAGATCGATCGAGCGCATAACATTGGCGCCGATCAGCGGCTTGAAGACATTGAGCTCGAGATGCCCCTGCATCCCGCCGACGGTCACCGCCTGATGATTGCCGATCACCTGCGCCGCGACCATAGTCAGCATCTCGCACTGGGTCGGATTGACCTTGCCCGGCATGATCGAGCTACCGGGTTCATTCGCGGGCAGGTCAATCTCGCCGAGCCCCGCGCGCGGGCCGGAGCCGAGCAGGCGGATGTCGTTGGCGATCTTGGTGAGCGACACCGCGATGACATTGAGCGCGCCTGACAGTTCGACCAGCGCATCGTTGGTTGCTAAAGCCTCGAACTTGTTTTCGGCGCTGGCAAAGGGAGCGTTCGCCAGCTCGCTGACTATCGCGGCGAAATCCCCTCCGAAACCGTGCGGAGCGTTCAGGCCAGTTCCAACGGCCGTTCCGCCCTGCGCGAGGCTGAAGATGTCGGTGGACGCGCCGGAGACCCTGACGCTCGCCTTGGCCAGCTGCATGGCATAGGCCGAAAATTCCTGACCCAAAGTCAGGGGCGTGGCGTCTTGCAGGTGGGTGCGGCCGATCTTGACGATGTCGGTCCAGGCCTCTGCCTTGTCTTCCAGCGCACCGTAAAGACGGATAATCGCAGGCTGCAGGCGATTGCGGAGGGCCAGCCCCACCGCAATGTGCAGCGCGGTCGGAAAGCTGTCGTTCGACGACTGGCTGCGGTTGACGTCGTCATTGGGATGCACCGGCGTCTTGCCGCCGCGCGTGCCCGTCAGCATCTCGTTGGCGCGGCCCGCGATCACCTCGTTGACGTTCATATTGCTCTGGGTGCCACTGCCCGTTTGCCAGATGACGAGCGGGAACTGGTCGTCATGCTCACCCGCGATGACTTCCTTCGCCGCCGCCTCGATCGCGTCGGCCTTTTCGGCGGACAGGCCGTGCCGGCGGTTCACCCGCGCCGCCGCCTGCTTGACCAGCGCGAGCGCATGGACGATCTCGATCGGCATCCGCTCGCGCGTGCCGAAGGGGAAATTCTCGATCGAACGCTGCGTTTGCGCGCCCCAATAGGCGTTCGCCGGGACCGCGATCTCGCCGATGCTGTCGCTTTCGATCCGCGTGTCGCTCATCCGATCAATATCCTCGCCACCGCCACCGCGCCGGCCCAGATCAGCGCGACCAGGCCCAGAAACTGCCAATATCCGCCCTCGCCGATCCGTCGCCGGAACCAGGCGGCCGCCGCCCAGACGATCAGCAGCGCCGGGGTCAGGATCAGCAGGCTGAAACGCAGCAGTCCGTCGGCGATCGCATCGCCGACGCCGCTTTCGAAGCGGGCATAGCCCTCGACACCCCACCAGAAGGCGGCGGTCAGCACCAGCATCCCGGCGAGTGCCCAATATTGCCAGAAGCGGCTGGGGGGCCAGTCGGGGCCCGCCATCCTATCGTTTCTTGCCGAAATCCACCGTCACGACGTTCGATCCGTCCTCGACGGCAACGTCGGGGCGGTCGTTATCGGCTTCGTCATGCGGCTCGGGCTGCTCCAGCTCGTCTTCGCTGACCTGGAACTGCAGGCCGAAATCGACCGACGGATCGACGAAGGCGGTGATCGCAGCATAGGGGATGACCAGCGTCGAGGGCGTCTGGTTGAACGACAGGCCGACGCTGAAAAGATCCTCTTCGACCTTCAGGTCCCAGAAGCGGTTCTGGAGGACGATCGTCATTTCGTCGGGGAATTTGGCGACCAGATGCGCGGGGATCGATACGCCCGGCGCCTGCGTCTTGAAGGTGATGTAGAAATGATGCTCGCCGGGCAGATGGTCCGACCCCTCGATTTGCGAGAGCACGCGGCCGACCACGGCGCGCAGCGCATCCTGCACGATTTCGTCATAGGGAATCAGGCTGTCGCGAACGTCATCACTCATGGCGGTGGGGGATGAACGGACGACGGGCGCGGGTCAAGGGGGGTCTGTCGGGCAGAGTCGCCTTGCAACGCGAAAATTAGGCTCTAAGGGGCATGCCATGCGAACCGCCACCGTCCAGCGCACGACCAAGGAAACGGATATCGCGATCGCCGTCAATCTCGACGGCACGGGCGACTATTCGGTGTCCACCGGAATCGGTTTCCTCGACCATATGGTCGAACAATTGTCGCGCCATTCGCTGATCGACATTGCGATGACCGTGAAGGGCGATCTGCACATCGACCAGCATCATACGGTCGAGGATTCGGCCCTCGCGCTCGGCGAAGCCGTGGCGAAGGCGCTCGGCGACAAGCGCGGCATCGCCCGCTACGGCGAAGCCCATGCGCCGATGGACGAAACGCTGACCCGCTGCATCCTCGATATTTCGGGGCGCCCGCACTGCGTCTGGAAATCGGCCTTCTCGCAGCCGCGGCTTGGCGAAATGGATACCGAGCTGTTTCCGCACTGGTTCCACAGCTTTGCCCAGACCGCCGGGATCACGCTGCACATCGAAACCCTTTATGGCGAGAACAACCACCATATCGCCGAAAGCATGTACAAGGCGCTGGCCCGCGCGCTGCGTGCCGCTGTCGAGATCGACCCGCGCAAGGGCGACGCGATTCCCAGCACGAAAGGCGTGCTATGACACCCCCCCTCCCGCACGCGGGAGGGACAGCGAGACTTGCGAACTTGTTCGCTAGTCGCAGCGGGGTGGGCATCTGCAACGCCCGAAGCTCGCTACGCTCGCGCCCACCCCTGGCCCCTCCCGCTGGCGGGAGGGGGATTTGAGCGCCATTGCCCTGATCGACTATGGCGCGGGCAATCTTCGCTCGGTGCATAATGCGCTCGTCGCGGCGGGCGCGGACGATGTCGCGGTGACCGCCGATCCCGACATTTTGGGACGAGCCGACCGCATCGTGCTGCCGGGTGTGGGGGCCTTTGCCGCGTGCATGAACGGACTATCGGCAATTCCCGGGCTGATCGAGGCGATGGAACAGCGCGTTCGCGGCGAGGGCGCGCCCTTCCTCGGCATCTGCGTCGGGATGCAATTGCTCGCCGACGCGGGTGAGGAGCATGGGCGGCACGAAGGGCTCGGCTGGATCGGCGGAACGGTTCGCGCCTTCACGCCCGCGCCGGGGCTGCGCATCCCGCACATGGGCTGGAACGATGTCGTGCCGAGCTTCGCGCATCCGGTGCTGGCTGCGGGCGAGGCCTATTATCTGCACGGCTATCATTTCGCCGACGCGGCGCACGTCGCGGCGACGAGCAACCACGGCGGACCTTTCACCGCCGCGGTGGCGAAGGACAATATCGTCGGCGTGCAGTTTCACCCCGAAAAGAGCCAGGCCTATGGCCTCGCGACCCTCGAAAGGCACGCCTGTTCGCGGACGCGGGCGCCAGCCATTTGCACGTCGTTGATCTCGACGGCGCCTTCGCTGGTGAAAGCGTCAACGGCGCGGCGGTCGAAAGCATCGTCGCGGCCTTTCCGGGCAAGGTGCAGGTCGGCGGCGGTATCCGCGATCGCGCGGGCGTCGATCGCTGGCTCGCGCTCGGGGTCAGCCGCGTCATCATCGGCACCGCGGCGCTCAAAGACCCCGAATTCGTCAAATCGGCCGCCCGCGACCTGCCCGGCCGGATCGTCGTCGGCGTCGATGCGCGCGATGGCATGGTCGCCACCGAAGGCTGGGCGGATGTCTCCGACGTGCGCGTCGAGGATCTGGCACGGCGGTTCGAAGATGCCGGCGTCTCCGCGTTGCTGTTCACCGACGTCGGGCGCGACGGGCTGCTCAAGGGCTGCAACGTCGCCGCGACCGTCGCGCTGGCGCAGGCCGTCGCCATTCCGGTGATCGCGAGCGGCGGCGTCGCGGATATCGGCGACATCCACGCGCTGCGCCCGCACGTCGCCGATGGAATCGAAGGCGTGATTACCGGCCGCGCGCTCTATGACGGCCGCCTCGACCTGGCCGAAGCGATCGCGGCGGGGCAGGCGTGACCGTCCGCGTCCGCGTCATCCCCTGCCTCGACGTTGCCGACGGCCGCGTCGTGAAGGGCGTCAATTTCGTCGACCTGCGCGACGCCGGCGATCCGGTCGAAGCCGCGCGCGCCTATGACGCGGCGGGCGCCGACGAGCTTTGCTTCCTCGACATTTCTGCGAGCCACCAAGGGCGCGGCACGCTGCTCGATATGGTCGCACGCACCGCCGAAGTCTGCTTCATGCCGCTGACCGTCGGCGGCGGCGTGCGCAGCGCCGACGATGCGCGCGCGCTGCTCCTCGCGGGCGCCGACAAGGTCGCGGTGAACAGCGCCGCGGTGGCGCGCCCCGAACTTGTCGCCGACATCGCCGACCGTTTCGGCAGCCAGTGCGCGGTCGGCAGCATCGACGCGCGCCGCGTCGCAGAGGGGCGGTGGGAAATCTTCACCCATGGCGGACGCACCCCGACCGGGGTCGATGCGCTTGCCCATGCGGTGCGCCTTGCCGAACTGGGCGCGGGCGAATTGCTCGTCACCAGCATGGACCGCGACGGGACCAAGGACGGCTACGACCTCGCGCTCACCCGCGCGATTGCCGATGCGGTGTCGGTGCCGGTGATCGCATCGGGCGGCGTCGGCACCCTCGACCATCTGGTCGCCGGCGTGATCGAAGGCGGCGCGAGCGCGGTGCTCGCGGCCAGCATCTTCCATTTCGGCGAAGCGACGATCGCCGAGGCGCATGCGCGGCTCGCCGCCGCAGGGCTGCCGGTGCGCGCGCATTGATGTCCTGAAGGACTGGCGCTGAGGCCAAGCGGCTGCAATAGAAAGCCGATGACAGCCAAGCTCCGCCTCGCCGACCGTGTCAACGACCTGCTGCCGATCCTCGGCTTCGGTGCCGCGATCGCCAGCCTGGCGATGCCGCTCAATCCCTTTCTGGTCGGGGTAATCCTGGCCGGCTCGGTGATCGCCGCGGTCCATCATGCCGAAGTCGTCGCGCACCGCGTCGGCGAACCCTTCGGGACGCTGATCCTCGCGCTGGCGGTGACGGTGATCGAGGTGGGGCTGATCCTGACGCTGATGCAGGCCGAGCCCGAAAAGGCGGCGACGCTGGCGCGCGACACGGTGTTCGCGGCGGTGATGGTGATCATCAACCTGCTGATGGGGCTTTGCCTGCTCAGCGGCGCGATCCGCCATCACGAACAACGGTTCCAGCGCACCGGCATGGGCGCTGCGCTGGCGACGCTCACCGTGCTGACGGTGGTGACACTGGTGCTCCCCAATTTCACCTCGAGCGCGCCGGGGCCGCGCTATTCGGCAACCCAGCTCGGCTTCGTCGCGGTGGTGTCGCTGATCCTCTATGCGACCTTCGCGCTCGTCCAGACCGTTCGCCACCGCCATTATTTCCTGCCCGATGGCGAAGCGCAGGACGAACCCGACGCCCACGCCGCCCCGCCATCGGCGCAGCGGATGTGGCTGTCGCTCGCTCTGCTCGTCGCGTGCCTGTTCGGGGTCGTGATGCTGGCGAAGGCGCTGTCGCCGGTGATCGGCGCGCTGCTCGCCGAAGCGGGCGCGCCGCCGGCGGTGCTCGGCGTTCTGATCGCGGCGCTGATCCTCGCCCCCGAAGGACTGGCAGCAGTACGCGCGGCAAAGGCCGATCGGCTGCAAACCAGCCTCAACCTCGCGCTCGGATCGGCGCTGGCGACGATCGGGCTGACCATTCCGGCGGTCGCGATTCTGTCGATCGCCACCGACATGCCGATCAGCCTGGGCCTCGATGCCAAATCGACGGTGCTGTTGTTCCTCTCGCTGATCGTCGCGTCGCAGACGCTGGCGAACGGGCGGACGACCGTGCTCCAGGGCACGATCCACCTGATGCTGTTCGCAATCTATCTGTTCACGACCTTCGTGCCTTAAGCGGTTCCGTCGCCCCCGCCTTCGCGGAGGTGACGATTTTGGGGGTCACGTCTTGCGAACGAACACCGTACCCGCCGAATAACCGGCGCCGAACGAACAGATCAGCCCGGTATCACCCGCCTGCATATCTTCGTGGTTCAGGTGATAGGCAATGATCGATCCCGCGCTCGACGTGTTGCCATAGGTGTCGAGCACCGTCGGGCTTTCGTCGGCGCTCGCCTCATGCCCCAGCACCTTGTGCGCGATCAGGCGGTTCATGTTGGTATTCGCCTGATGCAGCCACAGGCGCCGCATATCTTCGCCTTGCAGGCCAAGCTTCTCCATTTCCTCGACGATCATCGTCGCGACCATCGGCACCACTTCCTTGAATACCTTGCGGCCCTCTTGGACGAACAGCTTGTCGGTCTTCGGACCCGACTGGTCGATGGCGCCATGGGCGCGGTTCAGGAAGCCGAAATTGTTGCGGATATTGTTGGAGAAAACGGTCTTCAGCCGGGTACCCAAAATGTCCCAATGCCCCGCCGGCGCGATCGTCTTGTCCTCGACCAGAATCGCGGTGGCGACGTCGCCGAAGATGAAATGGCTGTCGCGGTCGCGCCAGTTGAGGTGGCCCGAACAGATTTCGGGATTCACGACGAGCACGCTCCTTGCGTGCCCCGCACGAATATAGTCGGCCGCGGTCTGGATGCCGAAGGTTGCCGAGGAGCAGGCGACATTCATGTCGAAGGCAAAGCCGTCGATGCCCAACGCCTGCTGAATCTCGATCGCCATCGCAGGATAGGCGCGCTGCATGTTCGACGCCGCGCACAGCACCGCATCGACGTCGGCGGCATCGCGGCCGGCGCGCGCCAGCGCGTCCTTTGCGGCCGCCACGCCGATTTCGGCGAGGATCGACAACTCGTCATTGGTCCGCTCGGCAAGCCGCGGCGCCATATGCTCGGGGTCCAGAATACCCGCCTTGTCGACGACGTAGCGCGACCCGATGCCGCTCGCTTTTTCGATGAATTCGACGCTCGATTCAGCGAGTTCGCCTATCTCGCCCGCTGCGATCGCCGCGGCATTTTCCCTATTGTGCAGCGCAACATACCGGTTAAAACTGGCAACAAGTTCTTCGTTGGTGATACGTTCGGCGGGGGTGAAGAGGCCGGTGGCGGAAATGACCGGCTGCGGTGCGTGCGACATGGTTGTCCCTGCGTGTCTTATGGTCTGATGACACGCTGATTAGGCCCGGTCGCCGCGCGGCGCAACGCCCCACAAGCGAAGCTGAACGCACGCCGACGTCATGGTTAACCGGCCACTAACCATTTCAGTGGCAGACTGTTCGATGCAAGCCTCCGGGGGGACGGCTCCCCGGGGTGCGCAAGCGGGAGCATGACCATGGCGACGCGTTCGGGACCGGCATCCGGCGATTTGTCCCTCGCCGAAATCAAGGAATTTGCGGGCTTCGCTGCGGGGACGCAGCGCTATATTCGCCGCTCGCTCGATATCGGGCTCGAGCGTGACGATGCGATCGCGCGCTGGTCGCGCGACATGGTCGAAGAAACCGCTATCCGCGTCCAGGCCCGCGTCTATCAGCGGCTGGGCGACATTCGCACCCATATTCCCGAGGACAGCGGGCTCGACGCACTCGAAGGCTTCATGGCGCCGCTCGTCGCGGTATCGGCCTTCGATCTGGGGCAGGACCGCCTGCCGACCTTCGCACCCCGACAAGCGCAAGCTGCTGCTCCAATCGATCAGCGAAGCCGCCGCTACCGCGCCCGGCTGGTCGGCGCGCGAACCGAGCTTCTATCCCGAATGGATCGAAAAGATCGACGTGACCAAACCGGCCAATTGAACGCCCGGCCTATTCGCTGATCCACAGATTGTGGCTGTCGATGCGCAGCCGGGTGATGTCGCGCAGCGCTTCGGTGCGGGCGATCGTTTCGGCGCGGAACGCCGCGTGCGTCTGGCGCTCTCCGAGCAGGACGTCGGCGAGATCGATCGCATCCAGATCCTGCCCGCGGCGAAGCTTGGCGAGGGCCGCCATCTGCGCCGCGCGCGCCTGATCGGCGCGCTGCCACGCCGAATAGGCGGCGGCGGCGCGCGCGAGGTCGCCGTCGGCCATTTCCTGCACATCGAAGCGGACCGCGTTGAGCTGCGCCGCCGCGGCCTGCGCCTCGGACGCAGCGCGCGCCGCCATGGCGCCGCGGTGATTGCCGGCGTTCGATGACCTGATCGCGCATCTGCGACGCCCCGGCAGGATCGAAGGCCGGGGTGGCGAGCGTCGGGGCCTCGACGGGCAGGGCAACGCCGGGAAATTGCGCCGCAAGCCGGGCCCGCGCCAGATCGGCGCGCCCCGCCGATTGGGCCGCGAGCAGGCGCGCTTCCGCCAGCGCGGCTTCGGCCTGATCGGCCTCGAGCTGCGGCGCGTCGCGCAGATCGACCCGGCGGCGCACGATCTTGACCAGCGTCGCATAATTTTCGACGCCCTGCGCATCGACGACGGCCTCTGCGCTGGCGCCGATCCAGTCCCACCACAGGGCGTTGAGCAACAACGCGGCCTGATGCCGGGCATCCTCGAAATGATTGGTGGCGGCTTCGACGCCCAGCGCGCCAGCCTTGCGGTCGAGCCGTGCCTTGCCCGGCAGACGCACCGGACGCGCCAGGATCGCGTCATATTCGTTGAAACGCCCCTCGCGATCGATGCTGCGGCTGACATAGCTGCCGGTGACGCTGAACTCATAGGGGCCGGCGTCGAGCGCGCGCTTCTCCGCCGCCGCAACATCGACACGCGCCCTCGCCGCGATGACCGAGGGATGGGCGTCGAGCGCTTCGCGCACCACCGCTTCGGGCAACAGTCCCGGCTCGGCGGCGGCAGGCGGCGTCAGGGCCAGACTGGCGGCAAGGAACAGAAGGCGGGTCATGCAGGGGCTCCGGCAGGATGGTCCTGATCGCCCGCGCCGCGCTCGGCAGCGCTTTCGCCGAAGCGTTCGTACAGGATGGGCAGCAGGATGAGCGTGAGCAGCGTCGCCGTCACCAGCCCGCCGATAACGACGATGGCAAGCGGGCGCTGGATTTCCGAACCCGGACCCGACGCGAAGAGCAGCGGGACGAGGCCGAAGGCGGCGATGCTCGCGGTCATCAGCACCGGGCGCAGGCGCCGTGCGGCGGTATGTTGACGAGGATCAGCGCCGCCGCGCGCAGCGAGCGCAGCGTCAGATAAAGAACGACGAAGATCATCAGCACCGCGATCGGCAGCACGATCATCAGGCGCGCGGCCGCCCGTTGCTGATTCTCGAACTGGCCGCCCCAGACGATACGATAGCCGGGCGGCAGCTTTACATGCTTGCCGATATCGGCCTTTGCCTCCTCGACATAGCCGACAAGGTCGCGGCCGCTGACGAAGGCCTGCACGAGCGCGAAGCGCGATCCATTTTCATGTTCGAGCTTCACCGGCCCCGCGACCTGCGCGATCGCCGCGACATCGCTGGCGCGAAGGAGGGTGCCGGCGGGGGTGCGATAGAGACGGTCGGTGTAGCTTTGCGCGTCCATGCCGTCGCCGCCTTCGCCGCGGATAACCACGGGAATCCGGCGCGCGCCTTCGGCGATCGTGCCGGCGCGGACGCCCTCGACATCGGCGCGCATCATGTCCTGCAGCATGTCGACGGGCATTCCCGCCCGCCCTGCGGTCATACGATCGATGTCGATCTGCAGATAATCGACGCTGTCGTTGGCGACCGTCATCGCCTCGCTCGTCCCGCGGATCGTTTCGAGCCGACCCTGGATCGCACCGGCGAGCCGGGCCAGTTCCTTGAGGTCGGGACCGAATAATTTGATCGCAAGGTCGCCGCGCGCACCGGTGAGCATTTCGGAAACGCGCATTTCGATCGGCTGGGTGAAGCTGGGCTCGATCCCCGGAAAATCGGCGAGCACGGCGCGAATTCGGTCGTTGAGCCAGTCCTTGTCGGCAACGCGCCATTCGGATCGCGGCTTCAGCTTCAGAAAGCTGTCGGTTTCGTTGGGGCTCATCGGATCGAGGCCGAGCTCGTCGCTGCCGACGCGCGCGATCACGCTGGTAACTTCGGGCACCTGTTCGAGGATTGCGCGCTGCACCTTCATGTCGCCCGCGGCGCTATGCTCGATATTGATGCTCGGCAGCTTGGTGAGCTGAACGATCGTCGATCCCTCGTCCATCGTCGGCAGAAAGGTCTTGCCGGTCACGGTATAGGCGACCCCGGCGAGCAGCAGGCCGATCGCGGATATCCCGGCAACGGTCCGGCGGTGCGCAAAGGCCCAGTCGAGCGCCCGCGCGTGACGCGGCGCCAGGAAGCGCATCAGGCGCGGTTCGCGGTGGCCGTCCTGCTGCTTCAGGATGAAATAGGCGAGCACCGGCACCAGCGTCAGCGACAGGACCAGCGCCGAAAGCAGCGCGAGCACGATGGTCAGCGCGACGGGCGCGAACAGCTTGCCCTCCAGCCCCTCGAGCGTGAGCAGCGGCAGGAACACGAGCGCGATGATAAGGAGCCCCGAGGCGACCGGCATCGCGACTTCGGACGCCGCGACGAACACCGCATGCAGCTTGCCCATCCGGCGATGCCTGGGATCGGACAAGCGCTCGACGACATTTTCGACGACGACCACGGCGCCGTCGACCAATATGCCGACCGCGATGGCAAGGCCGCCGAGGCTCATCAGATTGGCGGTCAGTCCGATCGCCCGCATGAAGATGAAGGTCAGCAGCGCCGCCATTGGCAGCGCGAGTGCGACGATGACCGACGCGCGGACATCGCCCAGAAACAGCAGCAGCAGGATGACGACGAGGATCGTCGCTTCGATCAGCGCCTTCTCGACCGTCCCGACGGCGCGTTCGATGAGGTCGGACCGGTCGTAGAAGACATCGACGCGCATCCCGCGCGGCAGGCTGGGCTGGATTTCCGCGAGCCGCGCCTTGACCCCGTCGACGACCTTCGACGCGTCGGCGCCGCGCAGCGCGATGACCAGTCCCTCGACCGCCTCGCCCTTGCCGTCCTTCGTGACCGCGCCATAGCGCGTCAGATGCCCGGCGCGCACCGCCGCGACGTCGCCGACACGCACGATGCCGCCATCCTGCGACCGCACCACGACCGACGCGAGATCGCCGAGCGTGCGGATCGCGCCGACCGAACGCACGATCAGCGCTTCGTCGCCGATCTTGAGCCGGCCCGCGCCGTCGTTGCGATTGCTCGCCTCGATCGCCGCGCGCAGATCCTCGACGCTCAGCCCCGCCGCCGCCAGCGCGCCATTGTCGGGGCGCACCTCGAAGGTTTCGGCAAAGCCGCCGAGCGCGTTGACATCGGCAACGCCGGGAACGGTGCGCAGCGCCGGGCGGATGATCCAGTCGAGCACCCGCCGCTTTTCGGTCAGATCCTGCGGCCCCTCGAGCGTGAACATATACATGTCGGACAGCGGGGTGGAGATCGGCGCCATCCCGCCCTCGACCGTCGCCGGCAGGTCCCCCGCGACATTCGACAGCCGCTCCGCGACCTGGCTGCGCGCCCAATAGATGTCAGTACCGTCCTTGAAATCGATCGTGATGTCGGCGATCGCATATTTGGCGACCGAGCGCAGGTTCGCCTGATCGGGGATGCCCAGCATCTCCATCTCGATCGGCGTGATGACGCGGCTCTCGACCTCCTCGGGGGTCATGCCCGGCGCCTTCAGGATGATCTTGACCTGCGTCGAGCTGATGTCCGGAAAGGCATCGATCGGCAGATTGGCGAAGGACCAGGCCCCGATCCCGCCCAAGAGCAGCGCGGCACCGATGACGGCGAGACGCAGCGCGAGCGCCTTTTCGACGAGTTTGCCGAGCATCCTATTCGCCGCCCAGCACGGCCTTGAGTTCGGCGATTGCCGAGGTTGCGACGCGTTCGCCGGGCTTCAGTCCGGCGGTTATCGTCGCGCTGGCCCCGACACGGCTGGCGATGGTGACGGGGCGCAGCGCGAAGCCGTCCGTCCCCTTCACGAAAACCGCATCCCTGTCGCCGACCCGTGTCAGCGCGGCAGCGGGGATGCTCGCCCCGGCGACGGGCTGAACGCCGCCGAGGATCGCGACGACCGACTTGCCGCTGACCAGTGCGGGTGCGGCGTCGAGGCGTGCCTTTGCCGTCAGCGCACGCGTCGCGGGGTCGATCGAGCCGCCGACGGCGATGACGCGGCCGGTGGCGGGCGCGGTGCCGGGCATCCGGACTTCGACGGGTGTGCCCGGATGCACCGCGCCCGCGAGCCGTTCGGGGATTTGCAGATCGAGCATCAGCCGCGCCGTATTTTCGACGATGAAAGGCGCGCTGAGGCCGCCCACCGGGCCGCCCGCCTGCACATTGACGGCGGCGATCCGGCCGCCGATCGGCGCGCGCAGCGTCATCATACCGCTGCCGTCGGCATTGGCCTGCGCGAGAATGCGGCGGTTTTCGGCGACATTGACTTCTGCCTCGCGCAGCGCGGCGCGCGCCTCGTCGGCGCGGGCGCCCGCGACAATGCCTTCCTTGGCGAGCTGGCCGGTGCGGCCCGCGGCGGCGCGGGCAACCTCCAGCTGCGCCTGCGCGCGCGCCAGCGCCGCGCCATATTGGACAGGCTCGGCGGCGCGGATGCTGGCGAGCGGTTGACCGGCGACAACCGCCTCGCCCTCGACGACAAACAGCCGCACCGCAATCCCGTCGAATGGCGCGGTCACCGCGACCCGCGCATCGGGGGGCAGCGATACGGTCGCAGGGACCGCGCCAAGCTCGGCACTGCTGGCGGCCGCCGCGACTGCGGTCGCGATGCCGAGCTTCTCGATCTGTCGGGCCGTCAGCTTGCCCGGCGCCATGGCCGCTTCGCCGCCGTCGGGCGCAGGCGGGGGCGCCTCCTTCGACCACCAGAGGGCTCCGGCACCCGCCGCGAGGGCGAGCGCTGTCGATGCGGCGATAAGGGCTTTCCTGTCCATGGCCGCCCTCTGCCAAGCGAGTCTGACGCCAGCCTGACATTTTGTCAGTGTCGCGTCAGGCAATTGCGCTAGGGTCAGCATCCTAGGACCATCACACCGGAATGAAGACGGTGAGATCATCCCCACAAGGACAGGATGCCGATGCGCGTATTGCTGGTCGAAGACGATCCCGAACTGCGCCGCCGCCTGACCGAGCGGCTGGTGGCGGCGGGGATTGCCGTCGACAGCGCCGCGTCGGCGGGCGACGCCCGCGACTGGCCCGACATCGACATGCTGGGCGCGGTGATCCTCGATCTGGGGCTGCCCGACGGCGACGGGATTGATGTGCTGCGCCACTGGCGCGGCGCCGGGCGGACGGTGCCGATCCTGATCCTGACCGCGCGGGGCAACTGGCGCGAAAAGGTCGAGGGGCTGAACAGCGGCGCCGATGATTTCATCGTCAAGCCGGTGCGGTTCGAAGAGTTGCTGGCGCGGCTGCATGCGCTGTGGCGGCGTGGACGTGGGCGCGGCAGCAACGCGCTGACGGTCGGTCCGCTTTCGCTCGACCCCGTCGCGTCCACCGCGACGCTGCACGGCGAAGCGCTGACGCTCAGCCGCAAGGAGTTCGCGCTGCTGCACCTCTTCATGCGGCGTCCCGAACATATCTTGTCGCAAGCCGACATCCTCGATCAGCTTTACGCGCTGGAGGCCGAGCGCGACCGCAACGCGGTGGAGGCGCATATCAGTCGGCTGCGCCGCAAGATCGGACGCGAGGCTATTCGCACTGTGCGCGGCCTGGGCTATCGGCTCGATTTGTGACCCGACTCTTTTCCAGCCTGCGCGCGCGCTTTCTGGCCGCCATCCTGATATGGGTGGCGCTGGGCATCGGCGCGCTGTGGTTTTCGTCGGTGCGGCTGTTCAGCAGCCATGTCGAACAGCAATATCATGAAGAGCTGGAGGTTCATGTCCGCGAGCTGGCCGAACTGACCGTCCTCGACGCGGCGGGTAACCCCCGCCTGTCGCGGCCGCTGTCCGATCCGCGCTATGCGGTGCCTCTGTCCGGATTTTACTGGCAGATCGGGCGCCCCGGCTATCGCTCGCTGAAGTCGCCCTCTATGACGCGCGGCGCGCTCGACGAGGATGTCGCGCACAGCCCGGACATCCTGCACCGCGTCGAAAACGGCCCGACGGGCCCCACGATCACCTATGGCTTCGAGCGTGCGGTGCCGGGCGGCGCCCCGCTGCATTTCGTCATCGCCACCGACGAGCGCCTGCTGCGCGCCGTCATCGCGAGCTTCACCCGCGAGCTCAGCCTGTGGCTCAGCCTGCTCGCGCTCGCGCTTCTGGCAAGCGGCCTTGCGATCATCACGCTCGGCTTCCGGCCGTTCAACCGGCTGGCCGCGCGGATCGCGGCCCTGCGCCGCGGGCAGGCCGATCACATCGAGGGGGTGTTTCCCGACGAGATCCGCCAGCTCGTCGATCCTCACCGACGAGGCCGAACGGCTGCAACAGCGCGGCACCGAAAGCGCCGCGGCCGACGTCTTCCTGTCCGAAAGCGAGACGATGCAGCGCCAGATCGACTATCATCTGTCGCGCGTCCGGTCGGGCGGGTCGCATGCGGGGATGGTCGGCGGCGTGCGGCTCGCCGCGATCCTGTCGCCGCTGATCGCCGCGATGGAACGCTGTCATCCGGGCAAGCGCTTCGCTGCGACCGCGGCGGCGCTCGACCCGGCCGCCCCTTCGCTTCCCATGGATGCCGAGGATCTGAGCGAGATATTGTCGAACCTGCTCGACAATGCCGGAAAATGGGCGCGATCGGGCATCACGATCGACTATCGCTTCGACGGCGCCGCGCGCCGCATTGCCATCACCGACGAGGCCGAACTGGCCATCGCGCGCGATGTGGCGCGCGACTATGGCGGCGACGTGGCGCTCGATCGCGCACCGTCGGGCGGCACGCTCGCCACGCTGCGTATCGGCGATGGTCCCGCGGGCGACATGTAACGAACCGCCGCACGCCCGATACCAGCTCTTTTCTTTCGCTGCCGTTTCGCCGATCAGATCGCGCGAGGGGGCGCTTCGGGAGCCAAAAGGAAATTGACTTGGATGTGACCAAATCGCCGCGACCATGCCGCGCTGCCCGGCGGCTACGCCGATGACGATTTCGCTCGGGCCGCTCGCGCTTGCCGCCGACCGCCTGCTCGCGGTCGCGCTGATCTGGCTGTTTCTGGCGGGCGGCAGCCTGATCGCGGCGCGCGGCGATATGCGCGCGGCGACAGCGAGCTGGATCGCCGTCATCGTGGGTCTGCTCGTGGCGCGCACCGCCTATGTGGTGCGCCACGCCGATGCCTATGCGCCCGAACCCTGGTCGATCCTTGCGGTCTGGCAGGGTGGTTTCCTGCCCTGGGCCGGCATCGCGGCCGCAGCGGCGGCGGTTGCCGTCTGGCTCCGGCGCTCGCGCGCAACGCCGCTGTTACTCGGCGTGCTCGCCGGGCTGGCGGCGGTTCATGCGGTCGCGGCGCCGGCGCTCGAACCCGCGCCGCGCCCGCTCGCGCGCGGGCTGATGCTCACCGACATGGAGGGGGGCGCGATCGCGCTCGATACGCTGCGCGGGAAGCCGATGGTCATCAACCTGTGGGCGACATGGTGCCCGCCGTGCCAGCGCGAGCTGCCGATGCTCGCCGAGGTCGCGGCGACATCGCGGGTGCCGATCCTGCTGGTCAATCAGGGGCAGGACAGCGCGACCGTCGCCGCCTATCTGGCCGAGCGCAAGGTGCCGGGCACGCACGTCTTTCTCGACCATAGCGGGCGGACGGGCGATGCCGCGGGCGGGCTGGTACTGCCGACGACCCTGTTCGTCGATGCCAAGGGCAGGATTGTCCGCCGTCACAGCGGCGAAATATCGCGCGCGGCACTCGCCGACGGGCTGGCGCTGATCGCGCGGAGCTAGGGTCAGGCGGCGGTCACCAGCCAGGCGCGCGCGCCGAGGCGGACCCCCGCTTCGGGATCATGATGCTCGGCATAGACGCGCTCCAGATCGGCGCGCGCAGCCGCCATCACATCGGCGCCCGCCTCGCTCAGTACGCGCGCGGCCGACATTGATCCGAGCGCGAAGTCGGCGGCCTCCGCCGGGGTGCGCCCCGGCCCGCCGATCGCCTGATCGCCGCGCCAGTCGTCGATGTCGACCCGGGCAAAGCCCGCATCGGCGAGCAGGTCACGCAGATAGTCGATATCCTCGAAGGCGAAGGGCCCCGGCGCGCGCGGCGTCGCGGGCGGCACCTCGACATGCGCGCGGATCACCCCCATCACCGCCATCATCCAGACATTGTCGCGCGGCGGTCCCCACACGGCGAGGTCGAAGCGCGCGCCGGGCACGAGCTGCGTCCGCAAGTGACGAAAGGCGGCGACGGGATCGGCGAAAAACATACTGCCGAAGCGCGAGACGAGCCGGTCATAGGGTGCTGCCGGCAGCACCGCGCTCGCCGCATCGCCGCAGAAAAAGCGCAGCGCGGGAAAATCGGCGCCGGCCCGCGCGCGCGCCGCGACGATCAGGTCGGGCGAGATGTCGAGCC
>LULV01000005.1_pt1 | contig 47143 bp, 63 predicted proteins | sample 728081 | NCBI WGS metagenome assembly LULV01 (sample SAMN03860280, study PRJNA289734) | marine metagenome | biome: seawater column; feature: ocean; material: water; isolation source: Red Sea water column Station 108 - depth 25m | place: Saudi Arabia: Red Sea | collected 2011-10-15 | depth 25 m | reverse complement strand
TTCAGCTGTTCTACCTGATACTTCTTTTTCTATAGCAAATTTACCTTTTTCACTTTTATAGAAAGTAGATTCTTGATTATCCTTAAAACCAGTTTCTTTAATAAACTTAGATAATTCTTTTTTATTTGGAGGTCTACTTTTAGGAACCGTAACTAATTGTGTAATTTGTTTATTAGCTCCACCTCTAGGCTTATCAGTCATTAATAATTTTAATAATGGACTATTAACATTCCATTGAAAAGTTCTTTGTCCTTGTTGGTATTGTTCAAAAAGAATAGGATTTTCTGATATTTCTTTAAATCTTGGATTTTCTTTGTTCTTATCTAAAGATGGTCTTTCTTGTTGATTTGCTTTTTCTATAGCTTCTCTTACTCTTTTTGGTATTTGACCATCTAATGCTATTATCTGTTTTCTAGAACCACCATGGGTTTTAATTTCAAATATAGGAACATTTCCAAAAAAATTAACACCTTTATATGGTTCTCTTTTCATCCATTCAGGCATAATAAAATTTTGTCTATCAGCGTTTTTAAAATCTTTCATTCGACCTATATATTTACCAAAACCTGCTTTTGTATAATCAATTTGACCTGTAGCGGTATCATATTTAGGTATTCTTACCATATCACCAACTTTAAAACTTATTCCTTCTAAACCTTTATCTGCAACTTGTTTAGTTTTGTCCACACTTATTGCTTGTCTATTGTCAAAAGGTTGTTCCCCTCTACGTTTTAGAGGGTCTACAAATAACTGCTCTGTTGGTTTTTGTACATTTTCAGTTACTTTATAACCTCTATTAGATTCAAGAGCTTCTCTTAACTCTTTTTCATGTAATTTTATATCTTTAAGTTTTTGTTTTTCAGATGGAGATAGGTCTTTACCTTGTGGTGTTGTTCTGAGAGGAGCTATGTTTTTACTAAATTTGTCTTGAAATTTTTTCAATACATCTGGCCTACTGCCACCAAGAACAGTAGATACTTGTCCTGTGTCTATGTCCCTATATACAGCCCTATGTTTTGCGTTATCTTTAGTTGGTGTTTCTATTCTTAGTAACTCAACCACTCTTTCTGGATTATTTTTTTCTGAATATGTTGGTTTTTTTATAGACTCTTTCATAGAAGCTTCTACAACATTATTCATTCCTTTAGATGCCATAACATCATTTAACCTAGACTCAGAAAGTTTAGGGTTTGCAAGTCTTAAAGCGTATCCTATTTTTTCCTTGATTTGTAATGAATTTAATCCTTGTCTAGCGTAATGAAATCCAACTAAAGCAGAACCATGTATCATTCTTTCTTCTAAACTCATGTCAGTTTGACCCAAATCAGAATACATACCAGCTCCCATCAATGACAAAGGTTCTGCACCGTATTTAACACCCTTAGAAGCATATCCTAACATAGTAGGTAAACCAGCTACAGAAAATACAACTCCTGAAGCTGCGTCAAAAGTAAGTTGTTCTAACCTACCTTCTAATTGTAATGGTAATTTAGTTTGACCTACAAGAGCCATAGTCCCCATATTATTAGCAAAAAGATTTAAAGCTCGTGCGTGTTTAGGATTTTTTGCAGCTAACTTCATTATTGTATTTTCATATCCAGGCAATGCTTTTCCTAAAAACCCTGATGCATTAGGAACCATTCCTTCTCTATGAGCACTTGCAAATACGTCATCATGTTTGTTAGCATAATGAGAAGCTCGATTTCTTATTTTTTTAGCTAAATTAATTCTTCCAGCTTTCTGAGCTGCTTCAGATTTTTTTATTAGTTTATTAAATTGATGATATTTTTTATATATACTTGCAGCTCTAGTTCCTCCAAGAGCTATACCTCCTACTCCACCCATCGCCAGAGACGCACCTATCATTAAAGGAGTCGTACCAGCTATACTTCCTAAAGCTTCAGCAAGTATTTCTGAACGTTCATCAGCTGGTGAAAATTGTGATTCCATTGTTCCAAAATGAGGTACAGCAGCTAATTTTGCAGCTTCACCAAATCTTTCCCAAAAAGTTGCATCTTGATAATCGTTTTCATTCATTATAGTACCAACTTGTTCAGAATTTCTTTTAGCCCTATCATAAGCTGATTCTACGTTACCTATGTCGAATGTTTTCATAGGTTCAGGTTCTTGAATTTGTTTGTTTACAATAGAATCAAGATATAATTTTTCTACATCTTGTTCAGTAGGAGCATTGAAACCATCTAATGTAAAACGATAACCTTTGTAGTCTACTGTATATCTGTATTTTTGTTGCATATTAATCTATTTTTTCTATACTAATAACTTTCAAACCTTCATTAATATCATCAATAACCATTTGTGGTACTTTTATTTCCTCTCTTTCATAGAGTGGTTTACCGTATTGTCTGGTAAATTCTTGCCATGTTAATCTTTTTCCATTAATCCTAAATTTTATTTGGTCAAAAGACTGAACTTCTCCACCACCTGTAGTAGGATATTCAAAAAATACTTGAGTTCTTTTGTTTGTAGATTTATTAACTACTGTATCACCATCTTGCAAATCAATTCTTTTATGTCTACGTTCTCCCCTAGCTACAACGTTTAACATGCCAGGTTTTTGTGGTTCTTGATATGTAATTGCTCTTCTAGTTATATTCTCATCGCTTACTGTTAATTCTAATGGAACCACAGCTGACTCTTTAATAAGTTGTCCTTTTCCACTATTTATCATTTGAACTGCAGATGTACCACTAAATTTTTGATTATAAGGTTGATTAGTTTGAGGATTCATTAATGAAACCATAGCGTTAGGTGGTAATAAAACATCTTCATCTGGTATATCGTTTATAGCGTTATATCTAAATTCAGTTCTTGGTGGGTCTTTTGGTAGTGGTGGGTCATTATCACCTTTTTTTGGTGCATCTGTCTGAGTTCTACTCATTTTCCATTGTTCCAATCCTCTTTCAAAATTTTCTGCATTTTGATATTGAGGTGGAAAATATCTAAAAGTATTTCTTTTCCATGATTGAAATTCTTTAGTTATTGATTCAGACTGTTGACTTCCTGCTCCAAATTCTCTATCTATTTGATTTATATATTTTCTATAATTATTAGCAGCTTCTTCTATAACTGAAATATCTGAAGCGTTTTTATTTACAATAGTGTTTACATAATTTTTCATTCCAACAGTATTGTTATCACTACTTAATTTGTCAAAAATTTCTGCATCTTGTTCAGTAACAAATCCTCGTTTTACCAAACTGTCGTACAACAAAATTGTACTATTTCTATCTAATAAATTACTATACTCAATTTTTCTTCTATTTAATACATTACCAGCAAAAGATTGGTCAGCTGCATTATCAGCATTGTCATAAAATTCTTGAGCATTTTTAAAGTCTGTTACAATATCTCCAGTACGTTTTAATGCCGCATTTCTTTGATTTCTTTTTCGTAGAATTTCTTTATTTGAGTCTATTATAGGGCCAACATCTACACCTATATCTCCAGCATGCCTTACAAGATTTCTTTCAGCATCATTTTTAAACTCTAAGGATGTAGCGTTGTAAACTTGAAGAGAATTTTCAAAAGCTTCTTTTCTAGCTCTAGCTTCTTCTCTATTTCTTTTATCATCTAATTCAGCTAACAATACATCTCTTTTCATTTTAATATTAGCTAACTCAAATAAATTGTTAGAAATATTATTTGTTGCTTCAGCCCATGGGTCTCTATAACCAGCTCTAGATAAATATCTTAAATCATCTGTTAAACTTGCCATTAAACATCTCCTTGTTCAGAATCAAAAATTTCTCCAGCAACAAACTCAGTACCATTCCATACATAACGTTCACCACCTATTGTAATTTCTTCACCTACTCTATATCTTTGATTGTATGGTGTAGATGTTGTTGATGGGTCTTCAGCTATAATATCAGCTGCAGTACTAAATCCTCTTCCTACACTACGATTAAAATCTTGTAAAAGCTGGTCATATCTTCTACCAGTATCCTCTTGTACATTTGCAATTCTTTGTCTATAGGTATCTTGCAATTGTCTTCTAGCTAATGAATTTCTTTCACCTCTTCCTAATCCTCGACCCATAACTGGTGAACTTAAAACTTGTTGTAGTCTAGCTTGCCTTGCATTTTCTTGTTCAAATCCTGTTTGTTGTGCCTGATAAGCAAATACATTATCAATGTTAGAAGCTAAATCCATAAAATTCGGTAAACCTTGAAATCTACCTGCGTAATCATCTGAGACTCCAAACAATTGAGCGTATTCTATAGGTTCCACTCCTCCATCAGATTTAACAAATTGTAACAATAGATTTTTTTGATTTTCTGACAATCCTTGTACTTGACCTACAAATTGAGCTACTAAATCATTTTGATTTTTTTCTTGTGAAGAATAATTATCATCATCATTACTTTGATTTTCTGTCCGCATAAAAGGTGCTCCTCCACCTTGAAGTGTAGGCATCCCCATCATTGTAGACAAATTATTATTACCCATCGGCATAGTTGCTTGATTTGTACCTAAGTAATTAGAAACTGTATTCATAGTTTCTGACGGTCTACGATACATATTCTCTGGATTTAAAAAATTATCATATAATGCCATAATATATTCCTTTTAATATCTCATAGGACTTGTAGTCATCCCTCTAGGAAACATAGGACTTTTCATAGAATTTGCAAATGCGTTTATTTGTTGTTGTGACATTCCTCCGTAATTTTCCGAAATTCCTAGTCCTACTCCTTTATTATAAAGTTCACGAAGTTGTTCGTTTAATATATCCATTTTAAACAAATCTGTACCAGTGTCAAACGCTGCGGTCAGAGCTTGTGGTACGGGAGCTTCTTTAAAAAATTTTACATTTTTGTCTATAGACTCTTGAGCTCTTCTTAATTGTTGTTTACCATATTTTACTTTTGGAGCATTTTGACCTATGTTTTGTACATCTTTTTTTGTTTTCAAACCTTGAGCTAATTTGATACCACCGCTAATTATAGCTCCCGCTATTAGAGCTTGTGGAGCAGTTATAGCTTTTGTCATACCAAATAACGTTTTACCTTTTAAAAGTTTAGAACTAAAAAAACCACCTGCTTTAGCAAACAAACTACCTTTAGCTGATGCTGACCCAGCATCTTGTAATTGTCCACTTGCTTGATTAATGTAATTTTCTATTGCTTCTAAATCTAAAGCTTTTTCTCTTACACCTTGGAGTTGACCAACAAAAGCTCCTCCTCCTTGTATTCTAGTTCCAAATGGATTGTATCCGTTCATTTTTTTCTCCTATCGAGCAATTACCAAGGCATCTGCCTTGTCTGTTCCTGTTATATCTACTGTAGTACCACTTTCAGTAGTATACACTATATTTGTTAGAGCCCCTGATGTAGAAGCAGTAGCTCCAAATTCATTTGTTGTTTGATTTAATATTATATTTACTCTAGTATCACTTGCGATTGCAGATGTATAGAAAAAATCTAATGTAATAGTTTCTGTACCATTTACTTCTCTAGCAGTCTCCCACGATTGTACGAGATAGTTAGAACTGTCAAATGCGTTACTATTTTGTGTCCCTACCCTCACAAATCCACTAGCTGTGACTATACCCTCACCTGAGAAAGAAGCGAACGTTATAGTGAATGTAACAGATATTCTTATAACATTAGCTAAAGTTTTATCATGTAACCCATCAGCACTATCTTTGTTGACACTATTAGCTGGTGTTGAACCTAGAGCTGAACTTCTATTGCTTATAGCGTTTTCTGTAAAAGATGAAGATACAGTCGTAGTACCTAGACTACCTACATATATTTTAGCAGTTGGTAAAAAACCTGTAGTAGTTTTATTTTCAGCCGACAACTGTAAGTTTTGGTCAGAACCACTATTTCCTGCATCGTAGACTTGAATATTTTTAGGAATAAATACAACATCATATTCATTGTTTTCATAATCCGCTTTATCTGCACCAGTAAAATCAAAAGGCGTGCCAAAGTCTATTTTATTTGCAGGTATCAATTGTATCTGTCTAGCGTAATTATGTTGTGTAACTCCACCGTCTATTGTAAACTGTAATTTATCAGATGATAAAGTGCTAAATTTATTAGCAGAACTACTAGTTTTAATTTTAGACTCACTACTGATAATCTCTATACCACCAGCTTTTAAACCTGAAGGTGTAGTTTCCCAACCACCAACACGTTTTTTTAACCTACCATGTAAGGTGTTTTCACTATTCTTACGATTATCCGATGTTATTTGCATTGTTCTATCTGTAGGCATGTTAACTTACCGATGATGCGGGTTCTTTTACTCTGGTTCTGTACACTACTGTTACATCTGTTATTTTGTAACTACCACTACCATTAAATTTTAATTTTAAACTACTACAAGTGCCTATCGCGCTACCACCTCCAACAGGTACAGTTGCACTTATATTTTTTACACCACCAGTAGCTGCTGTATCCCAAGTAGATGAATTTAAAAGTTGAAATGTACTATCTGTTCTATAATTTGTAGAAAAAGACGTAGATACAGTAACTCCTGTAGCGTTAGTTTCGTAACTAACTATAATTTTTTGTATCTTTTTTAAAACTGCAGGATTGCCAAAAGTAAAATCTTTTGTTTCAAAAGACCAAGGTTTAGAAGATGATGACCAATCTGTATTATATTCTTTTATGTCTTGGTCGTCTTCTACAAATGCAGTCCTATCAACATTATTTATTATATTACTAATTGCAGAACCATGATAATTTTGAAATTCTACAAATGATTTAGATGGAAAATCATATACTAATATACTTGAACTGGAAGAACAATCTAAACTAATTAATAATTGATTGTCAGGAGCGTAATAACCGATAGTAGGATTAGTCATGGTAGACATGGGAATTGAGTTTTTGCTTAATTGTGCAGATAATTCTACAATACCTTTATCAGGTGCCCATGCATATATACCTGTTTTACGAGCCCAACATACTCCAAATTCAGTTTTTACAACACATGAAGGTTTATCTACACCTAAACCCTTATGTGTCGATTCTAAGAACCATTCAGCGTCATTTTGTGATGCTACATTTATCACGTATAATGTGCTTTCTTTGTACGCAAGTAATCTTGTACCAAAAGATTCTATAGCTGTAAAATCTTCTCCATCATTTATACCAATGTCTAAAAAATAATTAGGAGGAAAAGTATCGTATTTACCTATAGGTGTAAACAATATTCTGTCTGGCATTAGTTTAGTTTCAGACGCTCCAGTAGATGTGTAATAATTTACATGACATACAAAAGTTCTCATGTTACATATTGTAGCATCTTTATATCCTAGACCATTAGCATCTCCAAAAGATATATGACCTACATCAGGACTAAATCTATTTATAGATTCATAAGTGTCTATACTAGGACTTTTTATTTCTATACCACTACCACTATTTACCCAATTATTACCTCCGCCTGGATTAGACCATGACACATATGTTTCTCCAATATCTTTACGTACACCACGTTCAAAATTAATGTCTAAAAATAATGTATATAAATCATTACTATCTTTTTTACGTATATATATTCTACCACCTTTTATTCTATCGTTTACATTACTGTCATGAACTAGACCAGCAAATACACTAGTAAAATATTCATTTGTTTCTAATGTAATAGATTCACTATACTTTGTTAATAATGATTCTTGGTCACCTTCGTAAACATATGATTGAGCAAATTCATAAGTAGTTGCTTCCCATAATCCATCATCATCAGTACCTTCTGTAGTTATATCTATATCAAATCCAGCTTGAGACGCTGCGTAGTTAGTTGAACCTCCAGATGTAGTTATGTTAGCTCCTGTTGGTGCTACTAAATCGTTGTTTCCAGTAACCCAGCTATCTATAGCTCCGCCAGGTATTGTTCCTGACCTATCTATATGTCCATACCATTGAACTCTGTTATTTGCTCCAAACGCTCCGTCTGCAACCCTTAAAGCTCCATCAATAAAATAATACACAAATTTACCACCACTAGTAGAACCTAAATTTATAGCACCTAAATGGTTTGTAGTATCTCTAACAGAAAGAGTATTAAATGGGTCTTCTATAATATCTACTTCACCATTAGCAACATCTGCTATAGCTAACAATTCTATAGATTTAGAATTATTAGAAATATCATTATCAGCTTTAAATAAAAAAGCTCCATGACCTGCAGTAGATGTTCCAGAACCTCGACTCGTAACAGCTATTGAATTTTTACCAGTGTAGATTTGACCAACATTGTATACCTGCATATCTTTAACAACTGTTAATTGATTGTTTTCTAGACTTCTTTGGTCAGACTTAGTATTGATACCTCCAGAAAAATCGTTTATCTGTAAATATTGTCTAGGCATTATTCCTTTATCTCAAAATGTACTAAGTCATCAAATCTGTTGTCTTTGGTCTTTGTGTCCATATCCCAGTCACCACCCCAACGTATCTTTAACCCCATCTGTGAAGCAATACCAAGTACAAACCCACTAAAGTAATGAAACCTATCCCTGTCAGTCCAATCAATAGGATAAGGAGCAACATCAACCGCAACACTAGGACTTTTATTATGTTTACCATTTGGGAACTTAACTTTGGAGTTTCCTTTGTTGTACGCTTCATCTTGTTTCTTTTGACCCCTGTGTCCTTCTATGATTGTGCAATCAAAATGTTTGACTACTTCTTCAAATAGTTTGACAAGTCGTTTATCGCAAGTGTTTAACCTTGATTTGCTACGTGTACTAAACCTAGGCATTACTTTCCCTTTATAATTCCTTCTACTAGGTCAGTAACAATATCTACACACTTTTCAAAGAATATTTGTTCTTTTTCCTCTGACACAAATGGTATGTCAATTTTTTCATTAATTTTAGTAGCAATTGTTTTTGCCATTTCATCAGAAGCTAACTTATCCATCATTTGACTTTTTATAGCATCAGCTTGTGTTTCAGCTGCCTGTACTAACATTTCTTTAATACCCATTGTTCTTTTCCTTTAACTCTTTAATTATTTTTATGATTAAGTAGATTAGAGTAGCCATAGAAACTGCCATTTGTAGTACCATCGGTAGGTTTACCCACCATACTCCTACACCTATCGCACCATTTATTACAGCTTTGGTTGAGTCTATCATCCTTTACCGTTCATCCTTCCTTTGATGTATGATAAATCATCAGTTACATCATTTAATTCAGAAACTATAGCTTCTCTGTGTCTTTGACTTGTGTCGTCAGATTTATTCCATCTGTCTAACATTTTTAATACTATGCTTTCAACATTAGCCATTTTGGTTTCTAGTTTTGCGTTAGCTTGTCTTATTTGGTCTAGGTCTTCGTTTTGTAGTTTTTGACTTTGCATCAAGTTTAACACCATATAACCAAACAAAACTATAACTACACCTACTGCTCCATATTCTGCATATGTCTCAAGCATTTTATCATCCTATTTTTCTTTAGGCTTTTCGTTCAAGGATGCTTTGAGTTGTTGTAGAAAAGCATTTTTACCAACTTCCATTTGTTCTAAATTAAATTTCATAGACGCTGTTTTCTTTTCTAAATCAAATAAATGATTGACCATTAACATTTGTCTATCATCTAAATCTTCTTTAAAATACTCTTTATCATCCAATGTAAGTAGTGGTTGTTTTTTTTCTTTTTTAACCATTTTATACTCCTATTTTTGTACTGAACTAGAATCACCTAGTATTATTTTAATATTACCCATTAACGAGTCTACTTCAAATATAGACCTCATCAATTCTTCTTCAATTTGTTGTTGACTTTTTCCAAAATAAAAACTATCACAAGCCCAAAAGAATACACAACTAATAAACAAAGTAAACAACATACCATGAAAAAACTTGTCAATTCTTCTAAAAAAAATTGTAATCGTCTCATTCATCTTTGCAACTACAGCAACAACAACATTCACAATTATTTTTTACCAAGGTAACCCACTTTCTTCTACTGGTGCAGGTGGATTTTCTTGATTGCTTATTTGTAAAGCAACATCGTCTTCTATTTCTTTAACTTTATCATCGCCTAAATTTGATTTTACCCAGCCTAAAACTACATCTTCTTTTAAATCGTTGTAAGCAACGAAGTCTGCATCAGACCAAGGGTTTTTACCTTTTACTTCTTCTACAGCTGGTGTTTTAGTATCGCCTACTTTTACTGCTTTGTCAGCGAGTAAAGTGTCTTTATCTGTATACAATACTGCATCCTTAGCTTCTACAGCTTCTACTATTTCTAAATCATGTATTATGTTACCAACATAAATACCTTTATATGTATCATCTCCAACAGTTTTTGAATCTGTAACTTGATAATTTGTTTTATAAACAACTTTATCTTTACCATCTACTTTGTTTAAATGGTAGATTAAATTATTAATTTTCCACGTTGCTGCCATTTTATTCTCCTAATTTGCTTTCTAATTCTGTTACTTTTGCTGATAGTTCCTGTACTGCTTTTACTAAAGGAACAACAAACATTGCATATTGTAATTGTTGTTTTTTATTGTTTTCATCTATTTGCCAAGCAGAAAATGTTGTTTTACTTTCATCTACAATAGCTTTTACTTCTTGTGCAATAAAACCATCAAATACTTTTTGACTTTTTTCTTCTAAATCTTCAGAGCCAGATGTTGATAAAAACTCTTGAGGCCAATCTTTTTTTGGTCTTTCTTCGTATTTAACAGCTCTTAACTTATTTACAAAACCTAACCCTAAATCACTATCAACAATATTTTCTTTTACTCTTACATCTGAAGTATTTGCCCAATTATTTCCACTTGTACTATGGTCAAGTTCAACATAATTACTACCAGCACCGATGCGACTTCTTTGTGTAGCAGTACCTGTTATGTTATGCCCAATCACATTAGCGTAATTAGAATCACTTACTGCATCTGAATTATGACCAATAATTACATTACCATTTGCATCTTGCAATCCATCACCAGCTGCGTTTCCAACGCAAACATTATCATTCCCAGAAGTAATAGATACTCCAGCTTGATAGCCAACGCATGTATTTCTATTAGAGGTTAAAGTTTGACCAGCATTATATCCTAATAAAGTGTTTTGAGAAGTTGTTGTAATTGATTGACCAGATAAGTATCCAATAGCTGTGTTTCCTTGACCAGTTGTATTTGCTGTTAAGGCATCATATCCAATAGCCATTAAACCAGTATTACCATGTGAACCAGTAGAATTTAAAGCATTATTTCCAATAGCGATATTTTTTACAAAACTAGCACTTGAACCAATCTCTCCACCTGTCATTGCATCAACACCTATCGCAATATTACTATCAACATCACTACTACTTGCGTTTTCCATTAAAGATAACATTGCTCTTGTACCTATTGCAATATTATCAGCTTCACCTCTACCTATACTTGCAGCCGCTTGGTAACCAATACCCATGTTTCCATCTCCACCAGCTACGTCATGCAAGGCTTGAAATCCAATAGCTAAGTTTTTATTTCCATCTGTTAAAGCATTTAACGCTTGTTGTCCTATTGCAATAGTTCCATCAGCATCAGTATTTGAAGCGTTTATGTTAACTCCAGCACCAGAACCAATCAGAACACAATCGCTTGTTACAGTCATATTTAAACCTACACTATCACCTATTGCAACATTCTCTTCACCAGTTGTTACATTTGTTAATACATTAGTTCCAATAGCTATATTATAATGACCTCCAGTTGTAACAGCATCTAATGCACCAGAACCAATAGCAATAGAGTTAATTGTATTTGTAGCTGCAAATCCAGCTCCGAATCCTACAAAAACATTTTTATCTCCATTAACTAAATCCTTACCAGTTTGGTATCCAAAAAGTGTGTTATGGTCTGTATTACTATTTAATGCAATACCAGCATCTTCTCCAAAAGCAGTATTCCCAGAACCGCCTGGATTTGCTACTAAAGAACCATTGCTTTTAATTGTTAGCCTTGTGCTTCCAGAAACAGTTGTTGCGTTTGCTGATGTATAAAATTTTATACTTGTTGCAGCATTATGACTGCTAGAGCCACCTCCAATTTGAACTATATTATCAGTTGCAGAAGCTCCACTTCCACTTGAAAATAAACCGATTATTCTTACATCTTCTTCTGCTGATAAATAATGTTGACTATTTACGCCTATTCTTTGCGTTGTTTGGTTTGAGTTAGTGTCGACTAATCTTACTTGGTTATAATCAGTTCCACTTGTAAATGTTGAAGTTCCAGAGCTGTCTATTCTCATGGCTTCTGTTATATTGTCACTTATTCTTGTTTTAAATATTAAAGCACCTTTAGTTGCACCACCATCCCTATCAGCAGCAATACTTGCTCTTGCAGTTACCCCATCGCCTTGGTCGCTTTGAAAACTAATAGCTGGTACATGGCTTTCAGCAGTAGATGATGTTCCTAATGCTCTTAATTTTATTCCTACATCATTTCCCCCAGTTTTACTAAAAACTTCAAGCTCTTCATCTGGATTATTGCTGTTTATACCAACTTCACCATCTGCAGTTATTCGCATCCTTTCAGTCATAGTTCCACCATTAGCCTGTGTCAAAAAGTCTATATAAGCATCATCAGAATTAGCTTCTCTTTTAATATTTATTGCACCAACAGAATCACTTCCTTGTGATGCAAGTAGTGACATAATTTCTTCATTATTACTTGCAGATGTATTTTTAAACAATATACCTGGCACATCATCAGTTCCACCAGCACCTTCAATATTTAATAAAGTGCTGTAACCTTCATCAGTTGTACCACCAATAAATGTTTGACCATCAACGGTTAGCGTTGATGACATGTCTACTGCACCGTTTATATCAATAGTAGTTGCATTTAATTCTATTTCTGTATCAGATACTAAGTCTAAAACTCCATCTGCTGATTGATGTATATATGAAGCATTGTCACCAAATTCTAAACGATTGGTACTAGTAATCATTAATGCATCAGCTGCCGCTGAAAGTGGGAAAGGGTTTCCGTCTCCATCTTCTATTACTTTTTGAGTTGTAGCGTGGAGTGTTTCACCTCCAGCTGTAGTACCAGTAATCTTTAACAAAGATTTATAGGTATTAGCTATTGTTTGTCCTGTTAATGTTCCTGTTGCCATAATTTATTCCTTATAAAATTTAACCTGTATGTTCATTCCACTTAACATTATCTTCTTCCCAGTTAAGTTTTGATACATTCCAGATAACGTCATATATTGACCTTAAAAAATTTAATCCAGTTCTTTTCCATCCTAAAGGCATATTAAGCTTTCAATGCTATCATGTTTGTTGCTGTAGTGTTTGTATTTATTACATGTGTAAATCTAATTGGTAATAATTGACCACTTGCAACATTTTTAAACGTAAAATTACCAGTCCCTACCATAGTAACCACAACATCACCACCAGTTCCAACATATAATGCTTCGTATGTACCTGATAAATCTTGTGTACTTCCTCCATCAACAGCTGTTATAACTAATGCATTTCCATATAACATTTTATTTAGAGATGACACTGCTGGGTCGTCAGATGCTAGTGTAACTCTTTGTACACCAGAAGCAACTGCTCCAGCTCCACCAACAAAATCTGTACCTGCTATGTTAGCATTTACATTTAAATAATTACCATCAACAGCATTGTCTAATAATTCTACAGCAGTTTTTATATTGTTTGTATCAGCATCAATTCCTGTTAATAAAGTCTCTTGTGCGTTTGCTGTTGTTTCTAATGTATCTAACTTGGAATTAGTTGATGTTATTAATGTTTCTATTGCATCTGCGTCAATTTTTATTGCATTTGTATCTGCATCAATACCAGTTAATAACGTTTCTAATGCGTCTGCTGTGGCTTCTAGTGTGTCTAGTTTAGTGTTTGTAGAACCTATTAAGGTTTCTATTCCATCTACATGACCTATAATAGTCGATTGGTTAGATGCGGTAGCAGCTCCACTAGGAAGAGCACTTGTAAGAACATCTAATTGTAAATGTCCGTCACTATCTACTAACGGAACGTAACTTGTACCACTACCATCTTTAGTAGTGTTACTAAATACTAACATACTATCTTCAGCTTTGTCAGTATGTACTTCTATTGTTATATCAGAGCCTTCCGTTTTAAGTGTGACATTATCTATGTCAACTTTTAACGCATCTCCTCCACTATTGAGTACTTTGTTTAGTACCTCTTTAGTTTGAAATTCTGGAAAAGCCATTATTTACTCCTAATCCCTCCACCACCGTCTCTAAGACAAGTTATCTAAAGTCAGCAGGTCTAATACGTCTAGTCCCACCTACTTTTTCTCTTTTACGATTACCAAATTTTACCAAAGCGTCTTTCCACTTTCTTTCATGTAAAGTAGATAAATTTATACTAGACGATACTATATTAGCATCTCCAGTTTTAGACGCTCTATCCATAAAAAGTCTTGATTTTACATAATCAACAACAAACAAGTGTAATGAGTTATCTATATCTAACACTCCACCATTAGGACTTGTAAGACTAATAAGTGTATCAGGTTCAGCTGAATAATGTATTAACAGTCCTTCTATTACTGATTCGTTAAATCCTTTCAAATCACCTAATTTAGAGTGTTGACTAGTTGAGTCAGAACCTTCTGTTGTTACTAATGCTAAATTATCACCTTCTACAAACCAAACTACATCATTTTCTGGATGTAGATGTGTGCTGTTCTTCAATCCTGTACCTTCTGTAAGTGTTGTAATTGTAAATCCAGTATTAACGTCAGAAGCATTTGTAACTGCTCCTCTTACTGCATTTGTTATATCAACTGTACCACTTGCGTTAGATGCTGAAAAATCAGTTTGATTACCAACTTGTGTAGTTACAACTCCACCAACATCAGACGCTGAACTTACACCACTAATATCACATTCTATACCAGTTGACGACAATCCAGATGGTTCTGAGTCACTACCACCTACGTTAAACCATACATGATACTCATTTTGTAAAAAGTCACTACCCATACCATTGAGTAGAAAATAATCACTAGCACTTATACTAGCTTTTGTACCACATACTACTCTTGTTACTTCTGCTGCTAAAGCCATTATACTGTATCCATTTTTAATGTTTCTCCATCTAACAATCTAGCGCATTTTATATAGTCACCACTAGAGTCTTTTACAGATACTCTATACACTTTATTAATTTTTTGACCAGAAGAGTCATCACTGAGAGTATACCATGTCTGGTCTTCTACTATGTCTGCTTTTGCGTACTCTATTTTAGTGTGATATGTACCAGCTTCTACTAATGCATCATTAATAAGATTTAGTACATATGTTTCTCCTGCGTCTGGAAAAACTTGTCTAACCCTAGATAAAACTTGTTTTGCTGTTATTGTATGTACTGCCATAATTATACCAGTTGATTCCATTTGAATGAGAATGCTTCAAAATTCTCGTTAATATTATTCCAATGATTTAATCCGTCTATATCAGGTGTTACTCCTGAACTTTCAATGTATGTTATTGGGTTTGATACTGTAACAGATTCCCATGTAGGTGTAGTGATTCCACTTACAACATCCCAACTAGGAGATGTTATAGTTGATATTTTTTCCCATGTAGGTGTAGTAATTTCATTGACTACAGTCCAACTAGGTGTTGCTACAGTTGTTATCTTTTCCCAAATAGCCATTATATATTAACCACCATCATCTATTATAGCTGCAACTGTACATCTAACAGTACCAGAAGAAGTAACTGCGTGCAAGTTGTCAACATCTACCCCAGTAGCGGATTTAAACTTTAGATTTATAGCTTCATTAGCTCCTATTTCTATAGCATCAGCCACAGAGGCTCCATCACCTCCGTCTAAAGTCAAATATAACTTCGCAGTTGTTGCAGTAGAACCATCAGTAGTTCCACTATGTTTTACAAATAAATACCTAACGTCATCACTTGTAGCCGCTGTTCCTCCTTCAGTAAAATCTCCACTAATTAAATTTGCGTGTGAAGCGGTAACGTCTTTTGACGTTGTATAAAACCATTTATCATTAGCATCTGCTTTAGCATACTCAAGTTTACCACCTAAAGTAGATTTTATATCATGATGTATAGCGTCTACTGCATCAGCATCTGCGTCAGCGGCGATAGTTACAACTGGTGTCATTGAAACAACTCCTCTTGCTGTATCAGCCATAGATTACCTCCTTTGCTCTTGTTGTGGTGTAGGTACACCTCTTAATAATTGTAAACCACGTTGATAATCAACAGATAGTTGTTGATGTTGACTTTGTAACCAATTGTAGTCTGTTGTGTGTTTTTGTAATTTTGTGTTAAAATCTTGTACTGATTTGTTAACTTCAGCACTATATTTTTGTAAATCGTTAGTAAATTTTTGTATTTGAGCAGAATATTCAGATGTATCTTTACCTTGTTGATTATTTGCTTCTTGTATTTTTTCTTGTAACTCATTTTGATACACAGTATTAGCTTCGTTAAATTTATTTAAAGAATTTTGAAGGTTAGAGTTGTATTCTTGTAATAAAGATGAATAATCTTGTTGATATTTTTGAAAATTTTGATTCCACTCTTCATTAATCCATTTTTGTACTGTAGCATTTACTGTAGTTGAGTATTCTTGTAGTTCATTTGAGTATTGTTGAAGTTTACGGGCTTCGTTACTGTCACTTAGTTGAGCGTTTTGTATATCTTTTTGTAGATTTGCTTGATATTCTACGTTACCATCATTAAATCTATTTAACGAATCTCTTGCTTCGTTACTTACCTGTTGTATTTTTACAGAAGCTAACTCTACATCTTCATCTGTTTCAATAAAACTTGTTACTTTACTGTAATCAGGAGCTATATATACAGGAGCATCTCCAGTAAGAGTTACTGATTGTGTTGTTAACGAGGGAGATACAGGTGGAGTTGGTAAAGTTAAGTCACCTACCGTTCCTAATGTCGGTGGATTAAAAACTGGTTGAGTATATGTAGGTACAGAAGCTGATATACTTATTTCACCAGAATCAAACGAAGGACTAACAGGACTTGCAGGTATAGTTGGTAGTGTCATGTCAGCTGGTAACGTAGAAGTTTTGTTACCCATCGCATTTTGTAAAGATTTTATAGATGCGTATAAAACTACTAAATATTCACAATCTAATGGAAAAGAAGATAAAGCGGTAGACATATTAGTATGGTTATAATTAACATCTGGTCTATTTATTTCTAAAAATTTACAATCTCCAGAATCTGGTAATGCATTTATTCTACCATTGTATATATACCATACTGGGTCTGTATCAGTTGCTTTTTCCATATGAGCTGATGCAAAGTCAGAACTGTCAGAGGCTCTTCCAGCTAACTCAGCTGGTATTTGTCTACATGGTTCACCTGCTCTTGTAACAGATAATACTTCACTAGATGTTAATATTTGTGAAACACCTTCACTACCAAAAGCTGTACTAGTAAACGTATCTTCAGTTGCACATAGTATTTTCTTTTCTCTAGGCATAGCATTTATTACTTCGATAGCTCCATCAGATAAAAATTGAGATAATTCTGATTGAGTAGGAGCAGTACCACTACTATCTATAGATATACTAGTTAGTCCTTCTACTTGTGTTTCAAATGACATTTATTATCTTTTCTTCTTACGTTTCTTTGCAGTTTTAGCTGCTCTTTTAAAGTTTGCGGCTGTAGGAGCTCCTTTTGAGCCTGGTTTTCTCATCTTTTCACCAGAACCAGCTTTAATACGTCTCCTTTTAGCGTGTATGTTTGCGTATAAACCTTTAGGTTTCTTTTTAGTTTTTTTTCTAGCCATTATTTTTTCTTCTTTTTCTTTTTATTTTTGTTTCTTTTAGAAATAGCTGCAGCTTTCTTTTTAGCATCTGCCTTACTACTAGCTCCCCAAGCTCTTAATGATAACAACAATCTTGTTGGTTTACCATTTTTATATTCTGGCCCTGGCATACCACCCATACGAGCTAAGAACGACGCTCGTCTAGGATTGTCACCACTTTTAACAGGAGCTTTAAGAGTACCACCTTTATAAGAAGCCCTACCCTTTGCATTCAAACCACCTTTTGGATTCTTACCAGCTTTTCTAGTCCAAGCTGCGGTTTTATACTTTCTTTTGGGTTTCTTTTTAGCCATTACTTACCCCAGTGTTTACGAGCCATTTCTTTAGATTTCTTAGATAGTTCTCCGTAATGAAACAAAGGTTTACTATTTTTACCATGAGATGCTCCTGAATGTAATTTACCATTAGGCATCTTGTGAGTTTTTCCTTTAAAAACTTTACCGTCTTTAAAATAATGATTAACACCTTTCATATCTATCTCTTCTTTTTCATTTTAGACTTCATAATTTTTTTTTGTAAAAATTTAGGTAAAGTCTTTTGAGCGGCAGTCAACATACCTTTTCCGTTTTTCTTTTTCATTTTTTTCTTACCAGTATGTTTAGGCATATTACTTACTACCTTTCTTTTTTGACTTTTTCTTCTTTTTCTTTTTGGTTTTCTTGGATTTCTTTCCGTATCCCATTCCGTAAGCCATAATTTACCCTCATATCTTTCTTCATACCTTCTGTTAAGGTACAATTTTTTACAGTACTCAAACCTTTACCAAATCTCATAATGGTTTTACTCCTAAATTTTTCAATCTAGTATCCATTGTATTTTTAGCCATTCGTGATGTACTTTGTTCTAAAGTCATAGAATCTAATTCTATATCAGTTCTTTTAGAAAACTCACCTCTCATAAAAGAGTTGGTTGTGAATTTAGGAGGATGAGCTCTTTTACCACATTCCCTACAATAAAACCAACCACCATCATTAGAAACATTACAATGTTGACAATTCAACCTACGCTCCTCCGACTACCATAGTTAAGATTCTGTCACCACGTAATTGTGTATGAGTAATAGACAGTACCTTGTTATTAGTAGAGTCTAGAGTAACAATATAATCTTTTATATCACGAGCCATCGTTCCAACAGCACCATCTTCTTCAGCTGGATTAGCTGGGTGTATAAAAGTTTTTACTTTAACATTTGAATATACTGCCATAATTACTCCTTAATTTAATTTTGGATTTTTGGGGCTACCTTTTATTGATAGCCCCACAGTATCCATACTGTTAATCCTTATTTATTCGGATTATGATATTGTGATATGGTCGTGGTCGTGAGCAACTGCTTTTGCAAAGTAATTAGTTCCATTGCAAAAAAGTTCTACTGTATCACCTAACTGTGCACCACTAATAAATACAATCTCATCTACAGCTGTGCTATCTGTTGAACTACCTGCACTACCATTACTACCGACAACATACCCTACAATTGTATCTTCAGCGGTATTGTTAGCAATAGTTACTGCATTAGCTGCAACTTCAGTAAGAATAAACTTACAGTTCCAACCTTGGCCAGCAGCTGATGCTAAAGGTAATGTTATTTCATAAGCACTGTCTTGTTCTACTCCAAATACTTTTCCTGAATCTGCTGCAGTTAAAGTTTTCGCAGCACTTATAACTTCGTATTTTGAAGCAAGGTCACTAACACCACTATTCTCATTTAAATAATCATTTAACATTCAGAACCTCCTTATAAGTCACTTAAGTTGTACATCATCTGAGTCTCAGGTAAAGTAATCTCAAGACCACCTTCGGTCAAAATCATATCTTTACGCAAGTCTTCATCATCTGATTGTACGTTAGTGGTAATAAAAGTATCACGATTAATACCGTTACCAACTAATGGTCTATATGAAAGTTTGCTCATATCAGCAAAAGCCATAAAACCACTAGAGATACCTCTAAACAATGGTTCCTTGACTAAGTGAATTGTTCCATGAATAGTTTCGATAGACATAACTTTGTGTCCAAATGCACCTTCGCCTGGTTCAGACATTAGTCTAAATGGTGAATCACCATATCCTAATGAAGCATCCATAAATGCGCCGTTACCAAGTTTGTTAAAGAAGGTAATAACTGGTAAACCAGCTAAACACAATCTATCTCCACTACCACCCCTTGCTGGGTCAAATAGAACTTCAAGGTCAGATAACAACTGGTCATAAGTTAATGCTGAAGAAGCTAGTGTACGTAAGTACGCTTTTCCAGATGTATAACTTAAATCACCAGAAACAGTAGGTGTAGAATTAACTAAAATATGTCCAACCAAACCTTCTGTGTATTGTACAGAACCTTGACGTTGTTTTTGTGAGAACAACATAGCTCTCTCAATATCAACCTTATGTTCACGTAATTTTATAGCCCACACTCTTTCCCACTCATTTGCATATCCACGATAACGAGTAGCGTAAGCTGTATTTGTCATCTCAGCTGCAGTTTTAAAGATTTGTGTGTAACCATAGTTATCTTCTATTTGATTAGAAAATACGTCTGGTGACGCAGTTCCTTCAGCAAAAGCAGTTCCGATTACTTGACAACGTGAATTGTCTTTCAATTTATTATAATCAGTACCAGCTCCTGAATTAGAAACACTAATTACTTTACCAGTAAATGTAGTAGTTGCTCCATTATCAACAGGTGCACTTTCTATTCTCATAATTACTTGAGCAACTGATTTGTCTGCAGCGTCACTTGCGCCTGCACTTCCATCAGCAGTCTCAACTGCAAATACCATTCCCTTAATCAAATAATCAATAGATGTGCTTCCATCATCTACTGTTACTGTGTATGTTGTACCAGCTGAAACAGCAGAACCACCATTTACAGCTCCGCTTAATAGAAAGTTACGACTTGTCCAATCAATTTTTGAACGGTCTTCTAAATAACGGAATACTGAATCATCTGTTGGTACTTTACTTACTTTGCTTAAATAAACAAAGAAAGGTGACTCTTCAGGGGCTAAGTCTGCTACTCTATCACCAAAGTTATAGATTCTTCTTACGTCAGGAGTACCGCCTTGGGCGCTATCATGAGCGTTTGAAGAAGCTTGAACCATGTCAGTAGCTTTTACGATGCCTGAATTTATAGCCATTGTAAACTCCTTATTGTTAAATTACAAGTTTACGGTAATTTTCCATGTACGGCTGCTCCCATAATACCTTCCCAAGCTGAATCTGATTCACTCTTAGGTCTAGTTCTAGGGTCAGCCCCCTGTATTGCGCCTGGCGTTACAGGATTTTTTCTGGACTGTTTTACCGCTTCCAATGAGTTATAAACGCCTTGTTGCCTTTTTTTACCATTCACATCCATCCAAAGTTTTACTAGATTGTCTAATCCAACATTTTCTCTTGGTTGGGTAACGAATTGTAAGAAGTCTTTTACATCTTCATCAGGCATTTTATGTACGTTTTTTAACTCGTTTATAGTGTTATTCAAGGCAATATTCTCATTCATTTTACTCATATGTCCTTCAATAGCACTTTGCACCGACTGTTGTTCTTGAGCTACTCTCATTTTATAAGACGGTGATTCTGGCTTGTAATAGGCGTCCCAAGGATTAAATTCTTCCTCGGATACCTGAGGCACTTGTTCTTTTTGTTGATTAACAGCTGTATTGTTGTTTTGCATCTGAACCGCTGTTTCCAAAGCTCCTTCGAGTTTTGATAAACTAGATTGTGATTTGTCATACAATGACTGCCATTTTTTACTTTCGTTTTCCCAATCTACGTGTGTTGTTGTTGATTCAGTTGACTGTTCAGGAATATCATTGTACTCCTGACCTTGTACGCTATTATCATCAGCAAAAGGATTGTTCTCCTCAGTCCCAACTACTGCATCTACTACAGATGCGTCGTTGGAATTTGCTTCAGCTTCAGTTGTGTAATCTTCCATTACTATTTTCCTTTCTACAATGTTTCGTTGTTTTCAGGAGCAGGACTAATCTCTTCTTCTGGTGTATCTACACCAACTGTTGGATTTTGCAACCCATTCATAAGAGGTTTTAATCTCTCCAACTCGAACTTCACTGTATCGGCAAACTTATTTGTTTGCACTTTTTTGTTAGCTTTTGCGTCCGCCCTTACTTCATTCAAGTCACGTTTAAATTTCTCAACTGCGACTCGTTTCTTGTCTTGGACAGACTCCCTTTGTGCCGTTTGCAAGTCACCTTGCAATTTTTTGATTTCTTGTTGCATCTGTTGATTCATTTGTTGCAACTGAGCAATCTCACTCATTCTCGTCATGACACCCTCTTTGTCAAATATTTCTGGATTCTTTTTTAATACTTCTGTTCTATCAACAAGTCCAGCTTGATATGCTTCTAGGTATACACCATACTCTGCATATTTACTTTGCGGTAATGTAGAACCAGCTTCTATACGAATATCATGTTGTCCGATATTGTTTCTATCTTTAACAATATCAATAATTGTAGAATTATAATCATCGTATAAAGAATTTACAGACACTTCATTTATGTTATTATTTGGTTGTACCAACCTAAACATTTTTTGGAATGTGTAATGTCCTTTACTAAAAGAATACATAACTCTACCTAAAATATTTACACTGAACTCAATGTCACGTAATTTAGATTTTGGTCTTTCCGAACCAAGTAACATCATACGTTCAGTTCCCCTAACTGTGTCAGGAGCTTTATCTGCAAAACCATGCATCATTTCTGGTAACCCAAATATAAAATCTATATAAAACTCAGCTTTGTCTATTAATCTATAAAATTCTGCTGCTAATGGTGTAGGTGATGGATAGTGTGGTTCTCCCTGTGATGTATCTATTTCTATAACCGCATTAGGATTAGCCCAGTCTCTTTCTAGTTGACTTAGACCGTTAACAGCACTGCCTAAAGGTACTAATAGTTTTAATCCAGCAGACGCTTGAGCGTGTGACAACGAAAGTGAGAACAACTTATTTAAAAGACGTTGCATTGGTCGAGTTCGAGAAACATCCGATTTCGGATAGGGTGTACCTGACCATACATTAGGTAGAGGAACAATAGGATATACATCAGTATTGAGGACTGTTTCATACAAGAGAACCTCACCTACGGTGGCAACGACACCGATTCTTGTTTGCATCACTTCTTCAAACATCATAAGACCACGCTCAAAAACGCCTGGATTTTCTTTTAAGAAATTAGAAAATTCCTCTTCACTCATAACCATCTCTTCACCACTACGAGAATCTACTACTCTATAAAAAGGAACTTTAGTTTTATAAAATCTTTCTAATATTTGATATTTATCTTGATTGTAATAATCAAAGTCTTTTGTTTCTGCTGGAGTTTTTACATCCATACTGTTTTTGTTTTGACCGTATGGATAATCTTCTTCTTGGTATGTAGATATGTCTTGTATCATACCTGGCATTAACTCTCCAGTCTCTTCGTCAATAGAAGGCCCAAGAAAAGGATATAGATTTACAATTTGGTCACCAGTTAATATCGTAGATAAAATAATAGCATCAGCATCTTGAAAGAATCTATCGCGTGAAGATGGAGGTACATAAACCCTAAACGGGTTAACAGACGTAAATTTAACCTCACCTTTTCCAAAGTCAGCTTCGTTGTCGATATACACATATAAATACCCTAACCCTGTTATAGCGTAATCATGTATTGCATCTTTCATCTGTACATCACCGTCAGACAATTGCCATATGTATCCTAGTATAGTTCTCCAAGCAGATGCAATTTTAACATCAGAGTCTTCTCTAGGTATAGCTGTAAATACTGGAGGTTTAGATGTGAGTACGCTTTTTAATTTTTCGACAGCTGGAGATATTCTGTCCATAGGAACGTCAGCCTGATTACGAGATTGCATCTCTTCAGACTCAGCGTTTGTAAAATGATTACCATGATAGAAGTCAATATCATTACGAGCTTCTATTTCCCAATCTTTCCTAGCGTCTCTCCACCTACGATGTAACTCTTGATTTTCTAAAGAAAGAGGGTGTTGTTCTAATGCCATAATGTATGTGACTCTGGGTTTACCTATAAGTTAAACAACTTTTTATATAATACAAACAAAAAACGCTAAAATCGACTAAAAGTTCCTTAGTTCCTTGCACCAGTCATCCAATTGTAGTAAGTTTTTAACTTTCCACCTCTTTTTTTACCAGAATTCATTTCACTAACAGATATACTAGAACTTAGTGGTGATTTAGCGTAATAATCAGAATAATACAAAGCATCCATCAAGTCATCGTTCTTTGGAACAGGATGTTCAAACATTTCATCTACTAACTCTGTCATTTCTCTACGTATGTATAATTTTTTACTATTTACTATCGGGCCTAAAGAAGTTTCTAGTCTGTCAGCTTTTTTAATGCCTGGCGGTGGTTTGACCCCTTTAAATATGCCAGGTATAAGTTTTCTATCAGAAGATGCCATCCTCGTAACCATATCACGTACCATCTCCTGAGCTGCAACTGTTTCTATAGTAACTCTTCTAACTGGACTATATTTTTTTGACATCTTGATAATTTCTTGTGGTAAATCAAATGTAGGTATACGTTCTCTGTAATACTCTAGTACATATCTGTTTTTATTAGAGTCAACACCTATAACCATAATAACTTGGAAATCTGATTGTTGTGTAGCGGTAGCTGCAATATCTACACCCATGTAAACGTTTATAGGTATAGCTTCGTTACGTATGACTAAATATGTGTAGTTATCCATAGATTTGAATACACCATCATGATATTGTATTCTATCTGTTTTAAACGCAGCAGATGACAAGTCACGAGCATCGTTCATATACTCTTGAGCAAACTTGTTAACTAGACCTGCTTCTATAAATTCTCTTTTTTTAGATTCTAATTTAGATATAGGGAATTGTTCAGGCCATATAGACTTACCATCTTCTAGAGCTCTATAGAACGTTACATTCCATGGATACTGTCTACCTTCTTTTTCTGCATTCTTACTACCATCTACTACCATTTGTAAAAAACTATCGTAGTGTACAATAGTACCACACAACCATATCCAACCCTCTTTGCCTGGCGATTCTTCTAACGCTGGGAATACTGTAGACACAATCCACTTTTTAATCTCATCTCTTCTTTCTGGTGTCTTAGTATTTAGTTCTGATTCAAAGTCATCAAGTATGATACCAGTATAACGAACATCTATCTCTGTTCTACCTCTAAGTCTTTGTGATGTACCTTTTGCAATAAGTCTATCACCTTTTGTAGTAACAATATCTTTCTCTGTCCATCTGTTACCTACACTATCACCAGATAGATTACCGAAGTAATATCTTATAGACTCATTGTACTCTAGATGACTCTTAACATATTTTAGGTGGTCAATAGCCTGACCTTGTTCTTCTGCTACCCAAGCTATAAATTGTCTTTGTCCTTTCGGCGCAAAACATATCTTGTGTAAGATTGCAGCTTTTGATAAAATTGATTTACCGAACCCTCGTGGTAAAATATTGCATATCCTAGCTCCTGGCTTAGTGTCGATAAGTTTTTTACTAACTTCTGCGTGAAATACAGGAGAGGAGCTTTTATTGAGGAAATCAGAAGGGAGAAAAGCCCTTCCAAAATAAAGTAAGTCATTATAACTACGCGCAAGAACTTCATCTTTTTCTTTCAAGTTTGATATTATATTTATTTCTTTATTAGTCATCTACTTGTTTTTCAGCATGAGCCAACATTTTGACATCATTAGAACCAATCTTGTCTAATTGTTCTTTGGTAAATCCTTGGAAAACAGTTAACGACTCAGTTTTCTTTTCATTAGGAAACATACCAGCAATTTTCATCATTAGTTCTATTGCTCTAAGTTTATCAGAATCCTTACCATCATAGTTATCTATAATACCTTTTGTCATTTCTAGTAGGTATTGTTTAGATGCACCTATCTCACTTAGGATAACTTCTATTTCTTCTTCTACCAATTTCTGTATCCTTTCTGTTTTTAACAGTCCACGTGACGTTTCTTTAGCATATTCTTTGTTTTTTGTACTAAAAACACGTAAATAAGCGTCTGTAGGACTCATTCCTTTAGCTACGTATTTTGCAAATAAAAACTCTTTATTGGTCGGTTTTTCACGTTTATGACGTAGTTCTTTAGCAAATTTCTTGTTTGAAAAGGAGTAAATGTTCTTAGGTGGTACTCCACTCATACAAACACTAGGTTTTACAGTGTAAGTCCCTAGTATCGTTCTAACATAATCTATATCCTTGCCACCGTTAGATTTCATTTGACTTTTTTTTAATATCCTGCAAACTTTATCATCATCAGTCACAACCCAATCACCCTCATCTGCAAGTCTCCAGTTATCATTTACTACCGTATCTGGGTATACACTATGAAATTCTTGTACGTTATCGTATAGAACTTCTTTCTTGCGGGAAATTTGTTTGACCAACATCTACACTGCACCCAACCGATTGATTTCCAGTCCCATGCCGCCCCTCCGAGTGTAGACGTGTAAGGAAACAATAGACATAATAACTCCTATCTGTTTCCATCTATCGCCTGCCCCCAGACGAAAGTCTTTCCCTTGTGGATGTCAACCACATCCAATCTAAATTCTCCTGTAGGAAACCAGTCAATGATACCAAAACAATGTGACCAGTTGTGTAATCTACCACGTAACCACTTGTTCTGTTCTTTCGACATATCCTTTAAACAACCCATACTCCAAGCTGCAATAGTACCGTCTAGTTTAGTTTGTGTATTGCGTTGTATGTCATGGGTATGACCGTACACTATGTTAGAACCATACGAGTCTAAATGTTTTTTAGAATGGTTTACAGTTGCGTAGGCACCATGTATAAAGATTAGTTTACCTATTTTTAACGGATAGTTGTATGGTAGATACTTGTAACCACGTTCATCCCACTTACATGCTTTTCTAAATGTGTAGTCTTTCATGTAGGGATACTTTTGGACAAATGCATCTAACCATTCGTCATGATTACCAGCACAGATATATCGTTCTTTACACTTGACCTTGTCTAACACTTTGTCAAACATATCTAAACCTTCGTTGACCAACCTAATCTCTTCGTCAATGATAGGTAGTTGATACTCTAGTGGTGGTTGTTTTATTTTTTGGTATTTCCAAGACGAGACAGATTCCCACTCTCCTACATCTCCTAGATTGATAAAGATGTTAGGTTTTACAATCTCAATAGCTTTTAACACAACATTCACAGCACTTTGGTCGTGAATAGGAAAGTGTTGGTCAGGTATTACTATCGCTCTTCTATGTTTGCGTTTTCTCATCTCTTTTAATTTCCACACCATCTTTTAGAACTTTAATGTTTAATTTTTCTCTAGCCATCTCTGTTGACTCTCTGTCACACAACATACCTATAGCTAGTTTACCATTTTGTTTCTTAAATTGTTCCCCAGCTTTTCCTATTGGTTCTATAAGAACCATATGACGTAGACTACAGTCACAACACCATAAGTGGAAAAACGTCTCACCGTCTACAACAAAAGCTTCGTCATCAAATGTTCTAAGTTCCATATTTTCTAATTTACAGTACAGAATATCCCATTACAATAACTTTCGTAAAAATCTGCCTATATATAATATATATATAATAAATAACTAAACTATAAACTTAAATAATATAAGCTTAAGCTTAAGCTTCAGAAATTTTTTTGCAATATTTTTGTGAAGGTTGCTAGTGTTGATACAGTAAAAAGAAGGTGAGTCCGTATAAAAAGTTGAAAATAATTTTATTATGTATGTGGGTCTTTTATACCCGCCCCATACCCCGACCCTAGTTTACGACAGATTTAGGATTTGGTTGAAAACCATATATCTCGATAAATTTTTTTTATGTCGTATAATATATATTATGAATAGTAAATAATAGGGTCTCCCCTGAATTTTTTTAGGTATTAAAAATACAGTGAGGTACTAAAATTTTTCAAATTATCTAGGATTATAACAATATTACATGTATTATTGTACATGTTAATTAATAATATAGGAAGGAATACAGACAATGGGTGAAACAGCACAAAATAGTGTTTCAATCAGTACTCCGACCACTACACCAAAGAATACTAAACTTAGTAAGAAGAATGTTGACAACGTTCTGAACAACTTAAACGGATTCTCAAAGGATGAACAAGAACAGATTAAGAAAATGTTTGGGAAGTTACAAAGTAAAGGTTTAGTGACTAATGGTCAAGGTGGTGGTACAAGTTATGATACACCAGAGATTGTTGAGTTTAGAAATAAATTTAACAAAGAAGTTGAAAAGGTAAGTAATGGTACAGTCGTGACAAGTACTGGTATTAAGAAACACTACATCTTAGATAACAAAGGAAAAAAGCGATTTCCAATGTTATACCTTAGAACTGAAACTAAGTAGTAAAACCAACAATCAAGGGTTATATATGAAAGTATGTAACCCTTTTTTGTACCTAAAATAAGAGTAACTTACATGAAACAATGTATTATAGAAAATATTACTGATACTAAAGTTAAAATGACTATCTACACAGAAAACACTAGTAAAAGTAAAACAACAGAATTTATAAGTAAAAGAAGTACTTCCGAGTACTTTAAGAGATTACGCAGAGACTTACACATGTGTAAAGATAACGTAAAAATAATTGACCATATCAACAAAATTACAACTACACATGAACCTAAAGTAGAGCCTGTAGAAAATATAACTGACATAAACCCCACCGAGCAAAAGAAAAAGAAAACAAAGTATTTTCCTAATGTACTCGTAACTATAGAAAAAACAGATAACGAAATAAACAGACAACGTATACAAGATATTATGCTCGACCTATCAATGGGTAATGTAAAACGTGCAAAAGCACAGATAAAGAAATATTATGGAATTTAAGGTAGTATGTCGCCCACATCAAAACCAAGCTGTCTCTCTCCTTCCACAGCGCAGATGTACTACCTTGAACTTAACAAGGAAGGAAACACACAATGACAAGTAACACAAAACAATCCAAAGAGTATTGGAAAGAAAATGTAGTTATGCTTGAGTCTGTTGGTTCTGCTCTTGACACTAAGACGCAACTTATACATCCATTGTTTAAAAATGGTGTTGTAGAGTTTGACGTTGATGTAAAAGTAGAAAAAGTAACAGAAGAGTTTACAGGCAAACTTAATGAACAAGATGCTCTTACGTTTAGAAAACATGCAATCATGAATCAATGTGACTTATGTGTAGGTTACATAGACCTATTACGTAACGCAGAAGATGAAGTGATATGGAACGCTGGACACAATGCAGCACCACTAAGTGAAGGTAGATGTTGTACATCATGCAACGACTTACATGTTGTGCCTGCGCGTCTTGCTAGTTTTACCAATACTACACCAAAGTACATTGCAGATTGTTTAAGACAAGAGGCTGACATGGTAGAGAAGTTCGCAAAAGAAGTAGATGTACATAGTATGAAACGTATGCTTATCAGATTACGCAAGTATACTGACATGGTAAAAAAGATGAAGAATGACATTGAAATGGAAGAATATGCTCAAGACATTGAAAGTCAAGCAGTTGCTCAAGGTAGGGTATCACTATCAAAAAATACTCATAAACAATAATGCAGACGTTCTTACCATATCCTGACTTCAATCGTAGTGCTCATGTACTTGATGACAAACGACTAGGTAAGCAACGTGTAGAAGCAATGCAAATATACAAGTCTTGTGTCCTTGATGACTATGGGTGGAAACAACACCCAGCAGTCAAAATGTGGAAGGGATACGAGACTGCATTGCTAATGTACATGGATACTATGATACATGAATGGGAGCAACGAGGATTCAAAAATACTATGGGATATGCACGTGTGCAGACAACTATTGCTCCCCCATGGTTAGGTGATGAGATGTTACATTCATCGCATCGTTCTAACCTTTTACGTAAAGATAAAGATTTCTACTCAAGATGGAATTGGACAGAGAAAGATAACATGCCGTACTTTTGGTGCGGTTATGCGCAACAAGATACACAAATACTGGAGGATATAAATGCAGTTCAATGATGATGATTTACATAAAATGTGTAAAGATAAGAATGTTGAAGAGATTGCTAGTTTGATACACGAAGCAAAACTTAATCATGCTCCTCGTATCGTGATACAACAATTGCAACAACATTATGATAAACTTATTAAACAAAAAAAAAGAAATGAAATAACCTTGAAGCCTGTAGTTGTTATGTCTGCATGGCGTAACTATTGCAGAGAGTCATGGTTATACAGATTTCTTGAAAGGATAGGTTTAAGATGAGTAAAAAACTTACACCCGAACAACATGCTCTTGCGTTGTTTCCCGATATTTTTATTGGGAAGGAAACAGAGGAAGTTGCTAATCCATACACAGGCTCAAAGACAGTACTTACACCAGATGCCGTTGCTGTATATGATTTAGTAAAGGGTGCAGAGATGCTCCAATTATATCATATAGTTCGTGCTGGTTTAGATTGGTTTAAAGAACACTATGCAAAAGAATATATGATACTATTGGATTAACAATAAACAACAAAGGTAACGATAAATGCAAAAAATCACCGTTAAGAACATACACAAGTCGCTTAACGAAAACGGTTATATTTGTAATCTACCCTTCGCAGCTAGTGTAACTAGTGCCATGCACAGTAAACCTGTAAGTGGTGCATTTTTATACGGCCCTGCGGGTACTGGTAAGAGTTATCTACCTATTGTACTAAGCAAAACACTCGGAGTAGAAATGTTTTTCTATCAATGTGCGCCAGGTACAAGAGAAGATGACCTAGTACTCAAAATGCTTCCTAGCGAAGATACTAAAAGTGGAGTAGAGATAAAAAAGTCAACTGTTTTTAAAGCTGCTGAAGCGTCACACAAACGTAAAGTGATGCTAGTGCTTGACGAGTGGGATAAGACTAGACCGACTGCTGATGGATTCTTTCTAGACTTTTTACAATATGGTAGGTTATCTATTCCTGGCAATACTGTCGAAGCTAATCTAGAGAATATGTTTATATTCTTTACAGCTAACGATGAACGTGAATTTCACGAAGCATTGCTACGTAGATTTCCTAAAATAGATGTAGACCCACTTGCACCAAGTCTTGTTATGTCTGCGTTGAGAATAACACATGATGGTCATCCGCATTTAGGTAACGCTATAAAGTTGTATGAGAAAGCAGTTGTTAGTGGTATGTCAAAACCCGCTACAATACAAGAACTCAGACAACTCTTAGATGCTATATCTTTGCTTGGTAATGGTGCAGATTGGAATGATATGGTATACCAATTTGTAACTAAAACGCCTGAGAATCACAAACTGTTAAAAGATGCAGAGAAGTTAGAGTACAAAAAGGACGATAAAGATAAGTTGCGTCTACAAGCTGACAGTTTTACAGGCGAGGTAAAAGAAGAAGAAGAAGAAGAGATAAACACAATAATGCCTACCAAGATAGCGTACCTTACACAATCAGAGCTTATAGATACTAACAAAGATGAGATTGCTGACGATAGTATTTATGGAGTATATGATTACAATGAAGATAACTATTCTATGTTAGCTCATAAAGACATGCAACGAGACATAGTCAATGATGATGCTGGTATTGTTGGTGGTTTTGAAGCTATAGGTGACAAACTTGTAGCTAGTAAACCATTCCAACTTACAGATATTAGCTTTAATCAATTTCAAATAAGTGAGAAAACTGGTAATCAAAAGATATGTAATGGAGAGATTGCTCTTGTAGATAAAGATTGTAAGTTTCACGACCTACAAAGCTTATTTCAATGGAAATCTTATATTATCAGAAAATACTCACGTAATGAGGTTGTTGCTAGGCATCATCATGGGTACACTACTGATGATGATGGGTACAATGAGATGCTTATAGATTTAAAATGGACGCGTGAAAATGGTTTGATTATGATTTTCACATATAAACATTTTTATGCTGTAACACAGTATTTGAGTGGTTATAGTTCACGTAAATTTGTAGAAGTTAGTATTATTGATGAAGACCCAACAGCATTGGTACTATTATCCGCAAACAAAGATGTATATCAGTGCGGTATACTTAATTTGCGTAAGTTAGTTAACCATAATCACATTCAATTTTCATTTACGCTAAGAGACAACGATGATAGTTATTTGGATGGTAAGTATGGTTTTGCTGACATACAAAAACATGCAAGTACAATCATAAACAATGGTAATGCTGATGTTATGTTTGTAGGCAAGAATTTTGATATTCGTGTCAAGAAAAACGTTACAGCGTCAAACAATCATCATTTATGTTATATTAACATATACGGTACTATACATCATGAAGTCGCAGCTAACATGACAAAAATGACATACAATGCATATGTTAGAAATGTAAGTAATGATAAAATGTATGGTTTGCCTGTTTACAAAGCAGTTAAATGTGATGGTAAAAAACTATCTACGCATTTAAAATCTAAAGGATGGACTTTTGCTGGTACTCGTAAAGGTTTGATGCAAAAGAACTATGATAAATTAGGTATATGTAGATGCTTTGTATTTGATGATTTTGCTGTGTTTGGTTTTACAATGCTTAGTGAGCCTGAAATGGATAAAGAGTATGTTGATTACTACAAATCTTTCGGCAACATGTGGAGAACAGTACACTCACTAGGAAAGTCAGCACAAAATGTCTAAGATAGTACGTAACTGGAGAAATTGGAAAGAACCACAAGCTCCGAGTGGTCATAAAGAGCCCCGCCATCCGAATATTATGGGTGGTGGGGTTAAAGCTGACTCAGACTTTACAACATTAAAAGATAAAGTACAAGCACATTCGACTAATAATGTTACAAGAGTAGCTAAAAAATCATTCAAACAAACTAAATTAGCAAAACCTAGTTTTAATATGACTAGCACAATAAAAAATCAACTAAAAGACATGACCAAAATGTCACAAGAAAGGAAAATTGCTAAATTTGAAGACCATGTTGCATGGTCAGAGGGTGTGCAACGTGACTTAACTCATAAAACTAATCAGAACAGAGTCGTTAGCATGTTAAATACTGTAGAAATTACTAAAAATAAGAGGCTCGCATCAAGTTTAGCTGTTATGATTAGTAAATTAGCTGAGGATATGATAGGTGAGCCTGTTATTGGTGATGATGAGTGGGATTTTGACGCGTTATTAAACAGAAGTTTTACAAAACGCAACATCAATCATTGCAAACAGTCACGCGAAATGGACAAGATTGTTATAAGTCTTGATACATCACCTAGTTGCAGACATTTGTCAAAGTTTTACACGACCATTGCACATTTAAGTTGTAAGTTAGGATTAGTTGACATATACGCTAGTCCCAATGGTTATGTAACCCACATGTTTAATAGCAGAACAATGAAATATGAACCTATCTTTGACATAGAAAAAGACCAAGACTATATAAAAGCAGGTTTGCAAACACTAGATAACTTTTTTCATAACAGAGCTATTATACATTTCTCAGATTGCGATGGTTATGAATACATAATAAATTCATCAGCAAACAATACTATGCATTGGTTTTCATGTGATTATGTTGACTCTAAGTGGTATGCACGTCGCAACCAATGGCATGGTACATTGTATGAAGTTTATGATGAAGAAAGCTTTTTAACAACAATAAGAAAAATGAGGTAATAATGAATGCAGATAAAGAACAAATAGAAAATACACAAGCAGTCCAAGTTAACATAATGATAAAAAGTGGTAACTACGAAAACCATGATTTGAATGGTAAAACCGCTTCTCATGTAGCAGCAGATTTACATGAGTTTATGAACGTATCAAACTATCAAATTGTAAAGTTTTACGTATTTGTTAAGAGTTATCTACAAGAGCGTAAAGGTATTGAAAGATATTTGAATGGTGATACTTTGATTGAGAAAATCATAAATGCTTGTATGACAAATGTAGCTACAGATATGGCACACAAAACGTTTAGTAAGTTATTAAATAAACATACTGTTAAGTTTAAGGTTAGTAAAAGATACAATAAACTTTTTAAAGAACTTGCATTTGCAAAATCAACAGAATTAACACAGAAAGCATTTGATAAGTTTTGTCATAGTAAATATGGTGTAGTAGGAGAAGTAGCTGGTGATGATTATCCACAAGTAGATATGCACATGAAAGGTCAAAGTTAATGGGATTTGATATTTATGGTATGCAACCTAGTGGTGAGCAAAAACCAGATGTAAATTGGTATGATGAACCTACTGTAAAAGCGTATTTTGCATGGCAAAACAATACCAAAGGTGCTTATTTTCGCTCAAATGTATGGGGATGGCCTGGTATATGGTCGTATATAACTACGCAATGTGGTGACATATTGACAGTAAAAGATGCTGAAGGTGGTTGTCATAACGGTGGTCACATCATTACAAAGACAAAAGCGTTAGCTATACATAAAAAACTGTCTGAATTAGATAAACAAGGTTTAATAGATGCCTATGAAAAAGAAGAGAAGGACAGAGTAGATGCTATGCCTGATATTGATTGTAGTATATGTGATGGTACTGGCACACGTCATGAATGGGTAGGATGGGAGAGTGAAGAAGAGTGGTTAAAACACAATGATTCGCTTGAGAGCAACAATCGCATGGTCTCTGGATATGAATGGGCTAACAAATGTAAAGGGTGTAATGGGTGTGAAGGTACAGGCAAAAGAAGACCTAATAGAGCGTCTTACTTTTTTAGTGCAGATTTGATGCGTGAGTTTATAGATTTCTGTAAATACTCAGGAGGTTTTCAGATATGCTAGAATATGTAAAACACTTGTTAGGTTTATGCGGTGAACCACATGGATTGATATTTACGCTCAAGACTTTGTTTACTGTTGGTGGATTATCTCTAATAGTTAATTACATCAAAACAAAAACAAACAAATAAACCATAAAAATATAGGCTTAAGCTTTAGTTTAAGCTTAAGCTTATATTTGTTATAGCTAAGTATAATTATTAATTATAATATGCGTCAAGTGTAATTTTAAATACAAAAAAACATAAAAAAAGTATTGATTGTATTGCAATTAGAATGTAATATAATCGTAACTATTGAGGACAAAATGAGTAATATGAGAACATTCAGATGCGACAATAACTTGTGGCGTAGATTTAAGTTGATATGCACTGTAAACAACATATCAATGCAATCTAAACTACAGAACTTAGTCAACAACTTTGTAGAAAAAGAATATCCTAAAGTATCATCGGAGATTAAAAGTGACGACAAAAGCGATAAAGATTTACGATGACTACATTGAGCATTTAAACCAACAAAAATCGCAACGTTATGTTGGTAAAGAAGAATGGTTTCATTCTTCATCAGCTGGTTTATGTGCTCGTAAACATTATTATTCTGCTATAGATAAACATCCACAAAGTGATAAAGATGCAGATACTATGCGTTTATTCAGACTAGGTGATGTTATTCATGCTGATATACAAGATGCTGTAGAATGGTATGCAAAAGAAAATGGTGCTAGAATATTTATAGAAAAAGAATTGTACATAAAAGAATTGAATGTGCGTGGTTTTATAGACTTAGTTTTAGTTGATGATGGAGAGTTAATAGATATAAAGTCTTGCAATGATTTTAAATGGAAAACAATCTTTGGTAAAAAATATTATGACCCTAAGTCTGTAAACAACTACATGTTGCAAACAGCAACTTATGCGTATTGGTACAATGGATATGCTCATAGTAATGATTTACCTACAGTAGATAAAATGAAACTGTTGTTCTACAATAAAAACACATCTAAGATGCAAGAACTAGAAGTTCCTAATCACAAGATAGAAGAAGCTTTTATGTATTGGAATAGAGTCTTAGATACAACTAAAGCAGGATTGCCTGACATAGAGTTAGGTTTTGCACCTGCTATGAAATGGGAGTGTAATGTTAAGTATTGCTCGTATTATGATGTTTGTGGAGGTGGTATAAATGGCAAAGGGTAAGTTGAAGTTTCCTCACCAAGCATTTCCTAATGGTTGGCCGTACAGTTCTAGCCCACCAAACAATAGACTATGGAGACAACACAGAGATGAGTTGTTTGAAAAACATGGTAATGGGTGGTGGTATACAGCTGGTGTTCCACAATACGACTTTAAAGAAAGATACAGAAAACGTAAACAAGAAAAATTAGATAAAGCTCAGTGATGGGGGTTTGTTACCTTTTCCCCTCGTTTATTAATGTTATTCCGCTGGGCTTTATCATCTTTATCATATTTTTAATGAAAGGATATATTATGAAAATGAAAGAAGCTATTTTAGAACAAGCTGAAATAGAAGCAGTAGACCACTATCAAAAAGAATTTGGTGAGTTAAATAGATATGAGCAAGAAGAGTGTATTAGAATTGCTGAAAACAAACTGTTAGGAATATAAATATGAGCGAAAAAAAGAATGACCATATGAATTTATGGAATAAAGTAGAAACTACTGACCCAGAGTTTACAACTACAGTAAATCAAAGAGGTGGCTTCACAGCTATAGGAGCTCAATATCAGATTAAAAACGCTACAGAGGTATTTGGGCCTTTTGGTGCTATGTGGGGTGTAAAGGATGAGAACTATGAATTGATATTAAGCAATCAAATGGTATTGTATACTGCAACGTTTTGGTACAAACACGAAGGTAAGAGCGGTGAGTTTCCAATTGCTAGTTCTATAAAGACTATGATGGGTAAAAGAGTAGATGATGATTGTATTAAAAAGGTACAGACAGATGCTTTGACTAAAGGTTTGTCTAAGTTAGGTTTTAATGCTGATGTATTTATGGGTAGGTTTGATGATAACAAGTATGTTGCAACAGACAAGGTACAACAAAGTATAGATGACAAAGCAGAGGAATGGATATGAGTAACATAGATGATTTGCTAGATAATTTCGATGATGAGAAAGATATTTATTTTGACCCTGATTTATCAACTCTTGTGCCTGAAGGTACATATCAAGCAAAGATTGTAGGTTTATTTACAAAAAAAATACACACGAAAAAAGGTGGCTCTGGTTTATTGTATAAACCTAAGTATCAAATTATTGCAGAATCAAAACCATCAATACACAACAAAGAAATAGATGACCAAGGCGTATGGAGATTCAATGGCGTAAAAGATAAAAATGGTAAAAGAGTTACTGGTGGTAGCAACATCAACTATAAAAGATTTCTAGACAAGCTCAACATACCTATGTCAGAATTAGAGTATGAAGGCAAGATAGTATATAAATTACCTACAATAGACAGTTCTACAATAAAAGGTAGAAGTGTTGTAATTAGCGTTACTCATGATGAATGGCAAGGTAGATATGGTAGGAATGTCACTGCTCTAGCGATGTTAGTTAGAGAGATGAGTTCTGACAATGGATAAGGATGCTCACCGTTTATTAAATTTTCTCTATCAAAATAATGAAGCTAATGAATTAGATATACACATGCTAGGTATATGGGATGTTAGTTCAACAGTTAAAAGGTTAAACAAAGTTGGATATGGTATCAAAAGCAAAACTTATGGAAGCATATGGCAAAGAAAAAAGATATATTATATGGATTAACAAAACAATCTGATTTTGTAATGCCTACAGCTGAAAATGTAGAGTCTGAGCTGTTAGGTCAAATGATTGTTGATAATAAAATTATAGATAAGATTAGTCACTACTTACACACAGAGACTATTTTCTACAACAATTTTCATAGAAGCGTATGGAGAGGTATAAATGACTTACGTAAAAAAGGCATAGATGATATTACAGTCAATGCATTATTGTCAGAAATACCACCTTCTATGACTAATGATAACATAGCTTACAAAATAACTGGGTTACTTGATATACCAACTATTAATAACTACGAAAGTAATGCAAAGATATTGTATGAAAAATGGTTGCTTAGAAAAGTAATTACTAAAGCAGAAGAAGTTAAAAAAGTTATTAATGTAAAAGCTTCTGATGCTCGTACTGTATTAGAACAATTAGTCAGAGAGATTGAATCTGTATTAGATATGCAGATAGGTAACGAGTTTGACATAGACTCAATCCTAGACGAAACATTAGATAAAATGTTTGATAAAGATGCCCTAGTAAAGTTTGGTTACCCAGAGCTAGATGAGTTGACTGGCGGTATGACAAGGGGTGAGATAACAGTCATAGCTGGTAGACCAGGCCATTTTAAATCAACTACTATGTTAAATGTTGTACGCAATTTGATACATGGTGGGTACAAAGTTCTTGTTATGAACAGAGAAATGAGCAACGTAGAGATGATGAAAAAACTCATTGTACTAGAATCACAAAATTTATCATACGAAAAAATAAGAATGGGCGTACTAGACGAAGAAGATAACAATATGTTAGACAAAGCAAAACAAAACATACGAGATAAATACAAGAATCTAATTATGTTTGATAACATATTTGATATAGATGGTACTATGCGAGAGGTACGTAAACACAAACCTGATGTTGTTGTTGATGATTACATAGGATTAGTAAGTGTATCAGGAGTAGATGATAATAGATTGCGTATAGATAATATTATGAAACAATATAAATGGGCAGCTAAAAGTCATAACATGGCTGTATTGTTAGTATCTCAGTTAAATAGAGAGTGTGAGTCTAGAGCAAACAAAAGACCGTTATTAAGAGATTTAAGAGATAGTGGTAGTATAGAACAAGATGCAGAGATAATATTGTTTATGTACTATGAATGGAGATACTACCTAAAAGAATCAGAGATGGGTGAGTATGGCATAGAGATTATACTAGGCAAGAATAGATATGGTAAGAGTGGTAAAGTTAAGATGGGTGTAGCAGGTGATAGATGTAAAATTTACTCATCGTCAGAAGAAGCATTATCGGAGGCATTTAAATGAAAATAACATATGGTAAAAACGATTCTGTATTGATTAGAGAGTGTTTAAAAATAGCTCTAGGTCAAATAGAAAAAATAAAAGCTATAAATGGAGAACAAGAAACAAAACGAATAAGAGAGATAGTACAAGAACTAAAAGATGCAGATAAAAAGAAAGAGATTAGTTCTTCTTCTTCTCCTATAGATTGCGAGGATTGTGACGTATGAAAAAGAAACCAAGCGTAAGAGAATCCATAACTAAACTTAGTAACACATCATTACATCTTATAAAATCAGTGCAAATTGTAAGCAAGGCTTTTGAAGAGTATGTAGAGATGAAAGGTGACACAAAAGAATTTGTTAAATATTTAGATAGTAAGGTTAAAAATGAAAACAACAGCACAAAAAAGAGGCAGACGAAACAGACAAAGAGGAGCGGAGCTACAAAGACAAGCGGTGAACATAGCTAAAGAATATGGTCTTAAAGCTTTTAACAGAGATAGGGGTGGAGCTCAACATGAGCAAGGAGATATTGAAATTGAAGATAAATACTATGGTTGCAAAAGAAGAAAGAAAGTTCCAGCTTGGGTGTTGCCTGAAAAAGAGGAACATGGAGTAGTATTTAGAATGGACAGAGACATACCTTACATATCAATTCCTTTTGACATGTTTTGTTTTTTACTGAAGGTGGCAAAGAAATGGAAAAAATAATGGGCAAACATGAAAAGTATTTAATGGTTAGAGCTTACAAAGAAGCTATAGAAAATATTAGAAAGAAAGGCAGAGAACCTAATCAAGAGACATTAGATAGGTACAAAAGATTAAGAGAATCATTAACATTTGGTTTGAACGGCAAACTAAAGTGAATAATTTTGACATAGATTTAGACTTTGGTCAAGTGTATGAGCAAAAGGTAAAAGACATATTTCAAGGTAGGGGTGCAATAGAGGTAAAGACAGAGAGAGATATGTGGAAGATTACTGGTAACATAGCTATAGAAGTATCGTACAAAGGTTATCCTAGTGGTATATCTGTTACAAACGCTGATTGGTGGATACATATATTGTCAGACAATGGTGATATAGATACATTGTTTATGTTTAAAGTCAGTAAGTTAAGAAAAAAAATTAGAAGATTAGTCTCAAGAAAAGAAGCCCGAGTAGTTATGGGTGGAGACAATAACGATAGTAAGATGGTGCTAGTTCCGATTAGCAAACTATCTTACATAACCTAAACAAGGAGCAATAGAATATGGCTGAATATGATAATACCAATTCAGGTGTGCTTTTTGCTAACCAATACAAAGAACAAGGTGATAGTAGACCTGATTTTGTAGGCAACATAAATGTCGATGGTAATCAGTTCAAACTAGCAGGGTGGAAAAATGTATCACAAGGTGGTAAAAGATACATATCTGTAAAGGTATCAGAGGACACACAAGAAGGTCAACAAGAACAAAAAAAGCAGAGTGAAGAAGAATTACCTTTTTAACTCTAAGAAGCAGACTTTTTAGCAGTATATAGTCTAGAAACTGAAACTGCAAAGAATTATGAAAAACACAATATTACATGGAGATGTTTTGCAACGTCTAAAAGACATACCTGATGATTATGTACAAATGGTTTGTACAAGTCCACCTTATTGGGCTTTACGTGATTATCAAGCTGATGGTCAGTTTGGTCTGGAAAAAACACCAGAATTGTACGTAGAAAAATTAGTAGAGATAGGTCAAGAGATAAAACGAGTCTTACGTAAAGATGGTACATTTTGGTTGAATATAGGGGATACATACAGAGATAAACAGTTAGTTGGTATACCATGGAGGTCAGCTCTAGGACTACAAAAAGATGGGTGGTACTTACGTCAAGACATCATATGGGATAAGCCTAATCCTATGCCTGAGTCAGTCAAAGATAGGTGTACAAAATCTCACGAGTATATCTTTTTATTCTCACAATCTACTGACTATTACTTTGACTGTGAGTCTATAAAACAACCATACGCAGAGGGTACAACTGGTGGTTCACAGTTCGGTGGTAAGAAGGGTAATTCAGAGTTAGGTATGAAAACTAAGTTACAATCTACACCTCAGGGCTTTTTTGAAATGAAGGATGGTGCAAATATGAAAAGTGTATGGAAGATACCAGTCAAACCATACGCAGGTGCTCATTTTGCCACGTTTCCCGAAAAACTACCTGAACTATGTATAAAAGCTGGTTCTAAAAAAGATGACATCGTATTAGACCCATTCTTTGGTAGTGGTACAACTGGTTGGGTAGCTCAAAGATTAGGTAGGAAATGGTTAGGTATAGAGTTAAACTCAGATTACATAGACGTTGCAAACGAAAGATTTAGACAGCAGGAGTTATTTGTATGACTGATACACCAAGAGAATGGTATTTAACAAATGATGGTTTTATAGTAAAAGATATAGAAGATGTAAATACTAAATGTGAACACAGAAATAGATATTACCAACCTTACGAACACGACACAAACACACCTGAGTCTTACACTTGTGAAGATTGTGGTGTAGAGTTGTATGTGCCTGAGATAGAGGATATGATATGAACGTTGATGATTTTTTTAAGTTTTCTAAACAAGAATACAGAAAAGAAATGGTTTTGATGCGTGATAAAGGCGTTGAGTATACTGTATCAAATGTAGACAAGTTAGCTAACTTCCATTCATTGGGAGAAAGAATGAAATGTAAATCTTCTTTTGTCGCAATGATATATTTATTGAAACACATGGACAGTATACGTAACTACGTATTAACAGGCAAAGAATTTTGTGATGAAAGTATATCAGGTAGGATTAGAGATGCTAGAAATTACTTAATGTTATTACACGCTATAATATTAGAAGAAGAGGGGTGGAAAGAAAAAGTTGATAAAAAACCAGTTGGCGCTGGAAACAAATCTTCTACCTCTCTAAAATTTACACACTTAGAAAAGGTTGACTAATAAGCTTAAGCTTAAGCTGTTAATAGCTTATATAGCTTATATTATATAATATATATATAATAGGGTTTGGACATAAATAAGTTTTGGGATTTCAATTGAGTTTGATATTGCAGGGCTTTGAGCTTCTTTCTATTTTTTAGAAATGTACTCATTAATTTCACAAATTAACAAATACAAATAACCGTTTAAACCCTGTTATATATTGTAGACGACTTGTATATCAAGTTTGCAATAAAAGTCTTGTATGCTAAGAGTTAGACACCTTCTGCTACCATCCTTGTCTTATATCTTGTATCCTATCTAGACAAACTTGTAGATTTTTGAGAGTAATCTTGCCATCTTTGAACGCTTGTAATATTTCTGCTCTTTTTTTTACTGGTAATCCTTCTGACTCCCAAGATAGTAAAGCTTTTACCCATAACTGCTCATTTGTCATTATTACTGAAGAATTGGTCTAAAATCTATTTTTCTTAAATCAGTTTCCCACATATTTTTTAAATGATTTGGATTAGGATTTTTTCCAAAATAACCTGTTTGCAATAAGTTTATCATTAATTTTGTTTTATTGTTTAACGCTGCTGAATTTTCTGACATTGGGTCATCATCGTATTCAGGGGCATCAGCAATTCTTATAGGTCTGTTGGGTTGAGTAGAAAAGGTAAATAAACTATTCATATAATTTACTAATTCTTCTTGGTCTGTATATCTACCCCCTTCAGCAAATTCTAAAGGCGTTGTTTGTTTCTGGTCTCCAAATTGACCACGTAATTGCATAGGGTTTCCTAATAATGATAATAAATTTTCCATTTTAAAATCCTAACTTTCTATATCTTTCAAGAAAATCTATAAGAGATTTAGTTTTTTCTATCTCCGCTTCTCTGTCTATTGCCATTTGCATCATTGATTTGTTTGCATCTAAAGCTTTTTTTATGTCTTCAGGACTCATTGAGTCGTAATCCCTATTATTAGCTATATCTACTAGTTTTTTTCGTGTACCAATTTTTAAATTTTCTAATCTTTTTAGATAACCTTTGCTTTCTTTTAACATTCTTGGTAATCTCTGAACCGATGCAGGTGAAATCATTTTACCAGCTAATTCTAATAATCCTAATCCTGTTCCTTCTACTTGAGGTTGCATTTGACTCATACTACCTATTTCTTTGTCAATAAATGAATGAGCTGTATCAGGAATATTAAGTGTTTCTTCTTCTTCCATAATTGGTAAATCCATACCATATTGTGTAGCGTCAGCGGGAGCCATAGCTGATGGTTGTCCCATAATCATTTCTAATAAATTTTGCATAATATTTCCTTAATATTGGAGTTGTGGAATTTTAGATTCTGCTGATGGTCTAATTTGAGAACTAACACTAGAATCAGTATCCATAGGTGGTAAAAATGGGTCTTTGTCAAATTGATTTCTAAATTTGCTTATCGCAAAATTCATTTCTCTTAATCTTTTTTGATAAATATTTTCTATTTCCATTTCTTCTGCTTTTGTTTTATCATCTATTTTTGACATATATAAATCATATCTTGTCTTACCCTCAGTTGCGCGTCTTTTACGCCAAGAACTAGGTATTGGTCTTTGTGACGTGAGTATAGTTTTAAGATTTGACTTAGCTTCTTTTTTAGCTTTATGTGGTATTTTTATTAATGATGGATTACTATTTACAACAGATTGAGCTACATAGTTTCTAGCCGCATAATAAACTCGAGCTTTTTCTTCTGGACTAGCGTTAGACCAAAAAACTTCTTTTACCGCTCTGTAATATGGACTTTTAGTAGTTAATGATGATAGCTCATCACCAAGATATGGTGTCTTTTTAAAATATACGTTAACAAATTGTCTTTGTCTTCTTTGGGAATCATTGTATTTTTTTCTGTCAGGCAAATTTTGATTTTCATACACAGTTAAAACTCTATCAAGAAAAACTACATTTTCTGTCGTTAAATCTTTTAATGTTTGACCTACAAACTTTTTACCACTAACTAAAGCTAACGTATTAGTAACTAATGATTTAACAGCTCTTACTGTAGCTGGTTGAAAAGAATCAACAACGTTACCATAATCATCCATAGCATTGCTTGCTATACCTAAACCCTCAGCTCTTAAAGCTAATTCATATAATTGTTCTGATTGTGTTTTAAATCTATTCCTTGTGTCTTCTCCTAGAGCCCTGTAATGAGCACTAAATATAGCAGCTCCTGTAACAGGTAACATTGATATGTATCTTAATATAGGAACAGGATTACCATCTGTTATAATTGGTTTTATAACTGAGTTTGCTATATTTTCTGACATTCTATACGCTACTCTATAAAATAGAGTTAATGGTTTAGCCCAATTCTTACCCATCCATTTTGGTACAAAAGGTAAACTTGGGCCACCTTGAGTTATTAAATGTGACATTTGTTGAGCTTGTTGTATTAACTCTGGTCTTGTGTGCATTTGTGTACTACCTAAGTTCACTAAGTCAGAAATTTGTTTGTCTGTAAATTTGAAAACATCAGTCAATGTTCTCATAGAAGATTCTTTAGACACTCCTTTATTCATAGGACTTTTAACATCATTTAGATTGTCTATATGCATTCTTAACGCTGGTTCTGCTATCGACGCACTAACTATTCTATTTATAATCTCAGTTTGTCTCATCATGCCTGGATTATATTTTGAATATACAATCCTACCTGACAACAACTCGTGTACACCTGCGTCCTTACCACCAATTCTACCAGTTAAATTTGACATACTTTTAGGATTTGCTAAAGCGTTAAACAAACCATTTATAGCTCCTCTAAAACCAAATACCGTTGCATTACTTTGTTGACCTAAAATAAAGTTTTTGTAACCAGATAGAGGAGAAGATAAACCTATTTGAGCTGTAACAGATGTTAGTCTACTAGCCGCCCTGTAATACCAAGCGTCTTTTTGGACTGCGTTAAGTTGTAATTCTAACGACTCTTTTGCCCAGTTAGCAAATGACTCATTAGATTCTAAAGCTATTTTATTTATCTCCTTTAAAGATTGGTCACTTTTTGCTCCACCTCTACCAAAATATTCAAAAGTAGGTGATATGTGAGCAATGTTTTGTCCATACCTACTAAGTATCTTATCAAAACTTCTTTCATATACATCTATGACCCTGCCTACATCTCTACCTACCCCATCTTTATCTACAACTCTAGAACCTTTAGATACAGGATTACCATTACTATCTTTGAAAGATGTTAATTTGATAATTCTGTTAGTTCCTTGTTCTATCGCTATTACAGGTGGTAAATCAGCTATTCTAGTGTATTGTGTACCAAATACTCCAGATTGGTCTCTCCAAAATTTATCTATATTATTAATATATTTTAATGCTTCTTGTTGTTTAAATGATTGACTACCTTGCATTTTCATAAACGTCGGGTCTGTAGTAGCTATAACATCAGCTACACCCAATCTAAAATCTTCATTTAGACCGACTAATTCTTTGAACTCGTTTGTAATCATTCTGGTCAAGTAGTTTTTTTCTATATGATGATTAAATTTTCCATAAGCTCCATCTTTATTATGTACAACAACATACCTATCAGATTCTTTTTTTGGATTTTTTCTTTCTACTCTGTTAGTTAATTCTGTAACTGAATAATTATTTTTATCAGTCCAGTTAAAAGCATATCTAGTCTTATCGACTATAACCCAACCACCATCATACTTTCCTGTTTGAGGATTAAAAGTTCTTAATGTTTTTATGTAGTCATCTGCTATTGGAAATTTAGTAGTTAAAGTCTCTCTACCTTCTTGATTTAAAGAAATCAACTTGTTCTTTTCTGTATTTTTTAAAACTTTTGCAAATCCTTTTGGCATTGCTAAAGCTCCATTACTATCTAGAAATGATATACCTTCTACTAATCTTATAGCATCATATCCATTTTCTAATTCTATAAACTTTCCTTTTGAATCATAAGACTCAAATAGTTTTTCATGTTGAGCATTTGTTGTTTTTGCGTTACGAACCTCTACTCCTTTGTTTATCATATACTCAGCTAATACTTTGTGTCTAAAAGCAGTATAAACTCTTATCATACTATTTGTATCATACTTGTCTAAAGATTTATCATAAAAATCTTTATATTTTCTGTCAATCAAAGTTGAAAAATTGTCAAAGTCTTTATTTGTTAAGTTAAAAGCTTTTTTAAATTCTATCTTAAATTGAGAAAAATCTCCTGTTATAGATTGTCTAGCTAACTCATGTTTTACCATTCTTCTTCCTAATAATTGAGCAGCTTTTGATAAAGACATCATTAACTGTGTATAAATAGGTAGAACATATTCAGATGCTTTTTGAGTAAATCTTCTATATTTGCTTTGTATATTACTTTGCATTGTTACTGGGGGCACAATAGATGTCTGTTTACTATTATATGTTATGGAGTTTCCATCATTACTAATAATGCTTGTAGCTCCTTTTAATTCATCAAACGTCATATTTTTAGAAGAACCTCTGCTTTCAGGATATATATTTTCTAATAAAAATCTATATTCTGCATCAGGCATTTTTTCTTCTTTTTGTACTTGTTTTAATTTTCTACGTTGTTTTTCCCATATTGCATATTCAGGGCCTTGTAAATTTTTAGCAGTTTGAACTGTATTAGACAACATAGATTCTAAAGAATTAGCGTTTAACCAATATTCTCTAGCAAACGCTTCAGCGTCTGCCTCTGTTTTAAACGTAGCAATCTTTCCATTTCTCATAGCTACAGCTGATTTTGGTTGTATTTTATTTGTAGTTCTATAATCCCATTGAAAGTTTACAGTAAAAGGAGCGTCATTGGATGGATTTAACTCTGGATAAGACTCATAAACTTCTTTATCTATCTTAGCAGTTTTTTCTAATTTATTTATATCAGGGTATTGAGATATGTCAGCATTCCTAAATTGTTCAAATCTTATTCTTTCTTTTATACGTTCATCAGATAATCTTCTAGCAAGTAATTCTAGTTGGTCTTTTTGATAAGCTAAAGCTCTATCTGGAGTAACATCTCCTTTTGGAAAAGCAGATTTACCATTAGAAAGTTTTAATTTTGTAAGTCTATTAGGAGCGTAAAAGGTATATTCTTTTTCTACAAATTCTGTAACTTGTTTATCTACATTCTTATATTTACCTTCTGTGAAATCTTCATACAATTGTTTTCTAGATTTATTATATCCTGCTTTTACCGCTGAAGCGTGTATATCTTTGAACATTTGTGTATTGTATGGAAATGTTTGTTTAGCTCCAAAAAATCCACCTCTATTTTCTTCCCAAGCTCTTTTATAAGCTTTTACTTCTTGAGCATGATATGTAAAATTATCTTCAGCTGTTCTACCTGATACTTCTTTTTCTATAGCAAATTTACCTTTTTCACTTTTATAGAAAGTAGATTCTTGATTATCCTTAAAACCAGTTTCTTT
>LULV01000129.1_pt1 | contig 48712 bp, 48 predicted proteins | sample 728081 | NCBI WGS metagenome assembly LULV01 (sample SAMN03860280, study PRJNA289734) | marine metagenome | biome: seawater column; feature: ocean; material: water; isolation source: Red Sea water column Station 108 - depth 25m | place: Saudi Arabia: Red Sea | collected 2011-10-15 | depth 25 m | reverse complement strand
TCGATCCCGAAAGCGACCTGTGGGCCGCGGTGAGCGACGAGCATCGGCGGCGCCCGCTGGCATGCGTGCTGATCGACGAGGCGCAGTTCCTTTCGAAAGATCAGGTGTTCGCGCTGGCACGGCTCGCCGACGAGGCCGATATTCCGGTCCTCTGTTACGGGCTGCGCACCGATTTTGCGGCCGATCTCTTTCCCGGCTCGGCGGCGTTGCTCGGCATCGCCGACGCGCTGGTCGAACTGAAGGCGGTGTGCGAATGCGGGCGCAAGGCGACGATGAACCTGCGCGTCGATGCCGCCGGCCGAGCGGTGGTCGCGGGCGCGCAGACCGAGATCGGCGGCAACGACCGCTATGTCGCGATGTGCCGTCGCCATTTCATGGCCAAGCGCCGGGCTGCGGCGGACGCTTTGCAAGAGGCGGGCGCCGATGCTTGACCGGCTTTATGTCGAACTGGCCGACGGCGACCTCCGGCTCGTCAAGCTGGCCGAGCCGCACCGCGAGGCGCTGCGCGCCGCCTGCGCCGCCGATGCCGATATCTGGCCGATCTATTCGTCGAGCTTCGATCCCGATCATTTCGACGCGAGCTTCGACACGCTGATCGGGCATGAAAGCCGGATGCCCTATGCGATCGTCGATGGCGATCGGCTGGTCGGCATGACCGCTTATCTGCGTCCCGATGTGTCGGCGCAGACGGTGGAGATCGGCAACAGCTATATCGAGCCCGCCGCGCGCGGGACGGGGTTCAATGGGCGTGTCAAACGGATGATGCTCGACCATGCCTATGCCGTCGGAGTCCGCCGCATCGAGTTCCGCATCGACGAGCGCAACAAGCGCAGCCAGGCGGCCGTCACCAAGCTTGGCTGCACCAAGGAAGGGGTGCTGCGCGCCGAGCGGGTCACCTGGACCGGCTTTGTCCGCGACACCGGCCTGTGGTCGCTGCTCGCCGATGAATGGCGCACAGGAAGCTGAAGTTGGTGGGAGCGTGGCAAGCGGGTCAGCGCCGGTTCAGCATCGACCCGCTATGCCGTGTGCCGGGATAGGCCTTCATCTGGAAAGGTTCGTTATGAACAGATTATTCGCACTCTCCCTGGCCGCCGCCTTGCTCCCCCTTTCGGCAACTGCGGCGGCCGAAGGGGCACCGCAGGAATCGCGCGCGCTGGGCGTCGAAACCGGCATCAGCTTTCCCAGCAACGCGACGATCCGTACCTTTCAGGCCGATGGCGAGGATGGCGTGTGGATTCAGGACAGCCGCCGCGACTGGTATTATGCCACCTTCTTCGGTCCGTGCCGCGACATCGATTTTGCGCAGGCGGTCGGCGTCGACACGCGCGGAACCTCGCGGCTCGACAAGTTCGCGTCGCTTCTGGTGCGCGGCGAGCGCTGTGCGATTTCGTCCTTCGTGACGTCGGCGCCGCCGCCGACCAAGGAAGAGCGCAAGGCAGCGCGCGAGGCGGAGAAAGCCGCCAAGGCCGCAGCGGACGCCGCCAAGTCGAATTGAGCTCGATCGAATCGATCCCGGTCGAATTGACAAGCATCGCCCGCGCGGCCTAGCCCGCGCGGGCGATGAACGGATGGATCATAATGGACAAGCCCGTCGGGCTCGGCTCGACGCAGGCGGTCGCCGCGGTGAAGCGCGTGTGCCGCGAAGCCGGGCTGGGCAAGGTCAAGGTTGGCCATGGCGGGACGCTCGACCCGCTTGCCTCGGGCGTGCTGCCGATCGCGCTCGGCGAGGCAACGAAGCTGTGCGGGCGCATGCTCGACGCGAGCAAGGTCTATGATTTCACGATCGCGTTCGGGACCGAGACCGCCGGGCTCGACGCGGAGGGCGACGTCGTTGCGACCAGCGACGTGCGGCCGCGGCTTTCGGAAATTGCCGCGGTTCTGCCGCGCTTTACCGGCCCGATCGAACAGGTGCCGCCCACCTATTCGGCGATCAAGATCGATGGCGAGCGCGCCTATGACCGCGCGCGCGCCGGCGAAACGGTCGAGATGAAAGCGCGGGCGGTGACGATCCACTCTCTTCGTCATGCCGGACTTGATCCGACATCCATTGCTGAGGGCGCCGAATGGGCCTCGGATCAAGTCCGGGGTGACGAAAGTGGAGAGGCGGAGCGGCTCGATTCCGTCACCCTCACGGCGCATGTTTCGAAGGGCACCTATATCCGCAGCCTTGCGCGCGACATTGCGCGGGCGGTCGGCACCGTCGGGCATGTCACCATGTTGCGCCGGACGAAGGCGGGCCCCTTCGCGCTGGATCAGGCGATTTCGCTGGACAAATTGAACGCTTTCGGCCAAGGGGCCGCCCAATCAGAGATATTTCTGCCGCTGAAGGCAGGGCTGGTCGACATCCCGGCTCTGGACCTTTCCCCGGAAGCGGCAGGGGCGATCCGTCAGGGTCGTGTCTGGACCGGGGGAAGCACGCAGGACGGGCTCTATTGGGGACGCGACGCCGACGATCGGCCCGTGGCATTGATAGAGGCTTTGGCGGGAACGCTGAAGGTCGTGCGGGGCTTCAATCTGTAACAGGATGTTCGAAGGACGAAGCACATGTCGATTACCGCCGAACGCAAGGCCGAACTCATCAAGGAACATGCCCGCGAAAAGGGCGATACGGGTTCGCCCGAAGTGCAGGTCGCGATCCTGACCGACCGCATCAACACGCTGACCGGCCATTTCAAGTCGCACGCCAAGGACAATCACAGCCGCCGCGGGCTGCTGATGATGGTCAACAAGCGCCGCAGCCTCCTCGACTATCTCAAGAAGAAGGACGAGGGTCGCTACACCGACCTGATCGCGAAGCTGGGTCTTCGCAAGTAACGCAATCGTTCGGCCCCCGGCTTCGGGGGCCGTTTACGTATTGCGTTATCCCCGCGCAGGCGGGGGTCCAGGGCGGGCTTGCACCGAACTGGCAGAACTGGGTCCCCGCCTTCGCGGGGACACATGCTTAAAGGGCCGCTCCCGCATCCGGCGGGACCGCCATAGGGGCAGACAGACGCCCCGACCCGCCCGGGCCGGATTGCCCGGAACAGAGGCCCCGCCCGGCATAGGGCCCGGCGGGCGAAGGAAATTCCATGTTTGACGTGAAAAAAGTATCGATCGAGTGGGGCGGTGAAACGCTGACTCTCGAAACGGGCAAGGTTGCCCGTCAGGCCGACGGCGCCGTGATGGCGACGCTGGGTGAAACGGTCGTCCTGTGCGCCGTAACCGCCGCCAAGTCGGTGAAGGAAGGGCAGGACTTCTTCCCCCTGACCGTCCATTATCAGGAAAAATATTCGGCCGCGGGGCGCATCCCCGGCGGCTTCTTCAAGCGCGAACGCGGCGCGACCGAAAAGGAAACGCTGGTCAGTCGTTTGATCGACCGTCCGATCCGCCCGCTGTTCCCCGAAGGTTTCTATAACGAGATCAACGCGATCGCTCAGGTGCTGAGCTATGACGGCCACAATGAACCCGACATCCTCGCGATGGTCGCGGCCTCGGCTGCGCTCACCATTTCGGGCGTGCCCTTCATGGGTCCGATCGGCGCTGCGCGCGTCGGCTATCTCGACGGCGAATATATCCTCAACCCGACCGACGAACAGGTTGCCGAAGGCGACCTCGACCTCGTCGTCGCGGCGACGCACGACGCGGTGATGATGGTCGAATCCGAAGCGAACGAGCTGTCGGAAGAGATCATGCTCGGCGCCGTGCTGTTCGCGCACGATGCGTGCCGCGAAGTCGTGAAGGCGATCATCAAGCTTGCCGAACAGGCTGCCAAGGAACCTTGGGAAATCGCGTCGTCGGACGACAATGCCGCGATCAAGGACAAGCTCAAGAAGCTGATCGGCAAGGACATTGCCGCCGCCTACAAGCTGACCGACAAGTCGGCCCGTTCGAACGCGCTCAACGAAGCGCGCGCGAAGGCGAAGGAACAGTTTGCAGCCGATGGCCTCAGCCCGCAGGAAGTCATGGCCGGCATCAAGCTGACCAAGAAGCTGGAAGCCGAAATCGTCCGCACCGCCATCCTGAAGGACGGCAAGCGCATCGACGGCCGCACGACGACGCAGATTCGTCCGATCGTCGCCGAAACGCACTTCCTGCCGCGCGCGCACGGGTCGGCGCTGTTCACCCGCGGTGAAACCCAGACGATCGCGACCTGCACGCTGGGCACCAAGGAAGCCGAACAGATGATCGACGGTCTCAACGGCCTGTCGTATCAGAACTTCATGCTGCACTATAACTTCCCGCCCTATTCGGTCGGCGAAGTCGGCCGCTTCGGCGCGCCGGGCCGCCGTGAAGTCGGCCACGGCAAGCTGGCGTGGCGTGCGCTGCACCCCGTGCTGCCGAAGAAGGAAGATTTCCCCTATACCATCCGTCTGACCAGCGACATCACCGAATCCAACGGTTCGTCGTCGATGGCGTCGGTGTGCGGCGGCAGCCTTGCGATGATGGATGCCGGCGTGCCGATCGCGCGCCCGGTGTCGGGCATCGCGATGGGCCTGATCCTCGAAGGAGAGGATTTCGCGATCCTGTCGGATATCCTGGGTGACGAAGATCACCTCGGCGACATGGACTTCAAGGTGGCGGGCACGTCCGAGGGCATCACGACGATGCAGATGGACATCAAGATTGCCGGTATCACCAAGGAAATCTTCGAAAAGGCGCTGGCGCAGGCCAAGGACGGCCGCGCGCACATCCTGGGCGAAATGAACAAGGCGCTCGGCGAAGTCCGTAGCGAATTGTCGGCGCATGCGCCGCGTATCGAAACGATCACGATCGACAAGTCGAAGATCCGTGACGTCATCGGCACCGGCGGCAAGGTCATCCGCGAAATCGTCGCGACGACCGGCGCCAAGGTGGACATCGACGACGAAGGCACGATCAAGATCGCCTCGTCGGATACCGCGCAGATCGAAGCCGCCAAGGCGTGGATCCTCGGCATCGTCGAGGAAGCCGAAGTCGGCAAAATCTATAACGGCAAGGTCGTGAACCTCGTCGATTTCGGTGCCTTCGTGAACTTCATGGGCGGCAAGGACGGCCTCGTCCACGTGTCGGAAATCAAGAACGAACGCGTCGAAAAGGTCGCCGACGTCCTGTCCGAAGGCCAGGAAGTCAAGGTCAAGGTCCTCGAGATAGCGACCGCCCGCCCTTGTCGAATTCGGCGACCGCGGCCCGCGCCGCGAGCGCAGCGAAGACGGTCCGGAAGATCAGGGCCATGTGCCCGACTTCCTGAAGGACTGATCCTTCGACCTCGAACCAATGCGAAGGGGCCGCGAAAGCGGCCCCTTTTCTTTTGGGCGCTGTCGGCTTCCGGGTGGGGAGAGGGCGTCGGCCTGCCCGTCCAAACATTTGGGCCGGGCCCGAAACAGGGCGGTGCTTGGGGGGTGGCGGCTATGCGCCCGGAGTCCGGGCGCTATTCCTCGGTCCGGATCAGGATCATTTCGCCGATCAGCGCGAACAGGATGAAGGGCCCCCATGAGGCGAGGAAGGGGGAATAGGCGCCGAGGTCGCCCATCGCGAGCGCGAAATTGTCGGCGACGAAATAGGCGAAGCCCAGCGCCATGCCGATGATGGCGCGAACGAACAGCTTGCCCGATCGCGCCAGGCCGAATGCCGCGACGGCGCCGAGCAGCGGCATCAGGACCGCCGACAGCGGCCCCGAGATCTTGTGCCACAACACGCCTTTCAGCGCATCGACGGGTCGCCCCGCTGCCTCGAGATCGCCGATTGCCGCCTTGAGTTCGGTGAAGGGCAGTTGATCGCCATCGACCTGCGCGAGCGTGAACTGGTCGGGACGCACGCCCGGCGCGGCGACGATAGTGCCGAGCGGCTGGACGATACCGGCGCGGCGCAGGAAGCGCTTGGCGTTGGTGAGTTCCCACCCACCCGCGACCGGCCGCGCGCTGTCGCCCGACAATATCGAGGACAATACGCCGCCCGACCGTTCGTAGATACGCACGCCATGCAGCGTGATCGCCGCCCCGGTGCCGCTGACGGTCGCGGCATTGATCAGATTATTGCCGTCGCGAACCCATATGTTCGATCGAATCCCGGTGTCTTTCGGAATTTGCGCATATTCGACCTTCTGCCAGGCGGCGAGCGCCGCGGTCGCGCGCGTCACGATCCTTTCGTTGAAGCCGAAGCTGATCGCGGCGACGAACAGTGCGGCGAGGAACAGCGGCGCCAGCACCTGATGCGCCGACATGCCCGACGCCTTCATCGCGATGACCTCGCTGTTCTGGTTGAGCGTGATCAGCGTCAAGATCGTCCCGAGCAGAACGGAGAAGGGCAGAAAGGTTTCGATGATCTGCGGCAGGCGCAGCCCGACATAGCGCCACACGTCGCTGTCGCTGTTGCCCGCGACCGACAAGATCTTGCCGCTCTCGCCCAGCAGGTCGAGCGTCTGGAGCACCAGCACGAGTGCGAACAGGATCGCGAAGCTGCGTACCAGAAACAGCCGCCCGACATAGAGCGCCATGGTTCGCGACGGAAAGAAATGGAGCTGGTTCATCGTCAGATAGGCTGCTGTTTGCGCTGGAACAGGCGGATGAAGGCGCGGATTTTCTGCCCTGCCTTGGCCGCGACGCGCTCGAGCGCGCCGATCGGCTGGCCGCCCGGGACATGCGCCACCGTATAATACATCCACACCGCGAGCGCGCCGAACAGCAGCAGCGGAATCCACAGCGCCAGCAGCGGATCGACCGCACCGCGCGCGCCCAGCGCTTCGGCATATTCGTTGATCTTGTGCTGGGTGACGAGCAGCACGATTGACAGGAAGACGCCCAGCGAGCTTGTCGATCGCTTGGGCGGAATCGCCAGCGCGATCGCCATCAGCGGGATGAAGAACATCGACACCACCTCGACGATGCGGAAGTGGAAATTCGCCCGCGATTCGAGCCGCGTCGCCAATGGCTCGGCCTGATCGTGCCCGACGACCAGCAATTCGGGGATGGTGAGTTCGCGATCGGCGCCGCCCCGGGTACGGAACGCCTCGATCTTGGGTAGCGGGATCGGCAGATCGTGGCTGTCGAAGGTCAAGACCCGCGGCACCGCGAATTTCGGCGATTCATGGATCAACACGCCGCGCGTCAGGCGCAGGATGATCGTGTCGGGATCGTCAGTGGCAAGAAACTGGCCCTCGGCGGCGGTTGCCGAAACGCTTTGCCCGTCCTTGTTCTCGCCGCGCACGAAGATGCCGCGCAGATTGCGCCCCTCGTTATAGCTCTGCTCGATACGCAGCGTCATCCGGCTGCCCAATTTGGTGAATTCGCCGACCTTGATCGACGCGCCGAGCGCGCCCGACCGCAATTCGAAGCGCAGCCCTTCATAGGCGTAGCGCGCATAAGGCTGGATAAAGCCGACGATCGCGAGGTTGAGCAGCGCCAGCGCGAAGGCAAAGGCATAGGGTACGCGCATCAACCGTCCGAAGCTCATCCCCACCCCGCGCAGCACGTCGAGTTCGCTCGACGTCGCGAGGCGGCGGAAGGCGAGCAGGATGCCGAGCATCAGCCCGATCGGGATGCCAAGCGACAGATATTCGGGGATAAGATTGGCGAGCATCCGCCACACGACGCTCACCGGACCGCCTTCGGTCGCGACGAAATCGAACAGGCGCAGCATCTTTTCCAGCACCAGCAGCATGGCCGAAAGGACCAGCGTACCGAGCATGGGAAAGAAGATGAGCCGCGCGATGTAACGGTCGATGGCGGGCAGTCTATTCAATCTTTCGTCGCCCCATCACCATGATTTGGCCGCAAATGGTTCCGATATCCGGTTTCAAGGGCAACAGGGACCCATGTCGGCTCGGTGCTGGCGTGGCTATAACCACTGGGAGCTAATGCGTCATGTCGAAATTTATGTCGGCGTCGCTCTGCGTGGCTCTGCTCGCCGTATCCGTGGCAGCGAACGCAGAGGGACAGGTTATCACCAACGACCTGTCGAAATGCCGGAGCGGTCCGTCCACCCTCGTCCACATCAACGGCGTGAAGGCCGGGACGGGCAAGATTCGTGTTCAAAGCTATCGTGCCACCGCGGCCGAATGGCTGGCCAAGGGGCGCTGGATCACCCGTGTCGAAGTGCCGGCACAGGCCGGGTCGATGACCGTTTGCGTGCCGCTGCCCGAAGCGGGCCACTATGGCATCGCGGTGCGCCACGACGTCAACGGCAATGGCAAGACCGATCTGACCTCGGACGGCGGCGGCATGTCGAACAACCCGAGCATCAACATCTTCAACCTCGGCAAGCCGAGCTACAAGAAGACGGGGTTCGATGTCGGCAACGCGCCGAAGACGATCTCGATCACCATGAAATATATGTAGGGGCCCGATGGCAAGCGTCGCCCTTCTTTCCAATCCGCGCTCAACGGGGAATCGTGCCCTGTTGCCGCGGGTTCGGGAATATTGCGCGGCGCACCCGGACATTTTTCATTACGAGGTCGAGGATGTCGACCAGATCGGTGAGGCGATCCGCACGATCGCGATGGTCAGTCCGCGCATCGTCGCGATCAACGGCGGTGACGGCACGGTTCAGGCCGCACTGACCGAACTTTATTCGGGCGGTCATTTCGGTGGCTCGCCGCCGCCCGTGGCGGTGCTGCCGAACGGCAAGACCAATCTGATCGCGCTCGATCTCGGCGCCGAAGGCGATCCGATCAAGGCGCTCGAGCGCGTCGTCGAACTCGTGTCGAATGGTCGGCTCGAGGATCATGTGATCGAACGGCAGCTCATCGCGCTCGACAGCGGCGGCAACCGTCCGGTGCTCGGCATGTTCCTGGGCGGTGCCTATCTGGCTGACGTGATGCTCTATTGCCGCAACCGCATCTATCCGCTCGGCCTGCCCAACGGCCTGTCGCATGTGCTGGCGGCGATCCTTGGGCTTTTCGCGATCATCTTCGGCATTGGCGGCGGGCGCCTACCGCCGAAGCCCGAGCCGCTGACCGTGTCGCTGATCCGCCAGGGCCAGCTCAAGGGCAAATTCTCGCTGCTCATCGTTACGACGCTGGAAAAGCTGCTGCTGAGTATCCGTACCAGCGATACGCATGGCAGCAATGGACGGATGAAATTGCTCGCGGTCGATCGCAGCGTCGGCGCATTGTTCCGCATGCTCGGGGCGACCTGGCGCGGTACGCTCGGCCAGCATCAGCTTGCCGGGGTGCATTTCGAACAGGGCGACGAAATCCGTATCGAGGGCGAACGCTCGAACGTCATCCTCGACGGCGAGATTTTCGAGGCGAAGCACGGCCGGCCGATCATCCTGACCTCGACCCAGCCGGTGCCTTTCCTGCGCCTCGCCGCCTGAGCGCTCGCATGTCGGCGCTTACCGATCTCGTCCGCGAAGAGCTTTCGATACGCGTCGATCCGCGCGTCGCTGCGATGGCGTCGGCGATCGCTGCCCGCTATCCGGGCAGCGCTCGCGCTGTGCTCTTCTACGGCAGCTGCCTGCGCGAGAGCGAACTCGACGGGCTGATGCTCGATTTCTATCTGATCGTTTCGGACTATGGCGATGCCTATCCGAAGCGCTGGCTCGCGGCCGCCAACCGCCTCATCCCGCCAAACGTCTTTCCGTTCGAGCATGACGGGCTGATCGCCAAATACGCGGTGCTCAGCGAAGGTGATTTTCACCGGCTGAACGGCCCTGAAACGCGCAACGTATCGGTCTGGGCGCGCTTCGCCCAGCCGTCGCGGCTCGTCTGGGCAGTCGACGATACCGGGCGGGACCGCGCGGTGGCGGCGGTGGCACGCGCCGCGCCGACATTGCTTGCTGCGGCGGGAGCGGTCGATGGCGAGGCGCCGCTCGATTGGTGGCGGCGCGCCTTTTCGTTGACCTATTCGGTCGAATTGCGCGCCGAACGCACCGGTCGGGCGCAGTCGGTCGTCGATGCGGACGTCGCGCGCTACGACCGCTTCAGCCTGCCGGCGATGGCGGCAATCCCGGCCGGTGCCGCCAGCGGCGGCTGGGCGCGGCGGCGGATCGAGGGCAAGCTGCTCAGCATCGTGCGGCTCGCCAAGGCCAGCCTGACCTATGCCGGCGGGATCGATTATCTCGCCTGGAAGATCAACCGCCATGCGGGCACCAAGATAGAGATCAAGCCGTGGCAGCGCCGCTGGCCGTTGGTCGCTGCGCTGACGCTGGTGCCGCGTCTCGTGAAGAGCGGCGCAATCCGCTAGGAAGCGACGCGCTCCGGTGCGCGCGCATCGCCGCAGCGGCGGATCGCCTGTTCGAGCGCGCTCAACGTAAAGGGCTTGCGCAGCACGTCATGGTCGCCAAAGCTTTCGAACTCGCTGGCATCGCCGGCATAGCCCGTGACAAACAGCACCGACAAATCGGGCCAGCGTTCCTTCAGTTCTGCGACCATTTCGGGGCCGGTCAGGCCGGGCATCAGCACGTCGCTGAGGATCAGGTCGAACCCGCCATGCGCTTCGACCAGCCCGGCGGCGGCGCGCGGATCGTCGCAAGCAATCGCTTGATGGCCAAGCTCGGTTACGGCGTCGACGGTGGCGGTCAGGACGCGCTCGTCGTCCTCGACCACCAGGATGCGCATCGCGTCCGTCGGCGGTTCGCTCACCGCGGCATCGGAACCGCCCGCGGGCGCCGCCGCTTCGGCATGCGGCTTTGCGACGGGCAGCAGCATCGCAACGCGCGTGCCTTCGCCCTCGACCGAATGAATCTGCACCTCGCCGCCTGACTGGCGACAAAAGGCAAAGACCTGACTCATCCCCAGACCCGTGCCCTGACCCGCGGGTTTCGTAGTGTAGAAGGGGTCGAACACGCGTTCCAGCACCTCGGGCGACATGCCGCAGCCGGTGTCGATCACCTCGACCGCCAGCGCGGCGGCATCATCCTCTTCGTCGCGCAGCGTCCGGATCGTCAGCGACCCGTGCCCGTCCATCGCGTCGCGCGCGTTGACGGCAAGGTTGAGCAGCGCATTTTCGAATTGCTGCTTGTCGACCCAGCAGGCGAGCCCTTCGGTCTGAAGGTCGAGCGTCAGCGCGATACGGTCGCCGATCGTTCGCCCGATCAATTCTGAAAAGCCCGCGATGCAGGCGTCGATCGGCGTCATTTCGGGGCGCGCGGGTTCGGAGCGCGCAAAGGCGAGCAGGCGGCGGGTCAGGTCGGCGGCGCGATTGGCGCCGTCCATCGCATTGCCGATATGGCGCTGCGCCTTTTCGGGCGCTTCGCCGATCCACCGCTGCGCAAGTTCCAGCCCGCCGACGACGACCGCGAGCATATTGTTGAAATCATGCGCGATGCCGCCGGTCAACTGGCCGACCGCTTCCATCTTCTGCGCCTGGCGAAGCTGCTCCTCGGCGGCGGCGCGTTCGGCCATTTCGCTGCGCAGCGCGCTGTTCGCTTCGGCCAGCTCGGCCGTTCGCTCGTTGACCGCCGCCTCCAGCAGCATCGCGCGGTCGCTCTCGGCCAATTGTTCGCGCCGTGCCGCGCGGCGTTCGCTCTGCGCCCGAACGAGTGAGACGGTCGCTGCAATCGCGATCACGGCGGCGGCGGCGGCGAGCACGGTGAACAACAGGATCGCCTGGTTCAGGCTGGCGCGGTCGGCCGCGGCGAGCTGGTTCCGGTTGGCGAGGATCGCGCGTTCGTTGCCGATCAATTCGGTCAGCAGCCGGTCGATGCGCAGCAGCGCGGCATCGTGTCCGGCGGCGTTATATTTCGAGATCGCGGCAATGGTCTGGTTGTAATTGGCGCTGAGCGCCGCATCGCCGAGCTGCGTCCCGCGCCGGTCGAGTTCGGCGGTCAGTGTCTTGACCAGCGCCGCCTGTTCCGGATTGTCGCGGACGTTGCGGCGGAGCAGCGCGAGATATTGCTGCGACAGCCCCCACTGCTGCTGAAAGACGCGGCCGTCCTCCTTTTTCAGGCCGACCGCGAAGCGGCCGAGTGCCGCCTCGGCGCGCGCCAGCGCGGCATCGAGGCTGCGCGTCTGTGAAATCACTTCCAGGCTGTGCGCCTGCCAGCTCAGCGAGCGGTCATAATTGTCGTTGGCGCGGCTCATCAGCATGATGAGCGCACCGACGACGCCGGTCAGCACCGCGCCCAGCCCGACGGTCAGCCAGAAGCGCAGCCGTTCGCGACGGCCCTCATTGTCGTGATCCAAATCCCGCTCGAACACGCTGATCTTCTATCCAACAAGCGTTCCGGGGCAAAGCGATGAAGACCGCACGGCGCGGCGTTCCGCTCGGTTCGCCCCGAAAATGAATCCGCTGGTCGGCGGCGCGGCTCGGTTCAGCCGATAATTCCCACGCGCTTGCCCGCGCGCTCGAAGCGGCCGAGGATCTCGCTTACCTGCTCGCTCGAATGTTCGGCGCAGAGCGAGCAGCGCAGCAGCGTCATACCCGCGGGGGTCGCGGGCGGGCGGGCGAGATTGACGTAGAGGCCTTCTTCGAGCAGCGCTTCCCACATCATTGCGCCCTTTTCGAGGTCGGGCATGATGACCGCGATGATTGCCGACTGCGGCTCTTCGGTACCGAGCGTGAAGCCGAGACCCTGCAGCCCCTTGTGCAGCGTCTTCGAATTTTCCCACAGGTGCGCGCGCTTGTTCGATCCGTGCATCAGCTTGCGGATGCTCGTCGCCGCGGTCGCGACGACGCTCGGCGGCAGCGAGGCGGTGAAGACGTACGGGCGGCAGACGAGCCGCAAGATCTCGAACTTCGGGTGGTTCGACACGCAGAAGCCGCCGACGGTGCCGACGCTCTTCGAAAAGGTGCCGATGATGAAGTCGACATCGTCGATCACGCCCTGCGCCTCGGCGACGCCGCGGCCATGTTCGCCGATGAAGCCCATCGAATGCGCTTCGTCGACGAGGACCATCGCGCCATTTTCCTTGGAGACGCGGATCATCTCCTTCAGCGGCGCAACGTCGCCGAGCATCGAATAAACGCCTTCGAGCACGACGAGCTTGCCCGCCTCGGCGGGCAGGCGCTTCAGCCGCTTTTCGAGCGCTTCGACATCGTTGTGGCGAAAAGCGACGATTTCGGCGTCGCCCATCTTGCACCCGTCATAGATCGATGCGTGGCTGTCGATGTCGAGGATGACATAGTCGCCCTTGCCCGCGATCGTCGAAATGATGCCGAGGTTCGCCTGATACCCGGTCGAGAACACCATGGCATGATCCATGGCGTAAAATTCCTTCAGCGCGTCCTCGCACTCCTTGTGCCCCTGATAGGTGCCGTTGAGGACGCGGCTGCCGGTGGTGCCGCTGCCGAACTTGTCGAGCGCGTCCTTGCCCGCGGCGATGACATCCTCGTCGAAGGTCATGCCCATATAATTATAGGTGCCGAGCAGGATCGTTTCGCGCCCGTTGCAGATCGCGACGGTGGGCGAGAGCACTTTCTCCATCACCAGGCTGAAGGGATCGGTAACGCCGGTCGCGAGCAGCGCCGCGCGCTGTTCGATGAGCGGATCGAATTTGGAGAAAAGGTCGGTCATATGTGAATCCTGAAACCATCCGTTCGTCCTGAGGAGCCATTGAGCTTGACGAAATGGCGTCTCGAAGGACTTTGGCCGTGCTTCGAGACGGGTCTTCGACTTCGCTCACCCCTCCCTCTGCACGAACGGATGGGGGTGATTATCCCTGCAGCTTTTCCACCGCGGCGACGAGCTGGCCGACGGTTTCGATCTCGGCCTGCATGTTCATGCTGATGATGATGTCGAACGTATCCTCGACCTCGGCGACGAAATCCATCACCGTCAGGCTGTCCCATTCAAGGTCGCCGGCAAAGGTCGTCGCGTCGGTCAGGGCGACGCCCTTCTTGTTGAAAGGTTCGATCAGGCCATGGATCTGGTCGGCGAGGGGGGTGCTCATGCGGGTGCGTCCCATAATGAAAAAACTGCGGGCGGGCATGCCGCGCCCCGTCCCGCTTGGCAAGCGATTGCGGCGGCAATCGGGCAGCATCTTGCCGTTCGCGGTCCTTCGTGCCATCCGGGCGAAGGTCGCCGCAAGCTGAAGGGGCAGGGAGGGGACTGGATGGACAGCAAAAAATCGGACGCGGCGCCGCAACGGCCCGCCATATCCTTTCCGCCCAACGCGGTGCATCTCGTGCGCACCAATCAGCAGATCACGATGCAATTGTCGCAGATGGCCGATCAAAAGGCGTCGATCCTGATGGGCGCGACCTTCGTGGTCTTCACTCTTGCGGTCGGACAGGCGCGCGCCGGGGCGGGGGCCTTCGCGCTGCCGCTGGCGGTGCTGGCGACCTTTTCCTTCCTCTCGGCGCTGCTCGCCATATCGGCGGTTCTCCCGCGCGTCGGCAAGGCGCCGCCCGCAGTCTTTCGCGATGGCAAGGATCATAGCAACATCCTTTTCTTCGGCCGGTTCGAGCAGATGGAGGAGGATGAGTTCATCGACGCGGTAAAGGCACGGATGCGAACCGAGGAGGATCTTTACGAAACGATCCTGCGCGACACCTATCAGAACGGCCTCGTCCTCGCGCGGCGCAAATATCGCTACCTCGCCTATGCCTATCGCCTGTTCGTCGTCGGCCTGACGCTGACCTTCCTCGCCTTCGCCTATGAGATGGCGGTGACGTGGAGGGGCTAAGGCAACGATTGTTGCCTTTTTATCACCCCCGCATCCGAAACCGCGCGCGGCGTTCGCGCGCTATTGAGCGGCCGTAAAAGCGGGCCTATCCGGGCCGGCTATGCTCGAGCAGGCCCACCCCCTGACGGCGGACCGACCGCAGACTTTCCGCGCCGAATTTCGCGCGACGCTGGCGCTCGCCCTGCCGCTGGCGGCGGCGAACCTGCTGCAGATGATGGTCCATGCGATCGACGTGATCTTCGTGGCGCGGCTCGGTGATGCGCCGCTTGCCGCCTCGTCGCTCGGCGTCTCGATCTTCGGCCTGTTGCTGTGGACCGGGACAGGGCTCGTTGGCGCCGCAGCGCCGCTCGTCGCCGCCGAACTCGGGCGGCGCAAACATGCCGTGCGCGAAGTGCGGCGCACCGTCCGCATGGCGCTGTGGCTCAGTGCGATCGTATCCGTGCTGTTCATGGTTGTCTGTGCCGCGGGCGGCCCGATCATGCGCGCAACCGGGCAAGACCCCGAAATAACGGCACATGCCGCCAGTTTCCTGTTGATCCTGATGTGGGGCATGGTGCCGATGATCGCAGCGAGCGTGTTGCGCATCTTCGTTTCGGCGCTCGGGCGTCCGACGATTGCCACCGCGATCACCTTCCTCGCGCTGTTCGTCAACGCCCTTGGCAACTGGAGCCTCGTCTTCGGCCATCTCGGCATGCCGGCCCTCGGACTGCAGGGCTCGGCGCTGTCGAGCGTCATCACGAGCACGGTGATGCTGATCGCCTATATCATCGTGATCCAAACCGACCGGCGGCTGCGCCGCTATCATCTGTTCGGCAACTGGTGGCGCTCCGAATGGCCCCGCTTCTGGGAAATGCTCCGCATCGGCACCCCGATCGGCCTCATCATTCTGGCCGAGGCCGGGCTGTTCACCGGCGCCGCTTTCCTGATGGGCCGGATCGGTGAGGCGCAGCTTGCCGGCCACACCCTCGCGCTCCAGATCGCGGCGCTCGCCTTCCAGATCCCGTTCGGCGTGGCGCAGGCGGCGACGATCCGGGTCGGCCTTTCCTATGGCGCGCGCGACCATCGCGGCATTACGCTCGCGGGGCAGGCGTCGCTGATCCTCGGTATCGGGTTCATGGTCGTGACCGCGGCGGTGATCTGGCTCGCGCCGCGGCTCGTGCTGTCGATCTACGTCGATGTCGATGCGGCGCGCAACGCCGCGCTCGTCCATTTTGCGCTGCAGTTCCTGATCGTGGCCGCCGCGTTCCAGCTGTTCGACGGCGCCCAGACGGTTGCGGCGGGCGTATTGCGCGGGCTTCAGGATACGCGCGTGCCGATGATCATCGCGGTCTGCGGCTACTGGATCGCGGGCTATGGCACCGCCATCTACCTTGGCTTCTGGACCCCGCTCGCGGGCGTCGGCGTGTGGATCGGGCTCGCCGTGGGGCTCATCGTTGTGTCGGCGGTGCTGCTGATGCGCTGGGGAATGCGCGCCCGTCTCGGCCTGCTTCCGGCCTGACGCAAAAAAGTTGATCGGCGCTGCTTGACGCCCATCTGACTCCCACCCATATCCCCGCCTGTTAGCACTCACGCCCTGTGAGTGCTAAGTCTGACATCCATTGCATTACTGGAGGGACATCCATGCAATTTCGTCCGCTGCACGACCGCGTGCTCGTCCGCCGTATCGAAGCCGAAGAAAAGACGGCTGGCGGCATCATCATTCCCGACACCGCCAAGGAAAAGCCGCAGGAAGGCGAAGTCGTCGCCGTCGGCACCGGCAGCAAGGCCGAAGATGGCAAGGTGACGCCGCTCGACGTCAAGTCGGGCGACCGCATCCTGTTCGGCAAATGGTCGGGCACCGAAGTCAAGGTCGATGGCGAAGAGCTGTTGATCATGAAGGAATCGGACATCCTCGGCGTTCTCGCCTGAGCCTGTTTGCCGATTTCAGTGTGAAGTTACGCAGTTTTCTGCGCTTTTATTAAAGGAGCATCCTCATGGCTGCCAAGGACGTTAAATTTTCGCGCGACGCACGCGAACGCATCCTGAAGGGCGTCGACATCCTCGCCGACGCCGTCAAGGTCACGCTGGGCCCCAAGGGCCGCAATGTCGTGATCGACAAGAGCTTCGGCGCCCCCCGCATCACCAAGGACGGTGTCTCGGTCGCCAAGGAAATCGAACTTAAGGACAAGTTCGAAAACATGGGCGCGCAGATGCTGCGCGAAGTCGCCTCGAAGGCGAATGACAAGGCCGGCGACGGCACCACCACCGCGACCGTTCTCGCCCAGGCGATCGTTCGCGAAGGCATGAAGTCGGTCGCTGCCGGCATGAACCCGATGGACCTGAAGCGCGGCATCGACCTCGCGGTGACCAAGGTCGTCGAAGACCTCAAGGGCCGTTCGACCGCCGTGTCGGGCTCGTCGGAAATCGCGCAGGTCGGCATCATCTCGGCCAATGGCGATACCGAAGTCGGCGAAAAGATCGCCGAAGCGATGGAAAAGGTCGGCAAGGAAGGCGTGATCACCGTCGAGGAAGCCAAGGGCCTCGAGTTCGAACTCGATGTCGTCGAAGGCATGCAGTTCGACCGCGGTTACCTGTCGCCCTACTTCATCACCAACCCCGAAAAGATGACGGTCGAACTGGCTGATCCGTACATCCTGATCTTCGAAAAGAAGCTGTCGAACCTCCAGTCGATGCTTCCCATCCTCGAAGCGGTTGTACAGTCGGGCCGTCCGCTGCTCATCATCGCGGAAGACATCGAAGGCGAAGCGCTCGCGACGCTGGTCGTGAACCGTCTGCGCGGCGGCCTCAAGGTCGCGGCCGTCAAGGCGCCGGGCTTCGGCGATCGCCGCAAGGCGATGCTGCAGGACATCGCGATCCTGACCGCCGGCGAAATGATCAGCGAAGACCTGGGCATCAAGCTCGAGTCGGTTACGCTGAACATGCTCGGCCAGGCGAAGCGCGTCACGATCGACAAGGACAACACCACCATCGTCGACGGTGCGGGTGAAGGCGACGCGATCAAGGCCCGCGTCGAACAGATCCGCGCGCAGATCGAAACCACCACGTCGGATTACGATCGTGAAAAGCTGCAGGAACGTCTGGCGAAGCTCGCCGGCGGCGTTGCGGTGATCAAGGTCGGCGGTGCGACCGAAGTCGAGGTGAAGGAACGCAAGGATCGCGTCGACGACGCGCTGCACGCGACCCGCGCCGCGGTCGAGGAAGGCATCGTCCCCGGCGGCGGTACGGCTCTGCTGTATGCCACCAAGGCTCTCGAAGGGCTGAAGGGCGCCAACGACGACCAGACCCGCGGCATCGACATCGTCCGCAAGGCGATCGAAGCGCCGCTGCGTCAGATTGCGGCCAACGCCGGCCATGATGGTGCGGTTGTCGCCGGCAACCTGCTGCGCGAAAACAACCAGGATCAGGGCTTCAACGCCGCGACCGACGTCTATGAAAATCTGAAGGCCGCCGGCGTTATCGACCCGACCAAGGTCGTGCGCACCGCGCTTCAGGACGCTGCCTCGGTTTCGGGCCTGCTTATCACCACCGAAGCGGCGGTGAGCGAGCTTCCCGAAGACAAGCCGGCGATGCCGATGGGCGGTGGCGGCATGGGCGGCATGGGCGGCATGGACTTCTGACGACCCCGAAAGGTCGTCACCCCCGCGAAGGCGGGGGTCTCATGCCGACTTGCCGAACGGCCAACAAGAAATCGGGCCGGGGGAGCAATCCTCCGGCCCTTTTCTGTCCACGCGCATTTTCCGGGCCATTGCCAGTTCATCCGCCGCCGCATAGCTAGGCAGTCATGAGCCTGCTTCTCGCCCTCGCCGCGCTGCTTGCCGATCCCGCGGCTGCCGTCGCTCCGCCTGCGCCTCCGCCGCCGCGCGCCACGATCGAACGCTGCGGTTACCGGGTCGTCCAGACCTATCCGCACGATCCGTCCTCCTTCACCCAGGGCCTGTTCTGGGACGATGGCCATCTTTACGAAGGGACGGGGCAGTACGGCCATTCGCGCATCGCGCGGCTCGACCTGGCGACCGGCAAGGCGCTCGCCGAAACGCCGCTCCCCGCCGACCAGTTCGGCGAAGGGATCACGCGCTGGCGCGACCAGATCATCGGCGTCACCTGGCAGAACGGCATCGGCCATCGCTGGCGTTTCAAGGATCTGAAGCCGGTCGGGGACTTCACCTATTCGGGCGAGGGCTGGGGGGTGACGACGCTCGGCGATACGATCGTGCTCAGCGACGGGACGCCGACGCTGCGCTTCTTCGATCCCGCCACGATGGCGGAAAAGCGCCGCGTCACCGTTCGCTTCGGCGGCCGTCCGCTCGCCATGCTCAACGAACTCGAGGCGATCGACGGACAGGTCTGGGCGAATGTGTGGATGAGCGACGTCATCGTGCGGATCGACCCCGACAGCGGAGCCATCGTCTCCTACATCGACCTGACCGGGCTGCGTAAAGACGCCGGGGTCAGCGACAGCGACAGCGTGCTCAACGGCATTGCCTGGGACGCGAAGGGCAAGCGGCTATTCGTCACCGGCAAATATTGGCCCAAACTCTACGAGATCGCCCTCGCCGACTGCGGATAGGGGCTGGCTCTAGCCTTTGAGCGCGGCTGCCATCCGCGCCGCCGCGGCGTCATAGACGCGCGCCTTCAACCCCTCGGTCACCGCGGCGGGCGCCCGATCGGGATGGCCGCCGGCAAAGGGCGGGGCCGGATCATATTCGATCGCGAGCTGGATCGCCTGCGCGGCGGCGGCGCCCCGGATCCGCGCGACCAGCGTCAGCGCGAAATCGAGGCCCGACGTCACCCCGCCGCTCGTCACGACGGGGCCGTCCTCGACCACACGCGCCGCTTCGTGGCGCGCGCCGACCATCGGCAGCAGATGCGTATAGGCCCAATGCGTGGTCGCGCGCCGCCCTTCGAGCAGCCCGGCGCGGCCGAGCAGGAAGGCGCCGGTGCACACGCTCGTCACCCAGGTGGCGCCGGCCGCCTGCTGCGCGATGAAGTCGATCGTCGCCCGGTCGCCCAGCGCTTCGGCGACGCCATGTCCGCGCCGCGCGCCGGATAGGCGGCACAGCGCCTGCGCCGGTGCGGTAAAATCGAGCTGGGTGATACCGGGAAACAGCAGGAAGACGATGGTGGTTTGCGGCGCGTCGGTCATCGGGATGGTCCTTTTCTCACGGATCACCCAGGCGCGCGGCTCGCATCGGTCCCGCTCCCCGATGGAACTCCATCTTCAGCGCCAGTTGCGGGACGCCTGTCTTTTATCGCGGCTTTCGCATCGGCGAAAGCCTATTTGCCGCCGTCTTCGCCGCTCGCGGCGCTGTCGGCGTTCGTAGCGGCGCCGTCCCGGCTTTCGAGCATTTCGGCCGCATCGTCGAGCGCCTTGGCCTCGCTGACCGTGACGCCTCCGGGGCCGGGCTCATTGTCGGTTCGGCTACAGCCGGCGACGAGGCACAGTACTGCGGCCAAAACCATGCGGGTTGGAAATTTCGTCATGTCGGCTCCTGCGAAAAGGGGCCCCGCCATTCCGGCGAAGCCCCTCTTTCCCTATCAGGCCAAGGGCCTGCCGACGACTTACTTGTCGTTGGCTTCGGCCTTCTTGGTTTCTTCCTGGATCTTGTCGCCCGCGGCAGCGGCGGCATCGCCGGCGGCATTCACGGTGCCTTCGACGGCGTTGCCGGCGTCCTTCGCGGCATCGGCGGTCGCGTCGGCGGCGTCGGCCGCGCCATCGGCGACGGCATCGCCCGCGCTGGCGGCATCAGCGGCGATTGCGTCGCCGGCTTCAGACGTTTCCTGCTGCGCCTTTTCCGAGCAAGCGGCGAGGCTGAAGGCCGCTGCGGCCATCGAGGCGAGGATGATCTTGCGCATATATGTTCCTTTCGATGTGCAAGCGGCCGGATAACCGGCCACTGGGCGCGGAGACTAACTGCGCCTGCCCGGCTTGGCAACCGTGCGGCGGGATGCGACGGCCGTGGGACATTGATCGCAAAAGGAAAAGGGGCCGCCGACGCGTGTCGGCGACCCCCGATTTCCTTGCCTTGGCAGGCGAAAGTGGAAGCTTACTTCTTGGCTTCTTCCATCTTCGCGGCAGCGGCGTCGGTCGCTTCCTTGGCGGCCGCAGCGGCTTCGCTGGCCTTGTCGGCAGCTTCGCCAGCCTTGTCGGCAGCGTCGCCGGCGGCAGCGGCGGCGTCGGTCGCGGCCGAAGCGGTCGCGTCAGCAGCGCTCGAAGCGGCTTCCATCGCGCCGTCGGCAGCGCCTTCGACGGTTTCGGTGGCCGCGGTGTCGGCCGGAGCGGCTTCGTCAGCAGCCTTCTGCGAGCAAGCGGCAACGCTCAGCGACGCGGCGAGGACGAGCGACAAAGTGATCGACTTTTTCATTTGGGATACCCCTCTTGATTGAACTTCTCGACCGGCGGGCGGACCGGACCAATGCGATCCTGCTCCCGTTGATCGGGCGCCGGAATTACAGGGTTGTAAGTGGGGGTGCAACGGACTTTTTGTCCAAGGCGCGGCGTTCGTCGCAATCGCGCGCGCACATTCGCTGCACGACAATTCGTTGACCACATATAAAGAAGTCTTTATATGATGCCGCGATGAGCGAGCTGATCGACATTTTCCGGGCCCTGGCCGACCCGACGCGCCTGCGCGTCGTCGCCTTGCTGCGCGAGATGGAGCTGGCGATCGGCGAACTGGCGGCGGTGCTCGAGCAGAGCCAGCCGCGCGTTTCGCGCCACGTCCGCATCCTGGCCGAAGCCGGGATCGTCGAGCGCCGCCGCGAGGGGAGCTGGGTCTTCCTGCGCGTCGCCGAACAGGGGCCGGGCGCCGACATGGCTGCTGCTGCGGGGTCTTGGCCCTTCTCGGCGCGCGAGGCGCTGGTGATCGCGCAGGATGCGCGCCGGCTTGCCGCGGTTCGCGCCGAGCGCGCGGCGGTGGCCGAACGCTATTTCGCCGACCATGCGGCCGAATGGGACGCGATCCGGTCGCGCCATGTCGCCGAAAGCGAGGTCGAGGATGCGATGGTCGCGATGATGCACGGGCGCGCGCTGGGCCATCTGCTCGACGTCGGCACCGGCACCGGGCGCATGGCCGAAATCTTCGCGCCGACCGCGCAGCGGATCACCGCGCTCGACCGCAGCCCCGAAATGCTGCGCATCGCGCGCGCCAAACTGTCGGATCAGGCGGTGCCGGTCGATCTGGTGCAGGGCGATTTCCTCGCGCTGCCGATTGCCGACGCCGGCGTCGATTCGGTGGTTATCCATCAGGCGCTGCACTTTGCCCACGAACCCGAGCGGGTCATCGCCGAAGCCGCGCGCGTGCTGCGCGATGGCGGGCATTTGCTCGTTGCCGATTTTGCGCCGCACGAGGATGAGGATCTGCGCGCCTTGGCCGCGCATGCGCGCCTCGGTTTTTCGGATACGCAGATCGGCGGCTGGTTCGCCGCGTCGGGGCTGACGCTCGAACGGACGCAAACACTCGAAGGCGGTGCGCTCGCGGTCAAGCTGTGGCTTGGCGCGCGCCGCCGCGATCAGGATCAACCCCCCGTCGCCGCGGGCGACGGCGAAGGCAAAAGGCTCGCCGCATGACCACCTCCCTCGACGCGCTGGCCGAGGCGCGCCGCGCTGCGGCGTCGCCGCTCTTCGCCAATCTGGAAGGCGACATCGGCGTCAGCTTCGAATTCTTTCCGCCCAAGACCGAGAAGATGGAAGCGCAGCTGTGGGACACGTTCCGCACGCTCGAGCCGCTGGCGCCGCGCTTCGTTTCGGTAACTTATGGGGCGGGCGGATCGACGCGCGAGCGCACCCATGCGACGGTGGCGCGGATCGCGTCCGAAAGCGCGGTGCCGCCCGCCGCGCACCTGACCTGCGTCGAGGCGTCGCGCGCCGAGATCGAAGAGGTTGCGCGCGCCTATTGGGACGCGGGCGTGCGGCATATCGTCGCGCTGCGCGGCGATGTCCCCGGCGGCGGTGCGTATCGGGCGCATCCCGACGGTTTTGCCAATGCGGTCGAACTGGTCGCCGGGCTGAAGCGGATCGCGCCGTTCGACATTTCGGTCGCCGCCTATCCGGAGGTGCATCCCGACGCCGATTGCCCGCAGGCCGATCTCGACAATCTGAAGCGCAAGCTCGATGCCGGGGCGACGCGCGCGATCACGCAATTCTTCTTTTCGCCCGACGCCTTCCTGCGCTTCCGCGACGCCGCGGCTGCGGCGGGCATCGACGCGCCGATCGTGCCGGGCATCCTGCCGGTGTCGAACGTGTCGCAGACGCGGCGCATGGCCGATATGTGCGGCACCGCGATCCCCGCATGGATGATCGCGCTGTTCGAAGGGCTTGACGATCTGCCCGCCGCGCGCCAGCTCGTCGCCGCGACGGTCGCGGCCGAAATGTGCCGCCGCCTCTACGCGGGCGGGGTACGCGATTTTCACTTCTACACGCTCAACCGCGCCGAGCTCAGCTATGCGATCTGTCATATGCTGGGGCTGCGGCCGGTGGCGCCGGTAAAGGACAAGGCGGCATGATCTCAGCGCGCGAAGCCCTGATCGCGGCGGCGAAGGACCGCATCCTGCTCACCGATGGCGGCTGGGGCACCCAGATCCAGCTCCGCAAGCTCGGCGAAGCCGATTATGCGGGATCGCTCGGCCTCGGTCACGACCAGAAGGGCAATAATGATATCCTTGCGCTGACGCGGCAGGACGTCGTGACCGCGATCGGCGAGGCCTATCTCGCGGCCGGATCGGACATCGTCTCGACCAACACGTTCAGCGCGAACCGGATCAGCCAGGCCGATTATGGCGCCGAAGCGCTGGTCGCCGACATCAATCATGAAAGCGCGCGCCTGGGGCGCGAAGCGGCCGACAAGTTCGCGGCGCAGGACGGCCGCCGACGCTTCGTCGCGGGCGCGGTCGGGCCGACGAACAAGACGCTGTCGCTGTCGCCCGACGTCAACAATCCGGGCTATCGCGAGATCGATTTCGACGAATTGAAGGACGTCTATCGCGAACAGGTGATCGCGCTCGCCGAGGGCGGCGCCGATTTCATCCTGATCGAGACGATCTTCGACACGCTCAATGCCAAGGCCGGCATCGCCGCGACGCTCGAGGCGGAGACGAAGGTCGGGCGCGAGCTGCCCCTAATGATCTCGATGACGCTCACCGACCTGTCGGGCCGCAACCTGTCGGGCCACACGGTCGAGGCTTTCTGGTATGCGGTGCGTCATGCGAAGCCGCTGACGGTGGGGCTCAACTGTTCGTTCGGCGCAGCGCAGCTTCGTCCGCATGTCCGCGTGCTCTCCGACCTCGCCGACACGCTGGTGATGGTCTATCCGAACGCCGGCCTGCCCAACGAGCTTGGCGAATATGACGAATTGCCCGACACGACCGCGGCGTTGGTCCGCGAATGGGCGGACCATGGTCAGGTCAACATCCTCGGCGGCTGCTGCGGATCGACCCCGGCGCATATCGCAGCGATGGCAAAGGCCGTGCAGAGCCTCCCCGCGCGCCGGATTCCCGAGGTGCCGGTGCGCACGCGGCTTGCCGGGCTGGAGCCCTTCACGATGGCGGCCTGAGTCATTGGGAAAACGAGGCCCGTTTGCCCTGAGCTTGTCGAAGGGTCGTTCTTCCTTTGGGCCGTTGGAACAGAAAAGGACGGGGCTTCGACAAGCTCAGCCCGAACGGAAAAGAAAAGCATGAACCAGACCGCCGCCTCCTCCTCGTTCGTCAACATCGGCGAACGCACCAACGTCACCGGCTCCGCCGCCTTCAAGCGGCTGATCCTCGCCGACGATTTCACCGCGGCGGTCGAGGTGGCGCGCCAGCAGGTCGAAAATGGCGCGCAGGTCATCGACGTGAACATGGACGAAGGCCTGCTCGACGCTGTGCGCGCCATGACGACCTTCCTGAAGCTGATCGCCGCCGAACCCGACATCGCGCGGGTTCCGGTGATGATCGACAGTTCGAAATGGGACGTGATCGAGGCGGGACTCAAATGCGTTCCCGGCAAGCCGATCGTCAATTCGATCAGCATGAAGGAGGGCGAGGAGGCTTTTCTGGACCACGCACGCAAATGCATGGCCTATGGCGCCGCGGTGGTCGTGATGGCGTTCGACGAGGTCGGACAGGCCGACACCAAAGAGCGCAAGATCGAGATTTGCGAGCGTGCCTACAAGCTGCTGATGACCATCGGTTTTCCGCCCGAGGACATCATCTTCGACCCCAATATCTTCGCGGTCGCGACGGGGCTTGAGGAGCATGACAATTATGCGGTCGATTTCATCGAGGCGGTGAAGGAAATCCGCGTTCGCTGTCCGCACGTCCATTTCTCGGGCGGGCTGTCGAACCTGTCGTTCGGCTTTCGCGGTAACGAGACGGTGCGCCGCGCGATGCACAGCGTCTTCCTCTATCACGCGATCCCCGCCGGGCTCGACATGGCGATTGTCAACGCGGGGCAGCTCGACGTCTATGACACGATCGACCCCGAACTGCGCACCGCGTGCGAGGACGTCATCCTCAACCGCAAGGTGGAGGGCGAAGAACTGAGCCCGACCGAGCGGCTGATCGCGCTCGCCGAACGCTACAAGGGTAGCAACGCGGCGCAGGAAAAGGCGGCCGAGGAATGGCGCGGCTGGCCGGTCGAGAAGCGGCTCGAACATGCCTTGGTCAAGGGGATCGACGCGCATGTCGTCGACGATACCGAAGAGATGCGGCTGCTGATGGACCGCCCGATCGAGGTGATCGAGGGGCCGTTGATGGACGGCATGAATGTCGTTGGCGACCTGTTCGGGTCGGGCAAGATGTTCCTGCCTCAGGTCGTCAAATCGGCGCGCGTCATGAAAAAGGCGGTCGCGCATCTGCTGCCCTTCATCGAAGCCGCCAAGGAGCCCGGCGCGAAGGGCAAGGGCAAGGTCGTGATGGCGACCGTGAAGGGCGACGTCCATGATATCGGCAAGAATATCGTCGGCGTCGTGCTGCAATGTAACGGGTTCGAGATCGTCGATCTGGGCGTCATGGTGCCCTGGTCGAAAATCCTCGAGGCGGCGAACGAAAATGACGCCGACATGATCGGCCTGTCGGGCCTCATCACCCCCTCGCTCGACGAGATGGTGACGGTGGCCGAGGAAATGCAGCGCGCCGGCATGACGATGCCGCTGCTGATCGGCGGCGCGACGACGTCGAAAGTCCACACCGCGCTGCGCATCGACCCCGCCTATCAGGGGCCGGTCCTGCACGTGCTCGATGCGAGCCGCGCGGTCGGTGTCGCAACCTCGCTCGTCAGCGACACCGGGCGCGACGCGTTCGTTCGCGGTTACAAGTCGGATTACGAACATATCCGCGACGTGCGCGCCAACAAGGGGCAGAGCGCGCTGGTGCCGATCGACGATGCGCGCGCCAACGGCTTCGTCGTCGACGAACATATCCGGCCGTTCCCGCCCGAAAAGCCCGGCGTCCATGTGTTCGACAATTGGGATCTGGCTGAACTCGTCGAATGGTTCGACTGGACCCCCTTTTTCCGCGCTTGGGAGCTGGCAGGCAATTTCCCGGCGATCCTCGACGACGATATCGTCGGCGAAAGCGCGACGAACCTCTATGCCGACGCGCGCGCGATGCTCGAAAAGATCATCGGTGAGGGCTGGCTCCACGCACGCGGCGTCGCGGCGCTATGGCCGTGCCGGCGCGAAGGCGACGACGTCATCATTCACCTCGCCGAGGAAGAACGGCACGTCCGCATCCCCTTCCTGCGCCAGCAGATCGCGAAGCGCGAAGGGCGCCCGAATATGTGCCTGGCCGATTTCGTCAGCCACGACGGCGACTGGATCGGCGGCTTTTCGGTCGCTATCCACGGCATCGAGCCGCACCTTGCGCGCTTCAAGGCGGCGCACGACGACTATAGCGACATATTGCTGAAGGCGCTCGCCGACCGCTTCGCCGAAGCCTTTGCCGAACGGCTCCACGCGCATGTCCGCACCGATCTGTGGGGCTATGCGCCCGCCGAACAATTGACGCCAGAGGCGATCATCAAGGAAGAATAAATAATCATCCCAGCGGTTTCGGGCTTCTATTTCGGCCATCCCGACGCAAGCTATTTCGGGGTCGCGCGCGTGGGGGAAGATCAGCTTGCCGACTATGCCGGGCGGCGCGGCGTCGATATCGAAACCGCCCGCCGCTGGCTGCGTCCGAACCTCGACTGATGGGGGTTAACGGGGCGGGGAAGGGCTGTCCGACAAAGGGACAACGCCGCCGTTAACCAGCTTCGCGAAGGACGTGGGGCCGCAAAAGGGCTATGGCGCGGCGATGATCCAGATGCTTCTCCGTCGGCCCATGCTGCCGCTTCTCGCCCTGCCGATGCTGTTCGCGCCCGCGCCGCTGCCCGCGCAGGCGGGGGCAGCGCCCTATGTGGTCGCCGAAAGCGGCCGCGCCTTCGGGCGGCTTCAAGAGGCGGTCGACGCGATCGGCGATGGCGACGGCACGATCCGCATCGCGACGGGCTATCATCGCGATTGCGCGGTCCAGACCGCCGGGCGCGTTGCCTTCGTCGCGGCCGAGGCAGGGCGCGCGATCTTCGACGGCGTGAGCTGCGAGGGCAAGGCGGCGCTGGTGCTGCGCGGCCGCGCCGCGCGCGTCGACGGTCTGGTGTTCCAGAATATGCGCGTTCCCGACGGCAATGGCGCGGGCATCCGGCTCGAACAGGGCAATCTCGACGTGGCGAACAGCCTGTTCCGCAACAGCGAGGAAGGGATTTTGACGGCCAATGATCCCGCGGCGACGCTGACGATCGACCGCTCGACCTTTTCGCGCCTCGGCCGCTGCGACCGCGGGCTGAGCTGCGCGCACAGCGTCTATACCGGCGAATATGGACGCGTCGTCGTGACGCACACGCGCTTCGAAAAGGGCAGCGGCGGCCATTATCTGAAGGCCCGCGCGCGCGAGGTCGAAATCAGCGACAATAGTTTCGACGATACGCGGGGGACCGCGACCAATTATCTCATCGATCTGCCCTCGGGTTCGACCGGACGGATCACGGGCAATCTGCTCGTCCAGGGGCGCGACAAGGAAAATTACTCGGCGCTGATCGCGGTCGCGGCCGAGAGCCGCGACAATCCGTCGCGCGGGCTGGTGATCGAAGGCAATCGCGCGAGCATCCCGCAGGGCATCGGCCGATCCTCGGTGTTCGTCGCCGACTGGAGCGGCGAACCGCTGGCGATCGGGGCCAATCAGATCGGCCCCGGCCTCAAGCCCTTCGAAAAGCGGTAAGCAAGCGCGCCCGCCGCGACGGGTCAGGCCTCGCCGCGCGTTTCGATCAGCGACGCGGCCAGCGCCTCGGCAGGCGTCTTGCCGCCCCACAGCACGAACTGGAATACGGGATAAAAGCGCTCGCATTCGTCGATGGCGCTTTCGACCAGCGTTTCGGTGATGTCGAGCGGCATCGCCGCATCGCTGCCGATCAGCATCGCGTGACGATAGAGGATGGTGCCACTGTTCGACCATAGCTCGAAATGGCCGAGCCACAGCTGTTCGTTGATCATCGCGAGCGCTTCGTGCGCGACGCTGCGCTTGTCCTCGACGACGCGGATGTCGGGGAAGGCGAGCAGTTGCAGCACCCCGTCCTCGGGCCGCCACACCGCGCGCAGTTCATAGGTCGTCCAGCTACCTTGCGCGGTCGCGACGATCTCGTCCTCGCCGATCATTTCGTGCGGCCAGTCGTGCGCCGCAAAATAGGACGCCAGCATATCCATCGGCGCGGCTTCCTGGCCGTCCTCGTCGTCGTAAATATCGTCGGTCATGGCTGCGCCCTTAGCGCGACTTTGGCCGGGTGGCGAGTCGCGCGGCGGAAAGCCCGGTCCCTTACTTCTTGGGTGCGGCGCGCGGCTTGGGCGGCGCCTTCGCGGCGGCGGCCGGCTTTGCCGCGGCTTCGAGCTTGTCCAGCCGCGCCTTCAGCGCGTCGGCTTCGGCGCGTGCCTTGGCCGCCATTTCCTTCACCGCCTCGAATTCCTCGCGGCTCACAAAGTCCATGCGGCCGACGAATTCCTTCGCGCGTTCGCGCATCGCGGTTTCGGCTTCGCGTCCGGCACCGGCGACGGTGCCTGCGATACCGTTGACCATCTTGGCCAGATCGTCGAAAAACCGGTTTTCGCTTTGCATTATCCTGTCCTTTGTCGGGGTCGTCCCCTGTATTCACCCAAATCGGGTCGTCATCCTATCTGGGAGGTAGCGGCGGCCGGCACAAGGGTTTCGGCGTCGGGGTTGCGCTGATCGATCTGGAAATTCAGGATCGTCGCGAAGCTGAGCCATATCATATAGGGAACGAGCAGCCACGCCGCCGCCTTGCGGATCGGCGCAAAGGCAAAGGTCGTCGCGATCGTCACCATCAGGATGAAAATGACGAGATAGAGCGCGGCGGTCACCTGATGCATGCCGAAAAAGAGCGGCGACCAGGCGAAATTGGCGATCAGCTGCACGAAGAACAGCGCCAGCGCGAAGCCGCGCCCGCGCGCGCCGCGCGCGTGGAGGATCATCGCCAGCGACAGGCCGAGCAGGACATAGAGCGTCGTCCACACGACCCCGAAGACCCAGCCGGGCGGAACGATCGCGGGCCGGTCGAGCGCCATGAACCAGCGATTGTCATAACCACTGTTCGAGAGCAGCCCCATCAGGCTGCCGATCAGGACGAGCGCCGGGACGGTGAACATCGCCCAGCGCCAATAGGACATGCGTAGCTGACCGGGGGTGGCAATCTCGCTCATGCAACTGGTCCTTCGCGCGCGAATCTCTAATCAGTCATGCTGTCGCGGCGCACACCGTCCGCGTCAAGCCGCGGATTTCGTAGCCGCAATCAGAAATTCGACATTTCCTTCGGGTCCGGTGATCGGACTTGCGACCGTCTCAACGACGTGCCAGCCCGAACGTTCCAGCCAGTCGCGCACGTCCGAGCAGACGCGGGCATGGACCGCGGCGTCGCGTACCACGCCCTTTTTGCCGACCTCGTGCCGTTCGGCTTCGAACTGCGGTTTGATCAGCGCGACGAGGCGCGCGCCCGCTTTGGCAAAGGCCATCGGCACCGGCAGCACCTTCGACAGCGCGATGAAGCTCGCGTCGCAGACGATCAGATCGACCGGCTCGGGAATATGATCGGCGGTCAGGACGCGCGCGCTCGTCTGTTCGTGGACGATGACGCGGTCGTCCTGCCGCAACTTCCAGGCGAGCTGGTTGGTCCCCGAATCGACCGCATAGACGCGTGCCGCGCCGCGGTTCAGCATCACGTCGGTAAAACCCCCGGTCGACGATCCCACGTCGATCGCCACCGCGCCCGCAATATCCCAGCCCAGATGCGTCAGCGCATGGTCGAGTTTGATCCCGCCGCGCGACACCCATGGATGGTCGCGGCCCTTGACGCTGATCGCGGCATCCTCGGCAATCTGCTGCCCCGCCTTGTCGATCTTGCGGTCGCCGACGAAGGCGAGGCCGGCGAGGATCAGCGCCTGCGCGCGCGTCCGGCTTTCGGCGAGTCCGCGATCGACAAGCAGTTGGTCTGCACGCTGTTTGGCCATCAGCCGCCGGCCTTGTCGGTGAGCAGCCCCGGTGTCAGGATTTGCGGCAGGATCTCGGGCTGCGCCGCGCCCGGATCATACCAGAGATAGAGCGGCACGCTGTTGCGTCCATGTTCGGCGAGGGTGCGGGTGATGACCGGATCGCCGTTCGTCCAGTCGCCGACAAGCGTGATGACGCCCTTATCCCGGAACGCCTCCTGCACCGCCGCGCGGTTGATCGCACCCGCCTCGTTCGCCTTGCACGACAGGCACCAGTCGGCGGTGAAATAGACGAAGACGGGCTTTCCCGTTGCACGCGCCTTGGCGAGGGCGGCGGGCGAGAAGGTGCTGTGGTTTTCTGCGGCGGCAACCCTGCCGGGCTTTGCGAACTGATCCACGGCGTTGGTGCCGAGGAGATAGAAGATCGCAACATAAGGTATGAGCGCCGTCTTTCGGGCGAATTCTCCCCTTTGCCAAGCGCGGATCATCACTACGAGGATTATGACGAGGATGCCGACGTCCATCCACCCATGCATAGCGGGAGTGGTCTGTCGCCTGAGCAGCCAATAAAGACCGAGCGCTGTCACTCCCATTGGCAGCGCCATCCACTTACGAAATGTCGCCATCCACGGCCCCGGCTTTGGCAAGCGGCTGCGAAGCGACGGGATGAAGCCGACGGCAAGGAAGGGCAGGGCGAGCCCCAAGCCCAGCCCGCCAAAGATCGGGAGCGCCGCCCACGCAGGCAGGACCAGCGTTGCGCCGAGCGCGGCGCCGAGCAAGGGGCCGCTGCACGGGGTCGCGACGAAGGCGGCAAGAGCGCCGGTCCAGAAGCCACCCGCCGCGCCGCCTTGGCTGGCCAGCGTCTGCCCGCCGCCGAATGATGGCAGTTCATAGACCCCGGCAAGGTTCAGCGTGATCGCGATCGCAAGCAGCATCAACACGAAGACACTGACCGGATGCTGAAGCTGGAATGCCCATCCCACCTGTTCGCCTGCCGCGCGCAGCGCGAGCAGCGCGCCGCCGAGGAGAAGCGCGGTGACGACCGCCCCCGCCGTATAGGCCACCGCCTCGATCTTCGCGTCGCGCGCGTCGCCGCCCGAACGGGCGAGGCTGAGCGCTTTCAGGCTCAGGATCGGGAAGACGCAGGGCATCAGATTGAGGATCAATCCGCCGATGATCGCGCCGCCGAGCGCGGTCCAGAATAGCGCCATGTCAATGGACCGCGAAGCGGCCCCAATCGGCTCGCCCGCCAGGCGTACCGCCTCGGGCTCGAAGTGCACGCTAAGCCCACGACCGTCCGACAGTTTGAGCAGCCCCTGTATCGGGCCGGCGGCGTCACCCTTCGCGCGCGCCTCGACGATGATCCAATCGCCGTTGCGGCTGAAGCTCTGCGGTGCGGGATAGTCGATCACACCCTGCGTTTCGAGGAAGAGGTGCGGAACGTCGAGTGTGGTGCCTTCGGGCAGCGGGATGCCGAACCGCACCATCACGCCGCGGCGTTCCCACGCCCCCGCGCGGTCGAGCGGCTGCGGCAGCCTGGCGCGCCATGCGTCGAATTGCTGCTGCGCGCCCGCTGCGATGGCTCCGTCGCCGGCTTTCATCGCGACCGAGATCACCGCCTTTTCGGGAACGCAGATCTTGTCGGTGCAGGCGAGCCAGTTGGCGATGCCGGTCAGCGTCAGGTCGGTTCCCGGCGCGACACTCTTGTCGACGCGGACATCGGCGAGCAGCGCATAGGGATGTTCATAGACATGGTTCATCAGCCCAAAGAGCGTCAGCGCCTCGGGAACCGGATAGCGAAAGGCGCCTACGGTGACGCCCGGCGGCGCATTCCATTCGACTTGCATGCCGAAACCGGCATCGCCGCCGTTCGACCAATAGCCGTGCCAACCCTTTTCGGGGGTCATCGCGAGGGCAATCGTCGTCGCTCCGCCGGGCGACGGTACCACCGATTCGGCGACCAGCCGCGGCGCGATATGCGTGGTCTGCGCCCGAGCAGGAGCGAAGGCGAGCAGAACCAGGGCGAACAGCGCCAGCAGCGCGCGCACCGTCGCCGATGCCCTTCGGTCTGTCACAAAGCCGTCTTTCGCGCGATCCATGCCTGTCCTGTGTCTGCCTGTCGTTCGAGGCTTGCCATATAGGCGGCTTTCGTCGAGAGGACAGCCCGCGCTGACGACCCCAGCCATGGAGATGTTCCCCGTGAAGCTCAAAAGCCTGACCACCGTTCTCGCCGCCGCCCTCTGTTTCGCAACTGCCGGAGCCGGCCTTGCGCAGGATTCGGCGCCACCGGTCGCAAAGGTTACAGCAGCAACCCCGCCGCCCAAGCTGATCGTCGCAATCTCCGTGGACCAGTTTTCGGCCGATCTGTTCGCCGAATATCGCAGCCATTACATCGGCGGTCTCGCGCGGCTTGCGTCGGGCGTGGTATTTCCGGCGGGATATCAGTCGCACGGCGCGACCGAAACCTGCCCCGGCCATTCGACGATCCTGACCGGAAATCATCCGGCGCACACCGGGATCATCGCGAATAATTATTTCGACCTCTCGGTCGCCCGGTCCGACAAGCGCGTCTATTGCGCCGAGGACGAAACCGTGCCGGATACAAGTTCGGGCGGCGGCAAATATGCGGCATCGGTGAATCATCTGATGGTCCCGACACTCGGCGATCTGATGAAGGCGCGCGATCCGAAGGCGCAGATCGTCTCGGTCGCAGGTAAGGATCGCGCCGCGATCATGATGGGCGGGCGCAAGGCGGACGAGCTGATGTGGCTGTTTCCGGGCGGCCTCACCAGCTATCGCGGCACCACGCTGTCGCCGGTTGCGCAGCAGGCAAGCAGCGCGATCGCCGCGGCGATTGGCCAGGCGCGCGCCCCGATGGATCTGCCCGCCGATTGCGCGTCGCACGATATCGCGATCCCGATCGACAAGGGCGGCACGGTCGGCACCGGCCGCTTTCAGCGCGATGGCGGTGATTTCCGCCGCTTCATGGCCTCACCCGAATCGGACGGGGCGGTGCTCGCCGCCGGTGCCGCGCTGCGCGCTGCGCGCAAGCTGGGTGAGGGTGGTACGACCGATTTATTGATCCTCGGCCTGTCGGCGACCGATTATGTCGGCCACAGCACGGGCACCGAAGGCGCTGAAATGTGCATCCAGATGCACGCGCTCGACCAGCAGCTCGGCGATTTCTTCGCGCGGCTCGATGCGACCGGCATCGACTATGCCGTCGTGCTGACCGCCGACCACGGCGGTCACGATCTGCCCGAACGCAACCGTCAGAATGCCTGGCCCGCCGCCGAACGCGTCGATGCCGCGCTCGATCCCGAAGCGATGGGCAAGGCAGTGGCCGAAAAGCTCGGCCTGCCGCAGCCGCTGCTTTATGGCGATGGCCCGTTCGGCGACATGTATCTGTCGAAGGCCTTGACCCCCGCGCAGCGCAAGGCGGCGCTGGCCGAGCTGGTGGCGCGCTACCGCGCCCACCGACAGGTCGAGGCGGTGGTGACCGGCGAAGAATTGGCGAACCATCCGATCTCGAAGCGGTCGCCGGACGTCTGGACGCTGATGGACAAGCTACGCGCCTCCTATAATGCGCAGCGTTCGGGCGATTTCGTCGTCGTGCTCAAGCCGCGCGTCACGCCAATCCCCGAATCGGGCCTCGGCTATGTCGCGACGCACGGTTCGGTATGGGACTATGACCGCCGCGTGCCGATCCTCTTCTGGCGCAAGGGGCTCACCGCCTTCGAACAGCCGAATGCCGTGATGACGGTGGATATCATGCCGACGCTTGCCGCGCTCATCGACCTGCCGGTCGACGCGGCCAAGATCGATGGCCGCTGCCTCGACCTGCTTTCGGGGCCGGAAAGCAGTTGCCGTCCGTAACGAAGAATGAAGAACAAGGAATCATGACGAAGACTTTGGGGAAATTTGCCGGCCGGATGCTGCTGGTCGGTTGCGGCAATATGGCGGGCGCGATGCTCGATCGCTGGCTCGCCGCGGGGCTCGATCCGGCGCGGGTCGCCATCGTCGATCCGGTCGCGGCGCCGCGCGAAGGCACCGCGCATTTCACCGCGCTTGCCGATTGGCGGGCGGCGGGTCAGGCCGCCGACTGGATCATGCTCGGCATGAAGCCGCAGCAATTGGGCGAGGTCGCCGGCGATCTGGCCGCGGTCGCGGGTGGCGAGGTGCATCTGCTCTCGATCCTCGCCGGCGTATCGCTCGCCGATCTCGCGGTCCGTTTTCCCGAAGCGCGGGCGCAGGTCCGCATCCTTCCCAATCTCGCCGCGCGCATCGGCGCCGGGGTTTCGGCCGTGACCAGTACGGGTGATGGCGACAGTGCCGCGATCGAAGCGCTGCTCAAGCCGCTCGGCGAGATCGTTGCGCTCCCCGACGACGGCATGATGGACCTCGTTACCGCCTTCACCGGCAGCGGTCCGGCTTTCGTCTTTCGTCTGATCGAAGCCTATGCGGCGGCGGGCGAGCGGCTTGGCCTTTCGGGCGACGATGCGCTCAAGCTTGCGACCGCGACCTTCAGCGGGGCGGCCGCCCTGCTCGCGCGCAGCGGCGAAAAGCCGGGGGCGCTCGTCGCGCAGGTCGCGAGCAAGGGCGGCACGACGCAGGCCGGGCTCGACATTCTCGACGAAGGCGGTGAACTCGTCGCGCTGATGACCAATGTGCTGCGCGCCGCGCGCGATCGCGGCCGCGAACTCGCCGATATCGCCCGCGGCGACGATTGATCGACGCGCCCGCAAAGGTGCGGGCCGCGATAGCACCGGGCGGCTATCGCCCGCTCAGCTTTCGCTGCCCAGCCTGGCGACGCGCTGCCGCTCGCGCGGCGACATCAACGCTTCGTTGACCTGCCAAAAGCCGGTGACCGCCGCCTGGCCCGCATGGGTGTAGGCGCGGCTCATCGCGTCGCGCAACTGCCCGAAAACCGCTGCTTCGACACTGCGTCCTGCGGGGGTGAGGCGCAACTCCTTCTGCCGCCGGTCGCGGTTGCCGGGGCGCGTGACGAGCATCTCGCGTGCCTCCAGCTCCTTGATCACCCGGCCAAGCGACTGTTTGGTGATGCCGAGGAGCGCAAGCAGGTCCGAAATCGTCAGGCCCGGCTGACGCGCGATGAAGTAAAGCGCGCGGTAATGCGCGCGTCCGAGGCCGTTTTCGGCCAGCCGCGCATCGCCCGCGCGCCACAGCGCTCCATGGCCGAAAAACAGGAATTCGATGCCGCGGCGCACCTCCTCTTCGCGCAAGAAAAGGGCAGAGGCAGCGGGAACTTGTGAAAGAAAATTTTCATCGGTCATGGCGACTACCGTTGCGCGCGGCGCCGCGCTTTGGCAAGAGGCGCGCACCGAGTCACTGCCAAGAGGTTAGGTTTTTCCATGTCCGCACCCGCTTTCACCCGTCTTCCGCATCCGAACCCGACGGCGGACGATGTACGCGCGGCGGCGATTGCGGACCCGGTCTTCGGCCGCGTCTTCACCGATCATATGGTCTCTATCCGCTACAAGGAAGGCCAAGGCTGGCACGATGCGCAGGTGATGCCGCGCGGCCCCTTGTCGCTCGATCCGGCGACCGCGGTCCTTCATTACGCGCAGGAGATATTCGAAGGCCTGAAGGCCTATCGGCTCGACGACGGTTCGATGGCGCTGTTCCGTGCCGAGGCGAATGCTGCACGCTTCAACGCCAGCGCCCGCCGCATGGCGATGGCCGAACTGCCCGAAGAGCTGTTCCTTGCCGCGGTGCGCGAGATTGTCCGCGTCGATGCCGACTGGTTCCCGAATGTCCAGGGCGGCGCGCTCTATCTGCGCCCCTTCATGTATGCGAGCGAGGTGTTTCTGGGCGTCAAGCCGGCGGCCGAATATCATTTCCTCGTCATCGCCTCGCCGGTTGGCAATTATTTCAAGTCGGGGGCGCCGGCCGTCTCGCTGTGGGTGTCGGAAGACTATACCCGCGCCGCACCCGGCGGCACCGGCGCCGCGAAATGCGGCGGCAATTATGCCGCCAGCCTGATTGCGCAGCAGGAAGCGATCGCCAAGGGTCACGATCAGGTCGTCTTCCTCGACGCCGCGGAGCATCGCTGGATCGAGGAACTGGGCGGCATGAACATGTTCTTCGTCTTCGACGACGGCAGCATTGTCACCCCGCCGCTCACCGGCACGATCCTGCCCGGCATTACCCGCGACGCCATCATCACACTGGCGCGCGATGCGGGCCTGACGGTGCGCGAGGAACCCTATGCGATCGACCAGTGGCAGGCCGACGCGACCAGCGGCAAACTGACCGAAAGCTTCGCGTGCGGCACCGCGGCGGTCGTGACCCCTGTCGGCAAGGTGACGCGCGGCGCCACCAGTTTCACCGTCGGCGCCGGCGGCCCCGGACAGGTTACGGCGATGCTGAAGGACAAGCTCGTCAACATCCAGCGCGGCCGCGCCGCCGACCCGCACGGCTGGGTCACGCGCCTCTGATCCGGCGCCTTGCCAATCGGTCGCGAGACGCTATAGAGCGCCCTCGCACCGGCCGATGGGGCGTAGCCAAGCGGTAAGGCAGCGGTTTTTGGTACCGCCATGCGCAGGTTCGAATCCTGCCGCCCCAGCCAGCCGGTTCAAGTCGATGGTGGAGGCCAGAGTGGCCTCGTAGTCCGCTCTAGCGCGGCATATCCCGCAAGGCCGCGACGAGCCGGGCCATGTCGTTTGCGTTGTTGAAGAGCGCCGGCGTGACCCGGACGCACGCGCCGCGGGCCGGGCCGGAGCGGTGGACCGTGAAGATGCGATGGTCGTCCAGCAGGCGCTTTGCGATCGCGATATTGTCGGCTTCGCTGGTCCTGCCGGAAAGCCGAAACGAGGTGATGCCGCCCCATAGATCGCGCAGGTGGCGCAAGCGGCCGGCGCGCGGCGCGTCGCCGATCGCGTCCTGAAAATCGAGCGCGGCCGGCACGCTGAGCTGCGCCGCAAAATCGACCGTGCCGGTGTGGACGCGGCTTTGGGCTTTTGGGCTGAACGGCGGTGCATTCGCCATATCGGGATCGATCAGTTCGAGCTTGTCCCGGCGGATATAGAGCGCCCCGACGCCCAGCGGTGCGCCGATCCATTTGTGCAGGTTGAGCCCGACGAAATCGGCGCCGAGATCGGGCAGGGCGAAGTCGAGTTGCCCCCAGCTATGCGCCGCATCGACGATCGCATCGACCCCGCGCGCCCGCGCCATGGCGATGATCTCGCGCACCGGAATGACGAGGCCGGTGCGATGGCTGAGGTGGGTGAGCAGGATCAGGCGCACGCGCGGATGGGCGTCGAGTGCCGCCGCATAGCAATCGATCAGCCCCTGGTGCGTCGCCGGTTCGGGGAGCGCGATCCGCACGATATCGACCCCGCGCCGCATCTTCAGCGAATCGCAGCACGCCTGCATGCTGTCATAGTCGAGATCGGCGTAGAGGACGGCATCGCCGGGGCGCAGCCCGTTGTAGCCGCCGATCAGCGCCTTGAGCGCTTCGGTCGCGTTGCGCGTGAAGGCGATCTCGTCGGGCGCGACGCCGAGCTTGGCGGCGACGCGCTTTTGCACCGCGATCAGGTCGGGGCCCATGCCGCGCCGCGCATAATAGCTTGTTTCGCGGTTCACGCGCTCGATCGCTGCCTCATAGACCCGCAAAACCGGCTTCGCCATCATCCCCCAATTGCCGTTTTCGAGCTGGGTGATGCCGGGAACCACATCATAGTGCCCGGCGACGCCCGCCCAATAGGCTTCGTCGTCGGGCGGCGCGGACGCTGCCCCGCTGCGCACCGGTGGCGGCAGGGCGTCGGCCCGCCCCGCCACCGGCAATGCCGCCGCGGCCATCAGCATCTGTCTGCGGTTAAGGTCCATCGTCCGCGCCTTTCGCCCTAGAATGTGATGCCCAGGCGGACATAATATTGGCCGCCGTCGGTGTCATAGGGGGCGTTGCGCGAATAGATGAGGCCGCGAACCGCCTGGTTCGTCGCTTCGTCGGGATAGGTGTTGAAGATATTTTCGGCGCCGGCGCGCAGGGTGACATGCTCGTTCAGCGCCAGGCTTGCCGACAGGTCGAACAGCATGATCGAACCGAAGCGCTGGAAGACATCGCCCGTCGCGTTGCCGCTGACATCGGTCCACGCGCCATAGTAGCGCGCCCGCGCCTGTATCCCGAACGGGCCGACGCTGTAGCCGAGCGAGGCGGTGGCGTTGTGCTTGGGCAGCCGGTCCTCGAACAATATGCGCTGCGTCTCGTTGCCGATTGCCGCGGTCGTGCCGCTCGTCACCTTCGTCTGATTATAATTATACGCAAGGTTCACATCGGCGCGTCCGGGGCCGATGTCGCGCGCATAACCGAGCACGAGATCGATGCCGCGCGTCCGCGTGTCGAAGTCGTTGGTGAAATAGGTCACCGCGGTAAAGCGCTGTGGGTTGGGCAGGTCGGCCGGAACGGCAAAGGTTGCCGATTGGCCGAAGCGGTCGCGCAGTTCGATCTGATAGACGTCGATGCTCGCAGTGAGGCCGAAGGACGACTGGAATGTCAGCCCCGCCGTCAGGTTCCGTGACTTTTCGGGCTTGAGCGGCTGCGCGCCGAGGGCAATTGCGATCGGGTCATTGGGTGACAGCCGGCCGCGATTGAAGATCTGCAGCGTCGTGGTGTCGAGCCCCTGCGTCGTGTTCACCGCGTTGAGCTGACCGGGAGTCGGGGCGCGGAAGCCCGTCGAATAGGTCGCGCGCAACGCAATGCCGCGAACCGGCTCCAGCCGCGCCGACAGCTTGTAGTTGAAGGTGTCGCCGAACTCCGAGAAATCCTCGTAGCGGCCGGCGGCGCCCAGCGTCAGCGCCTCGATCGGGCGCAATTCGACGTCGAGGTAGCCGGCATAGCTGGTCTGCGACCATTCGCCGGCGTTGAGCGGGCTGAAGCCGGGAAAGCCGTTGCTGTTCGGGGCAAGACCCGATGCCGCCCCCGGCCCGATCGCATAGGAGGCGGGGTCGCCGGGATAAATGGCATAGGTTTCCTTGCGCCGTTCGGCACCGAAGGCGATGTTCGCCGGTTCGACCATCCCGAGCGGCAAGCGATAGACGAAGTCGGCATTGAGGTTGAATTCGCTCTGCCGCAGGCGGCCGAGGTAGAAGCTGGTCGGGCTGTCGGGACCGAGCGAGGCGTTGAGCGATTCCTGCATCGTATAATCGATACGGCTGCGCCCGGTCGACGCGCTGAGGTCATAGGTGAAGGCATCACCCGCCGCGCCGCGGATGCCCCCGACCGCCTGATAGTCGTCATACTGGCTGCCGAAGCGCGGCGTGAAGCCTGCCGGATACAGGTCGGTGAAGCTGAAGTCGGGAAAGGCCGGGCTGGGGTTGTAGACATTTCCGGTGTTCGCGGGATTGCGCCAGTTGAAATCGGTGACACCCTCGCCGTCAGCGATCGTCCCGAAAGCGTAGAGGGTGATCGCGTCCGCAATCGCATAGTCGGCGTTGATCGCGCCGCGCACCGATCGCAGATCGGGCTGGCCCCAGCGCTGAACCGGATTCGGGATGACGAGTTCGGGATGCGCCGCCTGAAAAGCCTCTGCATCGGGGCGCTGGCGCGTGCGCGATGTCGCGTCCGATTTTGTGAATTCGCCGCTAAAGACGATGGAACCGCGGTCGCCGAGCGCTACCCCGCCTTGGGCACCGGTCTGATAGCTTGCGCCGTCGCCTTCATAATATTGCGAATATTGCCCGAAAGCGTCCATTCCGGGCTGATCGTCGAGAATGATGTTGATGACGCCGGCGATCGCATCCGAGCCATATTGCGCCGATGCTCCGTCTCGCAGCACCTCGACGCGCTTGATTGCAAGATTGGGAATGGTCGCAAGATCGGCGGCCTGCGCACCGCGCGTCCCGAGCAGCGCCGAGCGGTGATAGCGTTTGCCGTTCACCAGCACGAGGGTCTGGTCGGGAGACAGACCGCGCAGCGTCGCCGGGCGCACGAATGCGAGCCCGTCGGCCGCGGGCAACCGCTGAACATTGAAGGAGGGGAGCAACTGCGCGAGCGAGTCCGACAGGTCGTCGGACACGCTGCCGTCGATCGCCTGCGACGAGAGGACGTCGATCGGCGCCAGCGTATCGAACTGGGTGCGCCGCGTGTCGCGCGTTCCGGTCACGATGATGGCATCACCCTCGTTTGCCGCCTCGACATCGGTGGAAACGGCTTCTTCGGCGAAGGCTATCGAAGGCGCAGCAAATTGCAGCGCGACAAGCGCGCAGGCGGTGAGGCTTTTCATGGATGCTCCTTGGGAACGCGAGGGAGAGAGGTTTGTGATCCGGTTCGCGGGCCAAGTAGGAATTCAATATGACAGGTGCATGTCGCTTCGGCCCGTCGTCGAACAAAGATTGCAGGTGCAGCGGTTCGCGTCGTCCTTTCGGCGCTTGGGCGCCGGACGATGGTTATGTCCGCTGGCACAGGCGACTTTTGCATTGCCCTTCGTTACGGTTCGCCCGATAGGCTGAAGGCGGTCGGCGCGACGAAGCGGTGCGCCTGACGGGGCAGGGATGGACGCAGGCGATGGCCTGTTACGGCCCCAAGGACGGTAAACCAAGGCGCGGAATCGATGAGTCGGGCGGATATGGGAAAGGATAGCGGCATTGGCAGCCTGTCGGCTGGCGAGATCGACTGTCTGAAAGCCGTTGGCGAAGGTTTGGCGTCCAAGGAAATTGCCCGCGTGCTTGGCCTTTCGCCGCACACGGTCGACGCCCGGCTGAAATCGGCCTGCGCCAAGCTCGATACCAAATCCCGTTTCGTCGCGGCAAAAATCTGGGCCGAGAGTGCCGGCGCCGTGGACGGCGCGGTGCCGGCCGCAGCCAGCACCAATTTGGTATATGAAAAGTTCGACCTTCCCGATTACGAACGTCTCGCCGACAAGGGGGCGTCGGCGGGAGATGGTGTCGGTCCCGACGATCTCGAGCAACGGGACAGGCAGGTGGGGGGCGCCGGGAGCGCTTCCGACGATGCGGCCGCGTGGCTGGAACCATCGCATCCGATCGCCACATTTTTCGGGGGAGAGAACAGGCTTTCGATCTGGTGGCGACTGGTCATTATCCTGGCGATCGCGATCGGGGCCAGCATCGCGTTCGGGGTCTTGCTGAATGGCTATGCCGGCGTTTCGAAACTCCTGTCGACCCCCTGAAGGCGCGTTGTCGCGGCAGCGCGCGCGGGGAGAAAATCATGCTGAAAGAACGACTGGCCGTGGCCAACAAGCTCGCGAACGAGGTGCATGCAGCCGAAGCCGCCATCGACAATGCGATTGCGAAGCTGGGCGTGCTCGTGACGTCCTTGCCCGATGCCCAGTCGGGGGCCCGCCTGTCGGCGGTGGTCGGCGACCGTGCCTTCGCGCATCTTCAGTCGGCGGTTGCCGGCCTGTTCGAGGGTCGGTCGCAGGTCGTCGCGCTGCACAATGAACTGGCCTCGCTGAAAGACCGGGTCGGGCTGCGCAATATGGTCGTCGGATCGGGCGATCTGGGCAAGGTGGTTCCGGCGAGAGCGACGCTTGCCGAGAGCGACGCGGACACGCCGCGCCGGCCGGCCACGCGGGCCGCCTGAAGCATGTCCCGGGTCGTGGGTGCCGATAAGCGGAGGCTCGCCGATTGATCTGGGGCTATATCTATCTTTTCGTTCTTCTGTCCGTTCTGGTGTATGTCCAGTGGGCGGGCGAGCGCGAAACGCGCTTTGCGATCTGGACGGTGTTCGTCGCTTCGGTGCTGACGCCGGCGGCTCTGATCATTTCGGGCACGCGCTTCGAGACGTTCAGCCTGCTCCTGACGCTGCTCGATTTCGTCATGCTCGCGGTCTATCTCGGTCATGCGCTGGTCAGTCGCCGCTATTGGACGCTGTGCCTGCCGGCGTTCCAGCTCATCACCTGTATGACGCATCTGACGAAGCTGGTCCTGCCCGACCTCTGGCCGCGGCTCTACTCGGCCGGGCAAGGCTTCTGGGCCTATCCGCAGATGCTGGTGATCGTGCTGGCAACCGCATGGTTTCAGGCCGACCGAAGGCGGCGACGCAAACAGAATGACGACCCCGCGCGCCGCAACGCGCGCTAGATTGGGCGTATATGTTCGATGATTTCGATCCGCCGCTGGCGTCGGGCGTGGCCGCCAAGGCGGGCGCGGTTCTGGCCGCGATTGCAGACGATCGCCGCGGTATCGACGATATAGCCCTGACGACGGGACTGGCGGCATCGACCGTGCTGCGCGTCGTCGCGCTGCTTCAGAACCGGGGGAGGGTGGTCGTGACCGAAGCGGAGGGCGCTCTGTGGCTCTCCGGCGGCGTTTCGGATTGCCGCCGCCGCTGACGTCCGATCCGGACCAGTTCGACATTTCCGGCATGCCCGCCGTCTGCTAACGCCGCTCCCGCTCGCCGCCGCCAAGGGTCCGTTGCGCCGCGAGTTCGAGGACAAGCGCGGTCTATGACGAAGGTTCCAGACGAGACGAAGCGGCTGCGCGGCGTGCGCGATGTGCTGGTGGGGCAATTGGCCCTGCTCGACGCCATCGGCGAAGCACAGGCGGCCATCGAACTCAACTCGGCGATCGAGATATTGAACGGTCGGATCGGCGAGACGCCTTCGGCAGAGGAAATGGCCCGGCTTCAGCGGCGCTATTTCTCCGACTGACCTGCCGCAGGACGCCCGATCAGACGCCCGGCAGCCCGGCGAAATAGAGATCGAGCCGCGCCAGCGCATCGGCACCCAAGTCGACATAGACGCGGCGCCCGTCGGCGGGATCGCGGGTGCGCACCAGCCATCCCTTTTCGGTCATCACCTTGATCCAGCGCAGCGCGGTCGTGGGCGGGACGGCGGCGGCGATGCACAGGCTGGTCACCGCGACATTCTTTCCTTCGTGATGCGACGCGTAGAGGTCGAGCAGAATGTCCCACACCGGATCGGCGAAGACCTCGGCGCCGAACAATTGTTCGCGGCGTCGGCGATGCCGGATGAGGTTGCGCACCATATGCGCCCGCGCTTTCGGACAGAAGGGCGGGGTGCCGGGCGACAAGTCCGCCGGTTCGGCCGCATCCGGATAATCGCCCCAATGCTGGTCCGTCATCACCGCCAAGGCGCGCGTCATGTCCCGTTCCCCATTCGCAAAAGCTGATGCGATAGTGGTGGGGGACGCCGCATTGTAAAGTTGCGGATTTGGTATGCCAATTAAGGGTGGGGAGCGGAGGCCCTTTATCCCCCGTCCGCCACGCTTGGCGGCTGCGACGGGGGAACAGGTTGTGTGTGCACGAAGAGAACATTAAGGGAACAAAGTTGATCGGTCAACCCCCGCGCGGCGTTTTTCCGCCAGTCGGTGGCGGAAGGGCTTGCCATCGCTCGCGGTTAACGTAAGCGTCAACTTAACTGACGGTGCGGCCCTGCCGCCGCCCGCGCATCGCCCGTCCGGCGGCCAGAACAAGGGAGAGACATATGGCTAGCGAACCGAAATTCGACCTCAGCGGGCGGGTCGCGCTGGTGACCGGGGCGTCGTCGGGGCTGGGAGCGGGCTTTGCCAAGGCGCTCGCCGCGGCAGGCGCGAAGGTGGTGCTCGCGGCACGCCGCGCCGACAAGCTTGCCGAACAGGTCGAGGCGATCCGCGCAGCGGGAGGCGAGGCGGTCGCAGTCAGCATGGACGTCACCGACGAAGCATCGACCAAGGCCGCCTATGATGCCGCCGAGGCGGCGTTCGGCACCGTCGATACGATCGTCGCCAACGCCGGCGTCGCGACCGAGAAGGTGGCGCTCGGCCTGTCGGTCGAGGATGTCGACTTCCTGCTCGCCGCCAATGTCCGCGGGGTCTTCCTGACCGCGACCGAAGGCGCGCGCCGGCTCGAGGCGGTGGGCAGCCGCGACAAGGAAAATGGCCGCATCGTCATCATCGGGTCGATAACGGCGGAAAAGATCTTTCCGGCGACCTCGGTCTATGGCGCCACCAAGGCTGCGGTTCGCCACATGGGCAAGGCGCTTGCGCGCGAATGGGCGCGGCGCGGGATCAGCGTCAATGTCATCCAGCCGGGCTATTTCGAATCCGAAATGACCGCCGAACTTTTCGCGAGCGAGGCGGGGGCCAAGTTCGTCGCGAGCTTCCCGCGCCAGCGGCTGCGTCCGCCGAGCGACCTGCACACGCCGCTGCTGATGCTGTGCTCCGACGCGGCGCGCGGTATCACCGGTTCGGTGATCACCATCGATGACGGCCAGACGCTGTGAGCGGCGAACTGCTGATCGAGGCGCGCGGCCAGATCGAGATCGCGACGCTCAACCGGCCCGCGCGGCTCAATGCGCTGAGCGAGGGGCTCGTCGATGAACTGAACGACTATTTCGGCGGGCTGGCCGCGCGGCCCGCGGTGCGCGTCGTCATCCTGCGCGGGGCGGGGCGCGGCTTTTGCGCCGGACTCGATATTCAGGAGGACCGGTCGAGCGACGAGACGCCGGTGCTGCGCACGCTGCGCACCCAGACGAGCATCGGCAATATCTATCGCAAGATGCGCGCCTGTCCGCAGCCGATCATCGCGCTGGGCCACGGCGCCGCGGCGGGCGGCGGACTGTCGCTGATGCTCGCCGCCGATGTGCGCTATGCGGCGCCCGGCTTTCGGTGTAACGCCGCCTATATCCGCATCGGGCTGGGCGGCTGTGACATGGCGTCGAGCTATTTCCTGCCGCGCCTCGTCGGCGCCAGCCTGGCGGCGGAGATGATCCTGACCGGCCGCTTCATCGACGCCGAGCGCGCGCTGTCGGCAGGCCTGGTGAGCGAGATCGTCGCCGAGGACGAACTGCTGGACCGCGGCCTGGCGCTCGCCGAAGAAATGCTCGCGACCAGCCCCTGGGGACTGCGCTTGTCGAAACAGGCGCTCAACCTCAACATCGACGCACAGAGCCTCGACGCCGCCATGGCAATTGAGGATCGTCAGCAGGTCATCCTGTCGGCAACCGAAGACCATAAGGAAGCGCTCGCCGCCTTCCTCGGCAAACGGCCTCCGGCGTATCGCGAGCGGTGAGGGGTGTCGAAAGAATGAGAGTACCGCGTTGACAATGTGTTCCCCGGCGAAGGCCGGGGTCCAGGGCTTCACAGCACTAACGGCGGCGTCCGAAACTCTGGGCCCCGGCTTTCGCCGGGGAACACAAAGCGGTTAGCGGCAACCCTCGCTCCCCACCCCGCGGCCGTCAGAACTGTCGCGCCACCCTTTCCGCGACGTCCGGCGCAACGCCGGCGCTGTTGAACACTTCGTGCGCGAGGCCGGCGGCGAGGGGGAGGTCGGCTTGTTCGCGGTAGAGGCGCTTGTAGGCGAAGACGCTGTGGCGCGACTGGGCGGCGATCGCTTCGGCGAGGGTGCGGGCGGCAAGGTCGAGCCGGTCGTCGGCGACGCAATGATTGGCGAGGCCGATGCGCGCGGCTTCGCGCCCGTCAACCGGCAGCCCGGTGAAGCTCATCTCGCGCGCCTTCCATTCGCCCACGCGGCGCGGCAGGCGCTGGCTCATCCCCCAGATGGGGACGAGCCCGAACTTGCCGTGCGTATCGGCGAAATGCGCGCTTTCCGCCGCGACGATGATGTCGCCGGCCAGCGCCAGTTCGAGCCCGCCGGTAAAGCAGCCACCCTGCACCGCGACGATCACCGGTTGCGGCAGCTCGGCAAGGCGGGTGACGATCGACGCCTGATAATGCGGCCGCGGCGCTTCGCCCCCGCGTTCCTTGAGGTCGTTCCCGGCGCAGAAGACCGGCCCGTTCGCGCGCAGCACGACCACGCCGATCGCATCGCCCGCGGCCGCAAGGTTCGAAATATGCGCGTCGAGTTCGGCCCATAGCGCGAGGTTGAGCGCATTGCGCTTGTCGGCACGATTGAGCGTCAGCGTCGCGATCCCGCCTTCGTCGGCGCGCAATACCAGATCCGTCATCACCCGATCTCCATCCCGTTTCGCGCCAGCATGGGCGGTCGCTGTGGGCAAGTCCAGTCGGTGCCGACGCCAACGGCACCGCCCGCGGCGGCGGACCCGGTGGGCGTATGGCCGAGCGTCCTTAACGCTCTTTTCAGCATGCGGCGTTATGCGGGCAAGTGAGGGACCGCTCGACTGGAGGGTGGTTCATGCCTTTGACGCAGGAAATGCGCCGATTGCGCGCCGAGCATGCGGCGCTCGTCACCCTGTCGGGCTTCATGATCGAATTTGTCGCAGCGCGGCGCCCGCCGCGGCCGACCGAGCTGGCCGCGGTGCGCGGGATGTTTCGCGATACGCTGGTGCGTCATCTGAAGTGCGAGGATTGGGCGCTCTATCCGCGGTTGCAGACGAAGGGCGAGCCGGTGCTGGCCGAGCTTGCCGCGCGCTTCGTCGACGAGATGGGCCATATCGCCGAGGCGTTCGAGGCCTATGACAGCTACTGGACCCAATTGCGCGTCGAGGCCGACTGGCCGGGCTTCTGCGCCGAAACGCGCGCGATCCTGACCGCGCTGGGCGACCGCATCGCGCGCGAGGAAAGCGAGCTTTATCCGGTCGCCGAAACGCTGTTCAAGGCTGAGGCACCGCCGCCCCGCGAGCGCGGGCGCCGCGTCGCCTGAGGGGCCGGTCAGGGGCGGATCGACACTTTCCAGGCGAGCGCGACGCGCCAACCCTGATCGAAGCCGGGAGCGGGCTGGTTCCACGCATCGGCGAACTCGACCCCGATCGTCGCATTGTCGCGGTACGACAGGCGCACCCCGCCGCCCCAGCTTCCCAGATCGAACCGGCTGCGCGATGTCGCGGGGCGCGCGAGCAGCGTCACATCGGCATAGTCGGCGAAGGCATAGACCTCGCTCTTCGCCAGCGCGCCCTTCGCCAGCGGGCGCAGCGCCAGCTCGCCGAAGCCTGCATAGCCGCGGTCGCCGCTGACCAGCCCGTCGTCGAAGGCTCGCCCGAAGCTGGCGCCGCCCACGCTGAAGCGCTGTGCCGCGGGCAGGCGGTCGCGCGTCCAGCGTCCGGTGGCGGCGGCGCGCAGCACGACGCGCTTGCCGATCGCCTGATTCGCCTCGACCGCCGCGTCGGCATAGAGGAACCCCGCTTCCCCCACCGCCGGATCGACGCGCGCGCCCGCGATGTCGAGGCCGCGCGAGACGCCGAGGCGGGCGCCGACCACGCTGCGGTCCTCGGTCAGGCGAAAGGCCAGCGCGCCGCTGGCGGTCCAGCTCTTCTCCGCCGCGAGGGTGGTGCCGAACAGGGCGTTGCGCGAATCGAGATAGTCGAGCCACCCCGACAGCGTCAGCGGTGATATAGAGCAGCGATTTGAAATCGACCGCCGCCGCGCCGCCGAGCTGACTCTCGTCGCCGCTGCGCAGGAGGCTGTAGCCGCGCGCGGTCACCTCGACGATGCCGTCGCGGACATAGGGGCTCGACCGCGTCGTGAAGCCGACGCCGAGCGTCGGGCGGCTGGCGTCGACCGCCAGATCGAGCGCCACTGCGCCGGGGCTGTCGCCGAGCGCCAGCGTCGGGGTGACCTTGGTGCCCGGGATGTCGGCGATAGTGCCGAGCGCGCGTTCGAACCGGGCGCGCGGCAATGGGGCTTGCCCCGGCAGCGGTGCCGCCATGCGCGCGATTAGCGGGGCGGGGCCGCCCTTCGCATCGCCGCTGATCGTCACGCGGCTTATATGCCCCTCGGCCGAGGCGACGATGACGACGCCGTCCGCAAAATCCTGTTCGGGGATGACGAGGGTGAACAGCGCGACGCTCGACCGGTTGTAGGCGCGCGTCATCGCGGCGGCGAGGCGCTTCAGATTTTCGGTCGAGGCAGGGCGGCCGATATAGGGCCGTCAGGATCGGGGAGGGGGAAAGGCCGGTCGCTGGTCGGGGATAGCGGCGGGCGCCCCGGTTCGAGCGGGGTGGCCGACGGTTGGGCGGCGGACTCCGCGGCGGGCAGGAGCATCGCTGCTGCCAACGCCGCGGCGCCGCACCGGTTCGGGCTGCGCATGATCGCGATCAATCCCCGCGCGGCGGCTTCAACCCGCCAAGGAGGCCGCCGACGCCCTGGGTGACGCCCGAGACCAGACCGCCCTTTTCGGTGCCCGAGCCCCCGGCCTGACCGCCTGCCTGACCGACAACGCCGCCGACGGTGGTGCCGACCGTGCTGGTCAGCGTGCCGACCAGATTGCCCGCCCCGCTGCCCGCTGTGCCGGTTCCCGGCACCGCGCCGCCAAGGCCGCCGAGCAGATTGCCGCTGCCGCCGGGTTGCAGCGTCACGAGGTTGCCGTTCGACCCCACCCCGACGGTCAGCAGCGATCCGTTGGTCTGGCCGGGCGACAGGATGCTCGCCCCGATCAGCGGCGAGGCGCCGGGCGATCCGATCGCGGTGGCCTTGCCGATCGTGGCGGTGACAAGCTCGCCGGGCGCGGCGGCGAGGCCGTCGAGCAGATATTGCTGGCCGTTGCCCGTCTGGACGAGCGCGACGCCGGTGCTCTTGACCACGCCGACGACCGTGCCGACGAGGTTGGTGCCGCCGGGCAATTTGCTGTCGACCGCATTGGCGAGCAGCAGCGTCTTGTCGGCGACGACATTGACGAGGCCGCCCGATTTGACGAGCACGCCGCCGATCACCGGATTGACGTTCGCAGGGTCGCCGGTGTTGGCAAGCAGGCCGGTGCCCGCGATACCGCCCGGCCCGACCAGACCGCCGACAGCCAGCGCGCCCGCATCCCCAAGGCCGAGCGCGCCGCCCGCGGGGCCGGCGGGGCCAGCGG